>Ga0066709_100002510_pt1 | contig 13423 bp, 10 predicted proteins | sample GraSoiAngelo_158_FD_79665 | JGI IMG/M metagenome (GOLD analysis project Ga0066709, IMG submission 79665) | Grasslands soil microbial communities from the Angelo Coastal Reserve, California, USA - 14_1009_16_30cm | ecosystem: Environmental > Terrestrial > Soil > Grasslands | place: USA... | reverse complement strand
TGTTCCCGTGATCGCCAAACTGGAAAAGCCCCAGGCACTCGATCAGCTCGAAGAAATTTTCGAAGCAGCCGATGGCGTGATGGTAGCCCGCGGCGACCTCGGCGTAGAGCTGCCTCCTGAAAGAGTCCCAGTAATTCAAAAACATGTGATTCGCCGCTCCGCGGAATGGCGAAAGCCTGTCATCACAGCTACTCAAATGCTCGAGTCCATGATCGAAAACCCGCGCCCCACACGCGCCGAGGCCAGCGACGTCGCCAACGCTGTTTTCGACGGCACCGACGCCGTGATGCTTTCCGCCGAAACCGCCACCGGGCTTTATCCCCGCCAGGCCGTGGCCATGATGTCCAAAATTGTTGTCGAAGCAGAGAGCAACATGCAGGAGTTCACGCAACCCCGCCGCCGCCAGCAGCGCCGCATGTCCATTCCCGAGACGATTTGTGAATCAATCGCTCATGCCGCCGACGACCTGCACATGGGCGCCATCGCCGTATTCACCGAAACCGGAAACACCGCGCGTCTGATTTCAAAATTTCGTCCCCAGGCCGAAGTGTATGCATTCGCCCACGTACAGCCGGTCTGCAATCGCATGAATCTTTTTTGGGGAATCCGCCCCGTGCGCCGTTCGCGCGCACTCACCGCCGAACAAATGCTTGCTGCTGCCGAGCAGGAACTGCTGCGCAAAAGTGTGCTCAAGGCGGGAGACGTCTTGGGCGTGGTCGCAGGTACACACATGGCTTCCGGCTCCACCAACTTTATGCGCCTGCACCAGGTCACCGCCGAACGGGATGGCCGTTCGCGTCCGCGCAGAAAATAATCAATTCCGCTCGTACGATATAGGATTGTGAGGATCTGTAAGGATATGTGCTAGAGCTCAATTCTCAGAACCTCACATGTCCTCGGTGCCGGAAACGAAGCCGCGGAGCGGCGGAACTCATTAGCCCACCGCGGAGCGCTGGGTAGGGTGAGAAATTTATCGAGTGCCGCAGGCACGGCACCGCTCTTACACAAACTCGATAGCGCAGGAAAACCTACTGAGATGTCTATTGATCCCACACAAGAGTCTTTCGCCGACACCTCGCTCGATCCCCCAGTACGCGGATTCCTCCATCGCCCGCCCTCCGATGCCAGCGCCACCGTAGTGCTCACTCACGGCGCCGGCGGCAACGCCAAGTCCGCCCTGCTGATCGCGCTCGCCGAAAATTTCGCCGCGCACAAATTCAACGTCTTGCGATGCGACCTCCCTTTCCGCCACACCCGCCCCTACGGCCCCCCTCGCCCCGGCGACGCCGCACGCGATCGCGAGGGCTTGAGAAACGCGGTCGCCACAGCCCGCAAACTTGCCCCAACCCGAATCTTTCTGGGCGGCCAAAGTTACGGCGGACGCCAGGCAACCATGCTGTGCGCCGAAACGCCTGACCTGGCCGATGGCTTGCTCTTGCTGTCCTATCCCCTGCATGCTCCGGGCAAGCCCGATCAGCCACGCATTCAGCACCTTCATAAATTGCAACTCCCCTGCCTCTTCGTGCACGGCACGCGCGACCCTTTCGGCTCCCTCGAAGAAATGCAATCAGCGCTGAAGCTGATTCCGTCCCGGACAGAACTGCTCCCGGTAGAAGGCGCAGGCCACGATCTGGGCTTCAAGGGCAAATCCAAAAATGAGGAACTGCCGAACAAAGTGACCGAAGCCTTCCACAGATTTTTTGAGACGCCGTAATCGGACTGTTTGGAGACGGGAACGTCGCCTTGTCATAGATCGCCTCCCCTGAAGCTGGCGCATGACGCTCTGGCCGGCAGACGTCAACCAGGCAATTGAACCGTTAGCACCTGTCTCGCGAGGCTGTGAAAAAAAATGTATTTTGTCGCTTGACATCCGTTTCGATTGCCTGTATCTTTCCGCCGCAATACGGTATCGAGCGAAGTCCGAGGGGGCTCGGATATTAAATAGCGAGTCTGGATAGTATTTCCTTCCGGGCTCTGAACGTGGTTTCTGTTTTTGCAGAGTGGTAGATAGCGTGGTGCTTCCCCGCCGTTGACGCAGAGATTATCTGCTGCGTCCCCATCCTGACTGTCTAGACCGCTGGCGTCCCGTTTTTTAGCCATCAGCGGTTTCACCCTTGGCTTCTTGACGAGCGAGATTTCACGAGACGACCCCCCGTGAAACGGGTTCTCGCCGGAATGAGCATTAGGTCACAGCACATCCGATGAACCGCAGCGGGAGTGCTGGCGATCTCTCTAGGCGCACCGTTCTGGTTCGACCCGTTGCAGACAGCGGTTTTCCGGAGTTGGGTTCAACATTTAAGTACTCGGCCTCGGACCAAGGAGGCATCAAGAAAGGACCAGGAAATTGGGAGGTTGCAACTACTTCGAAAAGCTGTGAAACGCAAGAACACGTCAGGAATTCTCAAATCAAAGGAGGCTTAATGTCTCAAGCCACATCCGACATTGTCGGAAGCACCGGAGCGGACTTCACGTTGACCATCGACGCCGCAACAATTATCAAGGCAAAGCTGATAGTAACGAATAAACCTGATACCGATCTAACGGTCAGCAGCAATAACCGTGAAGTGACAGTTCCAAGTCTTCCTGCCGGCGATTCGGTTGTATCCCTGGCTTTGGTGTGGGCCCCAGGGGACACAGACGCAACCATCGACGTTGGAACTGTAACGACAGGATCAGTACGAACAGCAAGTCCTAAACATACGATTGATCTTGGCGACACGCCCGGCTTTGTGGAGCTCTTTGGGAGCTAATCCGATGACAAACGCGTTTGTACGAATCATGTTTAGTGTTGTTTTCCTTGCCACGTCCGTGGAGGTTCTCGGACAACTCACCCCTCGCTTTTGCGAGAATGATGCGAGCGCCGGGGTTAGGGCCTACTGCAAGGATCTCGCTGACCTTCAAAATGCAGTAAATAGTAAAGGTGCCGCGGCCACTGTCGATGACGTCAGTGGGCCTCTGAACAAACTCGACTTTAGTCACGCGGCAGCGACGAACAAATTCATCACCGCGGCAGCGCCTCGTCTGACTACCAACGCTGCGATATCCAAAGCCACCGCTTCAGCCATTCTGAGGGATGCAGGACAAGCGCGGCCTGATCAGCAACTCGGTGCCACTGGCAATGCGAGCGGGACCACATCGCTGGTTTCTAGAGCTGGAAGCGCTGAACTGCTTTCGCTGGCTTTAGACACTGGTGCGCTGACCCAATCTGTAAATGGCACAACGGCCACATTGACCACAAATGCTGACCAGGTTTTCCGTTTGGTAACTGGATACGACCCCGATTGTACTGTGACTTGTAAAAGTCTCGGATGGTTTGAAAACAAGATCCTAAGCCCTACCAATCTTTCGGCGAGCATGGATTTAGCACAGCAGGGCAGCACAACAGTTCCGACCAGTGGGCCAGCGAGTGGTACAACCCCAGCACCTGTAAACACCGCCGCAATACCAACCGGCGCGGGGAAGCTATCTGGGATCACCGCACGTTACCAGCTAATGAATAAATTTGACCCTCGTAGTACAGAGTTCCGGCAGACCTGGAACGCATTGGTGCTGAATAGTCCGGCCCTAAAAACTGCAGTGATCAATCTTCAAACTGCAACAGAAAATACCATGAAACTTCTGACGGCGAATGCCCCCGCATTGAATAGGGACGAAGCACTCAAACAGGCAAAACAGGACGCAAGCGGCGAAGCATTGTCTAAGTTTTTTGATAACTACTTTTCAAATGCTGTCGATGCCCTATCGCAAAATAAGGAACTCAGTGCTGCCGTCTTGGACACCATGCCATTGCGGTCGGCTTACCGCGATGTGTGGTTTGAAACCTTGGATCGTGCTGTAGGAACCCTGCTTACTTTCGAGTACAACTACAATCGCCCGATTAATCAGCCGCAAACTCATGACTTCAAGTTGATCTATGCCTACAACTTTCAGACCATGGGCATGTTTACTCTCAATGGTTCTGTGTCCATTTATGGCAACACGATTCCTGCTGGCGCCAAATACGGCCGACTGCAGTACGGTCAGATCTCCACACAATACGATCGAACACTTTCCGGCAAAGATAAGTCGATTCAATCCCAGTTAAGTCTGGCCGGATATTGGCAGTATCAGCCCGAGCCCTCCGTTCTAAACATTCCTGCGGGTACCGTGGTGCCGGGAACGAACATCCCCCTTCCCGACGGAACCCAGGAGTTCATCGGCACTGCTGGGTCTTTGTGGGTCACTCAAGCGAAACTTACCATTAAAGCGGCTGGAGGAATCAATATTCCGATCGGCGTAAGCTGGTCAAACAAAACAGACTTACTCCAAGGCAGCAAGGTCGGGGCACAAGTTGGCATTAGCTACAATTTCTCCTCTCTTGCCGGCTTGCTGACCGGATCTGGGGTTCAGTGAGCTGTGTAGGTTCGCGCTGAGCGAACTGTCAGAGAGAAAAACCGGATTTGTTCTGAACCAAGAATTTAAAGGAGGTTAATCATGCCACTCCCATTCCAAGGAACCGCCTTAGCTCTCTCCAGTGACGGCCTAGCCGATGTCGCCACCAGCCTCGGCGTCCATGCGCCCGAGATCTGGGCGGTGCTCTCCGTCGAGACCAGAGGCTGCGGATACCTTCCGGATCGTCGCCCGCAAATTCTTTACGAACGCCACATTTTCCATCGCTTAACAAATGGAAAGTTCGACAGTAGCGACATTAGCAACGCCTCACCTGGCGGTTACGGCGCCACCGGCGCTCACCAGTATGACCGCCTGGCGGCCGCAATCGAGAAGAACCGAACCGCGGCCCTGCAGAGTGCCTCCTGGGGACTTGGGCAGATCATGGGAAAAAATTCTGCAGCGGCTGGATTTCGAAATGTGGAAGACATGGTCACCGCCATGTCCGACTCGGAAGATGCCCAGCTCGCCGCCATGGCCAGGTTTCTCGTCGCCGGCAAACTGCGGGCGTCTCTGCAGGCCCACGACTGGACCACGTTCGCACGTGGCTACAACGGCCCCAATTTCGCCATCAATCGCTATGACGTACGTTTGAATGCTGAATTCCAGAAATTTTCTGTGGGAGTACTTCCAGACCTGCACGTCCGCTCCACCCAGTTATATCTAACGTATCTGGGTTTTCATCCCGGCCCGGTCGATGGGGTTGCCGGAAGCACACACTCTCGGCACTGGCTGACTTCCAGGCTCAACAGGGACTGCAGAAAACAGGGGTCATTGATCAGGATTTAGTCTCCCAGTTGCAGAACACTTTGCCAACAGGCGATGACATGCCCCGCGTTGCGTAATTAGGCATCGCGATCTATAGCAGCGCGGCCTAAATCCGACAGTCAGCTCACGCCATTGCGCGAGTGTCCTCATCCGCCGAAATAACCTGGCTGCACTCTTTTCCCATTGACTTCACTTCCCCTTTTGCCCCATAACAGAAGAAGGTAAGTTGATCCCTTGTTCTGAGAAGTCACTTTGTGGTTGTTGCATTGAGGTTCTCCCCGCCAGTCTGCTTGTCACCGTGCTCTCCAGCGTTCCGCCCTGCGGCATCCAGAGCTAACCCTTTGCACCTCAATATTTTGCATGTAAGTACCTTTGCTACCAAGATTTTACGTGGTGTCATGTGGCCTCGATCCACTGGATTCATAGATTTACCCGGCTCGACTACCAGGTCAGGTGCCAAACTCGCCCAATTCGCGCAGCTAAGTCACGTCCTGTCTATATTTTACACGCAACTCCTTTCGATCCAAAGATTTTGCACGTGTCTTCGCGCTAAGCTGATGATTCCCAAAGATCACATCGGGAGGGGTATATACCCAATTTGCCGCTCAGTCATTGAGGTAGCCTCATCCACACGCGCCAATAGACTTAGCTCTGCCCGCACCCGGTTGACTTCCGCATTCCGACTTCTGCCTTCTGAATTTGCTGCCCTAACTCCTTTGCTCTCTAGATTTTGCCCGCAACCCCTTTCAATCCAAAGATTTTGCTCGTGTTCTCCCGCCAACCCCATGATTCCAAAAGATCACGGGGAAGGGGTATATACCCATTTAGGCAATCAGCCAGTCCGCCTGGGCGACGGAAAAAGATCATCAATCACCTGCATGATCCGTTCAGCAAAGATGACTGCATCGTGGATGGCGCAATGCAATGCGGGAGATGGCCTGGTGCTCTCCAGTTGATGGAGCTTCCGGGCTGCCAGAATTGCAGCCATGATCCCGATCACACGTTTGCGGGATTCGTCCACGCGGGACAGGATACGATATTCGTTTTTTGTTCGTCTACAGTCTTTCGCAGATTTCGTAACGACGTTCAGGTAAGTTACGCGTAATCGAAACAAATCCCGCTCTGCAACCAACGTGATGAACGTGAAAATGCTCAAAGGCAAATAGGCACGATCGATTATTTCGTCTGTCCTCGACCCCGAGGCTGAACCTGCTCTTGCGTTTCTCCTGAAATTTGAATTCCGGCTTGTTGGAATGTACTCCGTTTTCTAATACGAGCGCACTGGACAAATGGATTTAGCGAAGATGTCAAGTTGCGTTCTCCCCATTCGACCGAAGATACTGGAACGACTCTATGAAAACTGACCTTTTCTTCTCCAATCCTACCGAAGTGGAAAGCGAATGCCTCGTCGCCGTGGTGCTTGATCGCGGCGAGAAAGACAAGACCGAAGCGTACGTCGCAAGCAGCGAGAAAGCTTTGCAGGACGCGGCTGCCGAAGTCATTTCCAGCGGCGAAGTGAGCAGTAAGAGTTTTGAAACTACTCTTCTGCATCATCCCGCGAAGCTGAAAGCCAAGCGGCTGTTGCTGCTGGGAGGAGGAAAGGCCAAGAAGTTCTCGGTTTCCGAACTCCGCAAGCTGGCCGGCGCAGCCACGCGCACGCTGAAATCCAGGAGCCTGCGCAGCTTCGCATTTCTAGCTCCAGACACCATCAAGCTAGAAGATGCGGTCAGGGCCATTGTCGAAGGCGCGTTCATCGGCAACTTCGATCCTGACACCTATAAGAGTGACCGCAAGGATCAGAAGATCGATGCACTTACCATCGTCGCTCGCGGAGATCAGGGTGCCTTGCTGAAGGCGATGGAGGAGGCACGCGTCATTGGTGAATCGCAGAACTTCACGCGTGAATTGGTGAACGAGCCCTCGAATCGGATGACGCCGTCGGTGCTTGCCGATCACGCGCGCAAGATGTCACAGCAGGTCGGCCTGAAGTGCGAGGTGTATGGCGCAGACAAGATCAAGGAACTCAAGATGGGCGCTTTCTGGGGTGTGGCCCAAGGTTCCGATGAGCCTCCAGCATTGATCGTCATGCGCTACGAACCTGCAGGCGCGCCCGACAAACCCGTGCTCGGGCTGGTTGGAAAAGGAGTTACATTTGACACCGGCGGAATCTCAATCAAGCCCGCCGACGGCATGGAGAAGATGAAATACGACATGGCAGGCGGCGCGACCATGATCGGGGCGATGCGCGCCATCGCGCTGCTCAAGCCGAAGGTGAAGGTGATCGGAATAGTCTGCGCAACGGAAAACATGCCATCGGGCAAGGCGCAAAAGCCCGGCGATATTCAGACCGCAATGTCGGGCAAGACAATAGAGATCATCAATACCGACGCCGAAGGCCGCCTGGTATTGGCGGACGGTCTGTGCTACGCGCGCCAGCTCGGCTGCACGCATCTCATCGATGCCGCCACCCTTACCGGCGCTGTGGTCGTCGCACTCGGGTACGCAAACGCGGGCGTTTTCGCCAACGATGACGCTATGTACGAACAGTTTGGCAAAGCCTTGAACCGGGCCGGCGAAAAGATGTGGAGGCTGCCGCTGGATGACGAATACAAGGAGCAGATCCGTTCCAACATCGCCGATATCATGAACACCGGCGGGCGCTGGGGCGGAGCGATCACAGCCGCCATGTTCCTCAAAGAGTTTGCCGAAGATACCCCGTGGATCCACCTCGATATCGCCGGCACCGCCTGGATGGAAGACAGCAAGCCATGGATTGCCAAAGGCCCCTCAGGGATAGCCCTGCGGAGTCTGGTGGAGTTCGCGAAAGAGTTTGGGGACAAGCACTAACCTAACCAGCTCATCCAACTCTGCTGCATCTGGCAGCGTGGGTTGTGCCATGCAGTTTCTACTTGCCGCCGGGTCCCCCGCTTTGCTGGGCACTTCGCGAATTAACGCGGCTGGCACTCCGGAAGAATACAACCTGCGGGAGCCCGCATTCTTACATTGTGAATCGCAGTCCGAGAATGAATCTGGCCCGTCCATACTGGATAAACCCACCAGAATTTTCGGATGATTTTGTCTCCGGGAAGCCAGGAATGCGGCTTCTTCAGTTGGTAGGCAACGAAGACTTCGCCTGCAAAGATGGCGGCGTGTTTGGTTGTCAAGCTTATGTTGGATGGTGCGCTGGTAGCCCAGGGCGCGCCTTCTTCCCGCTCACGTTCATGGATCAGGGTGCTTGTAGCAAAGCTTATGCCTTTTGCTGCCCCGAATGCTGCCATGACCACGATGAATTTCTTGTCAACCACTTTCTGCGGCTGCGGTGTTGGGGGCAGCGGTGTCTGAGCAGCCGGATTCGCCGACGAATCAGTTGAATTCGTCTGGGCCTCCAACTCACTCTCAGCCATGATCGGGAAAACAGACAACAACAGTAAAGCGAGACACTGCATGAGTCGCAAAGAGATCTCCTGGATGAATTGGCGACCACGGCTGCGCAGTGACTGCGGATAGAATCACAGCGCTGCTCACGTCGACGCACCGTTCGTAAGGGAGCAAACCCCCATCCAATTGCGCTGCGGCATTCTTCAACGAGATAGACCGGAGTTTCCCAGATCGGAACGCTTTCCTCGCGTGTCGCATGCAAAGGTTTTCTGCATGAATGCCAGTTTTGTTCCAAACCATCCATTGCTGAGCCGGTTACCATGCGATTCGACAAGTCGGTTGGGAGTGCACGATATGCGCTGATCTCCACCGCTACTTACGATCGGCTCGCTTGTGCGTCTAAAGCACGTAGGCCTAAAATCAGGGTTTTCCGGAGGACCTCATCTATGCGCTGGTTGCGTTCTCTCGTGTTCTGTGCAGTATTCAACACCTTGCTCTTTTCGCAGCAGCCGCCCGCTGAACCAAGCCACAGCCTCGACACCGTCGATAAGGCGGCTGATCCCTGCACGGATTTCTATCAGTACTCTTGCGGCAGCTGGCTCAAGACGGCGGAAATACCTCCCGACCAAAGCCGGTGGGGCGGTTTCAACGAGTTGCACGAACGCAACCTGGCTGTGAACCGGCAAATTCTCGAGAAGGCTTCCGCTTCGAATGCCAGCCGCGATGCCATCGACCAAAAGATAGGCGATTACTACAGCTCCTGCATGGACGAGAAGACTGCCGATGAGAAGGCGCTAGAACCCCTGAAGCCGGAACTCGACCGCATTGCGAAGGCAACCGACAAGCCTGCTCTCATCGAGGCGATTGCGCGGGTGCAGTTGATCGGGCCGAATCCGCTGTTCAATTTTTATTCGTCTCCTGACCTACATAACGCCGACCAGGTGATCGCCTACATCGACCAGGGCGGCTTGTCGTTGCCGGATCGCGACTACTACATCAAAGACGACCCAAAGATGGCCGAAGCCCGCAAGCACTTGGTGGACTACGTGACCCAGGTGTTTACGCTTGCAGGCGAGACTCCGCAGAAGGCGGCCGATGCAGCGCAGACCGTCCTGCGCCTTGAGACCTCACTGGCCAAGGCTTCCATGGATCGCACGCTGCGCCGCGACCCCAAGAATCGCGATCACAAGATGAAACGTGATGAGGCCGTGAGCCTGGCGCCTGATTTTTCTTTGAACCGCTTCTTTACCGTGGCCGGAACACCTCAGTTTTCGGAATTGAATGTGGTCAATCCAGAGTTTTTCAAGCAGGTGGACACCGTTGTCGCTTCGGAGCCACTCGATGCGTGGAAAACGTATGTGAGCTGGCATTTGCTGGACAGCGCGGCGCCCTGGCTGTCAAAGCCCTTTGTAGATGCAAATTTCAATATGCAGAAGGCCTTGACAGGCCAGGCAGAGATCAAGCCGCGATGGAAACGTTGCGTAAACCTTGTGGACGGCGGATTGGGCGAGGCGCTGGGTCAGAGATACGTCGAGCTTACGTTCGGTGCCGAGGGCAAGCAGCGCATGCTCAAGATGGTGGACGCTCTGGAGAAGAGCCTGGACGAAGACATCCGGAGCTTGCCCTGGATGACGGACGAAACCAAGAAACAAGCGAAGGTGAAGCTCGACGCTATTCGCAACAAGATCGGATATCCGGATGTCTGGCGCGATTACAGCAAGCTGCAAATCGTGCGCGGTGATCTGCTAGGCAATCTCCTGCGGGCGAATGAGTTTGAGTCGCGGCGCCAGATTGCGAAGATCGGCAAGCCGCTCGACCGCAAGGAATGGCAAATGACTCCGCCCACCGTGAACGCCTACTACAGCCCTCCGTATAACGAAATTGTGTTTCCGGCGGGTATCCTGCAGCCGCCGTTTTTCGACAAGCAAATGGATGATGCTGTGAACTTCGGCGGCATTGGTGTCGTGATCGGCCACGAACTCACGCACGGCTTTGACGATCAGGGACGAAAATTCGATCCGCAGGGCAATCTGCGTGACTGGTGGACTGCGGAAGACGGAAAAGAATTCGAAAAGCGCGCCAGTTGTGTCGCCAACGAATACAGTAATTTCGTGGCGGTTGACGATCTGAAGCTCAACGGAAAACTGACGTTAGGAGAAAACACCGCAGATAACGGTGGCGCTCGTATCGCGCTAATGGCCCTGCGGCACTTTATTTCAGACAATCCTTCCGACAAAGCGGCGCAGACGATCGACGGCTATACACCTGAGCAACGCTTCTTCCTGGGCTTCGGACGTGTGTGGTGCGAAAAGCGGCGGCCGGAGTACGCGCGGATGTTAGTCAGCGTCGATCCGCACTCTCCCGGAAAATATCGTGTGGACGGCGTGGTGCAGAACATGCCCGAATTCCAGAAAACCTGGAACTGTAAGCCGGGCCAGCCCATGGTGGCGGAGAACGCGTGCCGGGTGTGGTAGGGCGTGTTCGCTGTTGTGTTGATGTGAAAACCTTTTTTCTGGACCTCTGTGTCCCTTGTGGTCAAAAACAGCCGAGTAACACTGGATTCAAATTTCATTCTAAGGTCTTTTCATGCAATCAGCAGCTCCCGAGTTTGCACAGCTAAAATCCGCCATGAAGGCAAGCTGGATGGCCGGGGATTTCGGCCAGATCGCGAAATACTCATTTAAGGCCGGCGAGGACTTCATCGCCAGGACCGAGATCAAACCAGGCACTCGCGCCTTGGACGTCGCGTGTGGAACCGGGAATACGGCGATCCCGGCGGCAAGGGCAGGTGCTGTGGTGACTGGAATTGACATAGCTCCTAACTTGCTGGAGCAGGCACGGCAGCGTGCCGCCGCAGAAAACTTAAAGATCGTCTTCCAGGAGGGTGATGCAGAAGATCTCCCATTCAAAGACCGTGAATTCGATCTTGTGATAACCATGTTCGGAGCAATGTTTGCGCCTCGGCCGGAGCGAGTGGCTGCCGAACTCGTGCGGGTTTGCAGGACCGAAGGACAGATCGCAATGGCGAACTGGACCCCGGAAGGATTTGTGGGAAAGCAATTTCGGGCAGTGTCGGAGATAGTACCCCCGCCGCCGGGCGTGCCTCCGCCGGTGCTATGGGGGGATGAACAAACGGTTCGCCAGCGGCTGTCAACAGGCATTTCAAAGCTCGTTCTTACTCGCCAGAAGACGCGGTTCGACTTTCCTTTCGCTCCTAAAGACGTCCTCGCACTCTTCCGCCAATACTTCGGTCCTACGCAGGTCGCATTCTCCAAACTGGACGCAGCCGGTCAGGCGCAACTGGCATCACGCCTGGAATCTCTGTGGACTGAACACAATCTCGCCACGGACGGCAACACGAGCATTGAAGCCGAATATCTCGACGTTCGGGCTACTGTCGCATAAGAGTGCGAACGCTGGGTTTATTTGCCTGGGACGGCCGGTCTCTTGCAGACACCTTTGATACCTTGACCTTGCTCGATCGTGCCGGGTACAGTTTGTAAGCAGGGTCCGGTATGTCCGCACAAAGCAGCAAATACCTGAAATTCGGCGCCGCGATTGCCGTGATCCTGATCTCGTTGGGATTTCTTGCGTACACAGGTGTGCAAGAGAGCAAGAGCTATTACGTCACAATTAAGGAACTACGCGGAATGGGAGACGGCGCTTACACCAAGCGTCTGCGCGTGGCTGGCAATGTACAACCGGGCTCGATCAAACGCGCCGGCACACGAGTGGAATTTGTCCTTATAGAAAATGATCAGGTATTGTCTGTGGTGTACAAAGGTACTGAAGCTCCGCCGGACACTTTCAAGGACAACTCTCAGGCGCTTGCCGACGGCAGCTTTGGACGGGACGGTATTTTTTACGCCAAGCAGTTGCAAGCCAAGTGCGCATCGAAATATGCGCCGCAGCAGCCTGGAGCGCCCGCCAATGGTGCTCCCGCTTCCCAACCTGCTACGAACATGACGCAAGTGACCGGTACTGCAAGTCAGTAGCTCGTCCACTCACCGCGCAAACGCCAAGAACCGCAGACGCACGTAGTCGGCGGTCCACCGCCCTTTGGCATCGCACAACACCGGCCGAAGCATCTCGACGGTTTCGTTCAAGGCGGACTCTCGTTCACTTTCCGGCAGGGGACGAAACAGTGGCATCGCAAAGGTTTCGACCCAGCCCTTCATGCTCGTCGGAAGTGGCGTTGGACGGGGAATCAATTCCATGTATTCGACTCTGAATCCCGCCCGTTCCAGCTTCCCCCGATACTCATCAACCGTCGGGTAGTACCACGGGCTGGCAGACGCTGGATCGCGCACGCCATGACGTTGCAAAGTCGCAAACAATGCAACCGTGATCGCGGCTACGTTGCCATGGCCGCCCATTTCGGCGGCGAAGCGGCCCGCCGGCTTCAGAGCTCGCCTTACTCCGGCAATCACCCCGTCCGGGTCTCGCTTCATCCAGTGCAGTGAAGCGTTGCAAAACACAGCATCGAATTCGGAGTCGAACTTCAAGTCATAGGCATCCATGAGGCGCGCATCGATGCCACGTTTCCTCGCGGCTTGCATCATCTCCGCGGAAGAGTCAACCCCGACCACGATCCCGCCTACATCCGTGATTTTCTTCGACAGCACACCGTCACCGCATGCCAGATCGAGTATTCGCTCGCCCGCTTTTACGTTCAGCAGATCCAGCAGGGGCTGGCCGAGCGCGGGGACAAAATGCGCGTGCTCGGCATAGCGCTGCGGGTTCCAGGTCTGGTCCGAACTCATTGGGATTTCTTGATACCGCAGTCGCAAGTGCGTGCGATATTGTGCTTCTGTAAACTTTAACCTGCGAAACAGCGTTGAATTCCACT
>Ga0066709_100002509_pt1 | contig 13424 bp, 12 predicted proteins | sample GraSoiAngelo_158_FD_79665 | JGI IMG/M metagenome (GOLD analysis project Ga0066709, IMG submission 79665) | Grasslands soil microbial communities from the Angelo Coastal Reserve, California, USA - 14_1009_16_30cm | ecosystem: Environmental > Terrestrial > Soil > Grasslands | place: USA... | reverse complement strand
CCATTCGATGAAAGATTTTTCCACGACGCCGGGCTTGATGTCGAAGGCATGAATTACGCGCAACATAGTGACCCACCTTGAGACGATTGGTATGGGACTACGGGATGCTCCAGAGCGTGTACGCGGCCAAGACGCTGCCAACCAGGGCGCTTCCGTAGCAGATGACGGCGATCAGCTCGGTCAGGTGCTTCAGTTTCAAGCCGTCGTAGAGAGTGTAACGAAAGCGATGGGCCCAGTGAAAGAGCGGAAGCGAGATGAGCAGAAGAAGATAGAGACGCGCCAGGGGATGGCGGATCAGGCTCAGCAGGGAATCATAGCTTGGTCCCCCGATCCAGCCCAGCGGCTGAGCCAGTCCGAACAAGAACAGATGGATCGGGATGAGAAAAGCCGCGACCGTTCCCCCCACGCTGAACAGGAACCACAACAAAGGCGTCTTGGGCCGAGCCATGGGTTTTCACTCCAGCCAAGCGCTAGCCTAGAAATGCCCTCGCACCACAATCCACGCCAGGACCGCTGAGATCAGGACCCAAGCGGCGTAATTCGCTCCGATGAGCGCGGAATCCCGCACCCGCTTGCCTCCGACGCGCAGCACCATCGCCTTGGGCGCCAGATTGAACCAGGTGACGGAATGGAAGAGGACAAAACCCAGGGCGATCACGTCGAAAACAATGAACAGCGGACTGCGCAGCCGGGCCAGGACGCGCGCGTAGGCTTCTGGACCGCGTCGGATGGCGTGCACTTGCCAGAGCGTGATAAGCGCAAAGTACCCCACGGCGACGCTGGTCAACTCTCGGAGGACGAACCTCGCGTAGGGCCAGCTCTCCAGCCACCACCAGACCGAAACCGGACGGCGGTACCACTTGGGATGATATAGGGTGTAGCGCGCACCGCTATTCACTTTCCGCTCCCACTGTGGATTCTCGATTTCGGATTCAATCCCAGGCCGTGTCATTCCGAGCGTAGCGAGGAATCTCGCTCTGAAAAGATGACACTGCGAGATTCCTCGTCGCCTACGGCGCCTCGGAATGACAAGTGCACTGAGTTGTTCAGCAACCGGCTAAACTCGAATCCAAAGTATCCACAATCTCAAAACAGCGACTTGAGCCAGTCAGCCACGCCGGAGAGCTTGTACTGCTGAATGGCCCCTGCCGGGTCGACATCCTTGGGGCAGGCCTTCGTGCACTCGCCCACAAACGTACACTGCCACATGCCGTCGGGGTCAGAAACGATCTCCATCCGCTGTGCCCAGCCTTCGTCGCGCGAGTCCCTGTTGTAGCGCTGCGCGAGCGCGATGGCCGCCGGGCCAATGAAACTGGGCTCCAAGCCATACACCGGGCAGGCCGCGTAGCAGAGCGTGCAGTTGATACACATGCTGAACCGCTTGTAGTTGTCCAACTGCTCGGGCGTCTGGAGGTGCTCGCCGTCGCTAAGCGGCTTGTCGTTCGCCCGGATGAGCCACGGCTTCACCTTCTTCAGCTTGCGCATAAAGTCGGAGATGTCGACCACCAGGTCGCGCACCACCGGGAAATACCGCAGTGGTTCCACGCGGACCGGCCCGGGAAGAAAGCTCGAGAGGAAGGTGGCGCAGGTGAGCTTCGGCGTGCCGTTCACCATCATGCCGCAACTGCCGCAGACCCCCATGCGGCACGACCAGCGATACGAGAGCGACCCGTCGAGCTTGTCCTTGATGTGGTTGAGCGCGTCCAGCACCACCCAGTCCTTGCGGAACGGGACCTCATAATTCTGTACGGTGGGTTCGGACTCTTTCTCGGGACGATAGCGCGTGACAGCGAGAGTCACGGTGTCTGGCATGGCTTCTCCGGCTTTATATCTGCCCAGGGTGGTGAGCGCGTCGTCGGATCTACCTAAAGGCGAATTCCCATTCCGCCCGGAGTCAGTCGTTACTTTCCATAAACTCGCTTTCCCGGCGGCCAGCGTGTAATTGTAACAGGCAAGTAGTCAATCCGGGGAGTGCCGTCCGGGGTTCGAAAAGCCAGCGAGTGCGCCAGAAACTTCCGGTCGTCTCGGACCGGAAAGTCCGTGCGCTGGTGTGAGCCGCGGGACTCGGTTCTGGCGAGCGCAGAGTGCACGATCGCCTCAGCGAGGTCCAGCATATAGGAAAGTTCAAGGGCTGAGGTCAGCTCCGTGTTGAACGTGTACGCGTGGTCGTCGAGCACGACGTTGCCGAATCGTTCCTGCAAGGTCCGGAGGTTGGCGGCGGCCCGCTCGAGAACTGCGCCGCTGCGATAAATGCCTGCGCTCGCCTCGGTGATCCTGGCCATCTCCTCGCGAAGGGTGGAGATTCTTTCTTTCCCGCCGCTGCCGTCGGTCTTGCCGAGGAGATCGTTCTCCAGGCGATTCTGCTCGTCGCGTGCCTGGGCGAAAACCGCCCGGCCAGGCTCCGGCATCGAGTTGGAGGCAAAGGCCGCGGCGGCCTTGCCGGCCCGCGCCCCGAACACCAGGCACTCAGTGAGCGAGTTCGACCCCAGACGGTTGGCGCCATTGATGCTCACACAGGCGGCCTCGCCCGCGGCGAACAAGCCGCGCAGCGGCGTCGCCCCGTGAAGGTCCGTAGAGATCCCACCCATCATGTAATGGACGACCGGCCGCACGGGGATCATCTCCTTCACCGGATCGATGTTCTGATACTTCAGGCAGAGTTCGCGCACGAAGGGGAGCTTCCGGTCGATGACTTTGGCGCCCAGATGCCGGATGTCGAGGTGGACGTAGTGCCCGTACGGCCCTTCCAGCGTGCGCCCTTTCTCCTGTTCCTTGACGAAAGCCTGCGAGAGGCGGTCGCGCGGGCCGAGCTCCATCGAGCGCAGCACGGGTTTGGGCTCGGGCTTGCCCAGGTCGTAATCCTGAAGGTAGCGATAACCGTCCTTGTTCAGCAGCCAGCCGCCCTCGGCGCGCGCCGCCTCGGTGATCAGGATGCCGGTGAACGGAAGCCCGGTTGGATGGTACTGCACGAACTCCATGTCCTTGAGCGGGGCGCCGGCGCGGTAAGCTAGGGCCATGCCGTCGCCGTTCTTGATGTTGGCATTGGTGGTGAAAGGGAAGACGCGTCCGCATCCGCCCGTGGCCAGGATCACGGCCTTGGCGGTGATGGCGAGAATCTTGCCGGTCGCGAGCTCGACGGCCACCACGCCTTGGCAGCGCCCGTCGTCCACGAGCAGCTTGGTGACAAAACACTCGTCGTAGCGCTGGATGGACTCGTACTTCAGCGTGGTCTGAAAGAGGGTGTGCAGCATGTGGAAGCCGGTCTTGTCGGCGGCGAACCACGTGCGCTCCACCTTCATGCCGCCGAACGGACGCACGGCGATGTGGCCGTCGGGCTCACGGCTCCAGGGGCATCCCCAGTGCTCCAGTTGCAGCATCTCGGCCGGCGCTTCCTTGACGAAGGCTTCCACCGCGTCCTGGTCGCAAAGCCAATCGCCGCCGGAGATGGTGTCGTAAGCGTGCTCGTCCAAGCTGTCGGCGGGCTTGATGACCGCGGCGGCGCCGCCCTCGGCCGACACTGTGTGGCTTCGCATGGGATATACCTTGGAGATCACCGCGACGCGAAGCTGGGGGATCGCTTCCACGGCGGCAATGGCGGCTCGAAGGCCCGCGCCTCCGCCGCCGACGATCAGGACGTCACAGGAGGAGATTTCCATGGGTGTGCGGATGTCCCGAACCCCCGCAATCTACTCCTTCGGTTCGCGGCATGTCAATCGTCAATCAAATGTCAATCGGGGGCGTCAATCTGGCGCCGGAAACGCCGCCTCCGGACGCGACGGCCAGGGGAGGCTGGAGAGCGGCCGCATGGAGTCCGGCAAGAAGGCCGCGCAAAGTGTTGCCGGACCGGCCACCTATAGTCTACATTCGAGCACCACGGAAAGCGCAGAGTCTTGCGTCCTAGAGACTCTGTGCCTACCCGCATAGCCCGCACCGCTCGTTCATTGTTGGCACGGCCGAACGGGGTTTCCTTCGATCCCTTCTTAGAGCCGGTCCGAGAGTCCGAGCGATTCGTACGAGACCTGCAATATCGATGTATTCGTATGATACATCTTGATGTATGAAGACGACCGTAGAGATTCCCGATTCATTGCGGGAGCAGGCGAAACGCCTCGCTTCCAAGGAACGCACCACCGTGAGGGCATTGATCGAGGAGGGCCTTCGCCGCGTCGTGGCTGAACGCAAGCGTGCCAGGCCGTTCAAGCTGCGCAAGGTCTCCTTTAGGGGCAACGGTCTTCAGCCCCAGATGGCCGGGGCCTCCTGGCAGCAAATTCGTGACGCCGCCTACGAAGGGCGCGGAGCGTGATCGCCGTCGATACCAACATACTGGTTTACGCTCACCGCGAGGACTCGCCGTGGCATGAGGCCGCGTATGCCCGCCTGCGCGAGCTGGCCGAGGGACGGGAAGCCTGGGCGCTCCCTTGGCCTTGCCTTCATGAGTTCCTCGCCATCGTCACGCACCCACAGATTTACGATCCGCCGAGCCCCCATGAGACAGCGCTGGCTCAGGTGGAGGGTTGGCTGGAGGCTCCTGGCCTGGTGCTCCTGACGGAAACGGGAAGCTATTGGCCGGAATTGCGTGCCGCGCTGACCGCAGGACGCGTCGCGGGTGCGCAGGTACACGATGCCCGGGTCGCCGCGCTGTGCGCCTTGCATGGGGTGCGGGAATTGTGAACGGCAGACCGGGATTTCGGCCGCTTTCCGGGCCTGAAGGTGACCAACCCGCTGCTCGGTTAACTGGTCCTGGAAACTCCGCGGAGATTCGTGGGTGGCGTACAGTCTCGCATCTCTGAGTACTACTGCGCCGTCCATCCGCCGTCAATGAGAATGTCTGTCCCTGTGATGAAGCCTGCCTCCTCGGAGCACAAGTAGAGCGCAAGCTTTCCGATTTCTTCCACGCGCCCCCAGCGACCCAGCGGAATTCTCGATATAAACTGCCGGTTGACCTCCGGATTCTCGATCAGCGCGGTGTTCATCTCGGTGGCAAAGGGGCCAGGGCTGATGCCGTTTACCGTGATGCCGTCGCCTGCGAGCTCGAGCGCCAGCGCTCGCGTGACGCCGAGCAGCGCTGTCTTGCTCGCCGAATAGGCGGCGCGGCCGGGCAGCGAAACCCAGCTCATGATCGACGTCATGTTGATAATTCGCCCGTAGCCCGCGCACTTCATGTGCGGCACGAAGGACCGGCACATTAGAAAGACGCTGGTCAGGTTGGTGTCGAGCACGCGGTGCCACTCTTCCAGGGTGAACTCGACCAGCGGCTTGCGGAGGTTGATGCCCGCATTGTTGATTAAAATGTGAACCTTGCCGAACGCCCCGATCACATCGCGCTCGAGGTTCCGCACCTGCTCTTCTTCGGAGACGTCGGCCTGAAAAACTCGCGCCTCGCCGCCGGCATTTTTCACGGCCCGCCCCACTTCGTTCAGCGGCTCGATATGGCGTGCAACCAACGCGATGCTCGCACCCTCCGCACCCAGCGCCAGGGCCATGGCCTTTCCCAGCCCCCTGCTGGCTCCGGTGATCACCGCCACTTTGCCGTCCAGTTTTTTCGCACTCATCAATGCCTATTAAGAATGGCAAATGGGGTGACAGGCTCTTTTGTAGCTGCGCTGTCCTCAGGCTCCGAAAATGCCCAGTGGAGACATCGCTACAACTACGTCGATCTGGATCAGCAACTGACCACTGACAACCGACGACTGACAACGGACGACTGGCCCAATCATGCCACTTTGGTCTGGCCGGGCATGGCCACGGGCGCCACCGCCAAGTCGCCCCAGTCGAGTTTGGCGGGCATCAGGCTCTCTTCGGAATTCAGGGCCTGCTCCCAGGTGACCTCCTGGCCCGTGTACGCCGCCATGCGCCCGAGGATAGCGGTCAGCGTGCCCTCGGCGATGCTCTTCAGCTCGTTGTACGGCTGCCCGGCGCGGATGGCTGCGATCAAGTCGGTGTGCTCTTGGACATAGGGCAGATTGTCCTTATCGCTCCTTTTCCAGCTTTTCTCACCCGTGATGGTGTACTTGTTGACTTGACAAAAACCTTTAGTGCCGGTGAGGGCCTCCGAAACGTTGTTCTTGCAGCCAGGAATCTGCCGGCAATAACTCGCCACATGCACGCCGTTCGGATACTCATAATCGATCGCGAAGTGATCGTAGATGTTGCCATACACCGGGTCGGTCCGCACCTGGCGGCCGCCCAGACCGACCGCGCTCAGGGGATGCGCGCCGGTGGCCCAATTGATCACATCCAAATTGTGGACGTGCTGCTCGACGATGTGATCGCCACACAGCCAGGTGAAGTAATACCAGTTGCGCAACTGCCACTCCATGTCGCTCCAGCCGGGCTGTTTCGAATGCACCCAGATGGGGCCCTGGTTCCAGTAACAGCGCCCGGCGGTGATCTCACCCATGGCTCCGTCGTGGATGCGCCTCAAGGTCTCGAGATAGCCGGTTTGGTGGCGGCGCTGTGTGCCGACGCCGACGGCGATCCCCTTGCTCTTCGCCTCGTCGTAAGCCGCGAGCACGCTGCGGATGCCGGGGCCGTCCACCGCCACCGGCTTCTCGGCGAAAATGTTCTTGCCCGCCGCCACCGCCGCCTTCAGAAACGGCGGGCGGAATCCCGGCGGCGTGGCCAGGATGACGTAGTTCACGTCGTCAAGCGCCAGCACCTTCTGGTAGGCGTCGAAGCCGACGAACTGGCGGTCCGCGGGCACGTCTACGTTGGCGGCAAATTCGGTCTTCTTGAGAAAGTCAAGGCTGGTGTCGAGGCGGTCCTTGAAGACGTCGCCCATGGCCACCAACTTGACTCCGGCAGCAGCGCTGAGAACATTTTCGGCGGCTCCTGTGCCGCGCTCGCCGCAGCCGATCAGGCCGACTCGAATCATGTCGCTGCCCGCGGCGTAGGCGCCGGGGACGGAGCTGAGACGCCCCGCGAGTCCTCCGCCCACCACCGCGGCGGTCGTCCTCTTGAGAAAGTCCCGGCGCGAGGGACGGGGTTCATCAACGTGGAATGACTTGTGCATGGTCCGGTTCCTCCCTTCTGTGGATGTCAGCCGTTCAGTTGTCAGTTCTCAGTCTTCAGTTTTCAGCAATCAGCCTTTAGGCTCTGGCCAACTGACAACTGACCACTGACGACTCACGACGCTAATCGTACTTCTTCACCTGCGACTTCAGGCCCTTCAGGTTCTCTTGTTCCTCGACGGGGCGAACCACCCGGAACCCGACGAAAGTCGCTTCCGTGTGCCACCAGATGCTTTGCGGACGCTGCGGGTCCTGCTGGCTCCAGTCGGGGTCCGATTTCAGGCGCGCTCCACAGCGAACGCGCCCGGGCTCGTCATCCCAGGCGCCGCCGCGAGCGACGTGCGGGTACTTCTTCGCCGTGGGGAGCAGGACGGGCAAGAGCGCTGGCACGTCGGGCTTGAAGCTCTTGTAGAAGTTCTTATCGTACTCGTCCAGGCACCACTCGGCCACGTTGCCCAGCATATCGTACAATCCCCAGGCGTTGGGTTTCTTCTTGGCGACCTCATGAGGGCGAGCGTCCGCGTTATCGAGGTACCAGGCGTAATCGCCCAGTTTCTTGGGATCGTCGCCGAAATAGTACGCCGTCTGGGAGCCGGCGCGGCAGGCGTATTCCCACTCGGCCTCGGTCGGCAGTCGATAGGTCCTGCCCGTTTTGGCCGAAAGCCAGCGAGTGTATTCCATGGCGGCATGATGGGTGATATCGATCGCCGGATGACCTTCACGGCCGAATCCAAAGGTCTCATCTTCGTAGGGTGGAGTGGGACGCGTGACGGCGTCCGCCGCCGTGCTCCCCACCTCGTTGAGGAGGGGCAGGGGTGGTGTCCGCTTTTCCGGCTGCTGGGACGCGTCGGCGTTCTGCTGCTTCTTCTTCAGCAGGTCCTGGCTGAATGCAAAAACGTCGTATTCGTCCCAGGCAGCCTCGGTCTTCTCCATCCAGAACGGGCGAACGGTGACTAAGTGCTGCGGTCCCTCGTCGTCAGAACGCTTGAGCTCGCCGGGTGGAGTGCCCATGGTGAAGGTGCCGCCCGGGATCGGTATCATTTCGAATTTCACTTGCGTGCCGGGGATGGTTTCGGTGTAAGGCTTGAGTTCCTCAGGCACCGGATTTCGCACAGCCGCCGCTCGCGGCGCGGGACGATGAGAAATCAGGAAGTAGCCAGAGAGCACCACCGAGAGAGCGGAGAACCGAAAGCAGCGAGCAGATGACCGACGGCGCGTCTTCATTTGTCAGTTGTATTTACATTGTTTCCTGCGCAATGGTCAACCGTCAACGGGTAGCGCAGAGTTTGTGCTGTTCAAACTCTGCGGCTTTTGCGTGCGCTCACGTGTCTAGCCTGGCTGCGTGCCGGCTGTGCCATCCCGAGCCGTCCAGCCGATTCTTCTTGGCACCCGGCTGACGAAGGGCCGGCGAAGAAAGAGCAGCAGAGTCTCTGAGATGCGCTACCCACTATCGGCTCCGCTTTTGATGATACGATGCGAAGCCCGACTAATCGAGAGCCCATGAGTCGCACTGAAAGATGCATTCGCGCTTCCGCACTGGTCATGGCCTTGGCCTGTGTCATCGGCGAGGCCCGCGCGGCCCGCTTTGAATTCTCCCAAACGCACATGGGCACTCTCTTTAGAATCGTCCTCTACGCTCCAGACGCCGAGACTGCTCGATCCGCGTCAAGCGCAGCCTTCCGGCGCATCGCCGAGCTGGATGATATCATGAGCGATTATAAGCCCACGAGCGAACTGATCGAGCTCTGCGCGCGTGCGGGCGGCCCGCCGGTCGCGGTCAGTGAGGACCTGTTCCGGGTGCTGGCCGCAGCCCAGGATCTGGCCGAGCGGTCGGACGGAGCTTTTGACGTCACGGTGGGTCCCGTCGTACGGTTATGGCGGCGTGCGCGCCGCCGGCACGAACTGCCCGACTCGGAACGCCTGGCAAAGGCGCGCGACCTGGTGGGCTACCAGAACTTGCGCCTTGATCCCACGGCGCGCACAGCGCAGCTCACCCAAGAAGGAATGCAGCTTGATCTCGGCGGCATCGGCAAGGGCTATGCGGCTGATGCGGCTCTGGCCGTATTGAAGCGCCATGGCATTCAAAGTGCGCTGGTTGCCGCAGGGGGCGATATCGCGGTCAGCAGCGCGCCTCCCGGCCAGCCCGGCTGGCGGATTGCCATCGCGCCGCTCGATCCGCACCTCGGCGCAGAACGTGGTCCCGAAATCCAAAATCCCGGCCCACTCTCGGCAACGTCGCAAGGCGCTGGTTCGGAAATCGAAAATCGAAAATCGGGAATCGAAAATCTGTTGCTCCGTGACGCTGCGGTCTCAACCTCCGGCGACGCCGCACAGCACGTTGAGATCGCGGGTATCCGTTACTCGCATATCATCGACCCTAAGACCGGCCTGGCGCTGACGGGTCGCTCCAGCGTCACGGTGGTGACGCGAAATTGCACCACGTCAGACGGCCTGGCCACCGCGCTGAGCGTGCTCGGACCAGAGCGGGGCCTGGAACTGATCAGGACCACGCCGGGCGCTGGCGTACTCTTCGTGAAGGAGGTACCCGGCATTCGTTCGTGGCGGCTGAACTTTCCCCCCGCGTTGCGGGGCGATTTGTAGGCCATCGCCTTTACGGCGCTCCCGCTTGAAGGACGAGACGAGTAGAGACGTTCCGGTGGAACGTCTCCGACGCAGGCTAAAAGGTCTGCGCCAGCCGCGGCCGAAAAATCCAAACTCCAGGCAGAGCACGTTTGGGTGCTCCCGAAGAACAAAAAACGGGAGGGTCGTAAAGGCCCTCCCCTACGAGGCATATCAAGCGATGCCAGAAGCAGAGACAAAACCAAGTCTGCGGCGCGACCTCGGGTTGGTGCAGGCCACGGCGCTTGCTATCACCGACATGGTGGGTATCGGTCCGTACATCACCATTCCGCTGCTGCTGGCTACCATGGGCGGGCCGCAGGCGATGCTGGGGTGGTTCGCGGGCGCGCTGGTGGCGTTTTGTGACGGCCTGGTATGGGCGGAGTTGGGGGCGGCCATGCCCAAGGCTGGAGGCAGTTACAACTATCGGCGCGAAGCCTTCGGACCGCGAGGGGCCGGTCGCTGGCTCTCGTTCCTGATGGTCTGGCAGATCATGTTTTCGGCGCCGCTGTCGGTGGCGAGCGGCAACATTGGTTTTGCGAGCTACCTTCATTATCTGGTGCCCACGATGCCGGCTTGGGGCATGCGAGTGGTCGCCGGACTTTTCCCCCTGCTGCTGGTGGCGCTGCTTTATCGGCGGATCGGGACCATTGGCAACATGTCGGTGATCCTGGTGGGCGGCGTGCTCCTGGGGTGCCTCTGGATTGTGGTGTCAGGCATCCCGCATCTGAGCGCCGCCCGCCTCTTCGGTTTCCCTCCCGATGCTTTCCGCCTGAACTGGATTTTCTGGGCGAGTCTCGGTCATGCCACCCTTTACGCGCTTTACGACTACTTCGGCTACTACAACGTTTGCTATCTCGCGGAGGAGATTCGCGATCCTGGGCGGGCGATCCCTCGCGCCATCCTGACCTCCATTATGAGCGTCGGCGCGCTTTACGTCTTCATGACATCGTCTTTCGTCAGCGTCATTGACTGGGGGCAGATTCTAAACAGCAGGTTCGTTGCTTCGACTTACGTCGAGACGCTCTATGGGCCCGCGGCGGGCAAACTGATGACGGCGCTGGTGCTCTGGATTGCCTTCTCATCAGCCTTCTCATTGCTTCTTGGTTATTCGCGTATCCCGTACGTCGCGGCTACGGACGGCAATTTCTTTCGTGTCTTTGCGCGGCTTCATCCCAAGGGCGAGTTCCCGCACGTCTCGCTGATCACGTTGGGCATCGTCGCATCCGTCTTCAGCCTGGGCAAGCTGAACGAGGTCATTCCCGGCCTTATTGCTACGCGCGTTCTCATCCAGTACCTGCCTCAAACCATTGGGTTCTTTCTGTTGCGCCGCCGCGCGCCGGACCTGAGCCGGCCTTTTCGAATGTGGTTCTACCCCGTGCCCGGCGTCATCTCGATCCTCGGGTGGCTGTACGTGCTGGGGACCGCCGCGCTGGGATCGCTGATCTTCGCCTTTGGGGTCTTGCTCGTGGGAACTGCGGCTTACCTGGTCCGAGCCAGGATGCGGCGCGAGTGGCCCTTCTCAGGGATGAAGGATGAAGGTTGAAGGGTGAAGGATGAAAGTGGGAAGCCGCGGGACATCCGAAGGCGATGCTTGCCTATGCCTTCGGGATTAAACTCTACCAAGCCTTGCAGAAAGGAAACGACGGTGCTGGCTGGATTATGGGGAAACAATACCTCCGGGCTGCGACGTGCCGTTGGCGCCCACATCGAAGAAGCCAATCCGCGGAAAGTAGGGCGGACTTCATCCACAAATACGGCATCGCGCAAGAAGAAGCCAGAGAGAGTTTGTACTGGCTTGGCCTCCTGGCGGAGTCGGGCATCGTTCCACGAAGTCGTCTTAAGCCTATCACAGAAGAACCGAAGAGCTTATCGCCAATCGTGACGGCGATAATTCTGAAAGTGAAAACGAAAGAGTACCCTGACTTGTACCTTCGTTTCACCCTTCATCCTTCACCCTTCAGCCTTGTGCCTTCGTGCCTACCAGGACGAACATCCCCTCATTGTGAGTGATCAGGATGTCGTCGCCCTGGGGTAGAGGGGAAAATCCGGCGCGATCGCCCGGCATAGACTCCTCAAGCAGCTTGCGGGTTTCCTGGTAGGACTTGTGTGAGGGTTCGAGCCCGGCGCGGAGCATCCATTGGTCGTAAGAGCGCTGGCGGCGCTTGAGCGATTGGCGGGCGATTTCGAGGTCGCACTTCTCGAACATTTCGAGGAACGTGGTCAGCCGAAGTGACAGGGTGTGAGAAGGGTCGCGGAGCGCTTCAATCCGGTTATGCAGGTCGAACTTCGAGTCGCTCTCCGGCCCCAGCGTGTCGATGATCGCCAGGCGCCCATCTGCCTTCATCACTCGGACCATTTCCTTGAGCGCGAGTTCCGGCCGCGGCATGTGGTGGAGGGAGCACTGGCAAGTGACCAGGTCAAAGGTGGCGCCGGGGTAGGGAAGCCGCTCCGCTTCGCCGCGCGCGAAGGCGGCGTTCGGGATGTTCTTCTCGAGTTGAAATCGCCGCGCGCGCCGGATCATTTCTTCGGTGAGGTCGATGCCGCGGGCAAATCGGACGCGCGGCGCCAGCGCCAGCACCAGCGCTCCCGGCCCGCAGGCGACGTCGAGCGCAAAGTCCGTGGCTTGCGGTTTGATGAACTCCACCTTCTCGTCCAAAACCTCAGGAGTATCGCGCACCGCGTAGGTGGAGAAAGCCTCCGCCGTCTTGGTGAACTGCTTTTGGACTGCGAGTTTATGTTTTTGCGACATCGAGTTGCGCTGCCTCTTGAGTCTATCGGATTCTCCAGCACGGTTGGAAGAAGAAAAGCTGAGACCGGCGGCGGCCCTTCGGCTTCGAGCGGCGCGGCGGAGGCTCGTGCCGGGCCCGGCCAATGGGTCTGGTGCGTGTCGGGTGTTCTTCGCTGGCTTTAAGATTAAGGCTCAGTTTGACGCTTTGGTGGGCTGCCTTGAGTCACTGACTTCAGGTCCTTGCTGGACGCATGACTACCGTATTTACCCGATTGACCGTTTCGTCCACATCCTTTACAAAGCTGTGGGGGGTTTTGCGGGCGGACCTGAAGAAAATCACGCCTGGAACGATGCACCCCGCGCCCACGCTCTGATCCAGCCCGCCAGGTAGCCCAGCGTCGTGTGAATGCGATCGCCACGGTGTAGCTGCTCGCGTTCATAGTGCGTCCCATCAGCGTTGAGTTCGCTCGTGAAAATTGGTTCCGGGACACGGCGCCTGGTCGGAAATCGTCTTTCCACACAGAAAGTTCGTCCAATGGGTCAGAGCGCCGACCCCGTTCGCATTGTGATCGCCCATGAAGGTGCGATGGTTCGGGGTGGTTTGCGCAAGTTGCTGGAGGCGGAGCCGGACCTGCGCGTCATCGGGGAAGCGGCGGACGGCGTGGAGGCAGTTGAAGCGGTGCGTCAGCTTGAGCCGGACCTGCTCCTGCTCGACCTGACATTGCTTCACCGGCCTGATTTGCGGGCGCTGCGTGAGATCGAGGCGTTGTCCACTACGCCCGTCCGCACCATTGTCCTGGCCGCAGCCACCGAGAAGGCCCAAGTGGCCCAGGCCTTTCAGCTCGGGGCGCGAGGTGTAACGCTGGAGGAGTCGGTTGCGGAATCCCTGCTCCGGTGCATTCGCGCCGTGATGGCTGGCCGGTACTGGGCGGAGAGCGAGCTCGTCTTCAGCCTCGTTGAGGCCCTGCGCGACCTGCTGCCGTCGGCGGAGGAGCAGGAAGCCCAGAGCCATTACGGTATTACCCCAGACGAGATGGAAGTCATCGCTGCCGTCGTCAATGGTT
>Ga0066709_100002508_pt1 | contig 13424 bp, 8 predicted proteins | sample GraSoiAngelo_158_FD_79665 | JGI IMG/M metagenome (GOLD analysis project Ga0066709, IMG submission 79665) | Grasslands soil microbial communities from the Angelo Coastal Reserve, California, USA - 14_1009_16_30cm | ecosystem: Environmental > Terrestrial > Soil > Grasslands | place: USA... | reverse complement strand
GCCAAGTGAGCCCCGGGAAAGAATTGAAGCTGCACGCGACAGCGAGAAGACGATCATGACCAAGGTCGAAGCAATCATTCAAAACTCCAAGCTGGAGGCGGTAAAGAGCGCATTGCAAGAAGCCGGCGTCGAGGGCATGACGGTGATCGAAGTACGCGGCCATGGCCGGCAGAAAGGCCACACTGAGTTCTATCGCGGACGCGAATACAGTGTCGACTTGATTCCCAAGACCAAAGTGGAAGTGGTGCTGCCCGATTCCATGGTAGAGAAGGCTGTGCATGCCATCTTGAGCACGGCTCGCACCGGGAAAATCGGCGACGGCAAGATCTTCCTTTCCAAAGTGGACGATGCCATCCGGATTCGCAATGAAGACCGCGGGGAAGGTGCTTTATGAGTGGCGCTCCCATTTGTAAGGTGCACCGAACGAAAGGTCGGCAAAGTTCAAAGCCAGTGTCCTCATGAGCAGGGCACCTTCGCTGAGCAGTGAATTGCGCGAGGTTTACGCCGAGGAATCGGCACGCATCCAGCGTGACTTCACGGCTACCGGTGACGGTCGCGTCGCTGTTGCGCAACGCACCCGGTTGGTCGAAAATATTTTGAAATGGCTGTGGCAGGATCTGATCTCGCGGGAAGAACACGGCCCGCGGAATTTTGCCTTGGTAGCAACCGGAGGATTTGGACGAGGCTGGCTGTTTCCCTATTCCGATATTGATTTGCTCTTCCTCTATGCCGATCACGACGAAGAAGAGGCGCACAAAGATGTCATCCGGCGCTTGTCGCGCGAACTGTGGGACCTAAAGCTGAAGCTGAGTGCGGCTTGGCGAACGCTGGCGGAATGTGACCGCTGCGATCCGCGTAACACTGAGTTCACTATCTCGCTGCTCGATTGCCGCTACTTGGCCGGGGACCGGGATTTGTTTGTCCGATTGCACGACAAACTGATCCCAAACTTGATCATGCGGGAGTCAAAACCTCTGCTGCAGGGATTGGCCGCAGTCACGCGCGAACGTCATAACAAGTTTGGCGACACGGTCTTTCACCTCGAACCGAATTTGAAGGAGACCCCCGGCGGCTTGCGCGACTACAACGTCGCCTGCTGGCTAGCCCTGATTTCGGCCATGGACAAGCTGCACGACTGGCCCGATGCCAGCGCTGTTCGGGCACCGGTGCGCAAGCAACTGGAATCGGCGCTGGACTTCCTGATGGCGGCGCGTTGTTTCCTGCATTTCCGCAATGGCCGGGATGACAATTCTCTGAGCCGGGAAGCGCAGGACGAGGCGGCAGCGCAGAAGATTGGGGCCAATGAATCGCCCGAACTCACGGCAGCGGATTGGATGCGGATTTATTTCGGACACGCGCGAGCCGTGCAACGCTCCATGTCGCAGCTCATGGAGGAGATTCCCGAAGCCTGGTCTTCATTGTACCGCCAGATTCAGAGCTGGCGTTTACAGCTCTCCACTCCGGATTTTTCGGTTGTGGATGGGCTCATCTTCCTGCAACAGGCTTCGGCGCTCGAGGACCCGGAAATTCTGTTGCGTCTGTTTCACTTCATGGCGCTGCATGGGCTGAAGCTGAGCACGACCACCGAGTATCGGATTGAACAGGCTCTGCCGGCGCTGGCGGCGACTCCGCCGCGCGGCGCCGAACTCTGGCTCTACTTGCAGGAAACTTTGCTGCAGCCACACGCCGCCGAAGCGCTACGGGCGATGCACTCGCTGCACCTGCTCACGGTATTGTTGCCCGAACTGCGGCTGACGGATTCATTGGTGGTGCGCGACTTTTATCATCGTTTCACGGTGGACGAGCATTCGTTTGTCGCAATTGAGAGCCTGCATCGCTTGCCCCGATCGCAATCGGAATGGGATCAGCGCTATGCCGAGCTCCTTAGCGAGCTGGAAGATCCTGAGTTGCTCTACCTTGCCCTCCTGCTGCATGACACAGGAAAAGGCGTGCCCGGTGGCAATCACGTGGAGGCCAGCCTGGAAGTCGCTGCCCGCTGCCTGGACCGGTTGGACGTGGATCCGGGCGAGCGCGCGACCGTGCTTTTTCTGATTGGCAATCACCTGGAGATGTCAGCGACGCTGCGCCGCGATATTTTTAATCCTGAGACGGTAGCCACTTTTGCCGACAAGGTGGGCACTCCGGAGCGGCTCAAGATGCTTTGCCTGCTAACGTATGCGGACATCAAAGCCGTGAACCCCGAGGCTTTAACGCCGTGGAAGGCAGAAAATATCTGGCAACTCTACATTGGCGCAGCGAACTACTTGAACCGGAGCGCCGACCAGCGTGTGCACGGGGATGCCGGCGACGAGAAACTGGCACGGCTCAGGAGCCTGGCTCCTGTCACCGGCGATCGGTTGAAGGATTTTGTGGAAGGATTTCCGCAACGTTACCTCCGTATGCACTCCGCGGAAGAGATTATGCGACACATGGAGATGGCGGAAGAGCTTGGCAATGAGCCCGTACAACTCGACCTCAAGCGGGGACGGCACTGGTATGAATTGACCCTGGTCGCCACCGATCGGCCATTCTTGTTTGCGACTCTCGCCGGGGTACTGGCGGCCTGGGGCATGAACATTGTGAAAGCAAATGCCTTCTCCAACGAAGCCGCAACCGTGGTGGACACGCTTTACTTTACGGACCGCTTTCGCACTCTGGAATTGAACCTGTCGGAGTGGGAGCGCTTCAAGCGCAGCATGACGGACGTCATGCTGGGTAAAGCGGACTTGGACCGCATGCTGCGCGACCGGCAGCGCTCGGACAAGAATGCGGTCGCCAAGGTGAAGGTACAGACAAGGATTGAATTTGATGATGCCAGCTCTTCCGCGAGCACGCTGCTCGAGGTGATAGCTCAGGACCGGCCGCGGCTTTTGCACCGCATCAGTTCCTGTCTTTCCCATCAGAAGTGCAACATCGAGATCGCGTTGATTGATACCGAAGGTCAGATGGCGATTGACGCTTTTTATCTGACGTCGAAAGGGGCAAAGCTCACGGCGGAGCACCGGAAACAAGTAGAAAATGCGCTGCTCAACGAGCTGAAGGGGGAGTGAACGCTTTGCCGCTGCGAATGGTCGCGGTCCCCCTCCGCTATTTTGCCGAGAATTTCAAAATCGTGCGGGAATGGAACGTCAGTCCCGGTCTCAGAACCGTGGAAGGAAATTCGGCATGGTTGGGTGAATCGGGAAAATGCTGGGTCTCGAAACATAGTCCGTAACGCTGCTTGTACACATGTCCCTGCTTGCCCGTGACGGTTCCATCCAGAAAATTTCCGGTATAAAACTGGACTCCGGGCTGGTCGGTCGAGATCTCCATGACGCGGCCACTCGTGGGCTCATACGCTCGCGCGGCTAACACCAAGCCCTCGGCTTTGCCATTGATCACAAAATTGTGGTCGTAGCCTTTGCCTAAAACCAGCTGCTCGTAGTTGTCGTCGATGCGCGCGCCAACCTTCGTCTGAGTCGTGAAGTCCAGAGGAGTGCCTCTTACCGGGCGCAGTTCGCCGGTAGGAATCATGGTGCTGTCGACCGGAGTGAAGCGATCGGCGTTGATCATGACATCGTGGTTGAGAATGTCTCCCGTGCCTTCACCGGCGAGGTTGAAATAACTGTGCTGGCTCAAGTTGAGGACGGTGGGCTTGTCGGTGGTGGCTTCGTAATTGATGACCAGTTCGTTTGCTTCGGTGAGCGAGTAACTGACTCTGACTTTCAGATTGCCCGGGAACCCTTCTTCGCCGTCCTTGCTGAGGTAGGAGAATGCGACCCCAGTCTTGCCTTTGAGTGGAGTGCCTTGCCACACAGCTTGATCAAATCCCTTGATGCCGCCATGCAGGGTATTTGGACCGTTATTCTTCGGCAGCGAATACTTCACGCCGTCGAGGGTGAATGAGCCGTTGGCAATGCGGTTGGCATAGCGTCCGACCAGACCGCCTAGGTGAGGAGAGTTGTCGAAGTAACCCTCGAGAGTGTCGTGGCCGAGCACAACATCCGCCACCAGCCCTTTTCGATCGGGAACTCTCAGCGAAACAATAATGGCGCCGTAGTTCATGGCGCGGACTTCCATGTGATGCGAATTGGTCAGTGTATAGAGAGTAATTTTCTTTCCCTCCTTTGTCGTGCCGAAGGGCTGCTCTTCGACCGCGCCGTGCGCCGCTTTTGAGGAACGGCCGTGCGCCAAATTTGCGCTGGCTAAAAAAATAATGAGGACGAGAGCTGAAAATACAACACCCAACTTCGCCTCGGAGATGACCGGCCAAATGGCGACACTATGGGATTCTTGAGAGGGCATGCGAATTTAATCCTGTGAGTCGGGGATATTGTCTGGCAGGCGCGATCAACCTCGGCGCCTGCCAAACAGTGAGTCTACTACGGAGGTACGGAGATTCGATGATGGAACCTCCCCGGTGGTATTTCCGCGCAGCTTCGTATGGCACGCTCGCTTTCAAAGTGGTAGCATCGCGTCCTATTCCCATGACGGGCGCCAATTTTCGTCTGCTAGCCACTGCCATTGTGTTGTTTTCGACCTCGACGCCGTACGCTCGGAGCCAAACCACAACTGCGCCAGGACATGCCGTGGTCTTGCATGCGGCGCGCTTGCTGGACGTGAAAAACGGCCGCCTCGTAAAACCGGGCGAAGTTTTGGTGGAAGGCGAGCGGATTGTAGAAGTGGGGTCTGGGGTGAAGCGTCCGGCTGGGGTGGAGGTGATCGATTTGGGCGATCGCACCTTGATGCCGGGATTGATCGATGCCCACATACATCTGTTTCTGCATCCGGGGGCAGAGGATCTTCAGACGGTTCAAGAGTCCGTGCCGCAGCGGACGATTACAGCCACCTTGGCAGCCCGCGATGACCTGATGGCCGGTTTCACCGCCGAACGTGACATGGGAACCGAAGGCGCGGGCTCGGCCGATACCGCCGTACGCAACGCGATTGATGAGGGCAGGATACCGGGACCACGGCTGAGGATCAGTGGCAACGCGATTAACATTCTCGGCGGACATGAGGACGCGATCAATTACAACCCGGCACAGCACGTCCTCCCCAACGCAACTTATGCCAACAATGCGGCTGAGTTGGTGACGGTGATGCGCCAGCAGCTGAAGGAGGGCGCGGATTTCATCAAGATTTATGAGACGGGCCCGGATGCGGTTCGCGACGGCAAACTGTCCACGGTTTATCAATACACAGAACCCGAGCTCCGGACCGCCGTCGAGGAGGCGGCGCGTTTGGGCAAGCGGGTTGCGGTACATGGCACGGGTGAGCCTGGGACACTCTACGCTGCGCGGGCGGGAGTGGCATCCATCGACCATGCCAATCAACTGGGCGACGAGACCATGCGGATCATGCGGGAAAAACAGATTTTCGCGGTTCCCACCTTCACGATCTTCGAGTATTTTGCCGAACATGCGGAATCTCCGGCGCAGACGGCACGCGAACATCGGATGCTTGATCTGAAGGTGCAGGAATTCCGCAAGCAGGTCGCGGCCGGCGTCCCGATGGCGGTGGGCTCCGATGTTGGTCCGTTTCCTCACGGCACGCAAGCCCGGGAGCTCGTGCTCATGGTGAAATATGGCATGTCGCCCTTGGCCGTGTTGCAGGCCGACCTGCTGAACGGAGGGAAACTGCTGGGTTGGGAAGGACAGATCGGGGCGCTCGAGGCTGGCTACCTTGCTGACATCATCGCTGTTTCAGGGGATCCGCTCGAGGACATCGGAGCGGTCGAGAACGTTGGACTTGTGATGAAAGGTGGGATCGTTTACAGAAAATGAAGGTGGCCTTAGCGTGTGCGATTGGCCACGGAGTCGGACGGATGTCTCTTCCATGGAGATTGCTATATAGATCACCGTTTTCCATCGAAAGCCGCAATGCCCGAATGTTTCTCACGGCTACCACCGCTGTTTGTCTGAGTCTGGCCGGACTGACTGGAAACCGAGGTTTTGTTCACGCTCAGACCGCAAGTCAAGCCAAAACATTCCGGCCTCCCTATACCCTTCCGCGGACGAGCTTTTACGACACGCCACCTTCGCTGTCTCCCGGCAAGCCAGGCGAACTCATACGCTCGGAACCGACCGATGAATACCACCTTCCGTTCGAATTGTCCGCATGGCGGATTCTTTATCACTCCCGGACCGCGAAGGGTGAGGATGTGCCCGTCTCGGCTGTGGTGCTGGTTCCGGATGGCAAGCCGCCAGCGGGCGGATGGCCGGTGATTGCCTGGGCGCACGAGTTCAGAGGAACGGCGCGACAGTGCGCTCCCTCAATGATGAAAAATCTCGGTGTCGGACCGCTCCTCGCGATGTACGCCAATCTCGGCTATGCGGTGGTTGCGACCGACTATTCCGGTTTGGGGGCCGGTTCCGGCAACCCGATGCTGGACATGCAGTCGAACGCATTTGACATGATCTATTCGGTTCCGGCGGCGCGCGCGGCTGTGACCCAGATCGGGCCTAAATGGATCGCTTTGGGACCTTTCCAGGGAGGTCTGGCCGCCGTGGCAGTGGCGGAAAGCGAAGTACGCGATCCCAACTATCTGGGAAGCGTCGCCACTTCAGGTCTGGCGGATGCGGAGCAGGCCTACCTCCTGCTAATTGGTATTGCGCTGGTTGGACTGACCATGCTCGCCGCCCCTCTCCCGGCCTTCTCCCAGAGCTGCCGCGCTCTGCTACACCCAGGCGGCCTCCGCTGGCGCTCGCATGATTCAGGCATTGCGCAGTGGGATTCTGATCCTTGTCGTCCCGCCCACGTTCATGTCGGTCGGTATGATTCTCATTGTTTATCGCAAGCGCAATCAGTTCAGACAGGCCGATGACGCGCCTGACTCTGACCGCAATTGGTAGCCGGAGAGAATGACAACCACGTCCCTGTGAATTCTTCAGGCAGGTTGTTGTGTGGAAGTTCTGGGCGGACGATGTGCAATTGCTCAAGGACAGTTGCTGGACAATCTGGTTGCGGTGAAAAAGTCTGGGACTCCTGTCGTGGCAACCCCGAGCTTGAATGCTAAAACTTTATTTCTGGCCAGTGCCCATATTTCTGGCCAGTGCCCATGACGAATTCGAGATGCTCGACTTCAACGCAGACTGGGTCCACGTTCGCATTTCTGGCTTGTCACGGGGATGGATTTGGCGCAGCAGCCTGGAGATGCCCGGCAGCGTTCCGGATGTCGATATGCAAACCAGCGGACCGCCTGTACCGACCGCCGCGGACTTGTTTCACGTGAGCCGCGAAGAAACAGCTCCGTTTCCCGGTGACTGGGCGCCGCTTCGAGGCAAAGGTGTCAAGATCATCTCGGTGCAGAAGATGGACGACGGTGCCAAGGATGCGGGTCCGGAAGTGAAACTGGAATTTGCGAAAGCGTTGCTCGACAAAAGCTACGCGGAACTGGCCAAGCCCCCCCAAGCTCTTGCCGGAGTCGTATTGATTTTCGATTCGGTAGATGGAGGAATGATCGCCGCGACGCTCGCCAGTCTCGAGCAATGGAAGGCAGGCGCGTTATCCGATGCCGCGCTCTGGCATCAATGCTTCTTCGATCCTCCCGAAACCTTCGATTCTTCCAGTTCTTCCGCCAGTCAATAGCTGCCCCTTTTGTTCATTCTGATGGGCAACGCCACGCGATCTTAGCCTCTTATAACGTTCATCTCGGGCGAACCATAACGAGCGACCGTCTCTGGCGATAATTCATTACTGCGGACGATGGTCCCATACAAGCGTCCGCTGCCGCGCATGGTTCTGAGTTGAGAGTCGGGGTCCAAAGCAACCAGCCCAAATCGCAGTCTCCAGCCCTCACTCCATTCGAAGTTGTCGGTAAGAGTCCAGTGGAAGTATCCGCGAAGGTCGAATCCCTCGTGAATGAGACTGTGCATCTCCTGAACAGCTTTAACGATGAGCCAAGGACGAATGCGATCCTGCGCGTCGGGTACGCCGTTCTCGAGGATGTAAATCGGTTTCCCGAGACTAGCCGCGCGGCGCACCGCGACTCGAATCGCCTCCGGGTAGGCTTCGCCGTAGGGGCCTTCGACGCCGCTATCGCCTTGCGGCACGTGTCCCGGCACGAATACGCGTCCGAACAACGTGGACGCACACCTCAGATCAAAAGCAACATGAAAACGGCTGTAGACGTTCAAGCCAACAAAATCGCACATCCCTTTCGAGCCAGAATCCCGCTTACCCACCAGACTGAAAGGAAAGCCCAGCCGGCCTTGCTCCATTAACTGAAGAAAGCTTTCATTGAAAAGCTCGTTGAGCAGGCCGCATATCCAGCGATCAGGCGCGAAATCCGGATTCGCGGGCTGAAATACTATGTAGTTGTGAGCCCATCCTACCTGCGCCCCGGGTTGAAGCTCGTGGATCGCGCGGTAGGCGGCGGTATGGGCACGCGCCATCGCCCCCACGACACGAATGGCTCTTAGGATTTGTCCTTTGCTGCCAGGCGGGAATTCCCCGAGGACGTGGCCGAGCGCTCCGTACACATTCGGCTCATTAAACGTTACCCAGTGTTGGCAAAAGTCACCGAGTTCATGCAAAACGTGCCTTGTGAATCGTTCGAACAGACGCGAGGCCTCCATTCCCAGAAAGCCACCCTTGTTTTCAAACCATATGGGGTGGGTGAAGTGATGCAGGCAGATCATCGGCTGAATGCCGCGGTCGTGGAGTGCTTGCAACATTTCCTGGTACCGCTGAATCGCAGCCGGATCCCATCGGCCTTCGTCCGGCTCGATTCGGCTCCACTCGACGGAGAGGCGAAGGGAATTTACACCGATCTCGCGAGCCAGGTCGAAATCGCGCTCTGCATCAGACCACCAATCGCAAGCTCGACCACAACGGTCTCCGGATTTGATTCTGCCCGCGCTCTCCCAGGCCGACCACTGATTATTATCGTTGCCACCTTCGACTTGGTGAGCTGCGGTGGAGACTCCCCACAAGAAATCTGCCGGGAAGCGCAGGCTGGAAGCGGCAAGCGGGCCAAAATCGAGTTCGCAGGAATGATCGCTTTTCACTGTCGCTACCGTCGCACGTGCATTCTAAAGCATCCGGCAATTCGCATAAACCTTACTGGTAACAGCCGTAACAGCCGTGGTTCTCGGACCTTGATGCCGTGCCATGCGCTGAAGATCGAAGCCAAACCTCCTGGTCGCAAGTGAGGAGACTTGCGAGGACAAACAATTCATGCACGGTGCCGACAGTTCAGAGGTTAGACTATGTTTCGCGGAAACTGACAATCAGAGATTAAGCGAAATCCGGTTCAGAAAAACCGTCGCCCAATGGCCAGAATGATATCCCCAGTTGAGGGCTCGACTGCCGCAGTCCAAAACGACAAAACTGCATACAACCGCTTTCTTCTGCTGGTGGCGGGCCTTGGCGGTCTGCTCTACGGGGTTGATGTTGGCATCATCGCGGGTGCTTTGCCGTATCTCGAGGCTACATCAGGCCTGAATGCCGGCCAGCTTTCCATCGTGGTCGCTGCCGTGTTGTTGGGTAGTGTGATCTCCACTTTGTTTGCCGGCCTGCTGGCCGACTGGATCGGACGCAAGGCCCTGATGACGGTCAGCGGCATCCTCTTTGTCGTGAGCATTCCCATGATCGCCCTGTCGCATGGCTACCAGCCATTGGTTCTCGGCCGCCTGTTGCAGGGCGTCAGTGCGGGCTTCATCGGAGTGGTTGTTCCGCTCTATCTTGCAGAGTGTCTGGTGGCGGCGAACCGCGGAAAGGGCACGGGAATCTTCCAGTGGCTGCTGACACTGGGCATCGTGGTTGCAGCCGTCGTTGGCATCTTGTTCAGCGTTCGTGTCGAACAGGTCGCGAGACTCGCGGACCCGGCTAGGCTGCTCGCCTTTAAGGACACAGCCTGGCGGAGCATCTTTTGGGTTTCGTTACCGCCAGGAATATTGTTCGTGATGGGCAGCCTCATGGTGGCCGAGTCGCCGCGCTGGCTGTTCCGCCGTAGAAAAAAGGAGGCTGCCTACGCCGCGCTGCTTCGTTCACGGACGAGCGATCAAGCAGACTCCGAACTCCGGGAGATGGAAGAGACTGCCCTGGCGGAGAAGGCCAAGACATCGACCGGGGCACAGGTCAAGGACTCGCTGTTGCGGCGAAAATATGTGATCCCGTTCCTGCTGGCCTGCGTCATCCTCGCCTGCAACCAGGCTACGGGTATCAACTCGATCATTGCCTATAACACGAACATCCTTTTGCAGAGCGGCCTTTCCGATGTCGCGGCTCACTGGGGCTACGTTGTTTTCACCGTGGTGAACTTCCTGGTGACCCTGGGAGGGGTCATGCTGGTGGACCGCAAGGGGCGCAAGTTTCTGCTCGCGCTGGGTAGTGGAGGCATTATCGCGTCGCTCATCTGTACAGGCTTGCTCTTCGGACGGACTGAAAAACTGCGGGTGGATTCGAGGGACGCGGTGCAATCCATGGTCAGCGCCGATCAGAAGTTGGCGCTGGTTTACGATCAAAGGGTGGCGGATGGGCTTTTGAACACTGCCGGCACTGCCGCCAAGGCGATTGGGAGCAGGCCAACCTCGCTGATCGTCATCTATTCGTATGGCGACTTTCGCGCGGCCAGCAAGGTCGCACGTTCGGACGAAAGGGCAGCCCAGCCTATTGGGATCGCGCGCGAAAGCTGCGTACCCGCCAATAAAGTCGTTGCATTCTTTTCGAATCCATTCGGCAATCTCGACGCCGCCCGCCAAGCTCCTCTGAGAATTGAGAATGCGCTGATAACGCCCGTGCCGAGCACGCGCAACGGCTGGTGGGTGGCCATCACCCTGTTCGTTTTCATGGCGTTCTTTGCGATCGGGCCGGGAGTATGCGTGTGGCTGGCGCTTTCGGAATTGATGCCGACTCGTATACGGTCGAACGGGATGAGCATTGCCCTGTTGATCAACCAGGCGGTCTCAACCACCATTGCCGCTATATTCCTGCCGACGGTCGGCAAGTATGGCTACTCGACTATGTTTTTCGCGTTTGCTGGCTGCACCGTAATCTACTTCATTACCGCTACGGTGTTTTTGCCGGAGACCAAAGGGAAAACATTGGAAGAGATCGAAGCCCATTTTGAGAGAAGTCAAGCCTGAGATCTGACAAACCTTGCGCGTGGTTGTGGAATACGCATGCTCACATTATTTTCCATCATAATAGTCGGCTTCTTCCTTGGGATGAGGCACGCTACTGATCCTGACCACGTGATCGCGGTAACTACCATTGTCAGTCAGCAACGCAGCACGAAACGCGCTGCACTCATTGGGGCGTTCTGGGGAGTGGGTCACACGGCCACGATCTTTGCCGTCGGCACAGCCATTATTCTGTTCAATCTCGTGATTCCGGCGCGCCTCGGGCTGGGCATGGAGTTATCTGTTGGCGTGATGTTGATCGCGCTTGGAGGATGGAATCTGGCTGCTTTTCTGCGGTCTATGCCAGTCGCTGGTCCTGTTCAAGGCGAGCAGCCGCTGATTCACTCCCACGCTCACAATCACGGCGAGCACAGCCATGTCCACCCGCATGGTCACACCGATGACGAGCATCACCATTCAGCGGAACAAGTGCCGCTGGCGAGGCTGGATGAGAAATTCGGACGGAACGGCCTATATCAGTTTGTCCGACCTTTGGTGGTGGGCATCGTGCATGGACTCGCCGGCTCGGCAGCCGTGGCCCTGTTAATTTTGGCCAGCATCCGAGATCCCGGTTGGGCGATCGCGTATCTGCTGGTCTTTGGCGCCGGGACGATCGCTGGCATGATGTTAATCACGATGAGCATCGCCTCCGCCTTTCGGTTCGTGGGAAATCGCTTTGAAGGCTTCGGTCATCGCCTGGCGATGGTCTCCGGGTTGGTCAGCGTAGCCTTCGGCCTGGTGCTGGCCTACCAGATATGCATTGTTCAGGGCTTCTTTAGCGCTCATCCGCATTGGACGCCCCACTGAGACCGCGGAACCCGTCACAATCTTCGCTAGCAATACCTCCCGCATTGCTAATCATTTAGCTCCGTTGCGCTAGTTCTGGCGGGTCGAAACAACTAAGGCAACCTGGTTGGTCCCGTCCAGTTTTACCCGGTACAATTCTTGCGTGAACCTTGACGACACCATCGTCGCCATTGCCACCCCGACGGGCCGCGGTGGCATTGGCATTGTGCGCCTGGCGGGACCTCAGGCTCGCGCCATCGCTGAACCGATGTTGCGCCTTGCGCATGCGCTGGAACCTGGACGTGCCGTGGTTGGGGAGCTGGTCGAACCGGAAGAATCAATAGATCGCCGCCACAACGAAAGCACTGCCCGCGTGGAGACAGCCGCCCGCGGCGGTCCAACCGAGCGACGCTCGGCGGAGGGTACGACAACTGCGACAATCTCGCCGCGAACACGAGTCTCAGCGCCACAGGAGCAACGCATCGATGAAGTCGTTGTCACGTACTTCGCCAAGCCGCACTCCTACACGACTGACGACATTGTGGAGATCTCCGCCCACGGATCACCCGTCGTGCTGCGGCACATTGTCGCGCTTTCGATCGACCGCGGCGCGCGCCTAGCCGAACCTGGCGAGTTCACCATGAGAGCCTTTCTCCGGGGACGCATTGACCTCACGCAGGCCGAAGCGGTCCGCGACCTTATCGACTCGCAAACTCTGTATCAGGCGAAAGTTGCGGCGCAACAGCTTGACGGAGCTCTTTCCCAGCGCCTGCAGCCGATTAAGCAGAAACTGGTTGAGTTGATTGCGCTGCTGGAGGCGGGCATCGACTTCGCGGAAGACGACGTTTCCGTCATGCCCAATGCCGCAAGCCTCGAGCACATCGCTGCGGTGCGCACTCCGCTCGAGCAACTTGCCGCGAGCTTCGCTTACGGCAAAATCGTGCACGAAGGCCTCACCCTGGCCATTGTGGGCCGGCCCAACGTAGGGAAGTCGAGCCTGTTTAACCGTCTGGTCGAGCGTGAACGTGCGATTGTCACTGCCACGCCGGGCACCACGCGGGATCTGGTCAGCGAGACCGTTGGTCTGGGCGGTATCCCGGTAAAACTCGTAGACACGGCGGGCATTCGCCGTGCGCTTGATGAAGCCGAGTCCATCGGCATCCGCAAATCCATGGAAGCGCTAGCCGACGCCGATCTGGTCCTTGTAGTCCTTGACGGCTCGCAGCCTGCCTCTGCGGAAGATGATGAACTCATCAATCAAGCGGCGCAGCGATCATCAATTGTGGTGGAGAACAAATCCGATTTGCTGGCCAGCCCAAAAGACGTGATGGGAGCCATCGAGACTCAGGCTCCGAAAGGGCAGCGAGGTAGGGCACCCCACATTCGCACGTCGACAGTGACTTCAGAGGGTATTGCCGAACTTCGCGCGGAAATCTTCCGCCACATCGCAGGCGAGTCTGGCGCGGCGCAGGAAACTGGCTTTCTAACCAATGTGCGGCACCAAGGTCTGGTTCGCGATTCACTGTCCTCGCT
>Ga0066709_100002507_pt1 | contig 13426 bp, 12 predicted proteins | sample GraSoiAngelo_158_FD_79665 | JGI IMG/M metagenome (GOLD analysis project Ga0066709, IMG submission 79665) | Grasslands soil microbial communities from the Angelo Coastal Reserve, California, USA - 14_1009_16_30cm | ecosystem: Environmental > Terrestrial > Soil > Grasslands | place: USA... | reverse complement strand
GTCGGGCGGGCGCCGATCACAGAGGACACAGAGAAGAATCGATGGCTTACGAAAACATTCTGTTCGAGAAGAAAGATGGGATTGCGTACATCGCATTCAACCGGCCGAAGGTGCTGAACGCGTTGAATCGCAAAACTGTCGAGGAATTGCATCAGGCCTTGCTGGATGCGCGCGATGATGCGAGCGTGCGCGTGCTGATTCTGACCGGCGCGGGTGAAAAATCATTCGTGGCAGGCGCGGACATCAGCGAGTTGGCGGTGCAAACGCCGGTGAATGGCAAGGAGTTCTCACTGTATGGTCAGAGCGTTTTCCATTTGCTGGAGACTATGGGCAAGCCGTCAATTTGCGCCATCAATGGATTTGCGCTGGGCGGCGGCTGCGAGTTGGCGCTCTCGTGCACGATTCGAATCGCCAGCAAGACCGCGAAACTGGGGCAGCCGGAGGTGAAGCTTGGCATTCTGCCCGGCTACGGCGGATCGCAAAGGCTGGCGCGGCTTTGCGGCAAAGGCGTGGCGCACGAGCTTTGCCTGACCGGAGAGATGATCACCGCAGAGGATGCGCTGCGCATCGGTTTAGTCAATCATACTTATGAGTCTGCGGAACTGCTTCCCGCCGCGGAGGCGATGGCGAAAAAAATCATCGCGAACGCGCCACTGGCCGTGAAGTACGCCATGGAAGCGATTGAGCGCGGCGTGGAAATGCCGCAAGAAGAGGGCTTGTTCTTGGAAGCGACACTCTTTGCGCTTGCTTGCGCCACCGAAGACATGCGCGAAGGAACGAAAGCGTTCTTGGAGAAAAGGGCGCCGCAATTCAAGGGGAAATAGAGGACCTAAATCACGCAAAAGAGGTCAAGGACAAGCGGAGGAATTTCAGCGCGATCACCGATGTCAGAGAAACTCCAGCCCGGCAAAATTGATGGCGGTTTGAGCGCCGAAGGTTTGCGCTTTGGGATGGTCGTAAGCCGCTTCAACAGTTTCATCACGGACCGTTTGCTTGCCGCCGCAGTGGACGCCCTGGAACGCGCAGGTGCGGGGAGCAAAGATGTGGACGTGGTGCACGTTCCGGGCTCCTTCGAATTGCCGCTGGCAGCAAGAAAGCTTGCCGCCACGGGGAAGTACGACGCGTTGATCGCCATTGGATGCATTTTGCGCGGCGAGACGGCCCACTACGATTATGTGTGTTCTGAAACGGCGCGCGGGTTGCAGCTCGCACAGATGGACAGCGGGCTGCCCATCATGTTTTGCGTGCTGACCTGCGACACGCTCGAACAGGCCATCGATCGCGCGGGGCTGAAGGGCGGGAACAAGGGATTTGAAGCCGGGCTGGCCGCAATTGAGATGGCGCATCTTTCCCGCAAACTGCGCGGGCCGGAAGCGAAAGCGGCCCCGTCAACCGAACCGCGGCGGCGCAAGTAACGTGTCGCTCCGAACCAAAGCGCGCGAATTTGCGATGCAAATGCTCTTTCAGTGGGACATGAGCCAGCAGATCCCCACCGCGCTGGAGGCGAAATTCTGGAAGAGCGCCAAAGCTGCCGACAAGACGCGCACCTTTGCCAACCAGCTTTTTGAAGGCACCGCCAAGGATGTGACAGCGCTCGATGAAATCATCGGCAAGCACTGCGAGAATTGGCGGTTCGAAAGGCTGGCGGCCATCGACCGCGCGATCTTGCGGCTGGCCATTTACGAAATGAGCTCCGCGGATACCCCTGCCAAAGTTGTGCTGAACGAAGCGGTCGAACTGGCGAAAAAGTTTTCCTCAGAAGACTCCGGGGCGTTCGTAAACGGCGTTCTAGACTCCGTCCATAAGTCATTGACGGCCCAGTAGTTAGGCCCCGCAAAAGCAACCCTCCTATCGGTCAATAACAACCTGGCCGCCGCCTCCCGAAACTTTGCTGCCGCGCGCGTGTTTGACCTGCCAAGTGTGGTGGTGACTTCAGGAACGTTTTTAACGAGGAGCGAAAAATGAAGGCAGAACTCTTGGTTCGTCGAGGCGTGCTCGCGATGGCGTTTGCCGGTTTGCTTGCCGCCGGCGCTTACGCCCAGGATCCTACCCCCCAGCAGCAGGATATTAAGAGTGACAAGAAGGACATTCGGCAGGACAAGAAAGACCTGGCGAAGGATCGCGCGGATCGCAACGCGGATCAGCGCGATATCAACAAGGACAAGCGCGACCTGTCCAAAGACCGCGCCGACCGGAACGCCGATCAGCGGGATATCAATCACGATAAGCGCGATCTAGCGAAAGACCGTGCGGACCGCAATGCCGACCAGCGCGACATCAATAAGGACAAGCGCGAACTCGCCCGCGATGATGCCAAATATGGCGCCAACAGCGCGCAAGCAAAGGGCGACCGCAAGGACCTCCGCGCCGATCGCGCTGACCGCAACAAAGATCAACACGACATCAACCACGACAAAGTCGACCTGGCCAAAGACCGCGCGGATCGCAATGCCGACCAGCGCGACGTCAATCATGACAAGAAAGACCTGGCCAAGGATCGCAAAGACCGCAACAAGGATCAGAAGGACATCAACAAGGACAAGCGCGATCTCCATAAGGACCGCAAAGACCTGCGGAAGGATCGCAAGGGGCACTAAACTTAGTTTTCAGTTTTCACTCTTCAGTGTTCAGTGCAGAAAAGAAAGGCCGCCCGAAATGACGGGCGGCCTTCTTCTTTTCGGAGTGTGGCTTTCTCAGATTCGAATAGTTCCTTCGAACACTTTCACCGCTGCGCCGCTGACGCGCGGAACGAGTTTCTTCCCGGACTGAGTGACCGCGACCTCGATATGGCTGGGGCGGCCCATCTCCGCTCCTTGCAGAATGCTCAACGTATGCCCGGGTGTGAGTTTTCCATGGCGCACGAGATACGCGCCCAGGGAGCCCGCCGCCGAACCGGTCGCGGCATCTTCATACTGCTCCCAGGGGAGCATGCCCCGGGAACACACCTTGCCATTGCCGTTCGGGGCGAAGCAGTACGCCATCGTGGCGTTTTTCCCCTGCAGCTTTCCGAGCTCGATCATGTTCATGGCGATCTTGCCAAGAGCGGCGCGGTTGCGCAGCGGCACCATCAGGTTGAAGATGCCGGTGGAAACAAATTCCGGCTCGAGTTTCGTGTCGAAGTCCTTAGGCGAAAGACCGAGTGCCGAAGCCAGTTTTTTCTTGTCGAGCTTTGCTGGCTTGAAGAGCGCTTCTTTCTGCGTCATGGTCACGCGGTACGGGCGGCCATCCTTGAAGCGGATCTCCACGGGCAGAACTCCCGCGCCCGTTTGTTGAAGAACGTGCACGCCGCCTTCCTGTGCGGGAACGACGCCAAGTTCCGCGAGCAGGAGCCAGGTGCCGATGACCGGATGTCCTGCGAGCTTCAGTTCTTCCTTGGTGGTGAAGATGCGCAGGCGAGCGAGCGCTTCTTCATCCGTGGGCTTCTGAACGAAGACCGTTTCGGAAAGGTTCATTTCGCGAGCAATCACGAGCATCTCGTCTTCCGAGAGCCCGTCGCCGTCGGTAAACACGGCCAGTGGATTGCCTGCGAAGCGCGTGGTGGTGAAGACGTCGAGCGTGTGGTATCGGTGTTCCATAGCTGAGTTTCCCTTGGGTTGCAGCAGCGGCGTTCAGAGGCGCTGGAGTTGGGGGACGGTCCTTTCGTTGACAATGTTTCCTGTATTCAAAGTCGATTTTGGCTCGATCAGGACGACGTGTACCTCTTCGTCGGCGACGGGGCAGTGCTCGACGCCGCGCGGCACGATGATGAATTCGCCTTCCCGCACGATCGCGTCACGCTCGCGAAACTTCATCCGCAGCGTGCCTTTGACCACTAGAAAAAGCTCGTCTTCCTTTTCATGGTGGTGCCAGACGAAGTCACCCGTGAATTTGACCGCTTTGAGGTAGCAGTCGTTCACTTCACCGATGATGCGTGGATTCCAGTAGTCGGAGAACGCACTGAATTTGTCCTTGAGATTAACGACATTCATGACCTCACCCCTAGATCTGCTCTGACCGGCTAAAGATTGTGAACAGTTTCTGCCACAGAATCGAGAACGCGTCGCGTTGTTTCTGGCCTGGCGGTTTCGGAATAAATGCGCAGGACGTTTTCGGTGCCTGACGCGCGGACCATCACCCAACCTGCTTCGCCGAGATAGAGTTTGATGCCGTCCATGTTTTCACGTTGCACGACAGGGAAATCGAGGACGCGGCTGAGCTTTCCGTCGGAAAAATGCGAAATGGCTTTTTCTTTTTGTCCGGGCTTAAGTTCGAGATCCACGCGCCCGTAGTGGTATTCGCCAAACTCGGCATGCAGCGCCGCCAGCAGCTCGCCAAGCGATTTGCCGTGCCAGGCCATCAACTCCGCGAGGAACAGGGCGGAGACGGTCGCGTCGCGCTCGGGAAGATAGAGGCTCGTGCCGATGCCGCCGCTTTCCTCGCCGCCAATCAAAATGTTCTGCTCCAACATTAATTCGCAAATATATTTGAAGCCGATGGGCACTTCGCGAAGCTTACGGCCAAATTTCGCCGCGAGCTTGTCGATCAGTTTCGTCACGGAAAAAGTCTTTGCGATCTCTCCAGGGAGATTGCGGGTCCCGGCGAGGTGCCAGACGAGCAGCGCCAGAATCTGGTGGGGATTCACGAAAGACCCGGTGCGGTCGATCGCGCCAATGCGGTCGCCATCGCCATCGGCGCAGAAGCCCGCGTCGTATTTCCCCGCGAGCACAGCCTGGCGCAACGCTTCAATGTGCGGCTCAATCGGTTCGGGATGCACGCCGCCGAAGCGCGGGTCGCGCGTTCCGCGAATCTCATCGCATGGGATGCCGTTGCGGCGGAGCAGTTCCGGCAGCAAGCCGGCTGCGGCTCCATGCATGGGATCGAAAACGAAACGCAGCTTCGCGCCGCGCAGGCGTTTCCAGTCCACCAGTTTTTCAAGGGCCTCTAGGTACGACGCGCGAGGCTCGAGCGAGTGAATTAAGTCCTTGCGCGGGGGAAGTGGCGGCACGCCCTTTTCCATGACGCCCGCAAGCTCCTTTTCGATTTCCGCAACAATCGAAGGAAGCGCGCTGCTGCCGTAGCTTGCTTTGTATTTCATTCCGTTCCAGCGGTAAGGATTGTGGCTCGCCGTGATAACGATGCCGCCGGCAGCTTTCTGGTGCCGCACCAAAAAGGAAATCGTAGGCGTGGGGCAGGGCTTGTCCGCAAGCCATACCGGAGTTGCGGACGCGCTTATGACCTCAGCAACTGCGGCGGCAACGCGGTCGGAGGCATAGCGGTGGTCGTAGCCGATGATCACGCCCCGCCGCGCGTCCTCGCCGCGAACCACGTAGCGCGCAATGGCGTGCGCCACGATGCGCGCGTTCGCAAAGGTGAAATCTTCCGCGATGACGCCGCGCCAGCCGTCCGTGCCAAACTTGATCGAGGGAATCATGAATGAGCAAGAGTATACGCGAATCGAAGTGGAGGCCAACAGCCGGATTGGCCCGTGCAGTGAGGGCGCAAACAGTTACATTTCTGGCCCAAGTTTGAGCCCTGCAGCCTCAGCAAACGCCCGGAAGTCTCGGTCCCGCGTCAGGAGTGGAATGTGCGCGTCGATGCAGCTCTGGGCGATCAGTGCGTCGCCAAGGCGCGCTTTGCGGCGCTTTGCCAGTACTTTTGCCCGCAATGCTCCTGCACGTTGCCAATAACCAGTGCCAATCTCGACGAGAGGTACATCGGAGAGCGTTTCGGCGACGCTCGCAGGAAGCTTAGGGTCACTGAGAAGCTCCGCAAGCACGACTGGTACCATCACCACTTGTCGGTCCGCCAGCGCCTTATCGAGCAACTGAGCATCCTTACCCGGATCGCCTTCCAGAAAGGCAACCCAAGTGCTCGTTCCGGCTGCAATCATCGGTCGGCTTTTAACTCGGCAAACGTACGGCTGAAGTGAACCTTGCCTCGTAGCCCGCGCAGGCGGGCATAAGTCCGCGATGCGGCTACAAGCTGCAACGCCGTACGAATGGTTTGCGTGATGCCCGTGCCGTTGGCTCGTTGCGCCTTTTTCAACAGTTCTTAGGCTTGGGAGTGGATTAGAGAAGGTCCGAGCGCCTTGTTTGTTCTAAAGTCTTCACGATTTTGGCGACGTCCTGGGCACGGTCGCGGGGGCAAATCAGCAGGGCATCGCGTGTTTCCACGACGACGAGATCGCGGACGCCAATAGCCGCCACGAATTTGGAAGGAGACCAAAGGAAATTGCCTTCGGAGTCGAGCGCGTGACCTGCGCCGGCAAGCACGTTCTCACCGCTTCTCTTCGCGAGTAGTTCGTACACTGCCGCCCAGGAGCCAATGTCGCTCCAGCCAATTTCGGCAGGAATGACGAACACACGCGGCGGGCCTTCCGTCCGCGTAGCCGGTTCGAGCACCGCGTAGTCTACGGAAATGCTCTCAAGTTTTTGATACATAGCACGAAGCCGGCGCTCGTACGTGCGTGTGCCGATAAAGCCGGCAAGGTCTTCAAGGGCAGCATGCGTCTTCGGCAGAAAACTTTTCAGGTTTTCGAGGAACGTCGAAACGCGCCAGAAAAACATCCCCGCGTTCCAGTGATACTTGCCCGAAGCCACGTATTCCACGGCAAACGGCAGCGCGGGCTTCTCCGTGAAACGCTTCACCGCAAAAACGGGGAAGCCTTTGCCGGTGATCGGCTCGCCCATGCGCTCGATGTAGCCGAAACCGGTTTCCGGCCGCGTTGGAGGGATGCCCAGAACCACCATGCGTCCGGGCCCGCGCGCGACGTCCAGCGCCGCCGCAACAATGTCGCGATATTTTTCAGGCCGCGCGATGAAATGGTCCGCGGGCAGAACCGCGAGCAACGCGTCACCGCCCCCAGTATGGCGCGCGTGAATGGCGGCGAGCCCAATCGCAACTGCAGTATTCAAACCTTTCGGCTCGACCAGTACGCGTTTGCGCGCAGCCGCCGGAACCTGCTTGCGAACGGCCGCGGCCTGCTCCGCGTTGGTCACCGTCCAAATGCGTTCGGCGGGAATGAGCGGCCGCAGCCGCGCGACGGTCTGCTCCAGCATGGTCTCTTTGCCGATGATGTTCAGAAGTTGCTTCGGCGTGCGCGTGCGGCTCCGCGGCCAGAACCGCGTCCCCCGCCCCCCCGCAAGAATAACGGCGTGGATTGTCAACTTTTTTTCGGGCTTAGCCATTGGCAAGAGAAACGAATTTAGCACAGAGACTGCGATGGTAGGGGAAGCAAAGGATTGTACGTGCGCTGTTGCGAAAGGTCACGGAAGAGACGCAGTAAGCACGGAGATTTTTCCGTTCGACCTGTAGGAATAGCTTTCGAAGGTGTTCGCCGGAATGAACCAGCACTCGCCCGGCTTCAAAGGAATGGACCCCTGCGTGTGTCTGGGCGGAAACCAGGTCAGAAGACCTTCGCCGGAGAGCACTATGAGGAGTTCAAAGCGGCTCTGACCTGGCTTCGGTTTCGCTAATTTGAAATCAATCATACGATCAACGTCCAGCCGGTCCACCGAAAAATATGAGCATTTCACTAAGTGGTTCAAGCCCCCATTCTCCCGGCCTTTGATCCAACTGCGCGGAGTCACTTTGCCGCCATGTGGAGGATCGAAGTCCATTACGGCCAGCGCCTTGTCGACATGCAGTTCGCGGGGCTTGCCGTGCGCGTCGACGCGCCCGTAGTCGTAGACGCGATAGGTAAGATCAGAATATTCCTGCACCTCGCAAATCACCATGTCGGTACCGATAGTGTGTGGAGTGCGCGCAGGGACAAAAAAAGTATCGCCGGCGTGGACGGGATGGCGCTCTAAGAGATCCTCGAGAGTGTGGTTCTGCAGGGCCTCCAGTAATTTCTCGCGAGTGACTCCGGCCTTCAGTCCCAGGAGCAGCGAAGCGCCGGGCTTTGCCGAAACCACGTGCCACATTTCCGTCTTGCCGCGGCCCCCTGCGGCTTGTTCATGGACGGAGGCGTAGGTATCGTCGGGATGGACTTGAATGGAAAGCTTGTCGGTCGGGAAAAGGAATTTCACGAGCAGCGGAAAATCACCTGGTTCGGCAAAGTCTGCGCCGCGCCATTCGGCAGGCATCTCACGCCAGGCTTCCGCTAGAGTTTTTCCTGCGAACGGACCGTTAGCAACACGGCAATTTATATCCGTGAGCCAAGCTTCGCCGATGGGTTCGGCAAGACTTGTTTTTTCGGGATAGAGCGGAGCGAGTGAGCGTGAGCCCCAAATCCGCGGACTGAAAGTTGGCTCAATCCGAAATGGCTCACGGTCAGGCTCGTCCTTCAATGCTGCCGGGTCGGGATTCGGAATTAGACGAGGCAGCACGTCGTCGCGCCTCCCAGCTACGCCGCGGCTTCCGCACGCGCGAAAAAGCGTTCGAGGCGGCGCAGGCCTTCCTCGATGCGTTCGATGGACGTGGCGTAGGAAAGGCGCAAGTAGCCGGGCGCGCCAAACGCTTCGCCGGGAACAACGGCGACATGCGCTCGGTCAAGGAGCATCCTGGCAATTTCCGTGTCCGATTTCGCCAGCGCTTGCTTGCCGCCGCCGTGCAAAAGATGCTCGGAAATGTTAGGAAACGCGTAGAACGCGCCGCCGGGCCATTCGCAAGAGACCCCAGAAATGGCCCGCAGTCCTTCCACGATGCGCTTGCGCCGCTTCGCGTACTCCCCAAGCATCACTGGCACGCTGTCCATCGAGCCTCGCATCGCCTCCAGCGCGGCGTATTGCGCGATCGACGTAGGATTCGACGTGGACTGACTCTGCAATTTGATCAGCCCCTGGATCAAAGCTTCCGGCCCAAGCGTATAGCCGATGCGCCAACCTGTCATGGCAAACGTTTTCGACATCGAGCCGATAATAATGACTTTTTCCTTCGCGCCTTGCGCGCTCGCAATCGAATACGGCTTGTGCGGCTCGTAGGTGAAGTGTGAATAACACTCGTCGCCCATCAACCAAACGTTGTGTTTCTTGCAGACGGCAAGAATGCGCTCGTACTCTTCTGGTGGAACGACGCCCCCGGTCGGATTATTCGGCGAATTAACAATCAGAAGCTTCGTCTTAGGCGTGATCGCTTTCTCAATCGCGGAAGCTCTAACCGTGAAGCCCTCTTGGGGCCGCGTCTCGACAAAGACAGGCGTTCCGCCCGCGTACTTTACGATGTCGGGAAAACTCACCCAGTACGGCGCAGGAATGATGACTTCATCGCCCTGCTGAATGAGCACGCTCACCACATTGAAGATAGAATGCTTGCCGCCGACGCTGACGACACATTCCTTGGGTTCGAACGACGAGCGGAGTTCTCGTTTGTGCCATGCGCATATGGCCTCGCGCAACGGCATAATGCCGCCAGCGGCCGTGTATTTCGATTTGTTCTCCTCAATCGCCCGAATCGCGGCCTTCTTGATATGTTCGGGCGTCGGAAAATCCGGCTCGCCGGGGCCGAAGTCGGCAATGTCGACGCCTTTCGCTTTCAACTTGTCTGCTTCGGCGATGACTGCCGCAGTCGGTGAGATTTGGATGCGGTTGATGCGGTCCGTGAGTTGCACTTCTAGCTCCTTCGGAAGATTGGGCAAGTTTACAACCAACAGTTTACAGGCATGTCCCAAGAGGGCAAACACCGAATTGGCCGGGTCGGGGTCGCCCGGCTCGATTTCGGAAACAGGGATCAAACTCTTCGATTTAGGAGACTTTAGCGCGCAAGCGTTGCTCGACGACTGGCGGCACCAAACCGTTGAGCGGCCCGCCGTGCTGCGCGATTTCGCGAACGAGCTTGGAGCTCAGGTAGCTGTAGGGTTCGCCGGGCAGCATGAACACCGTTTCCAGCCGCGGCTCGAGTTTGCGATTCATCAGCGCCATCTGCAATTCATATTCGTAATCCGAGACGGCACGAATGCCACGTAGAATCACGCCGGCGCCGCGTTTGCGCGCGTAGTCGACGAGCAGTCCTTCGAACACGTCGACCTCAACGTCAGCCCATTTTTTTGAGACTTCGCGCAGCATCTCCACGCGCTCGGGAACGCTGAATAGCGGCTGCTTTTCCGTATTTCGAAGTACGGCCACGATCAGGAGGTCAAACATTTTTTCGCCACGCTCGATCAAGTCGAGGTGGCCGTTGGTGACCGGATCAAACGAGCCCGGATAAATGGCAATCGAGGTCTTCATAGCAGTTTGATGGTTGGCGTAATCCCGCGGGTATTCTAACCCAGGCCCGAAAAGCACGGCTGGCAAAGTTTGTAAAGCAGCAGTCAAGACGGTTTAAGGAACCTTGCAAATCCTCTTCGCAGGACGGCTGAGTTATGACAGTATGCATCACGACAGTGCTACATAGCAGCAACCTGCGTTTCCATTTTGAGCGGAAGGGATTGAGCCGATCATGATTCAGAACTTCGCTTTGCGGGGCTTCCTCTTGCTGTTTCTATTTGCGGTTCTGATTCCGAAATGGACCGGCGCTCAGCAACCGGCGCCGAATCTCATCCCGGTGCCGGCAAGCGTGAAGTCAGGCACAGGAAGCCTGCGCGTGGATTCCAGCTTTTCCGTGGCGTTGACGGGATACACGGAGCCCCGCCTGGAGCGCGGCGTGGAGCGATTTCTCCAGCAACTGTCGCGTCAGACGGCGCTTCCCGTAAACCTCAGGCCAGCCAAGTCGGCGCAAGCGACGTTGGTCATTCACACGGATCATGCCAACAAGGAAATCCAGGAAGTGGGCGAGGATGAATCTTACGTGCTCGAATTGACCACCACGGGTGCAAAGCTCACTGCGCCGACGCTTCTCGGCACGCTTCACGGTTTGCAAACTTTTCTGCAACTGGTCGACGTTTCGCCTGATGGGTTTGCCGCTCCTGCCGTGATGATTCAAGACCGGCCGCGCTTTCCCTGGCGCGGGCTGATGATCGATTCCGCGCGCCATTTCACTCCGCTCGAAGTGATCCGGCGCAATCTCGACGGCATGGAAGCCGTGAAGATGAACGTCTTTCACTGGCACCTTACCGACAACCAGGGCTTCCGCGTCGAAAGCAAGAAATTCCCAAAGCTCCACGAGTTGGGCTCCGACGGCCTGTACTACACGCAGGAAGAAATCCGCGACTTGATTGCTTATGCGCGCGATCGCGGCATCCGTGTAATGCCGGAATTTGAAATGCCGGGCCACAGCACCGCTTTCTTTGTCGGCTATCCGGAACTGGCGAGCGCCCCGGGGCCTTACCAAATCGACCGCCGCTGGGGCGTTCTCGATCCCGCCATGGATCCTACGAACGAGCGAACGTACAAGTTCCTCGACGAATTCATCGGAGAAATGGCCGGGCTCTTTCCGGATAAGTTTTTTCATGTTGGCGGCGACGAGGTGAACGGCAAGCAGTGGGATGCTAACAAAAGGATTCAGGAGTACATGCGCGCCCATGGTCTGAAAGACAACCAGGCCCTGCAAGCTTATTTCAGCAAGCGGCTTCAGCCCATCGTTCAGAAGCACGGCAAGAGCATGATCGGTTGGGACGAGATTCTCGATCCCAGCCTGCCCAAGGACATCGCCATTCAATCCTGGCGTGGTCCGGAGTCGCTCGCCGCCGCCGCGAAACAGGGCTACCGCGGCCTTCTTTCGAATGGCTACTACCTTGACCTTGGCTGGTCCGCAGCCCGGCACTATGCTGCCGATCCGCTGAGCGGTGACGCAGCCAATCTTTCGCCTGAAGAAAAGCAGCGCATCCTTGGTGGCGAGTCCACAATGTGGTCCGAGTATGTCAGCGCGGAAAATATTGATTCTCGTATCTGGCCGAGAAACGTGGCCATTGCAGAGCGTTTGTGGTCTCCCGCGGAAGTGCGCGATCTGGCGTTCATGTACGCCCGGCTGGATTTCATCAGCGCTAGGCTGGACTGGCTCGGACTGACTCACCGGACGTACTATCGGCGGATGCTTCGCCGGATTGCTGGCTCGACCGCGACCGCCGAGGAATTCGCCGCGCTGGTGACGCTTGCGGACCAGATGGAACCGGTGAAGGATTACACGCGCGAAGAGACTGCAACGGTGGAAGCGACCAGCTTGTCGCCCATGAACCGCGTTGTGGACGCTGTGCCGCTGGAGAGCGACCCAGGGAGGCACTTTGGGGAGCTCGTGGACAAATTCATCTCTGCCTCCTGCCAGGACGGGAATGCCGAAGCGCGACTCCGCGCACAATTGGCAACCTGGCGTGATAATGACGCCAAGCTGCAACCTCTTGCGCAGCGCTCCTTCCTTGTCAAAGATGTCGCCGTTCGCTCTCGGGATTTATCGGCGCTTGGCGTGATGGGGCTCGCGGCTCTCGACGCTATCGCAAAACGGCAGCCCGCTCCGGATGCCTGGAAGACGCAGCAGCTTGCCACCCTTGAGCAATTGAAAAAGGGAAAGCTGCAGTTACTTGTGATTCCTGCGTCGGCCGTGCAGAAGCTGGTCGACGCGGCAGCGGCCGGCGGAACTTGCGCGGGCGCCAAGTGAGAGTAGCCTCCAAGAATACGGGAGGAATAGCGGAGGCGGCGCGGCATTCTGAACCCAGTGCTGGCAACTAGCCGGCTTGTGAAAAGCCTGGGTATTTTCTTCTGACTGAAAACTTAAATCTTACAACTCATAACTTTTTTCCGCTCAATCCGCGGATGGCGGCGCGTTGTGGCAGACGCCGCTCCCCGAATCGCGAAACGTCTGGCCCTCCGCGGGCAGGAATTCCCAGTCGTATTTTCCAGGAGCGAGGGTGAGCTTGAGCACGCCATAGGTTCCCGCTTCTCGCACTTCACTGTTGCGAATCGGCGTCCCTATTTCGTCGTGTTGCCTCCCGCCGGTGCCGACGATGATTTGCCGTATTCCACGTGCGGGATCCGGATTTCCCTGAGGATCCTGAGGTGCAAGGCGTTCGTAAAAATGTTCGTGGCCCGCAAGCACCACGTCGGCGTGCGCCGCATAGAGGTCTTCCCAAAGAGGCCTGAGTTCCGGGTGCATCGCGTGCTTCCTTTTAACCCCGCTGCTGTTGAGCGGATGATGGCCATAAGCGAGAATGCAGGCATCGGGATGTTTCGCAAGATCGGCCTTCAGCCAGCTTTCTTGTGGTGAAATCTTGCCGCAGCCGCCTACCCCTTTTTCGAAGCAATTCGTATTCAAAACCACGATGTGCCAGCTGCCCAAATCGTAGCTATAGAACCCCTGGTCGGGAGGCCCAGCCTGCTCACCCCAATACTCGAAATAGCCGGTGGCGGAGTGGCGCGCATATTCATGATTGCCCAAGGCGGGTTTAGTGCGGTCCTTGAATCGCCCCCAAGACGGGTCATAGCAATTCTTGAACTCTTTCGCGGTTCCCCTTTCGTAGGCCAGGTCACCCGCAGCGAATACAGTACCTGGGATCCGCTCGATGAGCTTGGCAGTTGCGTAGGCGCTCTGCAGGTGATTGCAGGTGGCGATATCACCCGCGCCAATCAGTGTGAAAGTT
>Ga0066709_100002504_pt1 | contig 13436 bp, 11 predicted proteins | sample GraSoiAngelo_158_FD_79665 | JGI IMG/M metagenome (GOLD analysis project Ga0066709, IMG submission 79665) | Grasslands soil microbial communities from the Angelo Coastal Reserve, California, USA - 14_1009_16_30cm | ecosystem: Environmental > Terrestrial > Soil > Grasslands | place: USA... | reverse complement strand
GGCGATGACCGTGGTCGTCGGCACCGGGGGCCATATCGACCATGGCAAGACGCGGCTGCTGCGGGCGCTGACCGGGATCGACGCCGATCGGTTGCCCGAGGAACAGCGCCGTGGGATGACCCTCGACGTGGGCTATGCCTGGCTCGCCTTCGAGGACGGCACGGAGCTCGATTTCGTCGACGTCCCGGGCCACGATCGGCTGGTGGGGAACATGCTCGTCGGGGCCGGCGAGATCGACGCCGTGCTGCTCGTCGTTGCGGCCGACGACGGGCCGCAGGCTGAGACGCTCGAGCATCTCGAGCTGCTGGACGGCCTCGGGATCCGGGACGGGATTGCCGTCGTCACGAAGACAGAGCTGGTCGACGGAGCCGGCGTCGCGCAGGTCGCCGCGGCCGTCGAGCAGCTCCTCCACGAGACGTCGCTGCGAGGTTCGCCGATCGTCACGTGCTCAGCCGAGAGCGGCGAAGGTCTGCAGCCCTTACGTAGTGGGCTCGCCGCGTTGCGCGACCGGATCGAATCGCGGGGCGGCGACGCCACCCCCCGGCTCGCAGTCGATCGCGCCTTCACCGTGCGCGGCCGTGGCCTCGTCGTCACCGGCACGCTCCGCGGCGGCCGAATCGCGGTTGGCGACAGCCTGCGGATCCGGCCGGGCGACTCGACCGTTCGCGTTCGCGAGGTCCAGGTCCACGGCCACGCGGTCCCCGTCGCAGGCCCGGGCCGTGTTGCGCTTGCCGTCGCCGGCACCGAAGCGTCGGCGGTCGAACGCGGGACGGTGGTATCGGCGAACGACGCCGTCGTCGTCTCCGATCGCCTCCTCGTCGCGCTTCGACCGGCGGCGGATCTGAGCGGCGGACCGGCGCGCCTCCCCGTGGATCGGGCGCGCCTACGGCTGCACGTTGGTACGGCACAGGCGGGCGCGATCGTCGGCACGAGCGGTCGCGAGGCGGTCCTGCTGCCCGACGGCGAGTCGGCCGCGCTGCTTCGGCTGGAGTCGCCCATCGCGGTCGCCCCGGGCGACCGGTTCGTGCTCCGCCGCCCCTCGCCGCCCCGCACCGAGGCCGGCGGCCGGGTCCTCGACGCCGATCCCCCGCGCGGCGTCTCCCGACGGCGGATAACCCCGGAGCGACTGACGAGTCTGGCGGCGGCCCGGACAACCGATGAGCACGAGGACGCGCTGCTTGCGCTCCATGGGACTCGCAAGGGCGAGCTCGCTGCGGACGTGAGCGAGGCGCTGGCCCAACGCGCAGTCGCTGCCGGCGAGATCCGGTTGGCAGAGCTGCGCACGACCTTGACGAGTGGTCTTAAGCGGCTCGTCACCTTGTCGACCGTTGACGCCGCCGCGGCGGTCGATCGGGTCATCGACGAACTCGTCGCGGCCGGACGTTTGACGCGAGACGGCGACGTGATCCGCAATCGCGCCGCCGCGCCTCGAGCGACCCCGGCCGGTCTTCTTGCAGCGATGGATCGGCTCGAGGCGGCCCTTGACGTCGTGGCCCCACCGCCGCTCAGCGACGCCGCGCGCGTCGCGGCCTGCCCGCCGGAGGGCATCCGCGCCCTCGAGGCCGCCGGTCGGATCAAACGCGTCGGGGACGACCTCGCCTGGTCCGCGGCCGCCTACGTGCGCCTCGAGGCCCAGGCGCTCGAGCTCGCGACCGTGGCGCCGCTGACGCCCGCGACGCTGCGCGACGCGACCGGCACGAGCCGGAAGTACGTCATGGCCCTGCTCGAGGACCTCGATCGGCGCGCCGTGCTCCGCCGAACCCCTGACGGCCATGTCCCGGGCCCACGCGCCCCGGTCCACACGGGATGAGCGACGGCGCGCTCCCGGCCACGACGGCGATCGTCCTCGCCGGTGGCCGCTCGGCGCGCTTCGGTCGCAACAAGCTCGCCGAACCGCTGGCCGGCCGATCACTCCTCGATCACGCGATCCTCGCCGTCGCCGGCGTGGCACGCGAGGTCCTCGTCCTCGTGCCACCGGTCGGCGACGCGCCACGCCTGCCGCAGGCGGAGGATCGAACGGTGTCGATCACCGCCGTCCGCGACCCGGAGCCGTTCGGGGGCCCCCTCGTCGCGCTCCTCGCCGGGCTCGAGCGTGCCCGCGAGCCGTTCGCGCTGGTGGTGGGCGGCGACATGCCGCGGCTGTCGCGGGATGTCCTCGCGGCACTCCTCCGGCGGCTCGAGCAATCCGACGCCGATGCCGTCCAGCTCACGTTTCGCGGCCGTCGTCAGCCGCTGCCGCTGGGCCTTCGCGTCGGCGCCGCGACCGGCGCGGCGCGACGGCTGCTTGCCGACGGGGTGCGGAGCCTCCAGTCGCTCGCCGACGCGCTGCGGGCGCGCGCGATCAGCGAGGGGGAGTGGCGGGCCCTCGATCCGGTCGCCGGAACGATGCAGGACGTCGACCGACCGGAGGACCTGCCGCCGGCCTAGGGCCGGTGCGGATAGTCGGCGAGGCGCGGCAGGGCCGGAGGAGCGGCGACGAAGGACGCGAGCGCCCCCCCGCATCTTCGACAGCGTGGTTCGCACCGCGCCGGCGATCGGGCGCCGCGAGCGGCTGGCCCTCGCCAACCGCTCGTTCCGGGCCTCGAGCTGAAGGTCGGCGATCCGCTGGTTGGCCACGCGGAGGGCCTCGTCGGCGGCAAGCATGGCGTAGGGGTTCATCGGTCTGCTCCTGGATCGGTCGTGCTGGCGGCGGTTTCGGGTTCGGTGGCCGCGGTCGCAGCATCCCGCGGTCGCTTCGGCGGTTCCACGGACGAGCGACCAGGAAGCGCCATCGTCATCCGTCGAGCCCGGGATCCTCGAAGACCGGGACGCCCTCGACGAGCGTCATCAGGCAGCGGGCGTCACCGATGGGCCCCGCATCGGGGGCGAAGAGGTCGCGGTCGAGGACGACGAGGTCGGCCGCCTTGCCGGCCTCGATCGAGCCGGTCTCGGCATCGAGGTGGTTCACGTACGCCGAACCCATCGTGAGCGCCTCGACGGCTTCGGCGAGGTCGAGCCGCTCCGCCGGCAGGAACGGCGGGGCGTCACGGGTGATGTCCGCGACACGTGTCACCGCGACCTCGATTTCGAGCAAGGGGTTTGGCGTCGAGACGCTCCAGTCACTGCCCATCGCGAGCCGGGCGCCGCTCTTGAGCAGCGACTTGAATGGGTACTGCCACGTCGTCCGCTCGGGGCCCAGGAACGGGATCGTCAGGGTGTCCATCTGCCCCTCGTGGCAGGCCCAGTACGGCTGGGCGTTGGCGACCACGCCCAGCCCCGCGAAGCGTGGCAGGTCGTCGGGGTGGACCACCTGGATGTGGGCGATGTGGTGCCGGCCGTCGGTCAGGCCATGAGCGTTCCGGGCGGCTTCGAGCGCGTCGAGCGCCTCCCGCACGGCGCGGTCGCCGATCGCGTGGAAGTGGACCTGGAAGCCTTCGGCGTCAAGGCGGGTGACGTAGCCCGGCAATCGGGCCGGATCGACGAAGCTCAGCCCGCGGTTCCCGCTCGACCCGCCGTTCCCGTCGAGGTACGGCTCGATCATCGCGCCGGTGAATGTCTCGAGGACCCCGTCCTGCATGATCTTCACGCTGGTGGGGCTGAACCGACCAATGCGGCCGCGGGTCCGCCGCTCGATGAGCTCCTCGATCTGCTCGTCGCCGCGCGACCGCTCCCACCACAGCGCCCCGACGACGCGGGCGGTCAACTCGCCGCGGGCAGCGAGCGTCGTGTAGGCCCCGAACTGGTCGTCCTCCACGATCGCGTCCTGCCAGGCCGTGATCCCCAGCGAGTGGAGGTAGCGCTGGCCGATCCGCAGCGCCTCGACGAGCTCCTCTGCGGTCGCCGGCGGAACGTGGAGCTCGACGAGGGTGGCCGCGCCATCGTGGAGCGTGCCCGACGGCCGGCCGTCGGCGTCGCGTTCGATTCGGCCGTCCGGTGGGTCCGCCGTGGAGGCATCGACGCCGGCGATCGCGAGCGCGCGCGAGTTGACCCACGCGCCGTGGCCGTCGCGGTTGGTGAGGTAGACCGGCCGGTCCGGCACGATCGCGTCGAGGTCCTCGCGGAGCGGCGTGCCGCGCGGGAAGTCGTCCATGTACCAGCCGCCGCCGACGATCCAGGGCCGGTCGGGGTGCGCGGTGGCGTAGGCGGCGATGAGCTCGAGATAGCCTTCCCGGCCGCGTGCGCCACGGAGCTCGCAGCGCAGCTGGTTCAGGCCGCCGTGGACCGGATGGACGTGGGCGTCCTGGAAGCCGGGCACCACCATCCGCCCGGTCAGGTCGACGACGCGGGTCCGCGGGCCGATATGTCCCTTGATGTCGCGTTCGTTGCCCACGGCGACGATCCGGCCCGCCCTTGCTGCGATCGCTCCGGCGCGTGGCCGCGCGGCGTCGACGGTGTAGACCGTGCCGCCGGTCAGGACGATGTCGGCGGGGGCGTCCGGGGCCATGTCGCTACGCCGCCCGGACCGCGTCGATGTTCAGTCGAACGTAGTCGAGCTCGAGCCGGCCGATCCGGTCGGCGACGGCCCGAACGAAGGCCGCCCGCTCCTCCGCTGCCCGCCTCGCCAGGGACACCCGAAGGATCACGGTCGCGAGGAATGTCTCGAAGTCCGCACGCGAAGCGAACGTCGTCGGGGCATCCTCGAGCCAGCAGCGGACATCCCGGAAGCCGGCCGCGACGAGCCGCGCCTCCGTCTCCTCGGGACCGGCGAAGTAATGGACCGCCTGCGGCGTCTCGCCCAGCTCATCGAGGATCGCTTCCACGCCGGCGATGTTGCCGCGCCCGCCGCACTGTGCAACGAGGCGCCCACCAGGCACGACAACGGCGGCCAGGTGGCGGAACAACGCGTCGTGGTCGAGGACCCAGTGGAAGGTCGCCGTCGACAGGATCGCGTCGACCGGCGGCTTCACCGGCAGCGGCGCGCTGAGGTCGGCCCGGATGTACTCGACGCGATCGGCGAAGCCCGCGAGCCGGCGGCGGGCCTCGTCGAGCATCGCCGCCGACGCGTCGAGCGCGACGACCCGCCCGTTCGGCAGCCGCTCGAGGAGGAGTTGCGTGACGCGGCCCGAGCCGCAGCCCGCGTCGAGCACCCGCTCGTCACCCCGCAACGGCAGCCGCTCAACGACGGATGAGCCCCAGCGCGCCTGCGGGGCCGCGATCCGGTCATATGTCGCGGCGTCCCAGTCGGCGGCCATCGAGGCAGAATATCGGGGAGACCAGTTCCGGCCGCGCGCAATTCCTAGGTAGACCGTCCCGCGGCTCTGTACCCTCTTACGGGGAGCGGCCGGATCGCCCGCCGGACGAAGCCGGCCCAGCGAGCGCGCCAAACGGGGACGAAGGAGGAGCGAGTGGAGTTCTACAACAAGCTGAACGCCAACGAGCGATTGGCGGCGATCGGCTCGATCGTCGTCATCGTCGGGTTCATCGTCTCACTCCTGGGGGCATATGGCTTCGGCGGCAACACGATTGCGCTGCTCGGCGCCATCGCCGTTCTCGCGATCTATTTCCTGAAGTATTCGCCGAGCCAGACGATGACCTGGCCCGCCCCGATCCCGACGATCGTGCTCGCAATCAGCGCGATCACGGCGATCCTCGCGATCCTCGGCGCACTGCCGGTCCTGGGGCTCCTCGGCGGGCTCGGGCTGTACACCCTCGGTGCCATCGTCACCGTGGTCGGCGCCATCATCATGGTCTGGGGCGCCTGGCAGGACTACCAGGCAATGCCGAAGGCCACGCCGCCGCCCACAGGCGGCCCGCGCGTCTGACCCCGCGCTCAGGAAACCGCGACCCCTGGACCGGGCGGCCGACCGCCCGGTCCTCGCATGTCAGTCGCCGGCGGCGCCGCCCGGCTTCGGTGAAGGATCCGCCGCCCCAGCGGTCGCGGGCGCTTGGGCCGTCCCGCGCGCCCGTTCGGTCGTCGACGTACCCTCGCGCAGCCCCAGGTAGTTGACGGCCGCGCCGGTCGTCAGCAGCCCAGCGGTCACGAGCGCGGCCAGGTGGAAGGCATCGGTCGACGCCTCACGCGCCGCCGCGACGAACTCGGGCGGCGCGGACGACGCCGGCGGGTTGAGCGGCTGGACCTCCTTGCGGATGGCGGCCGAATTTGCGTCGACGCCAGAGACGTGCGAGGCGAGGGCGGCGTAGAAGGCGCCCGAAACGACGATGAAGATCAGGGCCACGAGGATGGGCTGGCCCACCCGCGAGATGGCGTTGTTGATGGCCGATGCGACGCCGGCGTTGTGGACCGGCACGCTCGACATGAGCGTCGACGTCAGCGGCGCGACCACGAGCGAGATGCCAACGCCGAAGAGCAGCATCGACGGCAGGACGTCGATCAGCGTCGACGGTGGCGGGATCAGGCTCGCCGGGTTCTCGATCAGGGCCCGCCATGGCTCAGACGTCGATGGGATCCGGGCCAGCCAGACGAGGCCCGCCGCCATGAGCAGGGGGCCGATCGTCAGGAACGGGCGCGCGCCGATCCGACCCGCCGCGCCACCGACACGAGCGGAAAAGACCGTGAGCATGATCCCGACCGGCAGGCCGACGGCCCCGGATGCCGTCGCGGTGTAGCCAAGGACGTTCTGCAGCATCAGCGACTGGAAGGTCAGGTTGACGTAGAGCGCGGCGTAGATCAGCAGCGTCGAGAGGTTGATGATCGCGAAGCGCCGGATCCTGAACAGGTCCAGCGGGACCAGCGGGTGGGGACGGCGGGCCATGAGGATCGGGAAGGCGACGAGCGACACGAGCCCGACGCCGATCGCGACAAAGGCCACCGCGTCATGCCACTGCTTGTCCTGGCCACGGATGGTGCCGAAGCTGATGCCGCCGACCGCCAGGACGGCCACGAGTGCGCCCAGCCAGTCGAACCGGCCGGTCGCGGTCTCGTCGCGCGTCTCGGGCATGTAGCGGAGCGTCGCCCAGAGGGCCGGGATGATCAGCGGAATGTTGATGAGGAACGCGACGCGCCAGCCGACGTTGTCGACGAGCGTTCCGCCGACGAACGGGGCGAGGAGCGTCGCGGCGGACGTCCCCGCCGCCCAGATGCCGAACGCCCTCGAGCGCGCAGGCCCATCGAACAATGCGGTGATGATCGCGATCGAACCCGGCACGAGCAGCGCGCCGGACACGCCCTGGAGAATCCGGAATACGACGAGCAGCTCGAGAGTGGGGGCGAGACCGCAGAGAACGGACGTGACACCGAACCCCACCAGCCCGATCGCGAAGACGCGGCGGCGGCCGTAGTAGTCGGCGAGGGCGCCGGCCAGGATGAGCAGCGCCGCGAGCGTCGCGAGATAGCCGCTCTGGACGTACGTCTGGCCCTCGAGCGTCCCGACGACGGTCGCCGGCAGCTCACGCCCTATCCGCGGCAGGGCCTGGTTCACGATCGTGCCGTCGAGGAAGACGATCGACGATCCCAGGATGACCGCGACCATCGTCCAGCGTTGCGTTCGCGTCATCGCGGCAGTGTAGGTCGCTGAAGTACAGGTCGTGCGCGGGTCGCCGGGCGGTTCACGGCTAGACTCTGCCGACCATGGTCGGTCTCGTGGCGCTCGTCGGCGCCGGTGAATTCCTTCCCGCGATGGCCGAATTCGATCTTGGCCTGCTGGCCACGACCGGGCGCCGCCGGCCCAGGGTCGCAATCATTCCCAGCGCCGCGTACCCGGCCGGCGAGGACGCGTTCCAACGCTCCGCCGCGATGGGGATCGAGCATTTCAGCGCGCTGGGGGCCGAGGTCGAGCCCGTTCTCGTCCGCGACCGCGCAGCAGCCGACGATCCCGCCCATGCGCAGGCCGTTGGCGAGGCGGACTTCGTCTATCTCCCCGGCGGCCGCCAGGAGCACCTCGCGGCGGTCCTCGACGAGACCTTGCTTGGCGCCGCCGTGGCGGAGGCCCATCGGCGCGGCGCGGTCGTGGTCGGGTGCGCGGCGGGCGCGGCGGTCCTCGCCGAGCGACGGTTCGAGTTTCGCCGCCGGATCCTGCCGTGGCCGCTGCGCTGGCGCGCGGGCCTGGCGTTCGTGCCCGGGGCGGCGATCATCCCGCGCTACGACGCGAGGCCCGAGCCGCTACTGGCCCTGATGGTGCTCCAGGCGCCGCGTGGCTCGGTGGTCGTCGGCCTCGACGACGGCACGGCGGTCGTGGGACGCGACGGCTCGTGGCAGGTTCACGGCCGCGCCCGCGTCACGGTCTGGCGCGGCCGGCGGCGCGAGCGGTTCCGGGCGGGCGAGGCGTTTCGGATCTAGGCGGGTGCGCTCCATTTGCAGCACGTGACCATATCGGCCAACGGCGCGCGTCCGCCGCCGAGCGATTAGCCCCTGCAGGCTACCTACGCGTCGTCACCGGTGGGTTGCTTGCAGCACATGCACAAAGGCTGCGCGCCCGCCCGGCTTTCGGTCCCACATGGTCAGCACGTGCAAACCCGGGGAAACTCTCCCTGGAACCCTCAGTCGGGCTTGACCTGGCGGAAGCAGTCCGAGCAGTAGACCGGCCGGTCCATCCGCGGCTTGAACGGCACCTGCGCCTGGTTGCCGCACGACGAGCAAACGACCGCGAAATATTCGCGCGCCGGCCGGTCGTCGCCGCGCTCGTAGCCGCGCGGGCCGCCGATCTCGCGGACGTCGTAGCCGGAGTCCCGAGCGGCGCGCCGGCTGGCCCGGCAGCTCGTGCAGCGCTTCGGGTCCGACGAGAACCCCTTCTGTGCGTAGAACTCCTGGTCGGCCGCGGAGTGGATGAATTCAACGCCGCAATCGACGCAGCTGAGGTTCCGATCGGCGTAGGTCACGATGCTCCTCCCCGAGCGCCGTCGCCGGGTCGCTGGGTCTGTGGCGCGTCACGCGCAGGACCACCGGACGGGACGCGCGAGGCGGGAGAAGCCGGGACCGCGCGACCCAGGTGCCTGGTGGAGTCCCTGTTCGGGGCGCACCGGTGATAAGTTGCCCGGCAGGATACACCGCACTCCGGCGGCGGACATTACAACGGGAGGCGAGCGATTCCGACCCGTTTCGGACGTCCGAATCCGGGCTGGTCGGCGTGACACCCGACCTGTCACAATGGCCACCGAAATTGGGTTTGGCGGGCGAGGGCAATGGGGGCTCCTCGCTCGCACCAGACCCGCGGGCCGCCCGGGCGGCCCGAACGGGCCCCAGCCCGCCATCGCCGCCCGTCACTCCGCTCGCCGCCGGCAACGACCCCATGGAGGCCGACAGCAACCGGATGCTCCGAATCCTGCACACCGCGGACGTCCATCTCGGGGCGCGCCACGCGGACCTCGGCGACGCAGCGTCGGGGCAGCGCGAGCGCCAGTTCGCCGCGTTCAAGACGACCGTCGACCTCGCCCTCGGCGAGAAGGTCGACATCTTCCTGATTGCCGGCGACCTGTTCGATTCGAATACCCAGCCATCGCGGCTCGTCGAGCGGGTCGCCGCGGAGCTGGCGCGGCTGGTGCGGTCGCGCATTCGGACGGTGATCATCCCTGGCACCCATGACGTCTACGACCACGCCTCGGTCTATCGGGCCCATGACCTCAAGGCGCTGGCGGGCAGCAAGCCCAACGACGAGTTCGTGACGGTGCTCACCCCGGACAAGCCGGAGGTGCTCTTCACCGCCTGCGACGCGCTCATCGTCTCGTCGGTGTTCGACACGAAGCGCGCGCCGCAGAGCCCGCTTCGCAACCTGCGGCTGGGTGGCGACCCGCGGGCGACGTGGAAGATCGGCCTCGTCCATGCCGCAATCGCGATCTCCGGCAAGACGGACGGCGACGACGTCGTCGTGACCAAGGACGAAATCGCCGCCACGGGCCTCGACTACCTCGCGCTGGGCCACTGGCACTCGGCACAGCAGGGCAAGGCCGGCCATGTCATCTACGCCTATTCGGGCGCGCCGGAACCGGTCGCCGTCGACCAGGATCGCGCCGGCAAGGTCCTCATCGTCGGCCTCGACGAGAGCCGCGGTGGGAAATCGATCACGTTCGAGGAGCGGACCGTCGGCAAGACCCGCTTCGAGAAGGTCGACATCGACGCCGCGACGATCAAGAGCCAGCCGGAGCTCGTCACCCGGCTCACGACACGGGCGGATCCGGACCTCGTCCTGGATGTGCGACTCAGGGGCGTCCGCGCGGACGAGCTCGACATTGACACGGACGAGATCGAGAACGAGCTGCGCCGGTCGTTCCTCAAGGTTCGGGTCCGCGACCAGTCGCTGCCGGCGCTGACGGAGGGCGCCCTGCCGTCACCGGACACGATCGTCGGCGCGTTCATCCGCGACGTCGAGGCGCAGATCGCGGAGCTCGAGGCATCGAACGAGATGGAGCATGCCGGCGAGCTGCGCGACGTGCTGCGCCTGGGCCGGCTCCTCCTCGCCGGCCACGAGGTCTCGCTGTGACGCGGGCGCGGGCAGGCCGCTCATGAGGATCACCCGGCTCCAGATCACGGACATGCGGCGCTACCGCGACCTCGACGTGACGCTCGCCCCGGGGCTGACGGTTGTGCGCGGTCCCAACGAGGCCGGCAAGACGACGATCCAGCGGGCCCTCGAGCTCGTGCTGACGCGGAAAGCGACGAGTGCCTCGGCGGACCTCGAGGGGCTCCGGCCGTGGGACGCGGACGCGGACGCGCGGCCGGTCATATCGATCGACTTCGAGCAGGAGGACGAGGACCGCATCCACCAGGGCCATCTCGAGAAGGCGTTCCGCGGGCCAAAGGGCCATGTCCGCCTCGACATCGATGGCGAGACCACCACGGATCCCGCCCGAGCTGACGAGCTCGTCGCGGAGCTGACGGGTCTCCCCACCGAGGCATTCTTCCGCTCGACGGCGTCCATTCGGCACCACGAGGTCAACGACCTCGCCCGTGACGAGGCGGCGCTCCGCGACCGGCTCCAGGCGTCGATCAGCGGCGCGGACCGCGGCACGTCGCGCGCGAAGAAGAAGCTGAGCGCTTCGCTCGGCGAGCTGAACGCGCGCGGCATGAAGAATCCGGGCCGGATCAAGGTCGCGGAGGATGCCGTGGCCCAGGCGCAGTCGGCGCTGGAGGCAGGCGAGGCGGCGCTCGCCCAGCTGGAAAAGGACCGCGAAGTCCTCGTCCTCGCCCGCGGCCGTCGCGCGGACGCGGACGGGGTCCTCGCCGAGCGTCGGGCGATGCTCGAGAAGGCGCGCGCCGCGGAGCGCTTCATCGCCGAGCGGGACGCCGCCCAGGAACGATTCGAGCGCTATCGCAGCGCGGTCGCCGTGCGCGACGAGATCGCGGCGCTGGAGGACAGCCATCCGTCGGCCAACGCGCTGCCCGTACTCCGCCAGATCGTCCTGCGGCTCCGCAACGCGGAGGCACGCATCCGCGAGCTCCGGGCGATGCTGTCGGACGAGGTGCGCGTCCAGTACGAGCTGGGCGTGCCGGAGCCCACGTGGCTGCCGATCGCCGTCGTCGCGGTCGCCCTGATGCTGATCGGCGTCGTGACGGCCATCGCCTCGGAGCTGCGCGTGATCGTCGTCCCGCTCGCGCTGCCCCTCGGCATCGTCGCGATCTTTGTTGGGATCTTCGTGGCGCTGTTCGCCTTCCGCCAACGCGGGGCGGCCTCCGTCTTCCAGCGCCAGAAGCAGATGCGCGACGTCGAGATCGACCGGCGGCTGCGCGGCCGGTCACAGCTCGAGGAGGAGCTCCGGCTCGTCGAGTCGGATACGGCGCAGCAACTGGAGGCGATCGACCTGCCGGACCTCGCCGCGGCAGAGGAGCTGCTCAGCCTCGAAGAGGACCACGTGTCGCGGATCGACGTGCTGACCGGGCAGCTCGAGGGGCTGGTGGGACGCGAGCCGTCGGAGCGGCTGCCGGAGCTGCGCGACCAGGCGGCGCTCGAGATCGAACAGAAGACCCATGCGATCGAGGCGATCGGACCCATCGCCCGCGAACCGCGCGCCCGCGAGCGGCTCGAGGTCGAGGTGCGCGACGCGGAGGCGGAGCTCGAGCGCGTCCGCGACGAGGAGGCCAACTCGCGCGCCCGGCTCGAGGCGAATCCGGTCGACGCGGAGCAGGTCGCGGCCCACGCGGAGGCGCTGGCGGTCGCGCGGGAGCAGCTGGCCCTGCTGCGCCGCCGCTCCCGGGTCTACGACCTGACGATGCGCGAGATCGAGCGGGCAGAGCAGGCCACGATGCGGACGGCGACCCGCTTCCTCGAGAAGCACATGGTCTCCGACATCGAACGGGTGACCGGCGGCCGCTACCGCCGCGTCCGGGTCGACGACCAGACGCTCGACATCGCCGTGATGGCGCCGGAACGGCGCGACTGGGTCGACGTCACGACCCTGAGCCAGGGCACCCTCGACATCATCTATCTCGCGGCGCGGCTGGGGCTGGTTCGCCTCGTGACCGGCGACCGACGGCCGCCGCTGATCTTCGACGATCCCTTCGTCACCCTCGACGACGGCCGTGCGGCGCGCGCGCTCGAGCTGCTCAAGGACATCTCGCACGACTTCCAGGTCATCTACCTGACCACGTCGGATCGCTACGACGGGGCGGCCGACGCGGTCGTCGAGCTGCCGGCGCCCAGCGACGTCGACGACTTTGCCGAGGCCGAGCCCGCGTTCGCGGATGTCTGACCCGGACGCCGGCACGCCGGCGCCCGGTGTCGCGATCGAATCGGTCTGGCTCGTCGAGGCGACCTACGCACCGGACGCGGCGGAGACGCGCAAACCGCATCGCGCCGAGCACCTTGCGCGGCTCGCCGAACTGATCGATACAGGGATCGTCATCGAGGCCGGCGCGTTCCTCGACGTATCAGCGTCGGTCGTGATCCTCCGCGCAGGAAGCGAGGCGGGGGCGCTGGCGATCTGCCGCGACGACGTCTACCTGCGGAACGGCGTGTGGGTCGAGGTGCGGGCGCGACCGTTCGGCCGTGTCACGCGCGCACGATCGTGACCGCGTCGACCTCCGCGGGGCCGCGCAAGACGTAGACCCGCTCGAACCCCTCGGTCGCGAGGCCGCCACGATCGAGCAGCGCACGGAGCTGCCGCAGATGCAGGGCGACGATCGCCGGATCGACGACCCGTCCGGGGCGAGCCGCATTCCGGGCCAGGACGAGCTCGGGCGCGAGATCGAACACGATCGCCGCCGACGGCACGCCGGCCCGCGCCGCCCGCACGAGCAGCGCCCGCCGAGCGTGACGCTCGACGTTCGTCGCGTCGACGACCGTGAAGCTCCCCGTGGCGAGGCGCCGGCCAAGCTGCCGATGGAGTGCCGCGAACGCGGGAGCCGTCGCCCGCTGGTCGGCTTCGTCCCGGCCGACGATCGCCCGGTACGCGTCTGAGCTCAATGTCTCGTTGGGCGCGAAGTGGCGCGCGGCGAACGTCGTCTTGCCGCTGCCTGCCGGGCCGACGAGCACGACGAGCCCGGGGTCCGACAGGGCAACGACGGGCATGGTGGCGCTGGGCTGCGGTCAGTTCGGGATCCGGCGGACCTCGAACCCGCCCGCCTCGGC
>Ga0066709_100002501_pt1 | contig 13439 bp, 9 predicted proteins | sample GraSoiAngelo_158_FD_79665 | JGI IMG/M metagenome (GOLD analysis project Ga0066709, IMG submission 79665) | Grasslands soil microbial communities from the Angelo Coastal Reserve, California, USA - 14_1009_16_30cm | ecosystem: Environmental > Terrestrial > Soil > Grasslands | place: USA... | reverse complement strand
CCGGAAATCGTCGATGATGACGGCACCCGCGTGCGGGTCGTCTGTGGCGAGTTTTGGGGCCGGCGTGGTCCAGTCGAGGGAGTTGCCGCCGACCCGCGCTATCTCGACGTGTGGGTGCCGCCGCTCCAGCGCAAAATCTTGCCGGTCGAAACCGGGCGGCACGCCTTCGCCTATGTGTTCGAAGGCTCGGGAACCTTCGGCTCCGCCTCGCAGCCGTTCGGCGTACTCACCGAAAAAGCGGTGGACGGGGGCGAGATGCTCCTGCGCGAGCGAACCGGAAACCGATCATTGGTGGTGTTCGATAGCGGCGATGAGGTGACGGTGCAGGCCGGGGACGAGGGCATCCGGTTCCTGCTAGTCTCGGGCAAACCGATCGAGGAGCCGGTGGCCTGGTACGGGCCGATCGTGATGAACACGCAAGCCGAGCTGCAGCAGGCGTTCACGGAGTTGCACGACGGCACGTTCATCAAGCAACGGTGAACGCATCGCTCGTCCAGCTCCAACCCCTCCCCAGCCGAAATCGGGTTTACCCGATTTCGGCCAGCCTAAAGTTCCCGAACTCGGGCAAGCCCGAGTTCGGGGGGGAGGGCAGCCCACCCAGTGACAGACGGCGGAAGGTGACGGAGGACTGCCATGAGCTGGATGCCCGCGACGGACCCGCTGCTCGGCGATAAACGTTCGTGCGACGCACTCGAGCTGGTCATCGTTCCGCGGGTGCGCGATCTGGGCGACGGCTTCTCGGTGCGTCGCGCGCTGCCGCACGGCAAGCGGCAGATGGTTGGCCCCTTCATCTTCTTCGATCAGATGGGACCGGTTCAGCTCATCGCCGGGCAGGGGCTCGACGTGCGCCCGCACCCGCACATCGGGCTTGCCACCGTCACCTATCTGTTCGACGGCCGCGTCATGCATCGTGACAGCGAAGGCAATGCGCTCGAGATCACTCCCGGCGCGATGAACCTGATGACCGCCGGGCGCGGCATCGCCCATTCCGAGCGCAGCCCCGCGAGCGCGCGGCAGGGCACTGAGGGCATGTTCGGCATTCAAAGCTGGATCGCGCTGCCGCAGGCGCATGAGGAGACCGAGCCATCGTTTCAGCATTTCGACGCCGCGAGCCTTCCCTTGATCGAGGACGGCGGCGTCAAGGCGCGCGTGATTGCCGGATCTGCTTTCGGCAGGAGATCGCCCGTCGGCATGCTCTCGGAATGGCTTTACGCCGAGGTTGTGCTGGCCGCGGGCGCGAGTGCGCCGCTCGACCCCGATCAGGAAGAGCGCGCCATCTATGTGGCCGAGGGCGAGGTCGACATCGCCGGCGACACGTTCGAAGCCCCGCGGCTGCTCGTCTTCCGTCCCGGCGACCGGATCACGGCGCGAGCGTTGCGGCGTGCGCGTCTGATGTTCCTCGGCGGTGCCGCCTTGGAGGGCCCGCGCTACATCTGGTGGAATTTCGTCTCCTCGCGCAAAGAGCGAATCGAGCAGGCGAAAGAAGATTGGAAGACGGGACGCTTCGCGCCGGTGCCGAACGAGACCGAGTTCATCCCGCTGCCGGAAGGCTAAGGCGTACCAACGCTCGTTCGCGCACGTAGACGAGGTGAAGGATTAGAGCAAACCCCACAAGCGCAAGCCTATTCGCGTTGCAGGAGCGGCTGCAAATTTCGAATGTCCGTCACCGTTTCGATTGCATAAATCGTATCGATCAGACGCGCGGATTTTTCGCGCCCCAGGATCGGCGCGGTGAGATCACGCGCCTTTTCCATCACCTCGGTCCGAGACATCGGGTTGCGAGGTGTTCCGCGTACCGCAGAGATGCGCTCTGAAAGACGCGTTCCGTCCGCCAGTTGGATCTCGACGACGGCGACACGTACGGGCAGGAACTGGACAAGCTCTCCGTCGCGCACCAGATCCACTTTTGCCCGCTCGCGCAGGATTGCTGTGTCCTGCATTCGCGGCTTGTCATGCGCGGCATGGAACGACACGGTTTTGTCGACCAGCATCACGGCAACCATGTGCTGCAAGCAGATGTCCGGGATATCGCGGTTGTCGACCACCGCGGCAACCGAAGGGGCGAGGCGCACTGTCACGCGCCGCACCTGATCGGCTTCAAAGGATCGCTTGTTGCGGATCGCCTCGATCGCATCGAGTGGCCCCTGGATCGGCGAGCCGACGGTCCATTTCTTGATGTCGGTCTGGACGACCTCGTATTTTTCGCCGAGCTTCTCGACGAGCCGTTCAGGCTTCGCCTTCGGCGCGTAGGCTTGGAAAAAGTTGTCGGCGCCCGAGAAAATATCCTCAACCCCGTTCCAACCCGATCGCACGACCAGCGCAGCGGTGACGCCGTTGCGCGCGGTCATGCCGCCGAAAACGAACGCCTTTTCGACGTGGTCGGTATCCCGACGCCAAGCGACAATGCCGGAGGATTGCTGCGCAGTATAATCAAGTGCCCAGCGCATTTGGCGCGCGTTGAGAGCGGCAGCGCAGGCCGCAGCAGCCGCGGCGCAGAACGTTCCGGCGATGCTATGGGTGGCGAGGCTGCTCTCATAGCTGAACTCGGCACCGCCCATTGCCATGACCACCCGGGTTCCCACGTCGTAACCGAGAGTCACGGCGCGAAGAAAGCGCGGACCGTCGATGCCAAGTTCCTCGCCCACCGCGAGCGCTGCGGGCACGATCGCGCAGCCGGGATGCGAACGCGACGTGTTGTGGGAATCATCGGTCTCATCGGCATGCGCTATGAGGCCGTTGGCAAGCGCGGCGTCGCCGGGTGCAGCCGTGAGCTTCGTGCCGGCGATGCTCGCGGCACCGTTTCCGCCGTGCGCACGGATGTAGCGTTGGGCCGCCTGGCCGGGCAGCAGTTCCGATCCGGAGATCATCGACGCGAGCGTGTCGAGCAGATGGTGTTTTGCATGCTCCGTCGCTTCGTCCGGAAGCGGGCGGGACCCGGCAGCGGCCATGTAGTCGCTGAGTGTTTGCATCACCGGACTAACTCCAGACGGCTGAGCAAAAGCACGCACTGACGACAAGGCAACCCCAGCCATTGCGGCCGCGCGAAGCATCGTGCGTCGATCCATTGCCACCTCCCCGGCGCAGGACCCCGCGCCGTTGGCCTGCAGTTTGGAAGATCAAATCACGCATGACCGACCCGCGAAATAGGTTCAACCGTTGGGCGCCTGCACGGCCGAACGCAAGCTCAAATTCGCGGCCGCACTTGCTGGTTCGCAAGCCGCAGCGGCAGCCTTTGCTCATAGGCGACGATCTGCTCGAACGTCTCGCGGAAATAGAGTTCGAAGTTTTCCCATTCCGCCCAGCCGAGATGGGGCGTGCACAGGACGTTCGGCATCGACAGGAACGGATGCTCGGTGACCGGCTCGTGCTCGTAAACGTCCACGGCGGCGTAGCCGGGCCGCCCCTTGCGCAGCGCCGCGAGCAAGGCGTCCGGCGCGATCAGCTCGGCGCGCGCGGTGTTTACGATCAGCGCCGTGGGTTTCATGCGATCGAGATCGTCGCCGCCGACGATGCCGTGGGTGTCGCGCGTGAGCCGCACATGCAAGGACAACACGTCCGAGCGCTCGAACAGCGCCTCTTTGCTGGCGGTACGCGCATAGCCCGCCGCTGCGGCTCTCTCTAATGAGGATTTCCGGCCCCAGACCAGAATCTCCATTCCGAGCCCGCGGCCGCCTTCCGCGACCAGCTGCCCGATGGCGCCGAGGCCGAAAATGCCCAATGTCGATCCCCGCAGCCGATGCGACAGCGTGCAGGGCCATTCGCCGTGCTTCATGCGCTCGGCCTCGATCGCCACGTTGCGCCGCGACGCCAGGATCAAGGCGAGCGCAAGCTCGGCCGGCGCCACCGGCGAGTTGCTCGTACCGGTCGCGACGGGAATGCCGAGCTCCGTGCAGGCGGCGAAGTCGATGGTCCTGGAATTGCGGCCGACGAGCGCGATCAGCTTGAGTTTGGGCAGCCGTGCGAGCAGCACGCGGGAAAACTCCACGCGCTCGCGGATCGCCACAACCACCTCCGCATCGGCAAGGCGCGTGACAAGTTCGCTCAAATCGCGGGCCGGCTCGCGATAGCGCACGACGTCGTGCTGGCGGATCAGCGCGAAACATTCGAGCCGATCGACCATGTCCTGGTAATCATCGGGGATGACGATTTTCATCGTGCTGGACTCAGCTGGTGTTCCGGATACGGTGCAACGCGCAACGAAGTGGAGCGGTGCGCCGCTGATCCGGGACCGCAACAGACGCTAACGGTCCACGCAAGTCGCGTTTACCCGACTTGCGCACATTCAAGCACCGATCTCGGGTAAACCCGAGATCGGTGTCTGCAGCGCACCACAACGCAATCAAGTGTACGCAGATTGCGTAAACTTATCTGCGTTGCTGCGCTGCGCCCGGGACACGCCGCTCCAATGCTAATACCAAGCCCTATTTCGCCAGATGCTCACGCAGCAGCACGCCGTAGCCCGGAATGCTGCCACCTGTTTTGAGCAGGCGCAGACCCGCCCACAGGCTCACTGCGTTGTTGGCGAGCACGGGCTTGCCGAGTTCGCCCTCGAGCCGCTCCACGATGCTCACCGCCGGCCAATTGCCGCCCGGCATGATGACGGCCTCGGCGTGCGGGCGGTCGGCGCGCCGGCCGAGCTCGTAGGCCGCCTCCGGGCCGGTGCGGCCCAACTCGACGCCCGCGATGTATCCGGCGACCTCGCTGTTGACCACCTCGAAGCCGCTCGCCTCCATGAAGCGCACCATCGGCTTGTCCATGGTCTTGCTCCACGGCGCGGCGATCGCGATCCTCGTAACGTTAAGCCGCGCGAGCGCGTCGACGAACGCGGTCGCCGCCGTGGTCGCGGGCCGGCTCGATGCATCTTCCATGCGCTTGATCAGCTCGCGGTCGTAGCCCTTGCCGTTGGCCAAGGTCGGCGCCGTCGCCGCGAATACGATGACGTCCACGTCGGCGTCGGCGAGCTTGCGGCACTCGCTCTCGAGCTCGAGCACGCAGCGCATCTGCTCTTGCGGGGTGATGTCGCGGTAGGCGACGCGCCCGGTGTGCAGCGAGATCGTCGGCGGCAGAGCCGCGGAAAATTCCGGCTCCTGCACCGTGTTCGAAGAGGGCGTCAGCAAGCCGAAGCGATGCGTTTTCTTGACGTAGGAATTCACTGCGAGCCTTCGAGGCCGGCGGCCTTGATGACGGGGTGGAATTTCTCCGCTTCCGATTTGATGTAGCGCTCGAAGGCCTGCGGACTGCCGCTGCTCACCGCCTTGGAACCCTGGCGCGCGATCGCATCCTTGACGTCGGGCATGGCTAGCGCCTTCGCCATTCCGCTGTAAATGCGGTTCACGACCTGCGGCGGCACGCCCGCCGGCGCGAACAGCCCGCTCCAGCCCACCACGACGACGCTCGGATAGCCAGCTTCCACCACGGTCGGCGTCTTGGGAAACTGCTCGTCGCGCGCCTCGCCGAACGTGGCGATGAGATCAAGCTTTCCCGTTTCCACGAGATCGGCCACTCCGGCCGTGGTCGTGAACGCGAGCGGAATCTGGCCCGCCACGACATCGGTGATCGCCGGTGTCTGCCCCCGATAGGGCACGTGCGTCATCTTGATGTCGGCGGCGAGCGACAAGAGCACGCCCATGAGATGCGTCATGTTGCCGATGCCGAACGAGCCGTAGTTGACTTGGCCGGGCTCTGCCTTCGCGCGCGCGACCAGATCCTTGATCGATTTGATTCCGGAGGCGGGATTGACCACGGCGCCGAGCGGATTAGCGGTGGTCTGGGTGATCGGGATGAAATCGCGAAACGTGTCGTAGGGCAGCTTCTTGTAGATGAACGCGTTGGTCGTCACCGAGCTCACCGGCGCGTAGATCAGCGTATAGCCGTCGGGCGCGGCCTTGGCGCCGGCCTCCATGCCGATGATGGCGTTGGCGCCGGGACGATTGTCGACCACTCCCTGCTGGCCCCACAGCTCGTTCATCTTCTGCGCGAGCACGCGCGCCTGCAGGTCGACCCCGGAGCCGGCCGCTTGCGGCACGATGATGCGGATGGGACGGTTGGGATAATCGTCTGCCGTCTGCGCCGCGCCGGGATCGGCGAACGCGAGCAGCGCCGCGCTCGCCAGCGCGGCAACAAATAGCGTGCGTCGATTCATGAGCGCTCCTCCCAAATTCATTCTTGCCCGCGCGCTGCTCACGCCGCGGATCTGTGGCGTCAGTGTACTAGCGCCCCCTAGAAAGCATTGCACCTCGCCTGACTCAGCATCACATCGTCATTGCCGGGCTTGACACCGTAAGTCGGGTTTACCCGACTTGCGGCGGTTAATTACCGCAGAACTCGGGCAAGCCCGAGTTCTGTTGCAATCCATCTCCCTCGCAAAAAGCTCTTGCGAAGAACGATGGACCGCCGGGTCAGGCCCGGCGGTGACGCCGGCGGGGCAAGCAACACCGAATCAACACCTCTCGCGCATCTCGGCCGCGGAGCTCATCAGGCGCTGGCGGCCAATGGCGCACGCTCGGCTTGGGCACGCCGCGGGACCGCGCGCAGCATCTCCATGAGCTTTCGCACCGAGCCGAGATTTTCCAGATTGGCGACAGCATCGATCGTCGCTGCGATTACCGAGGGGCTCAGCACGCCGTCCGCATAGGTGCGGAACTTGCCCTCGATCTCACCCCGCGAGAGCGGGTTCTCGGGCGAGCCGCGCGGATGCTGGCAGTGCGCGTTGAGCGTGGCGTCCTCCATCTCGATTTCGGCCACCGCCTCGACGCCGCTGAGCGCCGGGTCGGCATGCAGCTCGATCTGCTCGGCCGCGGCGCGGCGCATCTTCGGATCGTCATAGCGTGCGGCCTCGAACTGGGCGAGGGTCAGCTCCTGATCGTGCAGGATCACCGCCGCGGTGTAATGGCCGGAGATCAGCGCATCGAACTTGCCCTTGTAGTGCGCGAGCTTGCCGTGCAGATCGAAGGTCGGCTGGCTCAAAGCGATGCGGACTTTCTTCACCTTGGCGGGATCGATCTTGTGTCGTTCGATGAGATCGAACAGCGCGGTGTTCATGCCCTGGATCGAGGACGCGGACGGCCACAGACGCAACGCGATCTGCGCGAGCTCCCAGCGTTTCCCGAGATCGGCGGTGACCGCCTCCGGGCGGCCGCCATTCGCGTAGACATTGTAAAGCCCGCCGTCGCTCGCGGTGAGAAATTCGCGCGTGGCGAGAAACTTCTGCTCGGCGAGCAGCGCCGCCAGCAAGCCCGAGAGCGCGCCGCGGCATTGGTGGAACTTCACCGTCGGCGTTCCCCACGCGGCGAAGGTGCCCGCCGCCTGGCTGCCGGCAAGTCCGAACGCCTTAGCCATGGTTTCGGTGTCGAACCGGCGCAGGCGCCCTACCGCCGCGGCGGCGCCGAATGGGCCGAGCACGCCGGGGCCGTGCCAGCCTTTGGCGCGGAAGGCCGGGTAATCGAGGCCGACCCCAATCCGCGTCGTGACTTCGCATCCGGCGGCGGTCGCGACAATGAGGTCGCGCCCCGACAAGCCATCGCGCTCGGCGATTGCCAAGGCGGGCGGCATCACTTCCGGCGTCACATGCGTCAGCGTCGGGCGGTGCACGTCGCACATCGTAACCGCGGTGACGAGATAGCCGTTGAGAAGGGTCGCGCCGGCAAGCGACAGCGCCTCGCCGCCGATGACGCTGCTCTCGTTCGATTGCGCCAGGCCAGATGCGAGCGCGGCGATCTGTTGCGTCTCCTCGCCGCGGTGGCCGGCGACCGCGCAGGCCAAAGTGTCGAGCAGGAGATTCTTGCAGTGATCGCGGACGCGCTCGGGAACATCGTCATATTGCAGCAATGCCGCAAAGCCGGCCAGCACTTCGGTCACGTTTGCGGACATACGCGTCTCCCTTGCAATTCGCGAAATACGGCACCACGCCGAAAACGTCCGCACGCATGGTAATCGGAGTCCGACCTCGATGCCAATTCATAGCTCGCTGCCTAGCCATGCTTGTCGTCCCGGCCGAGCGCGAAGCGCGAGAGCCGGGACCCATGAATACAGGCCGGTGTTCATAGGTCCCCTGCTTTCGCGGACGACCGCAGAAAAGAGAGCGCGTAGCCCGGATGGAGCGAAGCGACATCCAGGTTCTAATCTCATGCGGGTATGACAGGGGGCGCACGACCAGGAGCGGTGCGCGTCGTGGTCGAGTTCTAAGGTGGGTTCGCCGTTAGTCCCGGATTTCGCTTCGGATCCCGGATGTCGCTTCGCTCCATCCGGGTACGCCTGCTTTGGCGACAATAGTGGCACTTTTCCGCCCAAATGTTGCTGCATAGCGTTGGTCAATTCGAGCGGTCGGGGACTACCGTTGGACTTGGGGCGAAGCGATTCGCCGGGGGATCTGGGGACAAACCTTGAAATCACGATATCGGTCAGCACTCGTTGCTGCACTCGCTTGCGCGAGTGCGCTCGCAATCACCCTTGCCGCGGAGACGGCGTCCGCGCGCGGCGCCAAGGGCGCGCACGCGACGGCCAAGGCCGCGGGTAAAACCACGAAAGCCACCGGAAAGAAGGTGGCGGCCAAGTCCAAGGGTAGCAAATCGGCAGCGGACAAATCTGTGGTGCCGCAGATTCCGCTGGCGCAGGGCCCAGCGCCGCAGACGTCCGCCGCCGACATTGCGCTGGTCAAGAGCGCAGTCGAGGCGCTGCGTCACGGCGGCGCCGGCAAGGCGACCGAGGTCGCCGGCAGCATCTCGGACCCGGTAGCACGCAAGCTCGTGGAATGGCTCATCTTGCGCAACGACCACAACGGTGCCGAGAGCAAGCGCTATCTCGCCTTCATTGCCGCCAATCCGAGCTGGCCGAATCTCGGCATGTTCCGCAAGCGCGCTGAGGGAATGTTTTGGGTCGAGAACGTCAAGCCAGCGCAGGTCGTAAGCTTCTTTAAGGACTCGCCGCCGCAGTCGGGCGTAGGCCGCATTGTGCTGGCGCGCGCGCTGCATGCGCAGGGCGACGCCGAAGGCGCGAGCGCGCTGGTGCGAGAGGCTTGGCGCAATGATCCGCTTCCCGAGGATGTCGAGAAGCAGGTGCTCCAGCGCTGGCCCGCGTTGCTGAGCCGCGCCGATCACAAGGCGCGCATGGAGAAGCGACTGTTCGCCGCCGACAAGGATGCCGCGATGCGGGCCGCCCGCCGGCTGGGCGGGGCCGACGTCGCGATCGCGCAGGCGCGCATTGCGCTCCACCGCAAGGTCGGCGCGCCCAAGCTTGAGCCGAAAAGTGCGAGGAAGCTGCTCGATGCCGTGCCGGCGGACGCGCGGCAGGATCCCGGCTATCTGTTCGCGCACGCGCACGTTCTGCGCCACGAGGACAAAATCGCCGAAGCCGCGCAGGTGTTGTTGTCTGCGCCCTGCGACCTTGCCCAAATCCATGATGGTGAGGAATGGTGGGTCGAGCGGCGCATCATGGCGCGCAAGCTGCTCGATATGGGCGATGCCCAATCGGCCTATCGGGTGGTGGCGGACGGGGCCGAGCCGAACAAGGAAAACTCCCGGATCGAGCGCCATTTCATGGCGGGATGGATCGCGCTGCGGTTCCTCGAGGATCCGGCCACGGCGGCAACCCACTTCAAGCGCATCCAGGACGTGACCCGCCATCCAACCTCGCATGCGCGCTCGCATTACTGGCTCGGGCGTGTGGCAGAAGCGTTGAACCAGCCGGAGCAGGCCCGCGCCGAGTATGAGACCGCGGCGCGCGCTTCGGCCGCCTATTACGGGCAACTCGCCCGCGCGCGGCTGGGGCTTCCGGCGCTCGCGCTGGCGCCGCCGCCGCCGAAGCCGGACCAGCAGGCCGAGGCGGAGCGGGTCGAGCTCGTTCGGGCGCTCGAGATCCTCTACGCGCTCAACGAGCGCCAGCTGGTCATCGCGCTGATGGCCGGCATCGGGGAGTCGCAAAACGACCCCGGCACGCTCTCGGCGCTGGGCGAATTGGCGGAGCAGTATGAGGATGCGCGCGGGATGCTGCATATGGGCAGGGGTGCGCTGGCGCGCGGCTTACCGCTCGACTACTACGCATTTCCGACCGTCGGCGTGCCGCGCTATTCGCCGATTGCCCCAAGCATCGAGAGCGCGATGCTGTTTGCCATCATTCGCCAGGAGAGCGCGTTCGATCCGTCCGACTGGTCGCATGCGCAAGCAATGGGCCTGATGCAGGTGACGCCGGAAGCCGGACGGGATACCTGCAAGCGCTTCAGCTGCACCTACGACGTCAAGCGCCTGCGGACCGACTCTCACTACAACCTTCAGGTCGGCGCGGCCGAGGTTGCCGGGGTGTTGCAGGACTACCGCGGCAACCAGCTCCTGGCCTTTGCCGCCTACAATGCGGGGCGCGGGCGCGTGCAGGAGTGGATCGCGCGCTACGGCGATCCGCGCGACCCGAAGGTCGACCCCGTGGACTGGGTCGAGCGCATCCCGTTCATGGAAACGCGCAACTACGTGCAGCGCGTGATGGAGAATTTTCAGGTCTATCGCGTGCTTTTCGCCAACGATGCGCCGCTGACGATCGACAAGGACCTGCGGCGCGACGCCGCGGCGCGCTAATTACCAACAGCCTCGGGGCTACGGGGACTACCGGGCCAAGGGCTCGACTTTGTCTCCGCGAACGCGCAGACTGGGTACTCTCGAAACGCCAGCGCAAAGCGTTCGAGACTTCATCTCACACCTTGCTTCATGGGACCCGTTTTAGCGTCCCACGCCGTTTGCTCCGGCTCGGCCGGGGCAAACTGGACTTGCGTGGGGAGGATACGATGATCAATGCAACCGAATATCTGGCGATGGCCGCGGAACACCATCGCCTGGCCGGCATGTGCCGGTCGCCCGACTCGCGTGAACAGCACTTGCGTCTGGAAGAACAGTTCCGGGCGCTGGCCGAGCGTCGGGAAACTTCGCACGAACCGTTCGCGCCGCAGCCGGCGCGCGATCTGCAGACCGCAAAATAGCGCCGGTGTCTAGCCGCGATCGCCGGCCAAAGCGCGCACCGAGGCAAAGAGGTCGCGCACGTGGCGCTCCGCAATGCCGCGCGTGATGAACACGAGCCGGCTGGCGCGGTTCTGATCGGGCCAGGCCGCAAGCTCGACCGGCGGATGGGCGAGGTGCTGGACCACGTGCACCACCACCGGCCCGCGGCAGCCCGCGACGTTGAGAAAGCCCTTCACGCGCAGGAGGTCGGGCCCGCGCAGCGCGATCAGCGTTTCCATAGCGCGCGCAAAGGCCTCCCACGGCAGCGGCGCGTCCTGCGTCAAAACGAAGCTTAAGATGCCGTCGCTATGCTCGGCTTCGGCGACGAAGCCGGAGCGCACGGGAGCGGGCGAGTGCGCAGCGGTCTCGACCAGGCAACGCGGATCGAGATCGCCGTCGACCGCCGTGTGAATGGCCGCGTGCGGGTTGAGCGCGCGCAGGCGCGCGGTCAGGCGCTTGACCGCTTGCGACGTGGCGAGGTCGGTCTTCGACACGACCAGTCGATCGGCGAGGATGACCTGCTTTCGTGCCTCTACCGACCATGCGAGCGTATCGAGGCCGCCTGCGGCGTCGACAACGGCGACGACCACCTCGACGTGGAATTCCCCGCCCAGCGCCCGATCGGTGGCAAACGTCTGCAGGATCGGTCCGGGATCGGCAAGCCCGCTGGTCTCGATCACGATCCGCTTGAACTGCGGCAGCGTGCCTTGCGCGCGCTCGGCGACGAGATTGCGCAGCGCGTTCTGCAGGTCCGAGCGCATGTTGCAGCACAGGCAGCCGTTGCCGAGGAGCGTGACGTCGTCGCTCGAGGCGCGCACGAGCGCGTCATCGATGCCGACACTGCCGAACTCGTTGATGATGACGGCGGTGCCTTCGCCGGCGGGGCTCGCGAGAAAGCGGCGCAGCAACGTCGTCTTGCCAGCGCCGAGGAAGCCGGTGACGACGGTCACCGGGATTTTCGCGCCGCGCGCGCGCTTAAGCCTGCGCCCGAAGGGACCTGCGTCGCGGGAGGGAAAAAGATCGAGCATAATCCGTCCAGCAGCCTCATCCTGAGGAGGCGGCGTGGTTCGAGGCCCGCCCTCGTCCTGAGGAACGAGCCTTAAGCGCGTTCACGCGCGTCTTCGATGCGCTATGGCGAGTGTCTCGAAGGGCGAGGGCGGCCACCTCACCATGAGGGCCGCCGTCTCGAAGGATGAGGCGGTCCATGGCCCTCATGCTTCGAGACGCCGCGCATCGCAGGCTGCGCCTGCACTGCGCGGCTCCTCAGCATGAGGGTCGGCACAGTCCCGCGTCTGCAGCGCACGCATTTGCTTCGCTCGTCCGGAACACGAGAGCTTCATCAAAAATCCATCTCCAGGATGTAGAGGCCGCCGATGTGGCGGTCGACGGTGTAGACGATCTCGCGCTCGTCGACGAACACGTCGTTGAGCTGGATCGTACCGGTCGGCGCCATCGGCGGCGCCGGCGGGACGAACACGCCGACCTGCTGCGGCTGGTAGGGATTGGAAATGTCGTAGGCGCGCAGCCCCCCGTTGAAGAAGGTGCCGAGCACGATCTGATCGGACTGCCAGGCGGTCGGCCGCGGCACGTTCTCGTGGATATTGTGCGCGCCGAAACGGCCCTTGGCGGCAAACGCCTTGTGATCGGGCAACGGGCAAGTCGCGATCGGGACCAGGTTGGCTTCCTCGCGCGCGTCGAGGATCCAGATCAGCTTGGGCCAATCCTTGGCGTTGTTCTCGGTGGATTCGTCAGTCACCAGCATCAGTCCGCGGTCGAACAGCGGCACCACGGTGTGCATGAAGCCGGTATAAGGCGGGGAATTGGTCCACTGCGATATCCGTTTCGGGTTCGCCTTGTCGGAAATGTCGAGGATGAACATGCCGCCGTCGATATAGGCGAGATAGCAACGGTCCCCGTGCTGTGGATAGACGTTGGTGTTGTGGGCGCGGTGGCCTTTATCCAGCGGGTGACGCGGTGGCGGCGCGATGTTATCGCCTTGACGGGTGCCCGGCATCCACCAGCGGCCGACTTCGACCGGCTTCGACGGATTGCGCACGTCGATGCAGCGATAGAACTGATCGTCATTGGGATGCGTGGGCGTGAAGTCGGGCGCGCCCGAGGCGCAATGCACGTATTCGCCATCGCAGAACCACAGCTGATGCACGCCGCGGGAAGTTTCCCCCGAGCAGTCGAAGAACGAGATCGACCTTGGCCTCTCCGGCACCGAAATGTCGAACAGCTCCATGCCGGCGGGCTTAAGTCCCTTCTTCTGGGTTTGGTAGGCGACCGCCATGATGTTCCCGCACGTCTCCAGCGAATTGGAGCGCATGTGGGCCTGCGGCAGGTCGGTCTGCACCACCACCTCGGGCTTGCGCGGATTCGATACGTCGACGGCGCTGAAATTCTTCGGCGCGCTTTCGTGCGCGAGCCAGAGGATGCGGCGGCCGTCGGGCGCGATCT
>Ga0066709_100002500_pt1 | contig 13441 bp, 12 predicted proteins | sample GraSoiAngelo_158_FD_79665 | JGI IMG/M metagenome (GOLD analysis project Ga0066709, IMG submission 79665) | Grasslands soil microbial communities from the Angelo Coastal Reserve, California, USA - 14_1009_16_30cm | ecosystem: Environmental > Terrestrial > Soil > Grasslands | place: USA... | reverse complement strand
GTACTGCACGGCCGGGTCGGGCGCTACAAGGGAGCGATCGTCCTCCAGCAGCCCGACTACGAGGTCGTCGAGAACGGCGAAGACGAGCGTCTGCACACGGGCCGCCTCGTGCCGGTGTACTCGCTCACCGAAGGACTACCCCAGCGCGCCCTCCGGTCCCTCATGTGGCGGCTCGTCGAGTCCCACGCCGCCGAGGTCGAAGAGGTTCTTCCGGAGAGTGTCCGCGGGCGGCGGGGTCTCGTCGGCCTGGCGCAAGCGATCAGGGACGCTCACTTCCCCGAGACGGACGCGGCGCTGGCGGCGGCGAGCCGCCGTCTCTCGTTCGACGAGGGCCTGCTCCTCCAGCTGGGGCTCGCCATACTGAGAAGCCGTGTCGCCCGCGCGCGGGGGCTCGCGCTGAATCCGCGCGGCGATCTGGTCGCGCGACTGCGCGCACGGCTGCCCTGGAAGCTGACGGGAGCGCAGGAGCGTGTGTGGGAAGAGATCCGGCGCGACATGGCGGCGCCGCACCCGATGCATCGCCTCCTGCAGGGCGACGTCGGCTCGGGCAAGACGATCGTGGCCGCCCAGGGCGTCCTGACGGCGATCGAGGCCGGATACCAGGCGGCGGTCATGGCGCCGACCGAGATCCTGGCCGAACAGCACTTCATGACGTTCCGCCAGCTTCTCGAGCCGCTCGGCGTGCGCCTCACGCTCCTGACCTCGTCGCTCAAGCCGCGCGAGCGGGCGGTGCGGCGTGGGCTGCTGGCCGCCGGCGAGATCGAGTGCGTCGTGGGCACCCACGCGCTCGTCCAGGAAGGTGTCGACTTTCGCCGTCTCGGACTCGTGGTGATCGACGAGCAGCACCGCTTCGGGGTCGAGCAGCGTGCGCGCCTGCGGGGCAAAGGCGAGCACCCCGACCTGCTGGTGATGACGGCGACGCCCATTCCCCGTACGCTTGCCCTCACGATCTACGGCGACCTCGACGTGTCCGTCCTCGACGAATTGCCGCCCGGTCGCCGCCCGATCGTCACCGTGGCGCGCTCCGAGGGAAAGCGCCGCGCGATCTACAAGTTCCTCAAAGAGCAGGTCGCCGGCGGTCGCCAGATCTACGTCGTGTACCCCCTGGTCGAGGAATCGGAGGCGCTCGACCTCAAGGCGGCGACCGACATGTCGCGCCATCTCGCGGAGGAAGTCTTCCCCGACCTCGCGGTCGGCCTGCTGCACGGCCGTCTCGGCTTCGAGGAAAAGGACGCGATCATGCAACGCTTCAAGGCGGGCGAGATCCACGTGCTCGCCTCCACCACGGTGATCGAGGTCGGTATCGACGTGCCGAACGCGTCGGTCATGCTGATCGAGCACGCCGAGCGCTTCGGTCTCTCGCAGCTGCACCAGCTTCGCGGACGCGTGGGACGGGGCGAGTGGAAGTCGTACTGCATCCTGCTGACGTCCGGCCATCTCACGGAAGAGGCCCAGCGCCGGATCGACGCGATGACGTCGACGAACGACGGCTTCCGCATCGCCGAGGTCGATCTGGAGCTGCGCGGCCCGGGCGAGTTCTTCGGCACGCGCCAGTCGGGGCTCCCCGAGTTCCGCGCAGTCGATCTGCTCCGCGACACGAACCTGCTCGAGGAGGCGCGCCGCGAGGCGAGCGCCATCGTCGCGCGCGACCGCGAGCTCTCCGAACCGGCCCACCGCGCGCTCCGCGCCGTGCTGCTCGCGCGGTGGCGGGGCAAGCTCGCGCTGGCGACCGCCGGCTAGGCACGCGCCCGAATATGTGTTGACACCGGCACCCGAGAGGTCCAGCGTTTAAGCAGTAGGTGAAGCTGGTGATGCGCCTTCCGGGCCGGGGAGCCCTGACGGCGTGTCCGCTGAATGCTGCGACCGGATGTCGCGAGGTGCAGTGAGGTGCACCCCTCGCTCCCCTGACGGTCTCCGCAGGCCGCCCGCCTGGTAGCTCCTCGAACACTCCCAATCGCCCCGGCAGGTCTCGCTGCCACGGCTCGGCCCTGGAATCTAGCTCTGCCCTGGAATCTAGCTCTCCAGGCCGGGAAAGGCGCGATCTACATGTCCAGTTCGACGACGGGGACATCGGTGGCGATTTTCAACTCCCATACGGAGTACATGCAGGCGCTCTGCGAGGCCCTCGAGGGCGAAGGGCTGACGACCGTCACCGCGCTACTGGCCGACATTCAGGACGGCACCCTGGATCTCATCGCCTTCCTGGAGGCGCACGACCCGCAGGTGATCGTGTACGACCTCCCCCTGCCCTTCGAGAGACACTGGAACTTCCTGCGCCTCCTGAAGCAGACCCACGGTCTGAACAAGCGGGCCTGGATCCTCACCACTACGGACAAGGAAGCGCTGGACGCGGCTGTGGGAGCGTCGGGCGTGATCGAGATCATCTTTGGCGAGCCTTATGGAGTCCGCGAGGTCGTGGAGGCAGTGCGTCACGCGCTGTCAGGCGCCGCTCAAGCCTGAGGAGTAGAGTAACGCGCATGAGCGCGAACCGTTCTTCGTCTGATCGCGTGTACCTGGGAGGCGTACGAGTTCTCCTGGTCGACAGTTCTCCGTACATCCGTGCAGTGGTCACGGCGATGCTCGAGGACGCCGGCGCCACGGTGACGGCGGTCGAGACGGCCGAGGAGGCGCTGGCGACGCTCGAGCGCGAGCGCCCCGAGGTCCTCGTAAGCGCGCTGGCGATGCCCGACAAGGGCGGCTACTGGCTGATCGGCAAGGTTCGCAGTCTGCCGCTCGAGCGCGGAGGCGCGACGCCGGCCGCCGCTCTCACCGGGTTCACCGGTCCTGAGCACCGGGCCAGCATCTTGCGCGCGGGGTTCCAGTACCACATCGAGAAGCCGGTCACTCGGGACAACCTCTCCGGGATCGTCGCGCTGCTGGCGCTGAAAGCTCCACCCCCTCCGTCTGTCTGACCCGGCTACCGCGGTCGCGCGGCGGGCCACCGGCCCGTGTGCTACCTTCCCCGCGTCATGACGCGAAGGCGACGCCCGCCGGTCGATCGCCCCCTCCGGTCGGCGTGCGCGTGATCGCGGGAGCGCTGAAGGGCCGGCGGCTCGTGACGCCGCGTGGCGCGACGACGCGGCCGACGGCCGACCAGGTGCGCATCGCGCTGATGGACACGCTCGGGCCCCGGCTGCCAGACGCGCGCGTCCTCGATCTCTTCGCCGGGGCGGGCGGCGTCGGGCTCGAGGCGCTCTCGCGTGGGGCCGCGCACACGACCTTCGTCGAGCGCGATCCACGGGCGCTCGAGGCGCTCGTCGAGAATATCCGGACGCTCGACCTCGAGCCCCGGACGCACGTCGTCCGCGGCGACGTCACCCGGCAGCTCGGGCGACTGGCGGGTGAGGCGCGGAGGTTCGAGATCGTCTTCCTCGACCCCCCCTACGCCACGGACGACGGCGAGCGCACCCTCGCGACCCTGGGCGGGGGCGCGCTGCTCGCGCCGGAGGGGCTTGTCATCGCGCAACACCCGACCAAGCGACGTCTTCAAGAATGCGGCGTATTACGCGCCTTTCGCGACCGTCGTTTCGGGGAGACGACCTTGACTTTCTTTCGAGCCGGAGGGTAGCCTACCGCCGTGGCCAAACGCGCCGTCTATCCCGGCATGTTCGATCCCATCCACAACGGTCACGTCGACGTCATCCAGCGTAGCCTGCAAATCTTCGACGAGCTCATCGTCGCGGTCGTCGCCAATCCGTCGAAGCAACCGCTCTTCTCCGTGAAGGAGCGGCTCGAGATGATCGACGAGGCCACGTCGGATCTCAGCAACTTTCGTATCGTCGCCTTCGACGGGCTCCTGATCGACCTCGTGGCGCGCGAGCGCGCCGACTGCATCGTGCGCGGGATCCGCGCCGTCTCCGATTTCGAATACGAGTTCCAGATGGCGCTGATGAATCGGAAGCTGCGCAGCACCGTCGAGACCGTCTTCTTGATGCCCCACGAGAAGTACACGTACATCTCCTCGCGCCTGATCAAGGAAGTCGCCAGCTTCGGCACGTCGGTAGCCGGCATGGTGCCGCCGATCGTCGAGAAGCGACTGGCCGAGAAGTACCCTCCCAAGTAACGCGGCGGTCCGCCGCCGAAGGAGCCACGCCGTGCTGGCCGATCGCTTGAAGACGCTTGCCCCATCGTCGACGCTCGCCGTGCAGGCGAAGGCGCGTGAGCTTCGCCGTCGCGGCGTCGACGTGATCTCGTTCGGCGCGGGTGAGCCTGACTTCGACACGCCGGAGCGGATCAAGGACGCGGCGATCCAGGCGATGCGCCAGGGCCACACGAAGTACACCGAGGTCGGCGGCGTCCCGGAGCTGCGGGCCGCTGTCTGCGGCAAATTCAAGCGCGACAACGGCCTCGCCTACGAGCCGGCGGACGTTCTGATCTCGTGCGGCGCCAAGCACACGCTGTTCAACATGGTCGTGGCCCTCTTGAATCCGAGTGACGAGGTCCTCGTGCCGAGCCCGTTCTGGGTCTCCTACCCCGAGCAGGCGCGGCTCGTCGGCGCGGTGCCGGTCGCCGTCCCGACCCAGGAGCGAACCGGCTTCGACCTGGACCCGGAGCGGCTGCGCGCGGCCCTCACGCCGCGGACGAAGGCGATCATCCTGAACAGCCCCAACAATCCGACGGGCGCCGTGTTCTCTCCGGCGGCGCTGGCCGCCGTCGCCGCGCTCGCCGTGGAGCGCAAGCTCCTGGTCGTGTCCGACGAGTGCTACGAGGCGCTCACGTTCGAGGGGCGGCACGTGTCGATCGCCGGTCTCGGCCCGGAGATCCAGGCGCGCACGTTGACCATCAACACGTGCTCGAAAGCGTACGCGATGACCGGCTGGCGCATCGGCTTCGCCGCCGGCCCGCGCGAGCTCATTCGCGCCATGACGGACGTCCAGAGCCAGGTGACGTCGAACCCGTCGTCGGTCGCCCAGTGGGCCGCCGTCGAGGCGCTCGCCGGACCCCAGGACGATGTCGCCAAGATGGCCGGCGAGTTCGACCGGCGCCGCCACCTCATCGTGCAGGGGCTCAACACGCTGCCCGGCGTCTCTTGCGTCATGCCGAAGGGCGCGTTCTACGCGTTCGCGAACGTCTCCGGACTGTTCGGACGAGCGTGGAGATCCGCCGAGGGCTTGAAGATCCTCAAGGGCTCCCTCGACGTGACCGCGTTCCTCCTCGAGGAGGCGAAGGTGGCCGTCGTGCCAGGCGTCGACTTCGGCTCGGACGATCACGTGCGGCTGTCGTACGCGACCAGCGCGGCGCTCATCAGCGACGGCCTGTCGCGGATGGCGGCGGCCCTGACGCGGCTCGCGTGAGCGGCCGGTCGCGCCTTGACTCCGCGCGACATTCTCTAGTAAGGAGAGCTACCGATGAAGCTTGAAGGCTCGTACGAGGTGAAGGCGCCACGCGAGAAGGTCTGGAATGCCTTTCTCGATCCCGTGACACTCCAGAAGGCGATCCCCGGCTGCGAGAAGCTCGAGCTGGTCGGCTCCGACGAGTACAAGGCGACGCTCAAGATCGGCGTGGCCGCGGTGAAGGGGACCTTCGAGGGCAAGGTGCGGCTGTTGGACAAGAAGCCGCCCGAGTCCTATCGCCTGAGCGCCGAGGGAAGCGGCGGGCCGGGATTCGTCCGCTCCGATACGGTGATCACCCTGACGGAGATCGACGGTGGCACGCGCGTCGCATACAGCGCGGACGTCCAGATCGGCGGGCTCATCGCCGGTGTCGGCCAGCGGATGCTCGGCGGCGTTTCGAAGATGATGGCCGATCAGTTCTTCAACCGGATGGGCGAGCTGCTGACGACCGCCTGACCCGACATCGCATGCCCTCCCGCTATCTCGAGCCGCGTTTCGAGCGCGCGTCACGCGCCGAGATGGCGCGGGTGCAGACACGGCGCCTGCGCGAGCAGCTGGCTCACGCCGCGGCGGCGAGCCCGTTCTATCGACGCAAGCTCGAGGCGGCCGGCATCAAGCCGGCGGCCGTCCGCACGCTCGACGACCTTCCGAAGCTACCCTTCACGACCAAGGACGAGCTGAAGGAAAACCAGGCGGAGAAGCCGCCGTGGGGGGACGTCCTCGCCGTGCCGCTCGACGACGTGCTCCGCATCCACATGACCTCGGCCACGACGGGCCGGCCGCTCGCGTTCCTCGACACGCGAGAGGACTGGTACGGCTTCTATCATTCCTACGCACGCGCGCTCTTCGCCTTCGGCGTGCGCAAGTCGGACGTCGTGATGGCGGCCTTCTCGTACGGTCCGTGGATCGGCTACTGGTCCGGCTTCTACGCCGCGCAGGATCTCGGCTGCCTCGTCTTCCCGGTCGGCGGTCTCTCGACCGACCAGCGGATCGATGCGCTCCTGAACTATCCGATCACGGTGCTCGGCTGCACGCCATCGTACGCGCTCTTCCTAGGTGAGGCCGCGGCGAAGAAAGGTATCGACCTCGCGAAGGATACGAAGATCCGGATCACCTGGCACACCGGCGAGCCCGGCGCGTCCATTCCGGCTACCCGGGCGAAGATCGAGGCGGCGTTCGGGGCCCGCGCGTACGACCTGCCGGGGCTGACCGAGATCGCGGCGTGGGGCTTCGAGTGCGAGGCGCGTTCGGGGCTCACGCACGTGAACGAGGATTACTGCTATCCCGAGGTGCTCGACGAGCACGGGCGCCCGGTCAAGCCGGGCGAGCGCGGCGAGCTGGTGTTCACGAGCCTCTATCGCAAGGCGATGCCGCTCCTTCGCTACCGGACGCGCGACATTGTCCAGCTGGCCGATCGGCGCTGCCCGTGCGGGCGCACGTTGACCGCGTTCGAGGGCGGTGTGCTCGGGCGGCTCGACGACATGAAGAAGATTCGCGGGGTGATCGTCTATCCCCGGCGCGTCGAAGAGCTGGTGCGGCCGCACGCGGACGTCGACGAGTTCCAGATCGTCCTCCGGCGGCTCGAAGGACTCGACGACATCCTGATCCGCATCGATCCGTCGCCGTCGCTCTCGCTCGGCGATCGCGGCGCGCTCCAGGCGAAGCTCACCGACGATCTCAGGATCGGGCTCGGGATTCGCGTCACGGTCGACATCGGTGAGCCGGGGTCGCTCCCGCGCTGGGACCACAAGGCTCGTCGCGTTCGCGACGAGCGGACGGAGGTGCCGTTTTGAAGGCCGCGCTCTTCCGGGAGCACGGTGGCGCCGAGAAGATCCTCTACGAGGACTATCGCGATCCCACGATCGGAGCCGGCGAGGCGCTGATCCGCGTGCGCGCGTGCGCGCTCAACCAGGTGGACATGCTGCTGCTGGACGGTCGCTTCCCGCCGCCCGAGGGGCTGCCCCACGTGAACGGCTGCGAAGTGACGGGCACGGTCGAGGCGACGGGAGCCGGCGTGACCGGCCTCGCGCGCGGCCAGCGCGTGATCATCTTTCCCGGCTTCGCGTGCGGCCGCTGCGAGTACTGCCTGCTCGGCGAACGGACGGTGTGCGTGCGCTACGGGTACCTCGGCGCCCACAAGGACGGCGGCTACGCCGAGCTGGTCCAGGCGCCGGCGGCCAACGTGTTGCCGCTGCCCGAGGCGATCGGGTTCGAGGCGGGCGCCGCGGTGCCGCTCGCGATGCTCACCTCGTGGCACGCGCTGGTGGCGCAGGCGGAGCTCCGACCCGGACAGACCGTGCTGGTCCAGGCCGCCGGCAGCGGCGTGGGCAGCGCGGCGATCCAGATCGCGCGCCTCTGCGGCGCCCGGGTCATCACGACGGTCGGCTCCGACGACAAGGTGGAGTTCGCCAAGGCACTCGGCGCCGAGCACGTCGTGAACTACCGCACGCAAGATTTCGTCGAGGAGACGAAGAAGTGGACCGGCAAGCGCGGGGTCGACGTGGTCGTCGAGCACATCGGCGGCGACACCTTCGAGCGATCGGTCTACGCGCTGACCCGGCTCGGCAAGCTCGTCACGATCGGCTCCCACGATACCCACTGGGGCCGCCTCGACCTGCGGCACGTCTACTCGAAGAACCTCAGGATCCTCGGGACCAATCTGGGCTCGATCGTCGAGCTGAAAACGGTCCTCGACCACGTGGTCCGGGGACAGCTCCGCCCGGTCGTCGACCGCGCGTTCCCGCTGAAGGACGCGCGCGCCGCCGTGCAGCACGTGCTGGATCGCAAGAACAAGGGGAAGGTCCTGCTGGTCTCGTGACGCTCGGGGCCCTCCTCGCGCGCGCCGCGCTCCGCCGACCCGACGCCGAGGCCGTCGTCGACGGCCGGCGGCGGCTCACGTACGCCGAGCTCGACGCGCGCGCGATCGCGGTGGCCCGGGGATTCGCCCGGCTCGGCGTCGCACACGGCGCGCGCGTGCTGCTCGTCCTCCGTAATCGCCTCGAGCACGTCATCGCCTACTGGGCGCTTCAGAAGCTCGGCAGTGTCGCCGTCCCCGTGAATTTTCGCTTGGCGGCGAACGAGCTCCGCTACCTGCTCGAAGACTCCGGCGCGCGCATCGCGCTGTTCGAAGACTCGACTTCCGGCCCTATGCGCGAAGCCGCGCGCGGCACCCTGACCGATCTCGTGTTCGTCGGCGACGCACCACCGACCGGATCGATGTCCTTCGACGACGTACTCGGGGAGGGGGACGGCGGGGGGCGGGGGGGTGCCGTGCGGCGAAGTGGGACCCCCCCGCCCCCCGCCGCCCCCCTCCCCGAGCCGCCAAGCGAGAGTGATCTCTCGCTGATTCTCTACACGTCCGGAACAACGGGGCGTCCGAAAGGAGTACCGCGCACGCACAAAAACCACTACGCGGGTGCGATGGCGCACGTGATCCAGTGCGGTTACACGTGGGGCGAGCGCACGCTGGGCGTCATGCCGCTCTATCACACGATGGGGATTCACGCGCTGACCAGTATGGCGGCAGTCAACGGCTGCTTTGTCTGCCAGCCCGACTGGTCGAGCAAGGGCGCGCTCCAGCTGATCGCTGACGAGCGGCTCACCGCGCTCTACCTGATCCCGACGCTATTCTGGGAGCTGACGCACGCTCCAGAGCTGACGCGAAGCGACGTGTCCTCCGTACGCAAGCTCGCCTACGCCGGGGCGCCGATGCTGGCGCCGCTCACCGAGGCGTGCGCGAAGACGTTCCGTCCCGACGTCTTCGTGAACCACTACGGCTCGACCGAGATCTACACGTTCTCGATCCATCCCGACGTGCGCACCAAGCCCGGCTGCGCGGGCCGGCCGGGGATCCACTCGGCGTTGCGGGTCGTCGTCGCCAGCGCCGAGCGGCGCGTCGGGCCAGACGAGATCGCGGGCCCCGGGGTCAAAGGTGAGATCATCGCGAGCCTCGAGTCGGACGAAGCGTTCGCCGGGTACTGGAACCGCCCCGACGCCGACGCGAGGGCGTTGCGCGAGGGTTGGTACTTCACGGGCGACATGGGCTGGATCGACCCGGAGGGCGACCTCTGGGTCGCCGGGCGCGTCGACGACATGATCATCAGCGGTGGCGAGAACATCCATCCGGTCGAGGTCGAGGACGTGCTGGCCCGCCACGCTGGCGTGAGGGACGTGGCGGTGATTGGGGAGCCCGACGAGAAGTGGGGCGAGCGAGTGGTCGCCTTCGTCGTGCCCGCCGGCGCGCTGACGGCGGAGACGCTCGATCATCACTGCCGGACGAGCGGCGACCTCGCGAGCTTCAAGCGGCCGCGCCGCTTCGTGTTCGTCGCCGAGATCCCCAAGACGGCCTCGGGCAAGATACTGCGGCGCCTGCTGCGCGACGGCCAGTACACGGAGGTGCGACCATGAGCGAGTTTCTTCGAGTCGAGCGCGCCGGGGCCGTGGCGACCATCTGGATCGATCGCCAGCCCCGGATGAACACGATGACCGTCGCGATGCGCAGCGAGTTCCCCGGCATCTTCGCGGGGCTCGAGGGCGACGAGAGCGTCCGCGTGGTCGTGATCCGCGGCGCGGGCGGCAAGGCGTTCAGCGCCGGCGGCGACGTGTCCGAGTTCCTCCAGCAGGAGCCCGCCGATCTCGAGCTGTGGGGCGACACGCTCACGGCCGCCGAACGGTGCCGCAAGCCGGTCATCGCCGCCATCGACGGGTATACGATGGGGGCCGGTCTCGAGCTGGCCGTCGCCTGCGACTTCCGGCTGGCCACCGTGCGGTCCGAGTTCGCGTTCCCGGAGGTTCGCCTGGGGATGATCCCCGGCAGCGGCGGCACCCAGCGCGCGCTGCGGCTGATCGGCATGACGCGCGGCAAGCTCTTCATGATGACCGGGCAGCGGATCTCGGCGGAGCGGGCCGAGGCGTGGGGGCTCATCACCATGGCGGTGCCGGACGACAAGCTCGACGAGGCGGTAGCCGCCTTGGCCGGCGAGCTCGCCGATCGTGCGCCGCTGGCGCTCCGCACCTTGAAGATGGTACTCAATCGTGGTGCCGAGGCGCCGCTCGAGACCGCGCTCGAGCTCGAGCGCAAGGCGTACGCGTGGCTCCGCTCCACCCACGACTACGCGGAGGGCGTGACCGCCTTCCTGGAGAAGCGGCCGCCCAAGTACACCGGGAGGTAAGCAATGGCCCCCTCTTCGTTCGGATTGATCCTCGCGAATCGCGCGGTCGTGCTCGGCGCCGTCAAGGTGCCGGATCTCGTCGACCTCACGGTGCAGGCCGAGCGCTCCGGCTTCTTCGACGCCGTCTGGGCCGGCGACAGTCTCCTGGCCAAGCCGCGCCTCGAGTCGGTGACCTTGCTCTCCGCGCTGGCGGCCGTGACGACGAAGCTGCGTCTGGGCGTCGGCTGCATGGCGACGTTCGTGCACCGCCATCCGGTCATGCTCGCGCATCAGTGGGCGAGCCTCGACGTGCTTTCCGGAGGTCGGACATTGCTCGCGGTGTGCCTGGGCGGGCCGAGCGAGGCGAACGCCGCGCAGGCCGCCGAGCACGACGTCATGTCCATCGCGTCGGCCGAGCGCGTGGGACGACTCGAGGAAGGGATCGCCGTGCTGCGCCGCCTCTTCGGCGGCAAGAACGTCTCGCACCAGGGCCGGTTCTACTCGTTCGAGAACGTGACGCTCGAGCCGCGGCCCGTGCAGCAGCCGTGCCCGATATGGATCGCGTCCAATCCCACCGGCCTCACGTGGAAGGGCGGCGCGTCGGCGTCGGCGGCGGTCATCGAGCGCTCGTTCCGACGCATCGCGCGCCACGCCGACGGCTGGATGACGAACAAGCTCTCGCCGGACGAGTTCCGGCGGCAGTGGAGCCGCATCGGCGCGATGGCGCGCGAGGAAGGCCGCGATCCGACGAAGCTCGGCAGCGCGCTCTATCACAACATCAACATCAACGAGGATCGTCAGAAGGGGCTCGAGGAGACCAAGGCCTTCCTGGACACGTACTACACGTCGAAGTTCTCACGCGAGTTCGTCGAGCAGTGGACCATCGCCGGCGGCCCCACGCAGTGCGCGCAAGAGCTCTCCGCATACTTCGCGGCCGGCGTCGGCCACATGGCGCTGCGCTTCGGCTCCTGGGACCAGGTGGGCCAGTTCAAGCGCTTCCTCGGCGAGGTCGCGCCGGCGCTCGGCGGATGAGCGCCGCCGAGCGCTCGAGGAAAAGGAGGCCGGGGCGATGAGCTTCGTCGACATGCGTGAGTGGATCGCGCGGCTCGACAAGGACGGCGAGCTGCGGCGCATCACGGCCGAGGTCGACTGGGACCGCGAGCTCGGCGCCATCGCGCGCCGGGTGCTCGAGAAAAAAGGGCCCGCGCTGCTCTTCGAGCGCATCAAGGGCTACGAGGCCGGGCGCTGCACGAAGCTCTTCATCAGCGGCCTCGGGAGCGTCGGCCGGCTGGCGCTCTCGCTCGGGTTTCCCAAGGATGCGTCCAATCGCGACCTGGTGCAGCACGTCATGAAGACGAATCGTCAGACGATCGCACCGAAGATCGTCGCGAGCGGCCCCGTCAAGGACGTGGTCGTCCACGGCAATGACATCGACCAGACGGAGTTTCCAGTCCCGAAGTGGCATTACCTCGAGGGGGGGCGCTACATCCACACGTTCTCCGGAATCGTCACCCGCGATCCGGAGACGCGCGCGATGAACGTCGGCATCTACCGCGGCATGATCGGCCAGAAGAACACGGCGCCGTTCCTGCTCATCAAGGGCGGGCAGCACTGGGGCCAGCACTTCTTGAAGTACTCGGCCCGCCGAGAGCCGATGCCGGTCGCCTGCGTGATCGGCTGGGACCCGATCATGCCGTTCCTGGCAGGCTCGCCGATTCCGACCGGCGTGTGCGAGTGGGACGTGATGGGCGCCTATCGCGGCGAGCCCGCCGAGCTGGTCCGCTGCGAGACGGTCGACCTGGAGGTGCCGGCCAGCGCGGAGATCGTGATCGAGGGGTTCATCAGCGACGATCCGGCGACGTACGAGACCGAGGGACCGTTCGGCGAGTTTACCGGCTACGTCTCGGACGTGCCGACGCCGCGTCCCACGATGCAGGTGACGTGCGTCACGCACCGCCGCGATCCGATTTTCCGGGGCTGCCTCGAGGGCACCTTGCCCGGCTCGTACAGCGAGAACAGCGTGATGTCGTCGGTCCAGCGCGCGGCGATCGCGTGGAACATCCTGACGGCGGCCGGGATTCCCGGCGTGCGCGACGTCTTCGTTCCCCCGATCACCAACGGCGTGAACATCGTCGTCCAGATCAAGAAGGCGTACCAGGGCCAGCCCAAGCAGATCGCGGCGGCGCTCTGGGGCTCGAGCGCGGCGCAGTACCGCTACAAGCACGTCACCGTGGTCGAGGAGGACATCGACCCCGCCTCGTACGAGCAGGTCGACTGGGCGTTCGCGCATCGGGTCAACGCCGGGCAGGACGGCATCGTCGTCTTCCCTGGGATCTTCGGCTCGCCGATCGACCCGAGCACTCCGCCGGAAGATCGGGACGTGGCGCAGCTCGGCACCGGACTCTGGAACCGGGTGCTGATCGATGCGACACGCTCGTGGAAGCTCGCGCGCCGCGCCGAGTGGGGCGGCGAACGGTTCCCGCCGACGGTACGCCCGTCGCCCGACGACGAGGCGCGGGTGCGCGAGCGGTGGGAGGAGCTGGGGCTCGGGGATCTCTGAGATGAAGATCACGGAGATCCGAGCGATCCCGCTGGCGGTTCCCCTCCAGGTGGTAGGCCCGCCGTCCTCGTGGGCCCCCGGCGCCGGCAAGCAGATCCTCGTCCGCGCCATCACTGACGACGGGCTGACCGGCTGGGGCGAGAGCTTCGCCTATGGCGCGACGGAGGCGGTGTGCCACGTCGTCGACGACGCGCTGGCGCCGATCCTGCTCGGCCAGGATCCGACGCAGATCGAGAGCCTGGTCGACCGCATGCACCGCGCGCTGATGATCTGGGGACGGCGCGGTCTCGGAATGATGGCGGTGAGCGGCGTCGAGCTCGCGCTCTGGGATCTGGCCGGCAAGGCGCGGAACGTCCCGGTCTACGAGCTGCTCGGCGGCCTCTGCCAGTCGCGGCTGC
>Ga0066709_100002496_pt1 | contig 13447 bp, 11 predicted proteins | sample GraSoiAngelo_158_FD_79665 | JGI IMG/M metagenome (GOLD analysis project Ga0066709, IMG submission 79665) | Grasslands soil microbial communities from the Angelo Coastal Reserve, California, USA - 14_1009_16_30cm | ecosystem: Environmental > Terrestrial > Soil > Grasslands | place: USA... | reverse complement strand
GTCGGCCTGACGCCGGCCGAGGCGCTGGTCGCGGCCGCGGAGCACTACCTGCGCCTCGAGAAGTTCTCGACGGACCAGGTGTTGGAGCTGCGCCTCCCGGAGGAGTGACCGGACGCCGGAAAGAATGGTACCTTGGTACTATGGTACCTGGGTACCAGAATCCGGCCCTACTCCCGCTCGACCTCGATTCCGTAGGCCTTCAGCTTCCGATACAGGTTCGACCGTTCCAGATCGAGCGCCTCGGCCGTCCTCGAGACGTTCCCCCGGTACTTCTTCAGCGCGGCGAGGATGTAGCGGCGCTCGAAGTCGTCCCGCGCGTCGCGCAGCGGAGCGTTGCCGTCCACCGTCGCCTCGGCCTCCCCGTCGCGGAACTCCGGGGGCAGATCTTCCGGTCGAACCTCCTCCGAGGGTGAAAGGATCATCAGCCGCTCGATCAGGTTCTTGAGCTCCCGGACGTTGCCCGGCCAGCGGTAGGCGCAGAGCGCGTCGACGGCGGTCGGGGAGAGCGACTTGGGTTTTCTTCCGAAGCGGGCCGAGGCCTCCCGCAGGAAATGCCCGGCGAGGAGCGGGATGTCGTCGGTCCGCTCCCGGAGAGCCGGTACGTGAACCGGGACCACCGCAAGGCGGAAGTACAGGTCCTCCCGGAACGCTCCCCGCCGGATCTCCTCGGGCAGCGTCTTGTTCGTGGCGGAGAGCACGCGCGCGTCCGAAGCGATCGACCGGCTGCCGCCGACCCGGGTGAACCGCCCCTCCTGGAGGGCGCGGAGGACCTTCGCCTGCGTTTTCGCGGACATGTCGCCCACCTCGTCCAGGAAGAGCGTTGCGCCGTCGGCTTCCTCGAACTTTCCGCGCCGGTCCTCGGACGCCCCCGTGAACGAGCCTTTCGAGTGGCCGAACAGCTCCGACTCGATCAGGTCTTCGGGGATCGCGGCGCAGTTGACCTCGACGAGCGGCGACTCCCGCCTCTCGGAGAGCCGGTGGATGTGTCGGGCGACGAGCTCCTTCCCGGTGCCGTTCTCTCCGGTGATCAGGATCCGGGCGTCGGTCGGGGCGACGCGCGCGATCTCTTCCCGAAGCTTCCGCATGGGAACGGAGTCCCCGAGGAGCTCGGACTCCGACTCACGGCTTCCCCGGAACCTCGCGACTTCGGCCAGCAGGTCACGGCGTTCGATCGCCTTCTGCGCGGTCAGCACGACCCTCTCGAGCGAGAGCGGCTTCTCGAGGAAGTCGTAGGCGCCGAGCCGGACCGCGCGGACGGCCGTCTCGACGTTCGCGTGGCCGGAGATCATCACGACCGGCACCTCGGCGAGCCGCCCGTCGGCCGCCTCGAGAAGCGACAGCCCGTCCCGGTCGCGGAGCCAGACGTCTAAGAAAACGAGGTCGAAGGTCTCATCGAGAAAGCGGCGCAGGCCGTCTTCGCCGCTCTCGACAGCGGTCACCGCGTAGCCCTCGTCGGTCAGGATCTCCGAGAGCGTCTCCCGGATCGATCGCTCGTCGTCGATGACGAGGATGCGCCGCTTCTTCACGCGGCGGGGAGCTCGATGATGAACCGCGCGCCGCGCGGCCGGTTGTCCTCGACTCGGATCGTGCCGTTATGGTCGGCGACGATGCGCGAAACGATCGCGAGGCCGAGGCCGGTGCCGCGCCCCTTGGTGGTGAAGTCCGGGAGAAAGAGCTTTTCCCGGTCGCGGGCCGGGATTCCGCGGCCCGTGTCCGCGACTTCCAGGGTGACTCCGCCGGCCCGGTCGGAAAGCCGGACCGTGATCTCGCCCGCCGGGCCGCACGCCTCGAGTGCGTTGTCGATCAGGTTGATCAGAACGCGCTTCATCTGTTCGGGGTCGAGCAGGACGCGGTTCCGGGAAAGGTCGGAGTCGACGCGCACCTGCACGCCGTCCCGCGCGCCTTCGAAGAGCCGGACCGCCGAGCGCGCGAGCTCCGGGAGATCGACCGGCTCCGGCCGCATCTCCGGAAGCCGCGCGAACCGGGAGAACTCGTCCACCAGAGACTTCAGGAAGCTCACCTCGTCGACGATCACTTTCGTCCCGCGCTCGATCGTCTCGGCCAGATCGGGTCCGCCGGCGCGCAGCCGGCGCGCGATGCGCTCGGCGGAGAGCCGGATCGGCGTCAAAGGGTTCTTGATCTCGTGCGCGACCCGTCTCGCCACCTCGCTCCAGGCGGCCAGTTTCTGCTCCCGCGCGACGTGCGTCGTGTCCTCGACCGCGACGACCCATCCCGCGCGATCCGAGGCGGAGGAGAGAGGCCGCAGCGCGATCTCGAGCCGACGTTCCCCCCCCGGGTCCGGAAGGATCAGCTCCCGCGGGCTCGCCGGGACGGTCCCGGATCCCGCCTCTTCCACCAGCGAGACCAGCGGTCCGAGCTCGGGCCGCCGGCGCAGCCGCTCGAGCGTCACGTCGTCGGCCTCTCCGAGCGACAGCAGCGAGCGGGCGGCCGGGTTGGCGACCGTCGCCCGTCCGGCCGCGTCGAAGGCGAGAACGCCGGTCGTGACCGATTCGAGGACCGTGGACAGCAGCCGCCGCTCGATGTCGAGGCGCCGGTTGATCTCCTGCAGCTCCTGGTTCGAGCGAAGGGTGTCGTCCCGGGCCTGCTGGAGGCCGGCTGCCATGCTGTTGAACGAGTCCACGAGCACGCCGAGCTCGTCGTTGGCGGCGACGTCCACCCGCGAGGAGAAGTCTCCGGACCGGAGGCGGCGCGTCGAGTCGGCCAGGGCCGCGATCGGCTCGGTGATTCGGCGGGCGAGGGTCATGCCGGTCCAGATCGATGCGAGCAGGACCGCGAGCGTGATCAACAGGAACGTCGAGACGTTGGCCGCCTTGATCGACGGCTTCTGGACCTCGAGCTTCTGGTAGTCGCTCCAGGCGGAGGCGATCGCCCGCATGGCGCGCGCGTCGCCCGGCGGGACCCGGATGCCCGCGGCGAAGGCGCGATCTCCGGAGCGACGCACCGCGCGAAAAAGGTGGGACCCGTCGCGCTCGACCTCGATCTTGAGCGCGTCGCCGTGCGCGTCGGCGGAACGGAGCGTCTCGGCCGGGAGCGGCGGAATGTCGAGGGCCCGCGCCGCCGCGACGGTTTCGCGCTGGCCCCGGCGGTAGATCTCGGCGGAGTCGAGACGCTGGTCGCGCCGGAAGTTCTCGAGCGCTTCGGGAAGCCGCTTCGCGGCGACGCTTTCGAGCGGCAATCGGGAAAGGACCCGCGCGCCCTCGAACGCGGTATCCGCGATCCGGCGCTCCGCCATGTCCTCGACCGAACGCGCCCGCCCCACGACCTCGCGGACGGGAGAGGAAAACCACCGGTCGATCGACCGCTGGAGGAACCCGGTCGCGGTGAAGAAGAGGAGCCCGATCGGGATGGCGGCCAGGCCGACGTACGTGACGAGCAGCCGGGTCTTGAACTGGGAACCGAGGACGCCGCGCCGCCGCTCGAGCCAGACCTTGATGAGCGTCCGGCAGAGGACGAAGAGGACCGCCGCGATCAGGGTGACGTTCAGGTAGGAGAGGACGAACAGGAGCAGACCGCGCGTGATCGTCGCCGGCTCCATTTCTTCGGCGCGCTGGCGCAGCACCGAAACGGCCGACCAGACCACGAGCACGGCGAGCGCCAGGACGACGACAAGCCGGTTCTCTTTGCGATGCCTCTTCAGCTCGGCGACGAGGGTCGCGCGGCGCGACGGCGGGCGATCGGGACGCCTCTCCCGGCTCATTTCTCGGAACCGTGCACGTTGAAGCGCTTCGACTTCTTCCAGTCGGTGCGCGAGTCGACGGGAATGATGGTGAAAACGTAACCGGCGTCGAAGCTCGCCCGCATCTGGACGTAGAGGTTCCGGGTGGACTGGCCGGGAGAGACGTGAAACGCCAGCAGGTTTTCGCGCGTCAGGAGCAGGCGCGCCGCCTCGGCGAAGTCCCGCGTCGTCGTCCGGCGAAGCGGTTTTCCGTCGAGCGTCTCGTCCACGGCGTATTCCCGCGTCACCGGATCGTAGGTCGCGGCTGCCCGGTACCGGCGCTTCTCGATGAAGTCATCGAACCAGTAAGGATACCGGCGGTACAGCCGGAATTCGTAGCGGATGGCGGTTTCCAGGCCGGCTTCGATCTTGCGTGCCAGCTCTGGGTTCAGCGCTCCCGCCAGCGTGAAGCCGACGAAAACGTCCCGGCCGCGCGGGTCGACCCGAAGTTGTGTGACGCGCGGGCCCTTTCCGTCCTGACCGGGCGCGAGGGCCGCGGCGAGGAAGCCGCACGAGACGAGCGCGGCCCGGATGTGGCGGGGCATGACCGCCCGATTTTAGGTTACGGGGACTCTGTCGCGGACCGGCGCCAGGAGCTGAGTCGCAAACCGCCGACGCGGCTGCGCCGGTCCGAAGAGAGAGTGAGAGCTACCGAGGCGACGGAAGCCTCGCAGACGGTCACGAGCGAGAGCCGGCGCTATCCGGCCCCGAGCTACCGCCGGCTGGAGGCCCGGCGGCGCGGCTGCTCGGCCGCGGAGGCGCTCTCGGCGGGGGACGATGACGCCGCGCGCGCCAAGGCGCGCGCGAACTCGATGTGGAGCGCGTGCCCCGCCTTGCGCGCGTGGATGTGACCGTCGAGAACCGCGCCCAGGAGCGCGAGGTCTCCGATCAGGTCGAGGACCTTGTGTCTCACGAACTCGTCGCGGAAGCGCAGGGGCCCGGACAGGATACCGGTTTCGTCCAGGACCACGGCGTTCTGCAGACTCCCTCCGCGGGCGAGACCGCGAGAGCGAAGCGCTTCGACCTCGCGGGCGAATCCGAACGTGCGCGCCGGCGCGATCTTCGACGAGTACTCTTCGGGCTTGACCGCGACCGTCAGCTCCTGCCGGCCGACCACGGGATGGCGGAATTCGATTTCGTACGTGATCGTCAGGCCGGGACCGTCCGGCCGGAAGGAGACGCCGCGGCTGTCCCGGGAGACCTCGACCGGCTGGTTCACGGCGAGCGGAGTCACCGGGACGTCGAGGCGCTCGAACCCGGCCGCGTGAAAGAGACGCACGAACGGGAGCGCCGACCCGTCCAGGATCGGGATCTCGGGGCCGTCGAGCTCGATCGAGCAGTTGTCCAGTCCCTCGCCATAGGCCGCCGACAGGACGTGCTCGACCGTTCCTACAGAAACGCCGCCGGAGGAGAGTGTCGTCGCGTAGTCGAAGGTGCTCGCCGACCCGACACGCGCGGGGATCTCGGCGCCGTCGCGGTCCAACCTGCGGAACACGATGCCGTGGCCTGCCGGCGCCGGACGAAAAACCGTCCGAACGGGGTGGCCGGAATGCAGTCCGACCCCCTCGATCGAGACGCTCGTCTTCAATGTCGTCTGAGATCTCGACACGGTACAGAGCCCTGCTACCGCACCGTTGATGCCAGGCCCGGCAGGGAGACGCGTTTTTTTTTCAAGTCTTTCTCTGACCGGAGTTTACGGACTTCATCACCGCTTCGTCGCGTCGCCGGAGCGTGGCGCGCGCAAGACAACCCTGTGGCTCCCGCGAGACGGGAGGGGGTCGTAGAGAGAGGCAATAATCGCGACCGGAGAATCGACTTGGCGAAGACCCCATCGAAATCGTCGAAATCGAAGGACGGCGTCCAGCCGGTCGCGACGAACCGCAAGGCGTTTCACGACTACTTCATCCAGGATCGGACCGAGGCGGGGCTCGTCCTGACCGGCACCGAGGTGAAGTCGCTTCGCGACGGTCGCGCACAGCTGAAGGACTCCTACGTGCAGTTCCGCGCAGGGGAGGCCTTTCTGATCGGAGCGCACATCTCCGCGTACGCGGCGGGCTCGTGGTCGAACCACCTTCCCGAACGGGAGCGCAAGCTCCTCCTCCACCGGCGCGAGATCGACAAATGGGCCGGCGCGGTCGCGACGCGGGGCGTCGCCTGCGTCCCCCTCTCGCTCTACTTCCGGGGTCCGATGGCCAAAGCGGAGATCGCGCTCGTCAAAGGCAAGAAGCTTCACGACAAGCGCGACGCGATCCGCGTGCGCGATCTGCGCCGCGAGGCGGACCGCGAGATGCGGCAACGCTCAGCCGACATCAGGGGACGGACTTAAGTTATGACCGGATCTCCCACGCGGATCCGGCCGCCGGCGACGATCCGCGCCCGCAGGCCTCCGCGGTGAACGAGCCCGGCTCGGACCGGCTTTCCGCAGAGGCGCTCCATGTGGGAGCACGGTTCGCACAGGCGGATTCCCTGGAGCGTCGTTTCGCCGACGCGGAAGGACCGACCCACGAGATGGTTGAGAGCCACTTCCCGCGTCGCGACGTTGCGGCGTGATTCCCCGGGCTCGAAGGGCAGACCGTAATCCCTCGCGAGGGCTTCGACTGCCTCCGTCTCGATCAGCGTGACTTCGCGGTCGGCCGATTTCTTCGAAGAGTAGGTGCCCACTCCGAGAAAGTAGCGGTCGCCTTCCAGGCCGCGTCCCGGGATCGCACGGACCGAATCGATGCACTTCATCCGGGCGCCCGCGGCGGGAGCGACGTGGAGGGAGACGACCAGGCCGGCCGGCATGGCGGGCGAGTTTAGACTACGTGCCGGAAGAGATTGCGATGCGGGTCTCGAGCTCGTCGACGGACGAAACCCGGCTGGTCTTTCGGAGCGTGGCCGGGGAAGACCTCCCACGTCTGACGCGCCTCGATCGGCTCTGCTTCGAGCCCGGGATCGCGTACTCGCAGCGGGACATCCGACGCTTCCTCTCGATGCCCGGCGCGGAAAGCGTGATCGCCGAATCCGCCGGCGAGCTCGCCGGGTTCGCGATCGGACATCCGGACCCCCCGGATCTGGCTCGCGTCGTGACGCTCGACGTCGCTCCCTCTTTTCGCCGGCGCGGGCTGGGCGAGAAGCTTCTCGATGGGCTGCTCGGCCGGCTGGCGGCGTCCGGCGCGACGCGCGCTCTCCTCGAGGTCGACGTCCGGAACTCCGGCGCGATCGCCTTCTACCGGAAGCAGGGTTTCAGCGAATCCGGGCGGCTGCCGTCCTACTACGGGCCGGGACTCGACGCCTTCGAGATGCAGCGGGAAATCGTTCGACCGCGGGCCTGAAGCCGTGCGCGGCGGCTCACGCGGTCGCGGGCAGCGGCTGCCGTCGGACGAGCAGTTTCTGGAATTCCTCCGGCTCGACCGGCGGGCTGAAGAGAAAACCTTGCATCTCGTCGCACCGGTGCTTGCGGAGGAACGCGAGTTGGTCTTCGGTCTCGACGCCCTCCGCCACAACGACGAGCTTCAAGGTATGCGCCATGGAGATCACGGCCTGGACGATCGCGGCATCCTCGGGATTGCGTGTCATGTCGCGCACGAAAGACTGGTCGAGCTTGACTCGATCGATCGGAAATCGCTTGAGGTAGTTGAGTGAGGAGTATCCAGTTCCGAAATCGTCCAGCGATATCGCTAGGCCGAGCCGTTTGAGCTCCAGGAGGGTATTGATCGTGAGCTCCGCGTTCTGCATCGCGCTCGATTCGGTGATCTCGAGATCGAGTGACGCCGCATCGATGCCGCTCGCGGCGAGTGAGCCGGTCACCTGAGACACGAGCTTCGACTGCTGGAACTGCCTCGGCGACAGATTGACGGAAACGCGCAAGTTCGGATAGCCCATCTCCTGCCATTCGCGGAGTTGCTCGCAAGCCGTCTTCAGGACCCAATGGCCGATCGGGATGATCAGACCCGAGATCTCAGCCAGAGTGATGAACTCCGACGGAGGGATGAGGCCTGCCTCCGGATGTTGCCACCTCAACAGGGCTTCGGCCCCGCAGACCTGTCCGCTTCGGACATCGATGATGGGCTGGTAGTGCAGAACCAACTCTTCATTGGGCAGCGCCTGTCGCAGTCGGTTCTCCAGGGAGAGCCGTTGAAGAGCCCGGGCATTCATGGCCGGCGCGTAAAGCTGGTAGTTGTCGCGTCCTTCCTCCTTCGCTCGGTACAAGGCGATATCCGCATTCTGGATGAGGGCCTCGGGGTCCAGGCCGTCGTTCGGGTACATGCTGACGCCGACGCTGGTCGTGATGAAAACGTTCCTTTCCTGGACCGAGAACGGATTCCGAATGCTTCGAAGGAATTTCGCCGCGACGTTGGCCCCGTCCTCCTCCGAGGAGATCCGCGTGAGGAGAATGATGAACTCGTCTCCTCCCAGGCGAGCGACCGTGTCCCCAGCCCGCACGTTCTCCTGCAACCGCTGGGCGACACCGCGCAGCAATTCGTCTCCGGCGGCGTGACCGAGTGAGTCGTTGATCACCTTGAACCGGTCCAAGTCCAGGAACAAAGTGACCAACTTCTCGCCGCCTCGGCGTGCCTGCGCGAGAGCGATCGCCAGCCGGTCATTGAAGAGCAGCCGGTTCGGAAGACCGGTCAGCGCGTCGTGAAAGGCGAGGTGCTTGACCTGCTCCTCGGCCCGTTTTCTCTCGGTGATGTCGATGACCGTACCTTCGATGAGCGTTCCCGGGCCGTCGGGCCCCTCGACGAGGGCGGCGTTCTCGAGTACCCAGACCGGCTTCCCGTCGCAACGGCGGGCGCACATCTCGTGATTGCTCACGCTGTGCCGCTCCGACAGCCGCGCCAGGAACGCGGTCCGGTCCCCGGGATGGAGGTAGAAGTCGAGCGCCGGCTTGTCGAGAGCCTCCTGCGGCGAGGAATACCCGAAGATCCGCGCGAACGACTCGTTGCAGTCCAGGATCCTGCCGTCGAGCGTCGTGCGGAACACGCCCGCCAGGTTGCGCTCGAAGAGCGTGCGGTAGCGGGCCTCGGACGCGCGGAGCTTCTCCTCGGAGCGGCGCTGCTCGGTGACGTCGGTGGCGACACCGATGATCCCGATCACGTGGCCGTTCGAATCCCGGTATGGCGCGTATCGGGTCTCGAACGCGACCTCACCCAGCTGCACCGTCGCCGTGTGCGACTCTCCCGCCAGCGCGCGCCGGACATGGTCCAGGATGTCCGAACGGTCCTCGTAGAGCTCCCAGGCGGAGCGGCCGACGACCTCGCCGGGCTTCAAACCGAGACCTTCCAGCCCCTTGCCCTCCGAGTGCGTGAACACTCCGTCGCGGTCGATCGCGAACAACACGATCGGGACGTTCGTCACGAGGGTCCGCAACTTCTGCTCGCTCTCCTTCAGAGCCTTCTGCGTCCGGCGCCGGTCGGTCACGTCCTTGTTCACGCCGATCCACTTCAACGGCCGGCCTTCCGGATCCCGGATCACCTTGCCGTAACCGAGACGGACACGGATGGAGCCGTCGGGCAGAACGATCCGGTATTCCTCGAAGAAGTGCCGGTCGATGTCGAGAGTTCGCTGGACCGAGGCGAGAACGCGCTCGCGATCCTCCGGATGGATCAGCCGGACCCATTCTTCGCCGGTCGAGGGCAGCCGCATCCCGATCGAGCTGCCGCTTCCCACGTGAAAGGCCCGGACCCGGTCGCTCTCCAGGTCCCACTCGTACACGAGGTCGGTCGAAATCTGGGCGGCGACCCGGAATCTCTCCTCGGACTCGCGGAGGTCGCTTTCGGCCCGCTTGCGGTCGGAGATGTCGTGGATGTAACCGGTGAAGACGGGAGGTCCGTCGGAAGGGAGTCGGGTGACGGTCAGCTCGATCGGGAACTCCGACCCGTCCGCCCTCATCCCCTTCATCTCGAGCGTCTTGCCGAAGATCCGGTCCTCGCCCGTCGCCAGATATCGGGCCATTCCCTCACGGTGCCGTTCCCGGAGGGAGGGGGGAATCAGGAGGTCCGACATCGGTTGTCCGACGGCGTTCGAGCGCGCGTAGCCGAACATCCGTTCGGCGGCGGAGTTGAACTCCAGGATCCGGCCTCGAGCGTCGATCGTCACGATGGCGTCGAGCGCCCCTTCGATCATCGCGCTTTTCCGGGCCTCCGACGCCCTGAGAGCGTCCTCGGCGCGTTTGCGCTCGGAGATGTCGCGCGCCACGATCGTCGAGAACGGACCGCGGCCGTTGCGCGGCAGCTTCGCGACCGAGAGCTCCAGCGGGATCGGCCGTCCGCTCGCGTGAATGGCGATGTGCTCGCGCGAAGCCGGACCGGTCGACCCGACGGCTTCCGGCTCCGCCGGGGGAGAAACGCCCGGAATGATCCGTTCGAGAGGCCGACCGATCATGGCGGGAACCGGGTAGCCGAACACGCTCTCCGCGGCGCGATTGGCGAAGACGATCCGATTTTCGCCGTCGGTCGTCAGGATCACGTCGGAAGCGCTCTCGGCCAGCGCCCGGAACCGGGACTCGCTGTCACGAAGGACCTGTCGGGCCCGACGCCGCTCGCGACGCAGCCGCCATTCGAGGAGCTGCCTGTCCACGACCCCGGCGAGGTCGGCGACGGGACTATTCGACAGGCTGCCATTGGTACTGGCGCGAAGGACGCGGACGCGACCGTCCTCGGAACCGGAACTCGCCACGACCAGGAAGGGCGCTTCGACGCCCGCCGCGCGGACGACCGCAAGCGCGTCGAGAGGAGGGAACTCGGAGAAGCCGTCGTCCGAAAGGAGGACGTCCCACGTCCGACCCTCCAGGGCACGTTCCATCTCGATGGCGGAACGCACGACCTCCCCGCGGACGTCGTGTCCGGCCCCGCGCAGCTCGTTCAGCAGCGGCTCGGCGTCGGCCGCGGAGGCTGCGACGAGCAAAACCCGCAGCGCTGTGTCCATCGAATGTTCGATTGTCGTGTGCGAGGAAGTATACCGCACAGCGCGGTGGAGCGATCGGAACCTATCTTCGCGAGGAAAGGGAGAGAGCGGTCACACCCGCTGCGAGGAGCGCGAGCACGAAGAGAATCCGGCCGCGGCCATCCAGCGTGGGAATCGGCGAGCCGGGAGCGACCGGCGTCGCGGATTCGGACGGTGTGGACGTCGGCGGAACCGGCGTCGACGTCGCCGGGATCGGCGTGGACGTCGGCGTGGGGACGCCGCCCTGGACCACGACGGCGCCGTTCATGGCCGTACCACCCGGGAAGCTGTGGACCTGGCAGTAGTACGGATAGGTTCCGGGTGTCTGGAACGTGTGGGAGAAGGTCCCGGTCGAAAGAATGCCGGAATCCCAGACCTCGGGTCCGGTCGCGGTATCGCTCGTGGAGGTGTGGAACGCCTGGAAATTCCAGATCACTGTTTCCCCGGGAGAAACGGTGACCGTCGCGGGGGAAAAGGCGAGGCCCGGACCGACCTGGACGGTCTGATCGGCGCGAAGCCATGACGCGCCGAACAAGGCTGCGGTCGCCCCCGCAATCAGAAGGTCTCGAGCTCTCGATGCGACCGCCCGCGTCACGAAGCGAACGATCCCCCGGGCGAGCGCATGCTTCCCCCTTCTTGAAGGTTTTCTAATTCAAGGACTTCGAAATCCGCAAATGCGGAAAGTCGGGAAAAGAAAAAGCCCGGAGCCTCGGGGCTCCGGGCGAAAGAGTTCGCTGCGAGGCGTTACTGGCGGCGAGCCAGGAAGAGTCCGGCGCCTGCGAGGAGCAACCCGAGCAGGGCCATCATCGGGAACGAGAGCGTTGGAACCGGAGGGGTTTCCACCACGGGTGTATTGGTTGGCGTGTTGGGGACGAGTGTCGGAGTATTCGTCGGCGTATTAACCGGGGTGTTGGTGGCCGTCGGAGTGGGAGTCGGAGTCGGGCAGCACTGCAGCGGGATCGATATCGGGGTCATGCCTCCCACGCCAGGCGTGTCGTTGGCGCCGAGGTGGGCGGTACCGTTGGCGTACGTGATGCTAGCCAGAAGGGTTGCCCCCGGGGCGCAAGGAGTCGCCGGCCCCACGGTAAACGGGACGTTTTGAGAGTTGATCGAATTGACCCCCGGTGTGCAGATGACCCCATCCGTCCCGCCGAGACAGGGGATTCCTCCCACCGGCGTCACATTGTGAGGCACAGCGTCCGGCGTCGTGATCGTCAAGGTTCCACCCTGGATGGCGGCGTTCGCGCCACCCGCCCACGAGAGAGTGCCGCGATAGATGATGGTCTCTCCGCACTGGGATACGGATCCCGGGAGAACGGGGGTCACCCCGTCGCTCCGAAATGCCGTGATCGACAGATTGACGCCGGTCTGCGTTGCGCCGGGCGGATCCGTATGAGCCCATACCGCTGCCGGCGCGAGCAGCATCAGCAGGACGAGACCGAAGAAAGGAAGACTTCGAACCGAGATTCTTGGTGGGGCGCTCGATCGCCCGACGCCGGGGGACGCTGTCACCATTTCTCCTCCCTGTTCCCTTGCGGATGGATAACGGCTGCAAGCCGTTTCATCGAAGAATCAGCTATCGACTCTTTCTGGTTCCTTGGACCCTAGTCTAATATCAAGAGGAGGGCGGGGAGCAACTTTTTTTCGGCCCAGGTTCGAGACCGGTATCGGGAGCACCGGGCCGGGCCGGTCGCACCGCGGACCATCTCAACCCACGTTTTTACTGGAAATACCCGTTCACATCCAGGATGAAATGGGTCGTCCCGGAGCTCTGCCCGTCGGTGACCGAGAGCGTTCCGATCGCGGAGAGCGGCACGATCGCGTTGTTGGCCCGGGTCTGACCCGCCCGGAAGTTGATCGTCGAGACGCTCGGAGGGGTCCCGCCTGGGAAGAGGATCAGGTGACCGGGCGCCGTGGGCTGCGTGACGGTCACGTTGACGGAGACCGATTTCGCGCTCGCCGGAACGCTGCACTGCCCGGCGATCGTGAAAACCCGGGTGGAGCTGGCGGCGAGGGCCGGACCGCCGTATGGGCCGTTCGGATCGCGCGTGTCGAGAATCCGGCACGGCGTCAGCGTGTAGAAGCTCGTGTTGTTGGGAACACCGAGAGTGCCAGTGACCGACAGCATGTACGTCCCATGATCACAGGGGCATTCCTCGGGAGAAAAGATCGAATCGACGTAGACATAGTAGGTTCCGGGGTTGAAGGTCCTCGGGCCGATCGTCTCGACCTGACCTTCCCCTCCCGTGTCGCTTTCGACGACGCAGCCCGATCCGCTGCCGCAAGAGCCGCCGACGATATAAAGCGTCGGGTCGTACGTCGCGGATGGAGTGAGGGTAAACGTCAGGCTGTTTCCGGGAAAGACCGTAATCGAGTAGACAACATCCGGGCCGGGCCTCGTGACCATCCCACCGCCCGCGCAAGCCGAGTTCAGGAAGAAAGGTTGGGTATCCGTCGCGTTGGTCGTATTCCCGGAATCGTTATAGGGCAGGGTTGCGATGGCCGTCGCCGTCGCGCACGTGTCTCCACCGGCAGCGACCGCGGAAGGACGCACCGGCGCGCTTGCATCCGTGCTCGGAGCACCTGCACCCGTGGCCATCAAGCTTGTCGAAAGAAGGAGCATCGCCAGAGATCTCGATCGAAACAGCATGGTTTCCACCCCTGGAATCGACGTCTGCGTCAGGAACCCGTCGGCCACAGGCGACCGTATAACGGCGCTCTTCCGCGGTCAAGAAACGGTGTTCGAGGACGATCGGCATTCCTACCGGCCTCGACAGGGGAAGT
>Ga0066709_100002488_pt1 | contig 13459 bp, 15 predicted proteins | sample GraSoiAngelo_158_FD_79665 | JGI IMG/M metagenome (GOLD analysis project Ga0066709, IMG submission 79665) | Grasslands soil microbial communities from the Angelo Coastal Reserve, California, USA - 14_1009_16_30cm | ecosystem: Environmental > Terrestrial > Soil > Grasslands | place: USA... | reverse complement strand
TTTCTATGGGGCTATGGGCAGAGATCCGGAAACTGGAGATCCGGAAACTGGCAGAGATCCGGCAGCCGGAGCCGCGAAAACCGGATTTCGGGCATCCTGAAGAGCAATTGTCCGGGCTGCACAGCATACCTCGGTTATAAATTACTGAAATTATTTAATAACTCGGACACCTCGGCAATGCTGCTGCCAGATGCTCAAAGCAATCAGCACAAAGGCATTTGGGCAAATACGATAATCCTACCCGCCAAACGTAAAGGCCTTTTCGTGCCCCATCCACTCAGGTGCCAGCAATCCCAGCCGGTGGAGTGCTAAGACTGCGGCTGCTTGATTTCTGAGCTTATCCACAGCCATCCGTTGGCTGTCGGTCAGCACGTTATAGAAATCCTTTTCCAGATTGGCTTGTTCGGCCATCGCCTGCCGATGAACCTGTTTTAATGCAATCGTCGCCTTGCCTACGGCGACAGGATCCGGAGTGGACTGCCGCAGTAACCTCAACAATTCTTCGAATTTCGGCATCGCCTGAGCATGAATCGATTCGAACTTCGTTTTTCGGGATTCGACCAATTCCCGGATTCGGGATACCTGTGAATTTGTAAGGTTTAGATCGCGTTGGAGAACTTTCAACGAGCGATCGATTCGCATTCCCGGAGCCATCCACCAAAAAGCAGGTGATTCGGCTTCCGGATTCAGACCCAATTGTGTCTGGCCCGGTGCCGTGCTACCAGGATTCTTCTGCGCCAAAGCGGTAAACGGAAGCGCCGCAAAAAGCAACGTTGCTAGAGCGACCTTGAAGTACATAACCCCTCTTACTTAAAAGTGTTCTTTCCATATTCGGACGCGCAGAAAACGATGTGGTTAACACGGATGTCTTAACGTCCTGAATACAGGAGGAGACGCAAGCGCTATGTCCATAATTGTCAAAGAGAATAGTTTGGACTGACGGCACTGACGCGGCTGGCGCTCTTTTGCTTATCCCTTTTTTTTGAGAGAGAAGAAAAGAAGGAGAAAAAAACAATATGCGAAGCGCCGTCAGTGCTGTCAGCGCGTCAGCCTGACGCCGATAAATCACTGACGCCTCGCATAATGAGGAAAGGCGTGCGGTTGCGCTTGGCAACCCACGCAATGACTCCGGACTCCGTTTATACTGCTGCTCTATTTCGTGCAAAGTGGCCGGTGTTAGATCACGGTCGGCGAAGTATATACGCATCGCCCCAATCCGCGTCGCTTATGAGCGATTCGTCAGACGATGAACAACAAGATGATTTCGTCATTCATTGATGAGCAGCTATCAGCGTTTGGGAGTTAGTGTCGATGGCTCTGCACCGAGACATATTCCGGCTTGGCTTTCGGGTGATAGACGTAATGGTGAAATGAAGGGAGGTAGCCTTTTGAAGCAACCATTGCCAAGCGTTGTCTCTGCTCGTCCCACAGAAACATCGAACAGCAATCAACTTGTAGGACGTCGGCACAGAACATCAGCACCAGCGCCAAAAGCGGCGCGAGGAAACATAAGAGCGGCGTGGACAGTGACTTAGAAGCTCGATCCATGCGGACCTGACATTCGGTTTTTGTGCCTGCTACGATGGAAGTAGAGCCAGGGGGGAGGCTCAGGAGGATTGTTTTTATGAAACTCTTGACGGCCCTCATCGTATTGTTTCTTTTGTCCGCGACTTCTCAGGCGCAAATCCCGTTCTACGTAGGAGACTCGACTCTGCAGCCATACTACCCGGGGGCGATTGTGCCGCCATATTATCCACAGGCCTACTACCCGCAGCCCTACAGCGTCCAACCCACGTATGCGCCTTATCGTATTGCTGAAAATCAAGTCGCAGCCTATAACAACTTCGAAGCCATCGACGCAGTAGAGCAGCGCGTGATGCAACTCACAGAGGAAGTAAGGTCGCTTCAAGCCCAGTTGACAGTGGCACAAGCGCAGGTCCAGGCGCAGATTCAGACGCAACGTCGGGAAGTATCTCGCCCCGCAGAACCTGCGCTGCCCGTGGTATTGGTCCTGAACAATGGAAAGCGGCTTGAATCTCGAGGCTACGTCATAGCCGGCCAGACGTTGTGGATTATGACTCCATCCGGCAGCGAACGAATGTCGCTTTCGAATCTCAATGTTGTGGCAACGCAAAGAGAGAACCTCAAGCGAGGCATCGAATTCCCGAATCTGGGAAGTTGGTCACCCCGCACACCACCACCAAGATTTCAGTCTCGTTGATGGAGCGGACTCTCAGCGTTGCCGTGGTCGGCCTCGCTGAGAATGAGTGGTCAGTTCGTGGCATACGCTCATGCGGACCCCAATCCAAGCACACATCAGGACTTTGTCAGTACCGGTCCACTTGGGAAGGTTTTTCGATATATAGGCAACCCTGCCTTCACGGTTGTTGATGACAACACCATTACTTTCAACGCTCAGGGCCGATACGCCGGCGTCATCGGTGAAAAGTGGAATTGGGAGATTCACTCGTCTCCGATCGGTCCGCTAGCGCCCCGGCAAGTGACTGTCGTGGAGCGGCGTAGTCCAGACAAGAAAACTGGCGTGTTTACTGTTTCAAAAACAACACGTCGCTTTTCACCTGCCAAGAGACAGCAGAATCGACGGACGTGACTCATTGATACGACGGATGCTAAGTGGACTTCAAACTTAGAGACAGCCGAGATGCGGTCCGACATTCTCGCCGGACCGCCAAATTGCTGGGCAACGACGCAAGCACGTCGCTATTCTCGTTTGCGAGAATAGCGCCAGGCGGCTCCGCGTGCCGTCCCCCCAGGAAAATCCTCCCGTCGCCCAAAAAGTTTTCAGAACACCCATTATGCGACGTCTCGACCCTCCGGAACGGCGCTCCTATACTTACGGCACCCCGTTTAAAACGTCTAGCGCGGCCTGTGGCCGCAACCAAACGTGAAGGATTCGGCTGGCCGCGCGCTGTCAGCCCTCAGCTTTTAGCGGTCAGCATTCGGTGTTACTTTTATGCTCAACGCGACTGACGAACTGATCATTCCGTCCCTGATCTCCCTCCGGCTTAGGTCCTCGCGAATCGAATATGTCAACGCGCTACTTTCACGGGTGCTCCCCCACCTGGACGCAGAAGGATTAGAAGCTGCCCTTATAACTATCGAGGACTCTGCAATTCGTCGACGCTCGCTTCCGATCAGCTAGTAGCAATATGGGCTCTGCGCTCTACGGCTAGCCGATTCAACCGAAATGCGTATAAAAGCAGGCGTCTTGGCCGTCCTTACGAAGAACGGAACGTACCGCCAGAACGTGTGGTCCTGGTAGATGTTCTTGAATGTGAACTCTGTGGCGGCCCGATGAAAATGCTTGCCGCAATCGACTAGCCTGATGTGATCTGGAAAATCCTGCAGTGTCTCGGATTGCCCTCGCGCGCGCCTCCTGTCGCGCCGATCGTCTCGACCTTTACGGAGTAGATTACCTGTTTTGGCGCCGCTGAAAGAAACGTACTGGGATACGTGCGCGCGCTCAACACTCGATACTTCCTTAATAAGCCCAGATCGCGCGAAAAAGCGCTTATTTTCTCCGCGCCCGCCGGCCTAAAGGCGGCCAAAACTGCAAGAAGTCTCCCGACAGTTGACATAACGCCTAGACCAGGACAGCCTAGATGCATGTGATACTTGGCGGACCCTTTTTAAACCGCTTATCCGCTTTGTGCGGAGTTACTGAAACACAGGAACATCTTTCCTTTCTCCGTCACCATCGACTGGAATCGGATCAGGGACGAATTGAAGAACGCTCTGCTGCCACAATGATGGAGGTCGCCCATGACGCACGCTTCACGAAACGCATCGGAAGGCTTCGCTCAGCGCACGCGGGAGAATCTGGAGTTGATCTGTACCGCTGCCACGCACAATCCTCACGCTCACATCGTTACGCAGGTCGTGAATTCGATGTTGGGACTGGTTGTTTTCCCTTGGGAAGCCGATGTCCTCGACCGCGCCAAACAACTTACGCTTCCTGACTTGGCTCAGGATGGTTGGCCGCAATTCAATATCGTGAATGGTTCTTGCCAAAACCTGGACGAGTTGATCCATCGCCTCCGAAACGCCGTGGCACATCGTCACATAACATTCTCTTGCGACAGTTTGATTCCACGAGAAGTTGGCGTTCGCTTTGAAGATTGGAAAAAAGGAGCATCTCTCCCTCATTGGGTGGCCTCGATAAACGCAGAAGATTTACGGAATTTCTGCTTGCGATTTACGACGTTCGTAGAAGAAGTAGTCGTGTAAGTCCGAGGAATTGAGTGCAAGCAACGGCAGATTTCACTTCGAAGAATGCAGACTCACCGGTCCACGCACAAATTGACGAATCTTCGGAGCTTGCTAGGATGAGGCAATGATTTCCAAACAGTTGAATGATGTCCAAGAGTCTGATCTGGTCGCGCTGATTTCGAACGCCGTCGCGGAAGGTAAAACAATCGACTACAAGCAGGCTCTCCCGGGAAATTCCGCCGGCGAGAAAAAAGAATTCTTGGCCGATGTTTCCTCGTTCTCGAACACGTCTGGTGGCGACCTCATCTTTGGAATGGCAGAAGCTCAGGGAGTACCGACAGGCATCACTGGAGTTCAGTCGACGGACATCGACCTTGAGCTCAGAAGGTTCGATAGCATTATCGCCGACGGATTGGAGCCGCGCATCAGGTACGCCGCCAAAGTGGTTGATTCCACCAACAGTGCAAAGGTCATCATCATTCGCGCAGAACGGAGCTGGAACGGGCCTCATCGAGTAATTTTCAAAGGCCATGACAAATTCTACGGACGGAACTCGGCTGGAAAGTATCCGCTCGACGTTGCAGAACTAAGAACCGCATTTACCCTGTCTGCGACGGTCACAGAACGCATTGTTGCGTTCCGCACCGACCGCATAATTGCTCTTTCAAACAATCAGACGCCGATACCGTTCACACCGGAACCCAAAATTATCATCCACTGCATACCCATCGAAGCGTTTGCCGATCCGAAGCAATATGACGTTCGTCGCTATGACCGCACTCCGGGAACTCTCGAACCGTTCTACCATTCTGGATGGAGCACACGCATTAACCTAAATGGCGTAGTCTCCTACAGCGGAAATAACCCAGCGTTCTCGTATACTCAGGTGTATCGAAACGGAATCATTGAAGCAGTAACTGGTGGGCTTCTTGCGCATGACTACAACGGAAAACGGGTAATTCCAAGCCTCGCCTACGAACAAGCGATCTACCGATATCTACCAAAGTGTTTCAAGATTCTGAATGAACTCGGGTGCCCGCCTCCCATAGTTGTAGCGTTATCGTTCACGGGCACAAAAGGTCTGGAAATGGGCGTGGATAATGTTTTCGGCCCGCGTCCCGAGCCTATTGATGAGGACACACTGGTTCTTCCGGAAACCGTCATAGAAGACTTCAACATGCCGATCGGCAAAATCCTCAAGCCGATGCTGGACTTAGTATGGAACGCTGCTGGATATCCTGAATCCAAGAACTTCGACGCTAATGGAAATTGGGTGGGACGTTAACGTATGGCATTTTCAGTACGCGACTTCAAATTCGAACTCCTAAAGGTGTTCGCTGCATCTCCCCGGAATCTTTACAAGTTCAATGTGCTCGGACGCGGAGATGCTGAAGGAGATTTGGAGCGGACCTTGCGACTTAAATTTAATCTGGAGGAACGTTATCGTGCCGCCAAAGCGTTCGACGAATTGAGAGATGACGGCTTAATTAGGCCAACGCTTTCGGACATGGTCCATCCTGAAGACTGGTGCGAGATCACAGATGTCGGTCGTGAGGCGCTCCGACGAGGCACGCTCGATGAACTTGACGCAGCGTTGGCAAAAATTAATCCGCATCTATTGGAGGTTCGGCGAGGTGCCTGGTCTGCATTGGCATCGAATCAGCCTGACTCATTGCGACAAGCTGCACACTCAGCCCGCGAATTGATCGATCAGGTTCTGAAGGAAGGCGCACCGGATGAGGGTGTTAAGAGCCGGCCTTGGTATAGGGAGGATTCCAGCAGTAAGTCGGGCGTAACACGAAGAATGCGCGTCAAATACTTAATGGAACAATTCAAAGGTGGAGCATCAGACTCGGATGTCGCGATCGTAGAATCAGCTTGCGACGTTGTGCTCGCCATCAATACAAAATTGATGGCGCAAGCCCATGGCCGTTCCGCACCTCCGTATCAAGACGTAAAGGACGAGCTTGAAACGGCGGAAATGGCATTACGGCGCATTCTCATTTAGCCTCCGAGCTACTCTAATGCAACTACGAGAATGCTGGGCGAATGCGCTTAATGATTGCTCTGCTGAACTGTCCCGAGAGCATTTAGTCTCGGATTCTATTCTTCAACTGTTCACGAAAGTAACGATCCGGGGACTCCCGTGGTGCCAATCTCCCAAAGAGGTAGGCGTAGGATCACTTACCGCACGACACTTGTGCCGCGACCACAATTCACGGTTGTCGGACACCGATGGAGCGGCGCTTGCGCTCTTTAAAATACTGCGTAATCAGTTTGACTCGGCTATCAAGTCTTCTGACGATCCACTAGCCTGAATTCCCATGTTAGGGAATTGAGTTAACACCACGGAAGGATTAGCCGAAGGACAGGTTGAGGCGTTTGTTGGCAAGCCACGGTATCCTCTGATTAGTCTGATCGAATCCAGCGGCAAGTAGGAGAGGGTTGTGGGCGCGTTTTTGAAAACTGACATGGATGTCGGAATCACCGATGGTGACGAAGGCAGTGGCGTCGATGAAATCACGGAAGAGATGAGGTGAATGAGCGCGCAGATATCCATTCTTCACCTTCAAAGCGAGAAGTCTGTAGAGGCTGCTGGCCATCAAAGTAAGCTGGAGATCGCAGTCCACTTTCATGGCAACGGCCGATGAGAGAGCATCTATATGAAAGAAGTCGATGCTGTCGGCGATGCCATTTTCAATGATCATGCGTTGGGCATAGCGTCCGATCAACTGAGGGGCGGCGCGACGGAGTTGATTGGTGAGCAAGAAGGTCGGATCCTCGTGGCCGAGATCGGTGATGACTAATTGACGAAGGGAGCCTGCATAGCCGGGAAGAGAAATCCTTTGATCGAGGATGCGGGGTGTCCGGTATTCCCTGGAGATGCTGGCCAATTCGATTTGACGCCAGGCTGAAAGTGGGAGTTGACGAACCTCCTGAACCATTTGGGGAGAACGTCGGCGCAGAGTCATGAAATCGATTTCCCATTGGTTGAGGCGGTTGAGATTGGCGTAGGTCGTGAGCTTGGAGTCAAAGATAAGTTCCTGCGGCCACTTTCCTGTGCGTTCCTTCCAGAACTCGGCGAAACGTAAGATTTCATCGTTTTGATCCTGTTTTCGCAGGTTGGCGTTGGCGTAGCAGAATACGCGTGTGCCGGCATCTTGAGCCAGAAAAGCGAGAATTGCCTTTTGACGTCGGCTCCGTCTGGAGACGTAGTGCTTCTCCACCAGAGCGTCATCTCCGTGGTAGGGAATGGTGTGAAAGTCCAGATCGAGGGAGCCGCCACGATCGATTCCCAGCTTGGCCATGGCGTCAAACCACAGTTTCATGAATGTGGGATAGCATTGCGGAGAAATGCGGCAGCTGTATTCGGTGAGGAAGGACCGTTTGGGGATCACATTCAGACCGGCGAACAGAGCCAGTCCCTCGTCGAATACCGAACTCATGACGTGGCTATGCCTTGCGCTGCCGAACAACTTCATCGCCAGCAGGGATCGTATGGCTGCACTGACGGGAATCATTTTCGATCCGGGAAAGTCGGCCTTGCTGAGCAACTGCTCCAGAGGGATCTGAGCGAGAAAGGGAAGGAAAAGGAATAATCCACCAAACCGTGTTCGAAAAGATCGTGGAGTGAGATCCAATTGCCGTACATCGGCAACATCAGCGGGCGTTGCGCGTAGTGCTTGAGGCCGTTCTTCGTCGGCGCGTCGCGGCAACCGAGCAAATCCTTCCTCGGCGAGGGTCTTAGAGATGGCGGCGGGACTCAAGCTCTGCCCGGATTCCTCAAGCGCGCGCTGGATGTCATAGACGGAGTGATTCTGTTTACGCAGCGCAATGATACTTTCTCGGGCGGCATCGGTTTTGGGCGCGCTGCGGGGACCTTTAGACGCCGTTTGGAAAAACATGCGATCGGGATTCTGGCGGAACTCATGGCAGAGGATGCGAAAACTGCCGTAGCTGTAGCCGAAGCGCTTAGCCGCCTCCTAGGAGGGCAACCCTTCGACGAAGAACGCGCGCAGCGCTTCATATTGACGGTGTGTGGCGTTGGTGGGTTTGAGGAAGGCCTGGGCTAAATCCGTTATCTTATTTACTTGACCTTTAGCCACATCGCCACTATGTCTTGATGTATAGGCCCATGTCAAGCACTACCTCGTGTGGTCATCCTCAACCCAACAGAGGTACGATGATTAAAGGCTGATAATGGCTCCGGCTGCGTCAACGAATCCCCGTGGCGGAGGGCATTCTCCTCAATTTAACGATGTGGATCATATTTACTATCTCTATTAAATGGCTAACACATGCAAATTGCCACACACCGATTGGACGTGATGGCAACACTGTCTCGTGTTAAGTGCAAAGGGGATTATGGGAATTCAGGCTAGTGATCAATGGCATTGATCTTGAGCGATGGTTCTTAAAGACTGGAATCAATTTCAGTTTGCTTGGGCCTCAGGTTCCCCAGTGGCCGGGGGAATATGGGCGCGGGCATCGTGCCAACGGAACTGGTTGAAATAGCGTTTCGCCGGAAGTCCTTCGCGAAACCTAGAGGGCTATATTTTTACGCCCAACCTGAGCACCGTATGGATTCGTTCGATGGTGTATCTTTCACTTCCGTTAGTGATACGGATGATGCTATCCGCGGATTTTTGTATATATTCCGCGGACACCCGATCCTGCTGTGGCTCGACCACACGCCAATCGGCAACTGTGTCTTCGAAAGTGGATTATTGGGCAGCGGGTTTCAGTTTCGAACGGAACAGATGAACCTAACTCGAAACCAACAACATTTTCGATCAATCCATTTCCGATGGAATTAACCGCAAAAAAAGAAGTAAATACGACTTATAACCCGAACATGCTCCAGGAAATCTTAGCCGCTTCGTCTCAAATCGCTCCGCACTACTTTGCCTTGCCGGTAGCTGATCTTCCAGAACCTCTATTGCGGGAACGGGTATATTGCTACGAGCTGTATCACCAGCTCCGACTCATCCTTCCGGAGGACGGGCGGGTCGTTCTGACCGGCGAAGTTGATAAAGCGCGCAATCCATCATTCCGGGAACGACGGTGCATACCGGATCTGATTTTTCATGAACCTGGGAATCATAATCAAAATCAAACCGTCGTTGAAGTGGAATGCAGAGTAGACCGTATCCACCTCCGGAAAGATTTCAGAACCTTTGCATTATTTCGGCAGAAGGGATATCGCGAACTGATTCTACTCCTGTTCGGTATAGGAGAAACGCCCTGGGATCTATTGTACGAAGCTGCAGCTGCGGCCGGAATCGCACTTGAGACCGTAACAGTTGTTCTCCATTCTGCACCTGGTCAAGCGGCCACAGTTCAAAGGATGCCGGGTCATTTCCGGTGAGTTTATAGTTGGCGCGCAGATAATTGTGAGATCGCTAACGCCGTTCAATGCGCCCACCGCATTCCCGCTTATCCGATCGAACGTCCCAATCGTCGGAACAGCATTGCAAACCACTGGTAATGGCGCCGGTCGATTCCGCTTGCTCGTTCCAGGTCGCGCGGAAGAGCGAGGCTGATGCGAAACGGCTACGCTGATGAAGAGGTAATTTCGCAGGTGACTGACAATAGCTATCCATTTTTGGCTGTAGACGACGTACCCAAAGTGAGAGAAGTGCTTCTATTAAAGAATCAGCACTTCTACCATTTCACCTTGGATAAGGACATTGACGGCATCAAGCAAGAAGGCATCCATCCCAAGTTCGAGAAAAAGCGAAGCGCGCCGCTCGGGGAACGCGTAGAACCGCCTGCTATGCGCTATTGCACGAAGCAGGGGTGGGAGGTCGGGTTCGCGACGGTAAAGGTTCGTGCGGAAGAATGGAACGAAGAACATCCCGGGGACCCCGCGAACATTGTGCTCCTCCGGGTCGCCGCCACAACTTTCTTAGATCGACCGTTTGGGCTTGACCACTCTCACGGGTTCGTTGTCTCTCGCTTCGAGAACATACGCGAAAGCAGCGAATACGTTTCAGTCGATGATTTTCTGAAGATCACCGACGACTATGGCGCAATCTCTTCCTATGCTGTGATTCTCCCCGAGGAACTAGAAAAGTGTGATGATGCAATCCGATTCTGTCGGTTATTGGACACTCCGTTTCGACCTCTGATGGCGTAATCACAAAAACTTATCGTACGCCTGCTTCGCGCAACAGGTGAGTGCGTAAAGTTGCCCAGTTTTGGCTGCCCTCGCGCAGGGTCCTTTCGGCATCATCGAGACAACGTTCAAGGTTCGCTCGTTCGGTCGATTCGTCGTCGGGATCCTTGTTCAGCAATTCACGGGCGGCGCGTAACGATCGTTCTAGCGAATCGACGGCGCGGCCTTGGCGATATGGATGCCAATGGAGGACGTCTTCGAAGCATTTGCGCAACTCGCTTCGTTGCTCGTCGGTCACCATGAGCGACGAAAGATACTCTACGTAGAAACGAATGAACTCGTCATGGAGGGCGCGAATCCAGCAAACCAACACGACGCCGTGCCTGAGCAAATCGGCGAAGCGATCGTCGAACGGTGAACGTTTGTAATGAAAAACGGCATTGCGGTAGCTCCGCAGCAGGTCTCGAAATTGCATCGGATGCTGCAACAGGCGGTCGATGATCGGGTCCGAAAACTTGAGATCGTCCCATCCCTCGACGACGACATGCAGACTTGCGTACCAGTAGCTAATTAACCCGAACCAGCGCCACTCGTGTTCCCTGACCGCATCGCCGTTCGATTGAGGCATCCATTTCCGTTTCAAACTGACGATTCATGAGATCGGCCCATGATAGGCAACGGCCGAATCCCAAAAGCTGATTGATTTGAGCGTCCGTCATATCGTGGCCGCGCCCAGTGAGTGTGATTCCCCGAGGGCCACTTCGACCCACGTGATTCCGAGGTCATTGCAAATGTCGCGAAACGATGGCGGCACGTATTGGCAACAAATACCCAGGCGGATCTCGCTTTTGGGAATTCGATTCTGGACGGCGTACAAGTAACGATGTCTAAGGATCTGTCCTACTGCCTTGTCCATTTCATCGCCGTCGACCTTCACTTCCACGAGGAGTGGACGGCCGTTGCTATCTTCGAACACGAGGTCTATAAAGCCCACTTCGATGCCCTGCGACACTTGGACATCCGATCCTTGGAGCGTGAGGCCTCGCTCGATGATGGCGGAGTCGGCTTTCAGCCGATCGACGAGCAGTTTATGTTTCCGCCCTTCCATGCCTTTCCCTGAGCGATAGGTCCATGGTTTTCCCGCAGCGATGTGTTCGAGATAGTGAAGCGGTGTGACGTCCTCTTGCCCGATACGGCATGGAAAGACTTGCACCAACTCGTCGCGTTCGAAAACGAGTACAAACTGCGGCGGCAACCACCAAAATCCGGCGCGGCGGCTGCCGAACGTCTGACTGAGGCCGGCCTTTCTTCTCATTGCAAAACCGCGAAGATCGATCTGTTCTAAAAACGCTGCTTGGGTAGCGGAATCGGGAAATTGTTCGTCGGCGTTCTCTGTTGTGCAGTTCATGCCCGTCGCTCGCAGTTGATCGAGCAGCTCGCAGATTCGCCGGTGTACAGGGTCATGCTCGGGGGTGAGTAACGATGGTCGATGAAAATATCTGATGTTCATTGTTTCGTATGCCATAAGCATAGCCATCGCTATATGCGTGTCAATTAGCGCCCAAGACTGCAGTGTGTCCAGGGCGGGTGGTATATAAATGGATCATGGAGCCACGGCAACTCGATATCACTGCAGCTCGAGAAACGCTGGTCCGTAATCAGTCCGTGTGGCAGATGAATTTTCTCAGATCTGGTGATCTGGAAACTTTCACGAAAGAGCACGGACTAACAGTGACCAGCGGACAAGTAAATCTATTATGGAAAGTGGGACTTTTACGCGCTGATTTCGTCATTAGCAAGGAACCTCAAAACATTGAAGGTCTACGGGAAATTGTCGTGGACGGTGACACGCGATATTTCCTCGATGAACGTATTCCACGAGCGACTAGCGAGGGATGGCTGAACCGCGGACTCGAAGCCAAAGACAGTACGCTCACTCCGTATTTTCATCCATTTCGGTATTACGTCATTTATCACATCCTTCGCGTGTTCAATTTCAATGTGACGCCGCTTCAGGCGCTGCATTCGGTTGAAGGATATTACCGGCTCGTTACGCACTTGAGCGAACACCTGTACAAGTGGACGGCGAGTCCCGACTCCGCCGTGAGGATGCACTATTGGAATCAGATACCGGAGTTGATTACGCTTCTCGAACCCTGCCATCTTCAGCGTATAGATCAGCGCTTCAAATGGAGCGCATTCGTCGGAGAAGAGGAAACCGAACGCGGTATTGATGAGATACGTGCCGTCGTACACAGCGTGATCCGAGCTCTTGGCCGGGAATTCTGCGAGGAGCTCCATCAGGACTTATGCGTTGATACACAAATCCTGGACGATAACCGCGACGTTCACACCATCCTCCGGCTCGGCGGCTACCGCATCCGAGAGAAGCTGCGCGGCAAAATCGGCGGCGCCGTGCTCGTGCGCACGATGGCAGAAGTTTTACGCCGCGCCACGGAGCAGGTGTTCGAAGCCACACTCCGAGAAGAGGACGAACGTGGCTTCGGTATGTACCCTGAAAACCTCAAAACTGAAATTTATGGTGCAGCGAGGCTGCTAGACGGAGACGAGACAGCGAAGCGCGAGTTTCTTCGGCAATTTCAACTCGACGCGAATGTCAGGCTGCGGTGGTATGTCGAAGGGCACACCGAATATGGTGGGCTGCAAAGTATCTTTGACACGCAATCGTTTCGCTATCTGGAAGTCATCAACCTTCGAGGGTTTATTGCGGAAAAAGGCACGCTCGCCTTTCGCGAGAGTTTAAAACGCGATATGGACGCACATGTATTCAGTTACGTCTCGATTGATGGAGACCGGTCAGACTATGTGGGGCTGCTCCGTAAAGCCGCTGAAGACGGAATGATCTTTGGCGAACTCTTTATTTCAACTCCCGATTTTGAATTCTTCAATTTCACTTGTGACGAACTCACGGCGATCCTGTGGGGAATGCTGGAACAGGAAGGTGCGACCACGGATGAGAAGAATATTCTCAATGAAGCCCTCAAGGACGAGAAAACAGCCGATGGATTCTTTAAAGCATTCCATCGCGCTCTTCCCTCACATGCTCACATCGGCAAAGGTGACGCATGGGGAGCTGAATTGATTCGGTAT
>Ga0066709_100002487_pt1 | contig 13460 bp, 16 predicted proteins | sample GraSoiAngelo_158_FD_79665 | JGI IMG/M metagenome (GOLD analysis project Ga0066709, IMG submission 79665) | Grasslands soil microbial communities from the Angelo Coastal Reserve, California, USA - 14_1009_16_30cm | ecosystem: Environmental > Terrestrial > Soil > Grasslands | place: USA... | reverse complement strand
GACGCCGATCGAATGCACTCCGGCCTCGTCCAGGCGGCCGGCGATGAGCTCAACCTGGCCGGGCGTGTACGTGTGGCGGATTGCGTGCGATCCGTCTCGCAGGGTGGAATCCAGCAGCCGCACGGAGGGCGTCGAGGCGGAGGCGTTCACCGCGCGACCTTCGCCGCGTGGACTTCCGCCACGCGCACGGCGGCCGCGGTCATGATGTCGAGGTTTCCGGCATAACGCGGCAGATGGTCGCCTGCGCCTTCCACCTCGATGAAGACGGTGATCATCCCCTCCGCCGTGGCCACGGTCCCGGTCGACAGTCGATAGCCCGGCACGTAGTTGGCGATTCGCGCTACCACGGCCTCGACCGCCGCGATCGCATCCTCAGTGCCGATGCCCGGCGCCTCTGCGTAGACGGTGTTGCGCATCATGATCGGCGGGTCCGCGGGGTTCAGGAGCATGATCGCCTTGCCTCTCCGCGCACCGCCCAGGCGCTCGAGGCTGCGGGCCGTCGCGACGGTGAACTCGTCGATGTTCTGCCGCGTTCCGGGTCCAGCAGATCGAGATGCCACCGTCGAGACGATCTCCGCATATTCCACGGACCGGACGTCCGCCAATGCCTTGATGACGGGGACGGTCGCCTGTGCGCCACAGGTGACCAGGTTCACGTCGGGCGCGTCGAGATGCTCGTGCAGGTTGACGTCCGGCACCACCGTCGGTCCCAGCCCTGAAGGGGTCAGGTCGATGCAGCTGATTCCAGCCCGAGCCAGGAGCGGCGCATGGACTGCGTGCGCCGTCGCGGAGGTTGCCTCAAATGCAAGGTCCGCGGCCGGGCCTTCGCGAAGGTAGTGCTCGAGGCCGGAGCTCGTGGTCCAGCAGCCGAAACCTCGCGCTTTCTCGAGGCCCTCGGATGTGGGGTCGGCACCGACGACCGCGACCAGCTGCAGGTGCGTGTTGCGCCGCACCTTGTACATGAGGTCCGACCCGATGTTCCCGGACCCGATGATGGCCAGGCGGAGTGGGCTCGCCATCGGTGTCAGCCGCTGTGTCGCGACACGGTTCCCAGATCCTCCAGCGTCATGCCGACCTTGGCTGTCTGACCGCCATCGACCGCGAAGACGGCGCCGGTGACGTACGAGGCATCTTCCGAGACCAGGAACAATGCGGCAGACGCGAGCTCCTCAGGCTCGGCGAGTCGCCCGATGGGCATGGCCTCCCCGAACGCTTTCAGCTCGGGGCCTGTCATCACCGATCGCAGCATGGGCGTCAAGGTCGGGCCGGGCGCGATGGCGTTCGCCCTGATGCCCTCCTTCGCATGGTCGAGGGCGAGGCATTTGGTCAGCATCGTGACGCCGCCTTTCGAAGCCACGTATGCGGCGGTGCCCGGCGCGGCGTCGTGGGCCCCGGTCGACGACGAGAACGTGACGATGGCTCCGCCCCCTGCCTCTTTCATGGCGGGGATCGCGGCCCGGGCGGCCAGGAATGTGCCGGTGAGATTTATCCCGATCACGCGGTTCCACTTCTCCAGGTCGGTCTCGACAACAGAGCCAAACTCCAACACTCCGGCGCAGGTCACCAGCACGTTCACCGGGCCGAACCGTCTCTTGGCCTCGGCCACCATGCGGTCGAGATCGCCAGGCAGAGTCACGTCGACGCGGCGACCGACGGCGTGGCCTCCCCGCGCGGTGATCTCGTCTGCGATTCTCCGCGCCCCTTCCTCAGAGATGTCGCCGACGACGACCGATGCACCCTCGGCGCCAAAGCGGGTGGCGACGGCTGCGCCTATCCCTGAGCCTCCGCCCGTGACCAGGGCGACCTTGCCCCGAAGACGCCCGCCCGGTTCGTTGGTGCTCACTCGCCGACGTAAGCGATGCAGTCGATTTCGATGAGCATCCCGGGCACCTGGTGGAGGTCGCTGCCGACGGTCGTGCGGGCGGGGTACGGCTCTTTGAAGCGGCGCTTGTAGACATCGTTGTAGCGCTGGAAAAGGTTGGTGTCGACGAGGTGAACGCTGACCTTGACCACGTCGGAAAGGGTCGCGCCACCCGCTTTCAGAACCATCTCGATGTTGTCTATCGTCTTCTCGGTCTGCTCCTCGATGGACTCCCCCGCCACCTTGCCGTCAGGTCCGATCGGCCCGGTTCCCGTGACGAAGACAAAGTCTCCGGCCCGCCATCCCTGCGAATAAGCACCCAGCGGACGGGCAGCTCCTTCGGCGCGCAGAACTCGTTTCGACATCGGCCCTACCCCCAATCAAGCGCCGCCGAGGTGTCGCCGTCCAGCTTGTATCCAGTTGCGGCCCTACTCAATCGACCGGCCGCCCCGCGCGGAATCGGCGAGCTGGAAAAACTGTATGCAGGTTCCCAGTCCTATGTCAATATTTGGGACCGTTGCGCCGCTGACACGTGATGCTTGAGGAGAGGAGCCCGTGACCACAGGCCGCAAGGTGAGCCTCCAGGAGTTCAACCAGATCTTCGAGTCGGTCAAGAACTGGGGCCGGTGGGGACCAGACGACCAGGTGGGGACGCTCAACTACATCACACCCGAGACAGTGCGCGATGCGGCCGGTCTCGTGAAAACGGGCCGCCGGGTTTCCCTCGGACTGCCGATCAACAAGGAGGCCGGGCCGGACAACCCGCACCAGGCCATCCATTTCATCACGCAAGGCCATGACGTGGACATCGGCTCGAGTGGAGTGCGCTTCGCCCTCGACTTCATGGGCATGGCGTTTCACGGCGACTGCCACACCCACGTGGACGCCTTGTGTCACATCTCATACAGGGGCCTCACATACAACGGCAAGCCCGCCGAGGAGGTGGTGACCTCGATGGGCGCCACCACCCAGGACGTCACCGCTTATCGGGAGGGCGTTGTAGGCAAGGGGGTCCTGCTGGACATTCCCCGCCTGCGCGATGTGAAGTGGCTGGAGCCGGGCGACGCCGTCACACGGGCCGAGCTCGAAGCTTGCGAGAAGGCCCAGAAGGTGCGCCTCGGCGAAGGCGACATCATGGTGTTCCGCACCGGCCACCACCGCCGCCGGCTCGAGCTCGGACCCTGGAGCGCAAGTCCTCCGCCGAAAGGGGAGGGCAAGGCGGGTCTGCATGTCGATGCGATCCCGTGGATGCACGAGCGGAAGATCGCGGCCTTCCTGCCCGATGGTGACGGAGAGGCGGTGCCCAGCCTGGTCGAGGGCGTCGCCTACCCCATCCATCCGTTACAGATCGTTGCCATGGGCATGCTCGCCTCGGACAGCCTGCAGTTCGAGGACCTCGTCCGCGCTTGTGAGGAGGAAGGGCGCTACGAGTTCATGGTGGTGGGCCTGCCCCTGCTGCTGCCCGGGGGAACGGGATCGCCCTGGAACCCGATCGCGATCTTCTGATCGTCCTCTGGCTACCCCTGCGGCGCGACCAGGATCTTGATCTGATCCCCGGCCGGGTCGGCGAGCCGGTCGATGCCTTGAGACACCAGGTTTGAGACCCGGATCTTACTGGTGATGATCCGCTCCACCGGCAGCCGGCCGGATGCGATCTGCCGCAGGATCCGTGGCGTGTCGTAGAACTTGAACGACCAGATCCCGGCGATCGTGAGGTCCTTCCACGTCCACGCTTCCGGCACCACGGTCCGCGGCCCCACGTGGATCGCGATCTGGGCCACGGTGCCGGCGGGCCTGGTCGCCGCCACGCAAGTGTCGAGCCCGGGCTGGCTGCCTGAGCACTCGATCGAGCAGTCGACACCAAGGCCTCGGGTTCGTTCCACGACAGCTTCCGCCACATTGGCCTTTGTCGGATCGAAGGCGGCGGTCACGCCCAGCTTCTCGGCCTGCTCGCGCCGGACCCGGTTGGGCTCGGCGACGAAGATCTCGGCGGCGCCCGCCGCAGAGCAGACGAGAACCGCCAGCTGGCCGATCGGACCGGCTCCCGTGATCAGCACGCTGTCTCCGCTGCGCATGCTGCGCTCCACGGCGTGGACCACGCTGGCCACAGGCTCGAGGATGGCCCCCTGCTCGAATGTGACGTTGTCCGGCAGCGGAATGCACTGATACGCGGGGACGATTGCGAATTCGGCGAGGCCGCCCCAGGGCCAGCTGACTCCGTCCAGCTTCAGCTGGCGGCACAGGCCCTGGCGGCCACGAACGCAGAAGTAACAGGTACCGCAGAACACATGCGGAAGGACCGCGCAGCGATCACCAACCTTCAGGTCGGTCACCTCGCTGCCCAGCTCGACCACCTCTGCCGAGAACTCGTGGCCGAGAATCTGCGGCAGGTTCTCCTTGGGCACGTAAAGAGGTCCGTGCGCGTACTCATGGAGGTCGGTACCGCAGATGCCGCACCACACCGGCCGCACCCGGACTTCGCGAGGTTTCAGCGCCGGTGGGTCGGGGATCTGCTCCACGCGCAGGTCGTGGTTGTTGTACAGGCGGGCGGCGAGCATCGCTCTTGGACTGTATGCAGCCCGTCGGATTTGTCAAGGAGCCGCGGCGGGCGCAGAACCTGCTAACGCCCGCTTGCCTGCCAGACTCCGGCGCTGTAGCATCCAACCTGCATGCAGTTCGCGCGGGCGAGCCTGCACTCGAAATCCGTCCGATAGTGTTGGGTCGGTTCACGACGGCGCTCAGATTGGGGTAGGAGACCAGGATGCTCGAACTGGAGCCCTCTCGGATCGAGATCGGGACTCCCGTCGGTGCCCTCGACACGCCATGCCTGGTGGTCGACCTCGACCGCATGGAGCGCAACCTGCGGGACTGGCAGGCCGACATCGATCGGTACAAGACCAGGCTGCGCCCGCACATCAAGACCCACAAGGTCCCCGAGATCGCCCTCCAGCAGGAAAAGCTGGGGGCGGTCGGCATCGCTTGCGCGAAGGTCACCGAAGCCGAGCCGTTTGTCGCGGCGGGATGTCGCGATGTGGTCATCGCGTACCCGGTGGTCGGACGCGCCAAGTGGGAGCGTCTTGCGCGATTGGCTCGCGAAGCGAAGATGACGGTCAACGTCGACAGCCCCGCCGCCGTCAAGGGCATCAGCCAGGTGGCCTCGGAGGGCCGCGTGCAGATCGGGGTCCAGATCGAGGTCGACAGCGGCTTTCATCGCTGTGGTTTCGCCTACACGGATGTCGACGGCATCGAAACGTTTGCGCGATTGATCAAATCGCTGCCGGGCATCGAGCTCGAGGGCATCACCACGCATCGCGGCGTCTTCTTCGACGGCGCGGCCAGCATGACGACGGAGGAAGCGGGCCTCGAAGAAGGTCGGCTCATGGTCGAGCTCGCCGAGAAGCTCCGCGCGCGAGGCGTCCCGATCAAACAGGTCACGGCTGGGGGCACGCTCACCGGGCGATACGTCGCCCAGGTTCCCGGCATCACCGAGGTGAGGGCTGGCACGTACGTCTTCTTCGACTCGATGCAGGTCGGCTACGGCACCACCACCGAGGACAACCTCGCGCTGACCATCCTCACCACCGTCGTCAGCCACCAGGCCCCGGATCGAGCGACGGTGGACGGCGGATCGAAGACGTTCAGCGGCGATCGAGGCGTGGTGGGCGCCAACTCGGCCAAGAGCGGACCGGAGCTCGCCCGCGCGGTCGGTCGAGACGTGCTGCTCGAGCGCATCTCGGAAGAGCACGGGATGGTGCGAGTCGGTGCAGGCGAGAACCTCCAGGTGGGGGAGAAGGTTGCGTTTTATCCGTTCCACGTCTGCACGTGCGTGAACCTCTCGGACGAGCTGATCGGCGTCCGCGGCGGGAAGGTGGAGAAGGTCTGGCGGATCAGCGCTCGCGGCAAGAGATCGTAAGAAGCACGTTCGTAGGCAAGAGTTCGTAAGGGGAGGAAAGCGGTGTCAGAGATGCGTTCCGGCTCGGCGTTGGATACAGGCCTCAAGAGAGATTCCCTCGGACTTCTCGGCGCGACCATGCAGGCGATCACCCACATCGCGCCCGCCATAGCGGCGCTGTTCTTCACACAGTTCATCGTGTCGCTGGCCGGGGTCACCGCGCCCCTGGCCTACATCATCGCGGTGGTCATCGTCCTCATGCTCGGCAATACGCTGGTTCAGTTCTCGAAGCACCTCCCGTCGGCGGGTGGCTATTACACCTATGTAAGCCGCGCCCTTGGACCTCGCTTTGGGTTCATCACGTCCTGGATGTACATCCTTTACTCACCGCTGTCCGGCGGCGCCATCTACGGCTTCTTCGGCTTCATCCTCGCCGGCGAGCTGAAGGCCAACTACAACATCGACCTGCCCTGGCTCTGGTGGGTCTTCATCGTCGTCGGGGCGCCCATCACCGCCTTCCTTCAGTACCGAGGTATTGAGCTCTCGGCCAGAGTCCTGGTCATCACGGGCGGCCTCGAGATGCTGATCGTGCTCGCCCTCGCCCTCACCGGCTTCTTCAACCCGGGCCCGGGTGGATTCTCTTTTGCAGTCCTCAACCCCGGGAACATCCCAGCCCTGTCAGGCTTTGCGCTCGCAATCGTGCTGGGAGTCCAGGGCCTCACGGGGTGGGAGGCCGCAGCGCCACTCGCCGAGGAGACCAAGGACCCCAAGCGCAACACCCCGCGATCGGTGATGCTCTCGATCATCATCCTTGGCGCCTTCCTCGTATTCACGTTTTGGGGCATCATCACCGGCTTTGGCGTGAACAACATCGATGGGATCGTGAAGTCCTCCGACCTCCCAGGTCTCGCCCTCGCGCACAAGGACTGGGGACCGGTGTGGTGGTTCATCCTCGTTGCCTTCGCCTCTTCGGTGTTCGCCGTGTGCCTCGCGACGGCGAACGTGGGGACCCGCATGTGGTACGGAATGGGCCGCAGCGGTTCCTTCCCGCGCTGGTTCGCCAAGGTCTCCAGATACAAGACGCCGGTCAACGCGATCCTGGCCCAGATGTGCTTGGCGCTTGGAAGCGGGCTCATCGGAGGCCTGGTGTGGCATTCCGACGTAGCGTTCTTCTTCATCGACGGCTTGATCCTCGTGCTGGGCGTGGCGTTCGTCTATGTCATCGCTAACGTGGCGGTGATCTTCTATTACTACAAGGAGCGCCGGAGCGAGTTCAACGTCCTCCTGCACGTGGTCTTCCCAGTCTTCTCGTCGTTGGTACTCATTTACGCGATCGCCATCTCGTTTCAGCCGTTCTGCTCGACGATCTGCCCCGCGGCTCCCTACAGCTACGCTCCTCTCGTCGACGGCGTATGGCTGCTCGTGGGGATTGGCGTGCTCTTCTACTACTACTCGCAGAAGCGTGAGGACTGGATTCGGAACGCCGGGGCGGCGCTCGGCGAGAGCGACGAAGAGCTGGCGGCGGCAAAGGCTTAGGTATGAGCGGCCGTATCGAAGGCAAACGCGCGATCGTGACCGGCGCCGGGATGGGGATCGGTCGCGCAGCCGCCCTGAAGTTTGCCCAGGAAGGCGCCAAGGTCGGCCTCATCGACCTGAACGAAGCGGCTGCGAAACAGGTGGCGAAATCCATAGAGGACCAGGGTGGCGAAGCCCTGGTCCTCCGCGCCGACGTGACGGACGAAGCCCAGGTGACGGAGGCGATCGGCTCGGCTTCTCGCCACTGGGGCGGCCTTGACGTGGTGGTCGCAAACGCCGGTGTCCTGTGGGCCAACCAGGACAACCGAGCCGACCGGCTCGACGTCGAGGTGTGGCGGAAGGTGGTCGACATCAACCTGACCGGGATCTTCATCACCTGCAAACACGGCATCCGCGCGTTGCTGGAGTCCGGCGGTGGTGCTGTCGTCTGCACAGCGTCGCCCACCGGCCTCTTCGGCCTGGCGCCGGGGCTCGACGCGTACAGCTCGAGCAAGGCCGGCGTCTACGGACTGATCCGTGTGATGGCCAACGACTACTCGAAGGAGGGCATCCGCGTCAACGGCGTGATACCCGGCTATACGGATACGCCGATGAACGATTACGTCCAGCGCCCGGAAGGGCATGAGCGGATCGTCGCCACCATCCCGCTCGGCCGGCAGGGGACGGCCGAAGAGGTGGCCAACGTCATGTGCTTTCTGGCATCGGACGAGGCCTCGTACGTCACCGGCGCCGTGTGGGCGGCAGACGGGGGGATGACCGCGATCTGAGCGGGAAGAAGTTCATCAACGACCCCCGCGACGTTGTCGAGGAGATGCTCGCGGGGTTTGTTGGCACGCACAGCCGCCTCGTGCGCAGGCTGGAAGGCACGAAGGCGGTGCTGGCACGATCGGTGCATCCCGGCAACGTCGGCATCCTCGCGGGCGGGGGATCCGGCCATGAACCGGCGCTGGTCGGCTACGTCGGAGCCGGCCTGTTGGATGGAGTGGTCGCGGGCGAGGTCTTCACCTCTCCCCCGGTAGGCGACGTCGTCGCAGCTATCGGCGCTCTGGACACCGGCGCGGGAGTCCTTCTGCTGATCGGCAACTACGCCGGCGACGTGATGAACTTCGAGATGGCGATGGAGTCTGCTCGAATGGCCGGACACAAAGCCGAGCTGCAGGTCGTCACCGACGATGTTGCAATGGGCACATCCGACACGAGCTCCCGGCGCGGCCTGGCGGGGTCGTTCCTCATCTGGAAGGCATGTGGGGCGGCAGCCGCCGCCCGCCTCTCGCTCGAGGAGGTTCGGCGAGTCGCGGCGAAGGCGAATGCTTCGACACGGACGATTGGGGTGGCCTCCGCTCCGGGCACGGTCCCCGGCACGCACAAGCCGCTGTTCGCGATCGCGGACAATGAGATCGAGATCGGCGTCGGGCACGGTGAGCCTGGCCTGCGCCGCAAGGCAATGCCTCGCGTGGACGAGATAGTCGACGAGCTGGTCGAGCACCTGGTGTCGGCCGAGCCGGAGGGAGGGCTGGGCAAGGAGGTCGCGACGCTCGTGAACGGCCTAGGGGCGACGCCGCTGATGGAGCTCTACATCGCCCAGCGGCGACTGGTCGGAAGTCTCCAGCAACGCGGAGTTCTCGTGCATCGCGCGTTCGTGGGGAACTTCTACACGGCGCTGGAGACGGCGGGTTTCTCGATCGCGATCATGGGCCTCGACGAGGAGCTGAAGACGCTCACCGACGCGCCTGCTCGCTCACCTCATTTCACCCAACCCGCCACCGGGCCGTGAACCCCGGGACTGCGGCGGTTTTCGCAACTCTCGAGTCGATCGGACGCGAGCTCCGGCGAAACGAGCAGTACCTCTGCGAGCTCGACGCCGCAGTCGGTGACGGTGACCACGGGGTCACCATCGTTCGCTGCTGGGATGCTCTCGAGCGCCGAATGAACGAGGTGGAGGGGAAGTCCCTGGCCGACGCGCTTGCGGAGCTCGGCAAGGCAGTGGTCGCGACCGGCGGAGGCGCCATCGGCCCCCTGCTCGGCACGGCCTTCATCGAGGCAGGAACCGCGGCCGGCGACGCGTCAGCGCCGGCGCACCGCATCGTCCTCGCCCTTCGGGCGGCCGAGGAGGGTGTTCATTCGCGCGGGCGCGCACAGGTTGGAGACCGGACCCTGCTGGACGCGCTTCATCCAGCGGCGGAAGCAGCGGGAGCGGCGGCCCGCGCAGGCCATACGGTCTCTGAGGTGGTGTCGGCAGCGGCGCAGGCGGCCGAAGATGGTGCCACGGGAACGGCCAAGATGATCGCGCGCGCCGGACGGGCGGCGAGGATGGGGGAGCAAGCTCTGGGGCACATGGACCCGGGCGCTGTGTCGGTTGCGATCATGCTGCGCGCAGCAGCCGACCACCTCCGAAACAGGGCCGTGGCAGGTGACCACGAATCATGAGGATTGCCATCGGTTCCGACGAGGTCGGCGACGAGCTCAGGGTCGCAATCGAGTCCTTCCTTCACCGCCAGAAAGCCGTGAAGGTCGATGTGGTCGAGTACGAAGCCCCCGGACCGCAGCCGGTTGACGCGCCGGACGTGGCAGTTCTGGTGGCGGAAGCGGTCGCCTCGGGCGACGCGGACCGCGGCATCCTCTTGTGTGGTTCCGGCGTCGGCATGACCATCACTGCAAACAAGGTCCCTGGCGTGCGCGCTGCCCAGTGCCACGACGTTTACACGGCCGAGCACGCGAGGAACAGCAACGACGCCCAGATCCTGGTCATGGGCTCACGCGTGGTGGGGAAGGAGCTCGCGACGCAGATCGTTGCCGCGTGGCTGAAGGCGGAGTTCGAAAGCAGTCCGCGACGTATGGCCAAGATGGCGAAGATCGACTCGATCGAGAAGCGGTTCCTGGCAAGGAAGCATGGGAGGGGGAAGGCAGGGCGATGAGCAGGTTCAGCGAGAAGACAGTGTTGATCGTGGGAGCGGCGCAGGGCATGGGACGAGCGTGTGCCGAGCTATTCGGCGCCGAAGGCGCAAACCTCGTCCTCTTCGACATCGAGGCCGACACCCTGAAGGCGACCGCGGAGCAGCTTTCAGGGAAGGGATATCCGGTGGAGGCGTCGAGCGGAGATGTCTCTCGCCGCGAGCCGGTTCACGAAGCTGTCGTCCGGGCAGTCGATCGCTTCGGCCACCTCGACGTCCTCGTACACACGGCGGGCATAGTCGAGCTCAAGCCGCTGCTCGAGTTTCCGGAGGAGACGTGGCGGCGGATCCTCGATGTGAACTTGACTGGGGTCTTCCTGACCACCCAGGAGGCGGGCCGCGCGATGGCGAAGACCGGCGGGGGCTCGATGGTGGTTTTTGCTTCGACGAATGCTTTTTACGTCGAAGAGCTGAACGTTCCTTACAGCGCGACGAAGGGCGGAATCGTGACCTTCGTGCGCAACGCGGCCCTCGACCTGGCCCGGCACAAGATCCGCATCAACGCCGTCGACCCCGGAATCATCTACACGCGGCTGTCGGCGTCGCTGATCGAGGATCCGGTGGCGGGGCCGGATTACCTGAAGCGAATTCCGTTGGGCCGCTGGGGCTCTCCCGACGACATCGCCAAGGTTGTGCTGTTCCTGGCTTCCGACGATGCCGGCTACATCACGGGTGAGGACGTGATCGTCGACGGCGGCGTCACGCTTGGGGTGAGCCTCGGCATCGAGGACCTCAAGCTTTAATGGGTGAACGGCGTCTGGCGAGGCGTTGCAATAACGGGTCCTCGCAGTGCAAATCCAGGTCAGGAGCTCAACCGCACGATTCGACAGCAGGTTCTTCCTGATCTGGCTCAGCCTCCTGGCCCAAGCCCAGATGGCGGACGTGATCACCACCCAGGCGGACAGCATCCGTGGTGGGGTCGAGGCCAATGAGTTCGCGGCCTTCATCCTTCAAGTGGGCGGTCCAGGGCTCTTCTGGGTGATGAAGCTGCTCCTGGTCGCAGGGATGGCGGCGGCGGTGTTCCTGGCCGTTCGTTTCAGGAAGTACAACCCAGGCGATCGTGCCGAGCTTTGCCTCGAGATGGTCGCGCGGACCATTCAGTGCTGCGTGCTTCTGCTGACGATCACCGTCCTCGGCAACGCATCGGTGGCGGCGCAGCTCACGGCATAGGGCGTTGGTGCACGGGCATCCCTAGCGAACGCCCCTCACCCCAACCCTGCGCGCAAAGCGGCGGTAAGGATGGGCCTTCCTGATTGCCCCCCTTGAGGGGGGAGGGAGAATTGTCTGGTGAGGAAGCTCGTCTACTCGATGATGGTGTCGCTCGACGGTTTCGTCGAGGACTCGAATCGAAGCCTCGACTGGGTCAAGATCGACGAGGAGATCCATGTCTTCTCGAATGACGAGGCCCGCGAGACTGGAGTCTTCCTGTACGGACGCGGCCTTTACGACGTCATGGCGGCCTACTGGCCGACCGCGGATGCTGATCCTTCGACTCCCGGATACATGGTCGAGTTCGCGCAGATCTGGAAGGAGAAGCCGAAGGTCGTCTTCTCGAAGACGCTGGACTCTGTCGACTGGAACAGCCGCCTGGTCAGGGGTGACGTCGCCGAAGAGATCACGAGGCTGAAGCGCGAGCCCGGCGACGACCTCTCGGTCGGCGGCGCACGCCTCGCGTGGACCTGCATCCAGCTCGGCCTCGTCGACGAGTACAGGCTGCTCATTCACCCGGTCCTGATCGGGAGTGGGACGCCTTTCTTTCCGCCGCTGGAAGAACCTATGAACCTGCGCATGGTTGAAACGCGAACGTTTCGTTCGGGAGTCGTGTACGTGCGATATGTCCCGGCCTGACGACCGGCGCTGTGAGGTTCGGCGCTAGCCTTTGCGGTCGAGCACCGCGACCAGGTCACGAGCGGATAGCAGTCCGACCGGAGCCCCGTGCGAGTCCACTACGGGCAGGTGGCGGATACCGAGCCTCATCATCTTGACGGCCACCACCGACACTTCCTCGTCGGCGGTCACCGTCGCCGGATCTGCCGACATGAACATGTCAGCCCGAGCCTGATGTGGGTCGACGCCGTCGGCGATCGCGCGGACCAGGTCCCGCTCGGTGATGATCCCCAGGAGTTTCTTGTCGGCCATGATGGCAACGGAGTCGCAATCCTCCTTGCGCATTCGCCTCGCCACGTCGGCCAGGCTCGAATCGGGACCCGTGGACAGCAGCCGCCCGGGCGGCACGTCCTTGACTTTCAAATCAGGCGGCCTCCTGGTGGTTCGGATGGGTGACAGAGCGTCTCACATCACCTCGTAGCGAACGGGGACCATCGTCTGGGAGCTCTTCGGCGGCCGGTTGTAGCTGCGCTTCTGTCTCGGGGGCAGCTTGATCCCCTCATGAGGCACATCCTCGTACGGGACGAGCGTCAGGAAGTGCTTGATCAAGTTGAGGTGCGCCGCGCGCTTGTTGTCGGTTTCGACGACGTACCACGGCGCCTCCTTGATGTCGCTGTAAGCGAACATCTGGTCCTTCGCCTCGGAGTAGTCGACCCATCGTGCGCGGGCTTGCAGGTCCATCGGGCTCAATTTCCAGCGCTTGCTCGGGTCGTTGATCCGGGCCAGAAACCGGCGCTCCTGCTCAGCGTCGCTCACCGAGAGCCAGTACTTGATCAGGATGATCCCTGACCGAACCAGCATCCTCTCGAACTGGGGACAGGTCCTCATGAACTCCTCGTACTCCTCATCGGTGCAGAAGCCCATGACGCGCTCGACGCCCGCCCGGTTGTACCAGCTGCGGTCGAAGAGGACCATCTCGCCGGCGGACGGCAGGTGCGCGACGTAGCGCTGGAAGTACCACTGCGTGCGTTCCTTCTCTGTGGGCGCCGGCAGCGCGACGACCCGGCAGTAGCGAGGGTTCAGGAGCGCTGTTATCCGTTTGATGATGCCGCCTTTGCCGGCGGTGTCGCGCCCCTCGAAGATCGCGACGACGCGCAGGTTCCGGTGCCGGATCCACTCCTCGAGCTGAACGAGCTCGACCTGGAGCTTTCGCAGCTCCTTGTCGTACTCCTTCCGCGCGAGCGTCGCCGTTCGCGCCGTCCGCTCCGGGGCCTTCGACCTGCGCTTCTTGGCTCCCAATTCCTGAGGCTTTGTAGGCTACTCCCGCAGAGGCGCGCAGGGGCGGCGACGTTGGCAGAATGTTGGTGTATCTCCTGAGGCCAGCCATATAGAG
>Ga0066709_100002486_pt1 | contig 13466 bp, 16 predicted proteins | sample GraSoiAngelo_158_FD_79665 | JGI IMG/M metagenome (GOLD analysis project Ga0066709, IMG submission 79665) | Grasslands soil microbial communities from the Angelo Coastal Reserve, California, USA - 14_1009_16_30cm | ecosystem: Environmental > Terrestrial > Soil > Grasslands | place: USA... | reverse complement strand
GCTCGGCGCGCGGCCTCGACCACCTGCTCGACCCGCTCGGGCCCGCCGATGTTGCCGGGGTTGATTCGCACGGCCGCGACACCGGCGTCGATCGCGCGCAGAGCGAGGCTCGCGTTGAAGTGGATGTCCGCGATGACGGGGATCGGCGAGAGGCGCACGATCTTCCGCAGCGCCTCGGCGTCCTCGATCTTCGGCACGGCGCAGCGAACGACCTCGCAGCCTGCCGACGCGAGTGCGGCGATCTGGGCCGTCGTCGCCGGCACGTCGTGCGTCGGCGTCAGCGTCATCGACTGGACGACGACAGGCGCGCCGCCGCCAATCGTGACGTTCCCGACCCTTATTGATCGTTCGCTGGGCACTGGTCAGCTGCCGCCCAGTTTGCCAACGTCGTTCGATAGCCCGATGAAGAACAGGAGTAGGACGAGCGCGATCCCGACCGCGGAGACCCGCTCGTAGACCTCCCGGCCGACCGCGCGCCCGCGAATCCCCTCGATGATCGAGAAGGCGATGTGCCCGCCGTCGAGGGGCAAGAGCGGCAGCAGGTTCAGGAGCGCGAGCGAGAGGCTGAGCAGGCCGAGCACCCAGAGAAAGGTCTCCAATCCTTGCTGGAGCGCCTTCGAGGAGCCCTCGACGATGCCGACCGGGCTCGACACCTGTTTCCGTCCCTGCCCGTGGGTGAGCTGGAGCAGCGACGCGCCGATTTCCTTCGTGACGACGCCGGCCAGGCGCAAAGACTGCCAGAGCGCCCCGCCGGGGCCGAGCGGCTCCGCCTTCAGCCGGAACCCCAGACGGTAGGCGCCGTCCGTGAGCCTCGGCTTGACGGCCGGCAGGTCGATCCAATGGCCGTGCCGGTTGACCTTCAACGTCACGGGTCGGCCCTTCGTGCTTCTGATCTTGCTCGAGATCGTGTCCGGCTGAACCGGCACGCCGTTGACCGCGAGGATCACGTCGCCCGGCTCGAGCACCTTGGCAGCCGGCATGCCCCGGTCGACGACGTCGACCGTGCGGGTCGCGTTCCCGCCGACGATGAGAAAGAGCGCAAAGAAGACAGCGATGGCAAACAGGAGATTCGTGCCAGGCCCGGCGAAGATGACGATGATCCGCTTCCAGATCCGCTGCCGCCAGTAGGCGTCGTCGCCGAGACCGTCGGAGAGCTCCTGCAGGCCACGCCGCGCCGCCTTCAGCGCCTGCCCGGTGACTCCCCCGTGCTCCACTGCGGCCTCGAGCTCGGAGAGATGGCCCCGTGCGGCGTCCATGTCGCCCTCGGCCAATGCCCGCTTCACGCGCTCGGTCGAGCCGACGAGCTGTGGGGCCTCGGCGAGCGCCGGCCCGAAGTGCACGTCCACGTCGGACGGCGCGGGCCGGTGCATCCCGGGGATCTTCACGTAGCCCCCGAGCGGGATCGTGCCGATCCCGTATTCGATCCCCTTGCGCTTGACCTTGACGAGCGCCGGCGGGAAGCCGACGTAGAAGCGGCGCGGGCTCATGCCGACGGCTCGGGCGGTGAAGAAGTGGCCGGCCTCGTGGACGAGCACGAGCAGCCCGAGGCCGAGGATGGCGATGAAGAAGCTCACGTCACGACCGCACCGGCGGCCTGCTCGGCGAGCCGCCGCGCTTCGGCGTCGGCCTCCACGAGCCCCTCGAGGTCATTGGCCGCGGCACCGTCGGCCGCGGCCATCGTTTCTTCCACGACCTCGGCGATTCGCAGGAACGGGAGCCGCCCGGCCAGGAAGGCCTGCACGGCGACCTCGTTCGCGGCGTTGTACGCGCAGGGATAGGTCCCGCCCGACTCGCCGGCGCTGCGTGCGAGCCCGAGAAGCGGGAACGTCTCGAGATCCGGCGGCTCGAATTCGAGCTTCAGGCCTGCCGAGAAGTCGAGAGGCTCGATGGGAGTGGCGGCGCGCTCCGGGTACGTGAGCGCGAACGAGATCGGGACCCGCATGTCCGGGTAGCCGAGGTGCGCAAGCGCGGCGCCGTCCCGGAAGCGAACGAGCGCGTGCACGACGGAGGCCGGGTGGACGACGACCTCGATCCGCTTGTACGGCACGCGGAAGAGGAAGTGCGCTTCGATCAGCTCGAGCCCCTTGTTCGCAAGGGTCGCCGAGTCGACGGTGATCTTCGGGCCCATCCGCCAGGTCGGATGCGTCAACGCATCTGCGCGTGTGACCTTGGCGAGCTCGTCGCGACTGCGGCCGCGGAACGGGCCGCCGGAAGCCGTCAGGACGAGCGAGTGGATCGTCTCCGGCAAGCGGTTCTCAAGGCACTGGAAGAGCGCCGAGTGCTCGCTGTCGACGGGCAGGAGCAACCCTCCACCCCGCTCCCGCGCCGCCAGCGCCAGCTCGCCCGCCGCGACGAGGCTTTCCTTGTTCGCAAGCGCGAGCGTGACACCGCGCTCGAGCGCCCACAGCGTCGCCGGAAGCCCGGCGAAGCCGACGACCGCGTTCAGAACGACGTCGGGCTCAACCGTGTCCAAGAGAGCCGTGAGGTCGCCGCCGACCTGAACGTGCTCGATACCCCGCTCCGCCGCGAGCGTGTCGATCTCGTTCGACCCGGACGCAAGGGCGCAGGCCTCGAGCTCGGGATGCGCGTCGATGATCTCGAGCGCCTGGTGCCCGATCGATCCCGTCGCGCCGAGAACGGCGATCCTTTTCACAGAGAAATTGTAGGTGGGGTCAGACCCCTGCGACGGCGGCGATGAAGTAGTACGACGCGATCGTCGAGAACAGGATCGCGTCGAGCCGATCGAGCATCCCGCCGTGCGCGGCCAGCAGCCGGCTCGCGTTCTTCACCCCCACGTCGCGCTTCAACGCGGACTCGAACAGGTCGCCGAGCGGCGCGGCGATCGCGATCACCCCGCCGAGCACGAGTGACTCCGGAATCGTCAGGAAATCCGCCTTGTACAGAGCGACGAAGCTGACCGCGACCGCCGCGGCCGATCCGGCGACGAAGCCTTCCCAGGTCTTGCCCGGCGAGATCGACGGCGCCAACTTGTGACGGCCGACGAGGTAGCCGACGAGGTACGCCGCTGCGTCGGCCGCCCAGACGGCGAGCAGGACCGTGATCGCGGCAAGCCGGCCGTGCTCGGGAATCTCCCGCAGCAGAACCGCGTGCGCGAGACCAAGGCCGATCCAGCCGGCTCCGAGCAGCGTGAGCGCGACCGACACCGTCATCGAATGCCGCGTCCCTGCGACACCCTTGAAGACGAAGGCAAGCGCGAAAGTGGACAGGAAACCGCCGAGCGCCCAGGCGGGGCCGCTCAAGGTCGCCCCGAGCAGCGCCGCCACCGCACCGAGGTAGCCGGCGAGAACAACCGGCCGGAGAGTCCTCGCCATCCAGTAGAGCTCGTGCAGCCCGATCAACGCCGCAATCGTCGTCAGTGCGAAGAGCGACCAGCCACCCAGGTAGACGACACCGATCACGATCGGCGCGCCGACCACGGTGATCAGAAGCCGAGAGAGGAACGGGCTCATCGCCGCCCGAACCGCCGCCGCCTGCCCGCGTACTCGGTCACCGCGGCGCGCAGGTCCTTCTCGCCGAAGTCGGGCCACAGCGTCTCGACGAAGACGAGCTCGGAGTACGCCAGCTGCCAGAGCAGGAAGTTCGAGATCCGCAGCTCGCCGGAGGTGCGGATCACCAGGTCCGGATCAGGCATGTCCGGCGCGTACAGGTAGACCGCGAGCACGTCCTCGTCCACCTCCTCCGCCTCGACGCCTGAGGCGATCAGCCGCCGAGCGGCATCCGCCAGCTCCGCGCGACCGCCGTAGTCGAACGCGATCCAGAGCTGGAGCCGGTCGCGGTCGCCCGTCTCGAGCTCGAGCGCGGCCATCCGTTCGCGCAGCTCCTGCGAGGCCCGGTCGCGCCGGCCGATGAAGCGCGTGCGAACGCCCTGCTTGGCGAGATCGGGGAGCTCCCGATCGATCGTCTCCCGGAAGATCTCCATCAAGGAGTCGACCTCGGGCGGGGGCCGCAGCCAATTCTCGGTCGAGAACGCGTACACCGTCAAGGACTCGATGCCGAGGTCGATCGCAGCCTCCACCGTGCGCCGAAGCGCCCGCGTTCCCTCGCGGTGACCGGCCTCGACCGGCAGCCCCTTTTTCTGGGCCCAGCGCCCGTTTCCGTCGAGGATGATCGCGACGGAACGCGGGATCTCCGAGAGGTCGAGCGGCGTCTGGCGCCCGAAGAGGCCGCGGATCCGGGCTCGCAGGCTCAGGGCCTCTTAGACCTCGGTGATTTCCGCTTCCTTGCGCGTCAGCAGGTCGTCGATCTTCTTCGTGTGCTCGTCCGTCAGCTTCTGGACACGCTCCTCCGCGCGCCGCTCGTCGTCCTCGCCGACCTGCCCCTTCGTCTTCAAGTCCTTGAGGTGCTTGTCGGCGTCGCGGCGAACGTTGCGGACCGCGATTTTGCCGTCCTCGGCGATCTGCCGGACGACTTTGACGAGCTCTTGCCGGCGCTCCTCGGTCAGCTGCGGAATCGGCAGGCGGATCAGCTTGCCGTCGTTCGAGGGCGTGAGCCCGAGCTCGGACTCCTGGATCGAGCGCTCGATCGCCTTCAGCGAGCTGGGGTCGAACGGCTGCACGGTCAGCATGCGCGGCTCGGGGACGTTGATCGTCGCGAGTTGCTTCAGCGGCGTCGCCTGTCCGTAGTAATCGACCTGGATGCGGTCGAGGAGCGCGGCAGATGCGCGACCGGTGCGAACCGAGTTGAACTCGACCTGAGTGGACTCGACCGACTTGTCCATGCGCCGGGTCGCGTCCTGGATGAGATCGTCGATCACGCGCTCTCCTCGCTCGGGGTCGCGATGATTGTGCCGACCCGCTCGCCGAAAATCACGCGCTTGATGTTCCCGTTGACGAGCTCGAAGACGTGAATCGGCAGCCCGTTGTCCATGCAGAGCGAGAGCGCGGTCGTGTCCATGACGCGCAACCCTCGCTCGATTGCCTGCAGGTGCGTGAGCGTCGGCAGGAGCTCGGCGTCCGGGTCGCTGCGCGGATCGCCGTCCAGGACGCCCTCGACGGCATGCTTCGCCATCAGGATCGCCTCTGCGCCGATCTCGAGCGCCCTCAGCGCGGCGGCGGTGTCGGTGGTGAAGAACGGATTGCCCGTCCCGGCCGCGAAGATGACGATGCGCCCCTTCTCGAGGTGGCGAATCGCGCGGCGGCGGATGTAGGGCTCGGCGATCTCGGCGACTCCGATCGCGGACAGGATCCTCGTCGGCGCGCCCAGCCGCTCGACGACGTCCTGGAGCGCGAGCGCGTTCAGCAGCGTCGCGAGCATGCCCGCGTAGTCGGCCGTCGCGCGGTCCATCCCCTCGGCGGCCGCAGCCATGCCCCGGTAGATGTTCCCCGCGCCGACGACGATCGCGACCTGAACGCCCGCGTCCTGGCACTCGACGATCTCCTGTGCGATCTCCTCAACCCTCTGCAGGTCGAGGCCGTACTCCTTGTCGCCCATCAGGGCCTCGCCCGAGAGCTTCAGCAGAACGCGCTCGAACGCCGGCGACCGGTCGCCGCGCCTCGCGGGGCTCTCTTCCTGGACGGTCACTCGGCGACCGCGTAGCGCTCGAAGGCGAGCACTTTGAGCCCTTCCTCCTCGAGCGCCTCTCCGACGGTCTTCTTCGGGTCGTGGATCCAGGGCTGCTCGTCGAGGACGTTCTCCGCGAAGAAGCGCTTCCCGAGCATTCCCTCGACGATCTTCGGCCGCGCCTGCTCGGGCTTCGACTCCACCTCCGGGAGCTTCTCGTAGATCGAGCGCTCCTTGTCGATCTCCTCGGCCGGAACCTCGGGACGACTCCGCCAGCGCGGCGCCGCAAAGGCGATGTGCATCGCGAGCCGCCGTGCTGCTTCCGGCGAGCCCTCGGCCTTGACGAGGACACCGATCTTGTTTGCCGGCGGATGGATGTACGAGGCCAGAGACTCCCCGTTCGACGACTCGAAGCGGGCGGCTCCGGCAACGACGATGTTCTCGCCGATCTTCGCGATCAGCTCGGTGCGCTCGTCCTCGAGCGACGAGACCGCCCCGGGGCCTTGCTCCTCGACGAGATCGAGCACCCGCTGCGCGAACGCCTGGAACTCATCGTTCTTGGCCACCGGCTCCGTCTCGGAGCCGACGGCGACAAGGGTTCCCTTCGAATCGTTGACACGGGCGAGGACGACGCCTTCGGTCGTCTCTCTTCCGGCGCGCTTGCCCGCTTGCGCCACTCCCCATTCGCGCAGGAGTTGCTTCGCCGCGTCGAGATCGCCGTCTGCTTCCTGCAGGGCGCGCTTGCAGTCCATCATCGGCGCGCCGGTCAGCTCGCGGAGCTCCTTGACGAGTGCGGCTGGAACCTCGCTCATTCCGCGGGCACCTCGGCTTGCGCGGTCTCCTCGGCGCGTTCGGCCGGCAAGGGCTGCTCGTTCGCAGGCGCTTCTTCGCCAGCGGGCGTCTCTGCCTCTGCCTCTGCTTCTGTCTCCGTCTCTTCCTCGGCCGCAACCGCTTCGAACTCCTCCGGCTTCACCTGCTGCTTGCCGGCCTCGATCGCGTCGGCGATCGTCCGGATCACGAGCTCACAGGCCTTGATCGCGTCGTCATTGCCCGGGATGACGTAGTCGGCCTCGTCGGGGTCGCAGTTCGTGTCGACGAGGGCGATGACCGGCAGGCCGAGGCGCTTGGCCTCCCGAACTGCGATCGCTTCCTTGCGCAGGTCTACGACGAGCAGCGCGTCGGGCTGGCGCTTCATGTCGGCGACGCCGCCGAGATGGCTCTCGAGCCGCTCGAGCTCGGCGAGCATCGAGATCCGCTCCTTCGGCGGCAGCAAGTCGAGCTGGCCCTCGTCCTTGAGGCGGCGCAGCTCGTGCAGGCGTTCGATCCGGCTCGAGATCGTTCGCCAGTTCGTGAGCAGGCCGCCGAGCCAGCGGTGGTTCACGTAGGGCATGCCGACGCGCTTCGCGTGCTCCTCGATCGCATCCTGGGCCTGCTTCTTCGTGCCGACGAAGAGCACGGCGCCGCTGCGGCCTGCGAGGTTGCGGGCGAACGCGGCAGCCTCCTCGAGGAGCTCGAGGGTCTGCTCCAGGTCGATGATGTAGATGCCCCCGCGCTCGCCGAAGATGAAGCGGCGCATCTTCGGGTCCCAGCGGCGGGTCTGGTGGCCGAAGTGGACACCGGCCTCCAGCAGCTCTCGCATGGTAACGACGGACAAGCGTTCCTCCTGTGGTTGTTTGCGCTTCAGCCGGCGGCGTTCGGGTGGAACCGGAGTCCGTTCAGATCCGGCACCGCCACCCGTCCGTCCCGCCGGGACGGGTTTCAGAGTCGACGGATTCTAGCCGTTTGCCCGCAAACGCCCCAGATACGAATCCAGCTCGGGCGGGAGCGGCGATTCGACCTCCACCCGTTCCCCGGTGAACGGGTGGTCGAACCCGAGCTCGCCGGCGTGCAGGAACTGGCGGCCGAGAGCCGCCTCCGAGACGCCGTACACCGGATCGCCGACCACGGGAAGGTCGATTGCGGCCAGATGGACGCGGATCTGGTGCGTCCGCCCGGTCTCGAGGCGCACGTTCACCAGGGTATGGCCACGCAGGAGCTCGGCGACCGCGAAGTGCGTGACCGCGTCCCGCGGCCGCTCGGTGTCGAGCGACTGCCGCGTCGGGTCGTCGCGGTCGCGGCCGATCGGCGCTTCGATCTTCCCTCGCCACGAGCGCGGACGGCCTCGCACGAGGGCGACGTAACGCCGTTCGAGCGCGCGGTCACGCACGAGGTCCTGCAGGCGACGATGAGCCTCCTCCGACCGCGCGACGACCAGAAGGCCCGAGGTGTCGCGATCGAGCCGGTGGACGATCCCCGGCCGCCCCTCCTCCCCGCCCCCCGCCTTTCCGAGCAGCCCGTGCACAAGCGTGCCGCTCCCGTGGCTGGCGGCCGGGTGCACGACAACTCCCGCCGGCTTGTCCACGACGAGCAGGTGGTCGTCCTCGTAGGCAATTCGAAACTCGACGTTCTCGGCCTGAAGGGCGACCTGCGGCTCCTGGGCCGGCAACTGGACCTCCAGCTCCTCCCCACCCTCCAGGCGGTGACTCTTCGCCTGCGCGCTTCCATCGACGCGCACCGAGCCCGACGCAAGCAGCTTCTCGGCAGCCGAGCGCGAACCGACCTCGGGAAGCTGCGCGAGGAAGCGGTCCAGGCGCGCGCCCGCCGCTTCGTCAGGAACGCGGAGATTCAGGAACGGCCCGCGGTCGCGCTTGCGCCCGTTGCGGCAGCAGGAGCGCGGCCAGGAGGACGAGGACGCCGAGGACGATGAAGCTGTCGGCGAGGTTGAACGCCGGCCAGAACCGGAGGTCGATGAAGTCCGTCACGTGACCGAGCCTGAGCCGGTCGATCAGATTCGACGCGCTGCCCCCGATGAGCAGCCCGAGCGCCACCGGCAGGATCGGGTGGCGGGCGCCGGAACGCGCGAAGAACAGGAGCATCCACCCCACGGCCACCGCGGTCAGCGCGGTCACGACCGGGGTCGCGCTCGCGAAGAGCCCGAAGGCGATTCCCGAGTTCTGGACGTGGTGGATCGAGAGCGGCCCGAGAACGTGACGTTCGGAGTCGAGCGAGAGATGACTGGAGACGATGTGCTTCGTGAGCTGGTCGCCGCCGAGCGCGGCGAGCGCGATCGCGGCCAGCCCGAGCCACTGCTGGCCTCGGGCGGCCAGCGAGCGTTGAGCCCCGGACACGGGCGTGAGCGCGTCCGTCGACGAGCCGACCCGCACGTCTGCAACTCGCGGTGCGGGCTCGCTCAACCCCGCTCCTCCAGGCGCTTGCAGTCGATGCAATGGGTTGCCCACGGGATCGCCGCCAGGCGCTCCTCGGCGATCTCCTGTCCGCAATTCACACAAATACCGTAGGTGCCGTCCTCGATTCTCTGGAGAGCCGCTTCGATCGCGGTCAGCACGTGCTCGGAGTTCTCCTCGAGCGTGTAATCGATCTCCCGGTCGACCGTGACCGTCGCCACTTCGGCCATGTGGTTGTCGATCGGCATCTCCTCAGTCTCGTCCTCGATCGACCCCGGGTTCTCCGCGTGGAGGTACTCGATCGCGTCGAGCACGCGGCGGCGCTCGTCCTCCAGGAGGTCACGGAAACCGTCGACGTCGATCGCCATAGAGGCAGTCTAATGTCCGCCCCGGGCGCCGCTTGCGGTGCCCGAATCAGGACCACGGCCGAGGCATCGCTTGCGATGCCGATGGAGGCCATGCCGGCTTTGCCGGCGTGGCCGTTTGCCTCCCCGCGCGACCGTCAGAAATGACCGGTCGAGCAGTCCGATCTCCAAGCCAGCGATCTAAGCTGCCTCGGCGGCTGCGTCCTCCTCGTCTTCGTTCTCGTCCACGATTGCGAGCGCGGACCGCAGAAGCGACCGGATCCGGCTCGCCTCGCCGCGCAGATACTCTCGCTCGCCGAGCGCCTGCTGTTTGATCAGGCGCGCTTCAGAATGTGCCTCCGTGAGGATCACGTCGGCCTCCCTGCGGGCCTGGTCCTTCAGCTCCTGGGCGCTTCGCTCCGCGGAGACGAGCGTCTTGCGGAGAAGCGTCTCGAGGTCGCGGTAGCGGGCGATGTCCGACTCGAGGCGCTCGAGCTTGTCCTCGAGGTCGGCCCGCTCCCGCCAGACCTCTTCGAAGCTCTCCACGATCTCGTCGAGGAGTCGGTCGGTGGCCGCGCGGCGATAGCCGTACACGCCCCGGCCGAGCTTCACGTGGCGGATTTCGACAGGTGCTAGTGCCATCTCTCCACCTCCTTTCTCAATGGAATCGGTCGAGGATCGACGCGATCAGCCGGTCGAGGATGCCGAGCGAGAAGATCGCGATGATCGGGGACAGGTCGAGGGGGCCGAAGGGCGGCAGGATGCGGCGAAACAACCGCAGATACGGCTCACAGACGTCGTAGAGGAAGCGCTGGATCCGGTTCAGCCAGGGCGAATAGGGAAGCCGGATCCAGGACGTGATGATGTAGCCGAAGATCAAGAGGATGTACACGAGGATGAAGACGTGCACGAAGTTCTCGATCGACGAGATCGTGTCAGCGAGCACGGGTGAGCCGCCCATGCGGCCGTGTTCGGCCCGCAGGGGCCCCTTCCTCTCCCGAGTTGGGGGTTGGGACTAAGTCCGATCGGGGCGACGGCTCATTTCCAGACGGCCGCACGGCCTGAGAGCGCGCGCCTCAGGCCTGATTGAAGAAGCCGCCGCGCTCCAGGAGACGAGCGCGTTCTTCTGCGGAGACCTCGACGTTTCGCGGCGTAAGCAGGAACACCTTGTCGGCGACCCGCTGCATGCCGCCGTCCATCGCGTACGTGAGCCCGCTCGCGAAGTCGATCAGACGCTTGGAGAGGTCAGCGTCGGAGCTCTGGAGGTTGAGGATGACCGGCGTCCCTTCCTTGAACTTGTCAGCGATCTGCTGCGCGTCGTTGAAGCTCCGCGGCACGACCAGGTGGACCCTGACCGACGCGTGGCCGGGCGCAGCTTCGACGGGGCGGGGCCGCGGGCGAAGGACGGCCGTGCGCGCGCCCTGCGGCGATTCGGGCTCGGTCCAGTCCTCGAATTCCGCCCGGCGGCGACGTGGTGAGAGGCGGCGGACGTTCGGGCGTTCGCTGTAGGAACGCTCGAGCTCCTCGTTCGTTACGTACCCGTCTTCATCCCAGTCTTCGTCCTCTTCGGCGATCCCGAAGTAGACGAGGGTCCGGTTCCAGACGTCGGCGAAGCCCATAGCAAGAGAAAAGCTTAACTAGCGATACAACACAGTGCCTATTCGAATTAGGGTCGCGCCCTCCTCCGCGGCTACCTTGTAATCCTGGCTCGTGCCCATTGAAAGTTCCGACAGTCCGTGTTCTTCAGACAGCTCGCGCAGTTTTCGGAAGAGAGGCCGCGAGGCTTCGGGATCGTTTGTCTCGGGCGGCATCGTCGAGAGCCCGCGCACGTCCGGATAGAGCTTCAGGAAGTCGGTCAGGCGCTCCGGCGCGATACCTGACTTCGTCTCCTCGCCCGTGAGATTGACCTGCACGAGCGCGGGCACCTCGAGCCTCTGTGCCGCCGACTCGGAGTCGAGGGAGTGGACGAGCTCGCAGATGCCGTTCACGACTTTCGTCTTTCGGCTCTGCAGATGCCCGATGAAGTGCCAGCGAAAGGCATCCGCGTACAGCTCATGCTTCGCCTCGAGGTCCTGGGCGCGGTTCTCGCCGACGACCTCGATCCCGGCCTCGGCGAGGACGGCCATCTCCTCGAGCGGGACGTACTTCGTCGCGGCGACGATCGTCACCCCGGGCCCGACGTCCGCGCGCACGTGTTCATAGCGCGAGCGCACCTCGCTAGCGGATAAAGCCGATGACGCCCTGCGTGCCACGGGGCTTTCCGGTCCTCCGTTCCGAGAAGAAGAGATCGTCGTTGCACGACGTGCACAGGTCGAGACGCTCGACCTGCACCGCACCGGCCGCGCGGGCGGCCTGCTCGGCCGCGGTCCAGAGGTCGAGTTTCCCGTTGTGGACAACACGTGGGCCGAACCGGTCGCGGAACGGGGCGGCGACCTCCTCCCCCACCTCGTAGCAGCACGGGCCGATCGTAGGGCCGACGACCGCAGCCGTCCGCCCGCCGATGGTCTTCGCAGCCACCTCGACGATGCCGTCGAGCAGACCGCGCCAGCCGGCGTGCAGAACGGCGAGCGCAGGCTGATCTCCGTTCGTTCGCGCGAGGGCGATCAGCGCGCAGTCTGCGCCGAGCGCGAGCATCGGCAGGTCCGGCTCGTCCGTCCAGATGCTGTCTCCGGGCGTCCCGCGAGAGCCCGCCTGCGCCCGGTTGACGACGATCGAATGGTGCTGAAAGCCCAGAGTCAGCCGCTCCCCGTCGGCGCCGACCGCGGAGCAGAGCCGCAGACGGTTCTCGTCGACACGCTCCCCTTCGTCTCCCGTCCGCCGGCCGAGGTTGAGAGATTCGAACGGCCCGTCGCTCACCCCGCCCCGTCGCGTCGAGAAGGCGACCTCGTAGGGCCCCGGCGCCTGCCAGCGGAAGAGCGGGAGGTTCACGTCTGCTCGATCAGCTCCCGGGCCGCGGCGAGCTCCGATTCCCTTCCGTCCAACTCGCCGTTCAGCTTACGGCGGCGGAGCTCCGCGAGCACCTCCCCCACGCGGGGCGATTCTCCGAGGCCGAGCTCGGCGACGTCGCGGCCGGTGATCTCCAGGCGAATGCTTCCGAGCCGCTCGAAGTACTCGTGCAACTGCGGAAGGTCGGTGAGCGCCAGCGCGAAGAGCGGCGCGTCGGGGGCGTGCGGCTCGGCCAGCGCGACAAGTTCGGCCGGCGAGAGCGAGTCGCTGCTGAGCCGGTCGACGATTTGCGGACCGAGCGTGACCGCCGCCGCAATGTGCTGCGTGTCGCGCCGGCGCACCTTCAGGGCGTCGAGCCACGGGATGAGCTCCTCGGACGGCACGCCGCGCGCGATCGCGGCGAAGCCGAGCCGCCATCCGGGGATCCCCAGCCGATGGCGCTCGTTCAGCTCCCGAAGGCGATCGAACAGCGCCGCGGTTTCCTCGTCGGCGACGAGGCCGGCGTGGATCGCCGGCGCGGCTCCGAGCTCCCCGAGGCGCACGATCGAGTGGTGGACGTCGCCCTCCTCGAGCATGAGCTCGAGCTCGTCGCGAACACGCGCACCCGAGAGGTCGCTGAGATGGCCCGCCTCGATCGAGCGCCGTGCGAGCGCTTCGGTGTGCTCGTCCATGCGGAACCCGTAGCGGTTCTCGTACCGGATCGCGCGGAAGATCCGCGTCGGATCGTCGATGAACGAGCGGTCGTGCAGCACGCGGACTCGCCCCGCCTCGAGGTCGACGCGGCCTTCGAACGGGTCGAAGAGCTCCCCTCGATCCTCGCGTTTCAGGGAGACGGCCATCGCGTTGATCGTGAAGTCGCGCCGGAAGAGGTCATCTCGCAGCGGAGCGTGCTCGACGCTCGGCAGCGCAGCCGGCGCATGGTAGGACTCGGTGCGCGCGGTCGCGACGTCCACCCGCTGGTCGGCGCCGTAGAGAACGACGGCGGTGCCGAATTTCGCGTGCGCCTTCACGCGCCCGTCGAGGGCTTCGGCGAGGGCCCCGGCGAGCGCGATCGCATCGCCCTCGACCGCGATGTCGACGTCGAAGCCCGGCTCGCCGAGCAGGATGTCCCGAACGGTGCCGCCGACGAGGAAGACCCCTTCGTAGGGCTCGCTCACGGCGGTGACCGCGTCGAGGACCGGCTCCAGGTGCTCGGGCGGGGCGAGGGTGTCCATGGCCGCCCCATTCTGCCTGGGGGTACCGCCGGGAATGTCACGCTTTCGGCACAAGGCCGGCACCCATGGGCGCGGTTTTCGGCGCTACGATCGCGGTCGGGAGGAGGTTGGGCTACCGGGGCGCCCGACCCTCTGTCTCGAAAGGCCGTGCCTTAGGCGGTCGCGATCGCGTCGATCTCGACCAGCGCCCCCGACGGGAGCGCGCCCACCTCGATCGT
>Ga0066709_100002485_pt1 | contig 13466 bp, 10 predicted proteins | sample GraSoiAngelo_158_FD_79665 | JGI IMG/M metagenome (GOLD analysis project Ga0066709, IMG submission 79665) | Grasslands soil microbial communities from the Angelo Coastal Reserve, California, USA - 14_1009_16_30cm | ecosystem: Environmental > Terrestrial > Soil > Grasslands | place: USA... | reverse complement strand
GCCCAGAAGCGCGTCGAGAACCACAACTTCGAGATCCGCAAGCATCTCCTCGAATACGACGACGTGATGAACAAGCAGCGCGAGATCGTTTACGGCATGCGCCGTCAGATCCTCGACGGCGCCAGCCAGGTCGACACGATCGCCGAATGGATCGAGGACATGGTGCCGGCCACGCTCGATGGCTTCGCGCCGCCCGACGCCCATCCCGAGGAATGGGACGTGGCCGGGCTCAACGAGGCGTTGTTTCAGCAGTTCGACGTGCGCATCCCCGTGGCCACCTACCAGGAAGCCGCCTCGCGCGACGGCCTGAACGAGCTCGTGCTGGACGCCGTGAAGCGACGCTACGCCGACCGGGAGGCGGAGCTCGGCGAGGAGCTGATGCGGGCCCTCGAGCGCCACGAGATGCTGATCGTCATCGACATGCAGTGGAAGGACCATCTGCTGTCGATCGACCATCTCAAAGAAGGGATCGGCCTTCGCGGCTACGGCCAGCGGGACCCGCTCACCGAGTACAAGAAGGAAGCGTTCGATCTCTTCCAGGACATGGCGGAGCGCGTGAAGGCTGCGGTGGTGGAGCGGCTCTTCAAGGTGCAGGTGGTCCGCGAGACGCCGATGGCGATGCCGACGATGACCGCCCGGGCCGATACTCGCGAGGGCCGGGGCGAGATACCGTCGGTGACCACGGAAGTGCCGCGGGCGGCACCGGCAGTCGCCGCGCCCCGTCCGGTGCCACGCACGGCCACGGGTGACAAGGTCGGCCGTAACGACCCGTGCCCGTGTGGGTCAGGGAAGAAGTACAAGAAGTGCTGCTACCTGAAAGCTGGGGGCTGACCGGCCTCGACATGTAGGGTTCCAGGGCGCTGCGCCCCCTAGGCGTGGTGCTTTTTCATTGGTCGCTAACTGCCCCCCGTGCTAGAAGATCCCCATGCGTCTCGAGTCCATCACCCTGCACGGCTTCAAGTCGTTCGCGGAGCGGACCGAGGTGAAGGTCCTTCCCGGTATTTCCTGTGTCGTAGGTCCCAATGGATGTGGCAAGAGCAATATCTCCGACGCCGTCCGGTGGGCGCTCGGCGAGCAGAGCGCCAAGTCTCTGCGCGGCCAGCGCATGGACGACGTGATCTTCTACGGCTCAGCGTCCCGAAAGCCGGTGGGCTTGGCCGAGGTCGAGCTCAGGTTTTCCAATGACGGAGTCCTGGCCGTGCCCTGGAGCGAGATCGTCGTCGCGCGGCGGCTCTACCGCACCGGTGAGAGCGAGTATCTGCTCAACAAGCAGCCGGCCCGCCTGCGCGACATCTTCGATCTGTTCGCCGGGACCGGAGCGAACCCACGCGCCTACTCGGTGATGGACCAGGACAAGCTCAACCATGTCCTCACCGCGAAGCCGCATGAGCGTCGCGTGTTCATCGAGGAGGCGGCCGGCATCGCGCGCTACAAGCAGCAGCGCAACGAGACGCAAGGCAAGCTCGAGGGCGCCCGGCAGAATCTCGTTCGCGTGAAAGACGTGATGGACGAGGTCAAGCGACAGCTCACCTCGCTGGAGCGCCAGGCCAAGCGGGCCCGGCAGTACAAGGCGCTCGAACAAGAGCGACGCGATGGCGCCCTCGTGCTCGCGGCGGCCGACTTCGCGGGACTGGTGGCCGAGGCCGAGCGACTGGATAGCGACCTCACCCGGCATCGCGAGCGCGAAAGCGTTCTCCGTACGACGGTGAGCCGCCAGGCCGGCCGACAGGCTACGCAGCGCGAAGCCATTCAGGAGAGCGATCACCGCCTCTCCGACCTCCGACAAGGCGTCCAGAAGGTGCAGGCGGATCTCGAGCGATTGATGGAGCGGCGCGAACAGGTGGGAGTGCAGCTTCGCGAGGCGGCCGAGGAAGTCGTTCGTCTCGACGAAGAGATCCGTGTCGCCGGCGAGCGCCTCGACGCGCTGGCCGCCGAGCGCGAGGCCACGCGGGCCGCCCTGGCAGACGCTGAACGTCTGATCGGGGAGCGGGGGCAAACGGCCGACCAGTTGGCGAGCCTGGTCGAGCGCCGGCGCACGGGGCTGGCCGAGGAGCGCGAGCGGCTGGAGGGGCTACGCCTCGAGCAGATTCGCATCGCCGCGGAGCGCACGGATCTCATGCGCTCGGCCGGGGAGCTCCGTGAGCGCGAGAGCCAGTTGGCGCGTCGCGGTGAGCGCCTGGCCACCGAGTTGCGCGAGGCGGAGGCCGAAGCGGAGCGGATCGTTCACACCCGCGCCCAGCTCGAGGCTGCGCGCGAGCGCGCGCTGGCCGAGCTTGCGTCACTCATGAGTCAGCGGGAGGAGTTGGCGGTCCAACTGGCGGCGCGCGAGCGTGGGCTCGCTGACGCCGAGACACGGCTGGCCGATGCGCGCCTGACGCTGGCCGCCCGCACCTCGGGAGCGGAGGCACTGCGCGAGCTCGAGCGCGTTCGTGAGGGATACGACACCGGCGTACGCGCGATCTTCGAGGCGGCCGGTGAAGAGGGCCAGGCTGGCGTGGAAGGCGTGGTGGGAACGGTGGCTGACCTCCTCGACGTTCCGCCCGAGCTTGAGCGAGCTGTTGAGGCCGTGCTGGGCGAGCGCCTCGAGTGGGTTGTCGTCGAGCGTTACGAGCACGCACGAGCGGCCGTCGCATATCTTCAGGAGCAGGGGGCGGGCGCAGCGACCTTCCTTCCGCTCGAGCACCTTCCGCCGGCCGAAGTTATGCCTGACGAGGACGGCGCTCGCTGCGCCGCACGTCAGGTGGCCGCCTGCAACGACAGCCTCGTCCACTTCCTGCTGGGCCAGGTTGCGGTCGTCGAACATCTCGATCAGGCCGAGCAGCTCTGGCGACGGACCGGCGGTGTGGCCACGTACGTGACGCCACGGGGAGAGGTGCTAGCGCCGACGGGGCGGCTGCGCGGAGGCGAGGGGAGCGGCGATCGCGAACGTTCGCTGCTGGCCCGCAAGCGCCAATTGCGTGAGCTGGAGGAGCAGGTCAAGCAACTGGGCGAGACCGTCGGGACCGATCAAACGACGGTGGGCCAGCTCGAGGCGGAGATCGCCACGCTTCGCACGCGGATCGCGGCCGGCGAGCAGACGCTCGGTGAGCGCCAGGCCGAGCGCGTGGCCGGCGAGAAGGATCTCGAACAAGCGATTCGCGAACATGAGCGCGTGCGTCGGCACGCCGAGACGGTGCGCTTCGAAGTCGGCCAGGTCACCCAGGAGTCCGAGGAGACGCGGGGCATGCTGGGTCGGCTGGAGCAACGTATCGCGGCTGCCCGTGAGACGGAAACCGCTCACGAGAGCACGATTCGGGCAATCCGCGACGCGCTCGAAGGAGCGCAGGCCGAGGAGACGGCGCTGGTGACCGAGCTCACGGCGTGCCGGGTCGAGGTCGGCTCGATCCGTGAACGTGCCGAGGCACAGGGGCGCGAGCTCGTGCGCCTCGACCAGATGGAGACCGATCTCACCGACCGCCTCGAGGCGGGCAAGACCCGTCAGCGCCAGCTCGGTGAGCGGCGTGTGTGGCTCGAGGAGGAGCGCCAGCGCACGGATGGGGCCGCCCGCGACGTGGCCGTGGATCGCGACAGGGCGGAAGCGGCGGCGCGCCAGACGGCCGAGGCCCACGACGCACTGCTGGACGAGCTGCGCGTGATCGAGCACGAGCTGCGTGACGCCGAAGGCGATCTCCATCGTCTGGTCAGCACGATGCACGAAGTCGAGTTGCGAGCCACCGAGTTGCGCGTGCGGCGCGAGGAGCTGGCGCTGGACGCCCAGCGCACGTACGGCGTGGACGCCGCCGAGTTGCTCGCCCGCTACGACGCGAGCTGCGATCTCGCAGCGCTCGGCCAGCGGCTGCGCGAGTTGGAGGAGAAGCTGGCCGCCATCGGGCCGGTCAACCTCGTCGCCGACGAGGAATATCGCGAGCTGGACGAGCGACTCACCTTCCTGCGCACACAGCACGACGATCTCACCGCGTCGATCAAAGATCTGGAGAAGGCGCTACGGGGGATGACGCACACGGCCCAGGAGCGCTTCGTCCAGGCCTTCGAGCAAATCAACCGCGACTTCGCGAAGATCTTCGAGCGTTTGTTCGAGGGCGGGCGGGCCGAGCTACGGCTGGTGGAGGCGGAAGAGGGGGGCGATCCCCTCGATACCGGTGTGGACCTGATGGCCCAGCCACGGGGTAAGCGGCTCCAGTCCGTGACCCTGCTGTCCGGCGGCGAGCGCGCCCTGACTGGACTGGCGCTCCTCTTCGCCATCTTCTACTTCCGCCCCAGCCCCTTCTGCGTGCTGGATGAAGTGGACGCGCCTCTCGACGACGCCAACATCCACCGCTTCCTCCGTGTCCTGAGGGAGTTGACGACCCAGACTCAGTTCGTCGTCATCACGCACAACCGGCGGACGATGGAAGCGGCCGACGTTCTGTACGGCGTCACCATGGAGGAGCCCGGGCTTTCGAAGGTCGTCTCGGTCAACCTCAATCCTGATGGATGAGGCGGCATATCTGATAGGCTAGAATCACTGAAATGGTAGGTACGTCGTCGCTCGGCGCGTATCTTCGTGACCTGCGGGGCCGCCGCGGGTTGTCCCTTGAGGAGCTTGCTCGCCTGACGCGTGTGGCCTCACGTTATCTCGAGGCACTCGAGACAGACGAGTTCGGTGAGCTCCCTGCCGCCGTCTTCACCAGAGGTTACATCCGGGCGTACTGCCAGGCGCTGCACGAACCGGTCGAGGAGGCTCTGGCCCTCTATCAGACGCAATCGGGCCGGCCCGCGCCCGCCGCCGCTCCCGTGCCCGTCCGCTCGGCGAGCGCACCGCCGCCGGCGGAGACCGAGGCTCGGAGCCGCTCGACGATCCTCGTGAGCTTTGTGCTTCTCGTGGTTCTCGGGCTGGCTCTGTTCGGTGTCACCCTCGCGCTGCAGTCGGGACGAGAGACGACGGCAAAGCGAGCAACTCCCGACAGCAATGGAGCTCCTTCGCTCAGTCCGTCGTCGGCGCCGTTCACGGTGCCAACCGTCGCCAACGAGCCGCCGTCTCCGCCGGCACCAGCGGTGAGTGAAGTTGCCGTCGCCCCGGCTCCCCCAGTGACTCGCCGGGCACCTGCGCCACCGCCCCCCGCGAGCCCTCCGCCAGCGCCGGCGCCACCGCCGCCATCGGCCTCACCTCCCGCTGCGGCCGCGGCTCCTTCGAATCCTGATCTGAGCGGTGTCGTCGCTGCCGTGACGTCGCCGTACCGCCTCGTCGCCAAGGTGTCCGAGCCCACATGGATCCGGGTGCGCATGGATGATGGCCGGCTGACCGAGGAGACGATTCCGGCGGGCCAGGTGCGCGAGTGGGTGTCCAACGGTCCCTTCGTTCTCACGATCGGCAACGCCGGTGGTGTGAGCTTCGAGCTGAATGGCCGGCCGTTGCCGGCGCTCGGGCCCAGCGGCGCGGTGATTTCCCGGCTCGTCCTGCCCCCGCAGCAGTGAAGTTTCTGTCGTCACTCGGTGAGCGCCTAGGCACAGGCCTCAGGCGCTCGCGAGAGTTCCTCGGCTCCGAGCTCCAGGCCGTTTTCGAGCCCGATCGTCCGATCGACGAAGCGCTCTACGCGGAGTTGGAGGAGACGCTGATCGCGGCCGATCTGGGCGCCCCGCTCGCCGCCGACTTCGTCAACCGCGCGCGCGAGGAGGTCATGTTCGGCACGGTGACGCGAGCCGAGCAACTCCGACCGCTCTTCTGCAGATTTCTCACCGAAGTGCTGACACCGGCGGCCCAGCCTCTCGATCTCGACCATCGGCCGGCCGTCATCTTGATGCTCGGCGTCAATGGCTCGGGCAAGACGACGACCTGCGCGAAGCTGGCCGCGCAATTGCGCGGCGACGGCAAGCAGGTGCTGCTGGCAGCCGCCGACACGTTTCGGGCCGCGGCGATCGAGCAGCTCGAGACGTGGGGAGCGCGGATCGGCGTGGACGTCATTCGCCAGGCGCCCGGCTCGGATCCCGCCGCCGTCGTGTTCGACGCGTTGAAGGCGGCCACCGCGCGCGACGTCGACACGCTCGTCATCGACACCGCCGGCCGCCTCCACACGAAAGCCAATCTCATGGCCGAGCTGGCGAAGCTCAAGAAGGTCATCGAGCGCCAGCTCCCCGGGGCGCCCCACGAGCGACTCATGGTGCTCGACGCGCCGACCGGGCAGAATGGCTTCGCCCAGGCACGGATGTTCCACGAGACGATCGGAGTGAGCGGCGTGATCCTCACCAAGCTCGACGGCACCGCCAAGGGCGGCATCGTCGTGCGAATCGTGCGCGAGCTCAAGCTTCCCATCAAGCTCGTTGGTGTCGGCGAGAAAGTGGAGGACCTCGGATCGTTCGACGCCGCGCGCTTCGTCGATGCGCTGGTGCCGTCGCCATGACCGCCGAGGGCGACGAACGCTTCATGCGGCGTGCGCTCGGGCTCGCCGAGCGCGCACGAGGCCTCACGTCACCGAATCCTCTCGTCGGCGCCCTGGGGGTCGATGGCGAGGCGGTTGTGGGTGAGGGATTCCACGAAGGCGCGGGCGGCCCGCACGCGGAGAGCGTCGCGTTGGCGGCCGCCGGTGGCCGCGCGCGCGGCGCAACGCTGTACGTGACCCTGGAGCCGTGCGCCCACCACGGTCGTACGCCGCCGTGCGCGTCCGCCGTGGTCGCGTCCGGCGTTCGCCGCGTCGTGGTGGCCACCGGAGATCCCGACCCGCGCGTCAACGGTCGCGGGTTCGAGATGCTCCGCTCGGCGGGGATCGACGTCGCCGTCGGCCTCTTGGGCGACGAGGCGGTCCGCCAAAACCGTGTGTTCCTGACGGCGACCCGGTACGGCCGGCCGCACGTCACGCTCAAAGCGGCCATGACGCTCGACGGCCGGATCGCCGACGTTCACGGGGTCTCGCAGTGGATCTCCGGCGAGGCCGCGCGTCGCGAGGCGCATCGCTTGCGGAGCGAGGTCGATGCGATCATCGTCGGTGTGGAGACGGCACTCCATGACGATCCGGCGCTCACCGTGCGTCTCGAGCGCGCTTGGCCGCGGGAGCCGTATCGGGTCGTGCTGGACACCTTGGCCCGAACACCACCGGCGGCGCGACTGATTTCGGCCGGGATGCCGTCCCGTGCGGTGGTGGTCGTGGGACAACGTGCGCCGGCCCAGCGCACGCGCGCGCTGGAGGCGGCTGGAGCCACTGTCCTGAAGGTCGGCGAATCGAACACCCGAGTCGACGCCGGTCAGGCTCTCGCCGAGCTCTTCGCGCGTGATGTCCGGGGCGTCCTCGTCGAGGGCGGGGCCGAAGTCCATGCCGCGTTCCTCGAGGCGGGGTTGGTGGACCGCGTCGCCATGTTCGTTGCACCGCGCCTGCTCGGCGGCCGCGCCGCGCCCGGCGTCATCGGTGGCGTCGGGCGCCCGCTCAAGGACGCCGTGCGGCTTCGACACCTCGCCGTACGGTCGCTCGGCGACGATCTGCTGATCGAAGCCGACGTCGCCCGCGGGGAATAGTGTTCACCGGCATCGTCGAAGAGGTCGGTGAGGTCCTCGCGCTCGCCGGCGCCGGTGCGACCCGGCGTCTCACCGTGCGCGCCTCGATCACCCTGGACGGCAGTGACGTGGGGGCCAGCGTGGCGGTGAACGGCGCCTGCCTCACCGTGGTGGCCCGCGAGGCCGGCAGGCTCGCGTTCGACCTCGGTCCGGAGACCCTCGAGCGCACGACCCTCGGGCTCCTCCGCGCCGGCGCCTCGGTGAATCTCGAGCGGCCGCTTCGACTGGGCACGGCGCTGGGCGGGCACCTCGTGCTCGGCCACGTGGATGGGGTCGCCACCGTGAACGACGTATCCCGTGTAGAATCTCCGGCGCGGGTGCGGATCGGGCTGCCAGGTCCCGAGCTCGCCCCGCTGTTCGTGCCGCAGGGCTCGGTGGCCGTGGACGGGGTTAGTCTCACCGTGGCCGCGCTGGAGGCGGCCGCGTTCGAGGTGATGCTGATTCCGCACACGCTGGCGGCCACGACGCTCGGGCAGCTGCGGGCAGGGCAGCGGGTCAACATCGAGGCCGATGTCATCGGGAAGTACGTGGTACGTTCGCTGGCGCTACGAGGAGCGTCATGACCGGGTTCGCGAGTATCGAAGAGGCGATCGAGGAGCTTCGGCAGGGCCGGATGCTTGTCGTTACGGACGATGAGGACCGCGAGAACGAAGGTGATCTCCTCATGGCCGCCGACAAGGCGACGCCCGAGGCCGTGAACTTCATGGCCAAGCATGGCCGCGGCCTCATCTGCGTGCCCATGACCGCCGAGCGGCTGGATGAGTTGAAGATCTCCATGATGGTTTCGGACAACACCGCGCCACTCGGCACGGCGTTCACGGTCACGGTGGACGCCCGGCGCGGCGTGACGACGGGCACGTCGGCCTACGATCGCGCCATCACCATTCGCACACTGGTGGACGCCGACACCGGTCCCGAAGACCTCACGCGCCCGGGCCACATCCTGCCCCTGCGCGCGATGCCGGGAGGCGTGCTGCGGCGCGCCGGTCACACCGAGGCGGCGGTGGACCTTGCGCGCATGGCCGGCTGCTTCCCGGCCGGCGTCATCTGCGAAGTCCTCGACGAGGACGGCGGGATGGCCCGGATGCCGCATCTCGCCGAGCTGGCGCGTGCCCACCATCTAAAGATGATCACCATCAAGGACCTCATCGCGTATCGGACACGGAAGGAGAAGCTCGTGCGGCGCGTTGCTCAGACGCGACTGCCGACCGAGTTTGGAACGCTGACGGCCATCGCATACGACACGTCGGTGGAGAGCCGCACGCCGCTCGCGCTGGTCATGGGCGACGTCGAGGGTGACGAGCCGGTGCTCGTCCGGATGCACTCGGAGTGTCTCTTCGGCGACGTGTTCCATTGCCGGCGTTGCGACTGTGGCCTGCAACTCCGCCGGGCGCTCGAGATCATCCAGGAAGCGGGACGCGGCGTCCTCGTCTACCTCCGCCAAGAAGGACGCGGGATCGGGCTCATCAACAAGATGCGCGCCTACGAGCTGCAGGACCAGGGTAAGGACACCGTCGAGGCCAACGAGGCGCTCGGCTTCAAGGCGGATCAGCGCGATTACGGGATCGGCGCGCAGGTGCTCGTCGATCTCGGCGTGAAGAATCTTCGCTTGCTCACGAACAATCCGAAGAAGCGGGTCGGGCTCGAGGCGTACGGGCTTCAAATCGTCGAGCGCGTGCCGGTCGAAACGCCGGCCAATCCCGACAACCACCGGTACCTGAGCACCAAGCGCGACAAGCTCGGGCACCTCTTCTCCACGCTGCCCTGAGATGGCTGGTCGCGCTCCCCATCGGCCCGCACCGGCGCGAGCGGTGCGTCCGACCGGGGCGGTGCGCTTCGCGATCGTCGCCGCACGGTTCAACGAGAAGATCACGAAGCGGCTGGTCGACGGGGCCGTGCAAGCCTTCGCGGCGGCCGGTGTCCGCTCCAGTCAGGTGGACGTCCACTGGGTCCCCGGGTCTTTCGAGCTTCCTCAGGCCGCCGGACTCCTCGCCCGAAGCGGACGCTATCGGGCGATCGCGTGCGTGGGTGTCGTGATCCGCGGACAAACGCCTCACTTCGAACACGTGGCGCGCGAAGCGGCGACCGGCATCCGCGAGGTGGCACTCGCGACCGGCGTACCCGTCACGTTCGGGGTCATCACGGCGCTCAACGAGGAGCAGGCGTGGGATCGCGCCGGCGGAGAGGTCGGCAACCGCGGCGAGGAGGCGGCCGAGGCCGCGCTCGAGATGGCCGAGTTCGTCGTCAAGGTGCGTCGTGGGCAAGCGTAGAAAGGCGCGCGAGGTCGCGCTCCAGTTCCTCTACCAGCTCGACGTCTACGGCGAGAACGATCCGGCGCCCCACGCCGACGAGTTCTGGAGCCGTCATCCGGTCGACCCGGACACGCGCACCTTCGCCGACGGGCTGGTCCGGGGCGCCAAGGAGAACCAGCCCAGAGCCGACCGGATCATCTCGCAGTACGCCGAGCACTGGGAGCTCGACCGGATGGCGGTGGCCGACCGCAACATTCTCCGGCTGGCCGTCTACGAGATGCTGTGGCGCGACGAAGCGCCGCCGAAGGTCGTGATCAACGAGGCCATCGAGATCGCCAAGAAGTTCGGCACGCAGGAGTCGAGTCGCTTCATCAACGGGATCCTCGATCGCGTCCGCAAAGAGCTGCGCGCAGCGTCCTGACCCTCGGTCGTGCGGTACGCCGTCCTCTCGGACGTCCACGGAAACCTGGAAGCGCTGCGCGCCGTCCTCGCCGACGCCGCCAGCCGCAGTGACGTCGTGCTCTGCCTCGGTGACGTCGTCGGGTACGGCGCCGATCCCGCCGCATGCGTCGATCTCGTCGGCGAACGCTGCCAGGCCGTTGTCGGCGGCAACCACGAGCACGCTGTGACCGGGCGGCTCGATCTCGAATGGTTCAACCCCTACGCGCGTGCGGCGGCCGAGTGGACGCGCGGAGAGCTCGGCCGCGACGCCATGGCGTGGCTGACGCGCCTGCCCCTGATCAGTGAAGTGGACGAGGCCACCATCGTTCACGCCTCGCCGGCCGGCCCGGACGAATGGGACTATCTCGTGTCGGCCCAGGACGGGTTCGCCGCGTTCGGCGCGTTCGAGACGCGCCTCTGCTTCGTTGGTCATTCCCACGTGTCCCGCGTCTGGTCGTCGGGATCGTGGGGGCGCGATTGGGAGCCGAATCCAGAAGCGCTCGCGCTCGAGGCCGGCTCTCGCTACATCGTGAACGTGGGCAGCGTCGGGCAGCCGCGCGACGGCGATCCGCGCGCGGCCTATGCGCTGTGGGACAGCGAGCGGCGAAGCATCACCGTCCGTCGCGTCCTCTACGACGTCGGCGCCGCGCGCGCGAAGATCGTCGCCGCCGGGCTGCCGCGCTTTCTCGCCGACCGCCTCGGTGAAGGGCGCTGACGGAGCCGGATCTGCCGGACCGCCTGCGCCTGCTCGTCATCCGTCTCGTCCTTTCCGTCACCGGCGGCTTTGCGCTCGGCCTGGCCTATCCAGCCATCGACTGGGAGGGCGCCGCGTGGATCGCGCTCGCGCCCGTCTTCTACGTGGCCGTGACCTCGCCGCCGCGCACGGCGTTCGGCTGGGGATGGCTGGCCGGCTTCGCGTTCTTCTTGCCGTTGCTGCGCTGGCTCAACTTCACGTTCCGCACGTACAGCGAGATTCCCTGGCCGCTCACGTGGGCGCCGACCATGGCGCTCGCCGGATACTGCGCGCTCTACGTCGGTCTCGTGGGAACGGCCATGGCCTGGATCGCTCGCCAGCGTGGCGCAGGCTGGGCGCTCCTGGCCGCGCCATTCCTGTGGGTGACCGGCGAATGGATCCGCAGCATGCTCATGGGCGGATTTCCGTGGGGTGAGCTCGGCTATTCGCAGTATCGTCAGCTCGTCGTGATCCAGATCGCCGAGCTCGGTGGCGCCCACGCCGTCTCCTTCGTCGTGTGCGCCGTCAACGCCGCGATCTCGGCCGCCGTGATCGTCGGGCGCCGCCGCGCTCTCATCGGGCTGGGGCTGGCCGGCGTTCTGGTGGCCGCAACGTTCGGGTTTGGCCGCCTGCGTCTGGCCGACTCCGAGCCGGCGCCAGCGATCACGATCGCAGGTATGCAGCCTTCCATCGAGCAGCCGCTCAAGTGGGACCGTCAACACACGGAAGCGACGCTTCGGATCTACGGCGAGCTCACCCTGAAGGCGGCCGCGCTCAAACCAGATCTGATCGTGTGGCCGGAAACGGCGTCACCCACGCTGCTCCGTCAGGATCCCGATCTGCTTCAGGCGCTGCGCGATCTGACCGCGGCGTCAGGAGTGCCGCTTCTCGTTGGCACCGTGGACGTCGCCGAGTCCGGCCGGACCCGTAACACCGCGTTCCTGCTGACCGAACAGGGGATCGTCGGCAGGTATGATAAGATCCACTTGGTTCCGTTCGGAGAGTTCGTGCCGTTGTCGGGATTGATCGGGTTCGTGAAGAGTTGGGCCGAGTTCATCTCTGAGCTCGAGCCCGGTGCCCGCGCCGTCGTGTTTCCGGGTCCGCCAGCCCCGTTCGGTGTCGTGATCTGTTACGAGGGCATCTTTCCCGAGCTGTTTCGCCGGTTCGTGCGCGGTGGTGCGCGTGTGATGGTGAACATGACGAACGACGCCTGGTTCGGCCACACCGAAGGGCCGCTACAGCATCTCGCGACCTACCCGTTCCGTGCTGTCGAGCACCGCACCGCGGTCGTGCGCGTGGCCAACACCGGGGTGAGCGCCTTCATCGCCCCGTCAGGGCGAATCGCGACGTCCCTGGGTCTCTTCGAGCGTGGGAACCTCGTGGGCCGGGTGGCGTTGCGCTCGCGCGAGACGCTCTACACGCGAGCGGGCGAGTGGCTGGCCTACGTGGCGCTGGCGCTGTCGGCCGGCGCCCTCGGGGCGGCGGCCACGGGAAAGGCGGCCTGATGGTCGGCGAGTACAAGCGTGATGTGAGCGAGCTCACCCGGCGCGTGGACGAGCTCCGGAGGCATCTTTGACATCGCGGCCAAGGAAGCACGCCTCGCCACTCTCGAGACCGAGATGGGCGCGCCGAGCTTCTGGGAGGACAATCGCCGCGCTCAGGAGCTGATCCGCGAGCGAACCGATCTCTCCCGAGTCGTCGCCCGCACCAAGGAATTGGCGAGCCAGGCGGAAGACCTCGGCGTGATGCTCGAACTGGCCGCCGAGCACGAAGATCACGGCCTCGACAAGGACATCATCGAAGGCGTGGGGCGCCTGCGCGCGGCGCTGGATGAGTTCGAGCTCAAGCTGATGCTGTCGGGGCCCCACGACGCGAAGGCGGCCATCCTGTCGATCCATCCCGGTGCCGGCGGCACGGAATCCCAGGACTGGGCGCAGATGCTCATGCGGATGTACCTCCGCTGGTGTGAGCGCAATGGCTTCAAAGCCGAGGTCGTCGATTTGCTGCCCGGCGAGGAGGCCGGGATCAAATCAGTGACGATCGAGGTTACCGGGGAATATGCGTATGGTTATCTCCGCGGCGAGACCGGCGTCCACCGGCTCATCCGGATCTCGCCGTTCGACGCCTCCAGGCGGCGCCAGACGTCATTCGCCTCGGTGGCGCTGGCGCCCGAAGTCGACGACGTCGAGGTCACGGTGCGCGAGGACGAGCTCCGCGTGGACGTCTTTCGCTCGTCGGGGCCGGGCGGCCAGGGCGTGAACACCGCCGACTCGGCCGTACGCATCACGCACCTGCCGACCAACATCGTCGTGCAGTGCCAGAACGAGCGCTCGCAGCTCCGCAATCGCGACACCGCGATGCGCATTCTCAAGGCGCGACTCTTCGAGATCGCCCACAGGAAGCAGCGGGAGGAGCTGTCCGAGCTCACCGGGGAGAAGAAGGAGATCGCCTTCGGTAGCCAGATCCGTACCTACACCTTCCATCCCTACCAGCTGGTGAAGGACCATCGGACCGGCGT
>Ga0066709_100002484_pt1 | contig 13467 bp, 9 predicted proteins | sample GraSoiAngelo_158_FD_79665 | JGI IMG/M metagenome (GOLD analysis project Ga0066709, IMG submission 79665) | Grasslands soil microbial communities from the Angelo Coastal Reserve, California, USA - 14_1009_16_30cm | ecosystem: Environmental > Terrestrial > Soil > Grasslands | place: USA... | reverse complement strand
CGAAGCTGCATCCCGCCGATATCGCCGATATCGTCGAGGATCTGCCGCCCGCCGATCGCGAAGCGGTGTTCGAAACGATCGACGAGGAAGTCGCCGCGGAGACGCTCGAGGAGCTCGATCCCGACATCAAGGTCTCTGTCGTCGAGTCGCTGGACACCGATCGCGTCGCCGACATCGTCGAGGAAATGGATCCCGACGCGGCGGCCGACCTGCTCGGCGATCTGCCCGAAGAGCGATCGGGCGAGATCCTCAAGGAGATGCAGCCCGAGGAGCGGCAGGAGGTGACGCAGCTCCTCGAGTTCGCCGAACACACCGCCGCCGGCCGCATGACGACCGAGTTCATCGCGGCGCCCGAAACAGCCGTCGTCGACGACGCCATCGAGGCGTTGAAGCGATTCGAAGGGAGCCGTGAAGCGCTCGCGACGGTCTACCTGACGGGCCCGGGCAATCGGCTCGTCGGATCCGTGCCGCTCGTCAGGATCGCCATCTCGTCTCCCGGCGCGCAGCTGTCCGATTTGAGCGAGCCGTACGTCGCCTGCGCGCCGGACACGCCGGAGGACGAAGTCGCGGCGCTCTTCGACAAATACAACCTGATCACGCTCGCCGTCGTCGACGAACATGGACGCCTGACCGGCATCATCACCGCCGACGACGTGATCACGATGCTGCGGCATCGTCACTGAAACGCACGCGATGGACTTCCTTCGCAAGGAGTGGCGAAGCCGGCTCGTTCTTTTCCTCGCGGTCGTCGGACCCGGATTCATCACGGCGAACGTGGACAACGACGCGAACGGCATCGCCACCTACTCGGTCGCGGGGGCGCAGTTCGGCTACTCGCTGCTGTGGACGATGATTCCGACGATCGTCGCGCTGGTCGTCGTGCAGGAAATGTCGGCCCGCATGGGCGCCGTCACGGGCAAAGGGCTCAGCGATCTCATTCGCGAGGAATTCGGCCTGCGGACGACGTTCATTCTGATGCTCGCGCTCGTCGCGACGAACTACCTGAACATCGTCGGAGAATTCGCCGGCGTCGCGAGCGGCTTCGAGCTGTTCGGCATCTCCAAGTACATCGTCGTGCCGCTGGCGGCGTTGATCGTCTGGGCGATGGTCGTTCACGGCACGTACAGCAGCGTGGAGAAGATCTTTCTCTCCGCGTCGCTCTTTTATGTCGCCTACGTCGTGTCGGGCGTGCTGGCGCATCCGGACTGGAAAGCGGCGGCGCTTTCCACCGTCACGCGTCCGGCGAGCATCGGCTTCCGCAATTACGGCTACCTCTACATGGTGATCAGCCTCGTCGGGACCACGATCGCGCCGTGGATGCAGTTCTATCTGCAGGCGTCGATTGTCGAAAAAGGGGTGACGGTCCGCCAGTACGCGGCGTCGCGCCTCGACGTGATCGTCGGGTGCCTCTTCGCCGGCATCGTCGCGTGGTTCATCGTCGTCGCGTGCGCCGCGACGCTGCACACGGTGGGCAAGTACAACATCGTGACGGCGGCCGACGCCGCGCAGGCGCTGCGGCCGCTCGCCAGCGAGTACGCGTATCTGCTCTTCGCGGCAGGACTGTTCAACGCGTCGCTGTTCGCGGCGTCGATTCTGCCGATCTCGACGGCGTACGCGGTGTGCGAAGGACTGGGACTGGAGTCGGGACTCGACAAGCGGTTCGACGAGGCGCCGACGTTCTACTGGCTGTACACGCTGCTCATCGTAGTGGGCGCCGGCGCGCTCATGCTGCCGCGCTTCCCGCTCTTTCGGGTGATGGTCGCGTCGCAGATGCTGAACGGCGTCCTGTTGCCGTTCGTGCTCGTGTTCATCGTGGTCCTGATGAACGATCGCGAGCTGATGGGCGAGCACGTCAACTCGCGCGGCTACAACATCGTGGCGTGGGCGACCGTGGCGGTGATGATCGCGTTGACGGTCGCGATGATCTTCTGGCGCTAGCGCTGACGGAGGTGCAGCACGAGCTGCCAGCGCTGCAACTCCGGGAGAAAGCTGAACGCCGGCATGCCGGACCGGCTGTTGCCGGTGCTGATCTTCCAGAACAGCGCGCCGTCGGTTTGCGCCTGCACGTCGGCCTGCGACAGATCCGGTGCGTCTTCGGTGCCGCGCGCATCGGCGCCGTGGCAGGTGGCGCATCGTTCCTGAAACAGCTTCGCGCCGCCCGCTGCGGCATCAGGGCGATTGGCGAGCGGGTTTTGCTTCGCGCTGGCGTTCGGCGGCGCCATCCAGCCGTTGTCGCGCTCGCGCACCTGCGCAGTTGCGACGACGAGCGACGCATACACGACGATCGCGGCAGCGAGGATCGCTCTCATCGGCGACCTCGCAGCGACAGCTCGTACGACCAGCCGACGCGGAGCAGATAGCGGTCGCTCGCTTTCGTCAGGCCGAAGCCGGTCGACGCCTTCAACGTCGAGCGATCGCTGACGCGCCACGCGACAACCGGAGCCAGATAATGCCGCGTCTCCTTCAACGTGTAGTCGTGCGACGTGCCGAGGCCGCCGAACAGCTCGACGCCGGCCACGAGAGTCTCGCGACAGAAGCGGCAGGAGATGCCGCTCGCGAGACCGCCGAGCGATCGCGAGACGCCGACGCTGTATCCGAACTCCAGTCCCTCGTCTTCGGTGAGGTTCTTTTCGAACGTCACGTTCTCGGACATGTTCCAACCCGAGATCGCGCTCGACAGAATCAGCTTCGTCTCGAGCTCGTGCATGTGCTCGTGCCGGAGATCGGCGATCGGCTCGAACGAGAGCGGGCCGGCGCCGACGATTTCCTTCTGGATCCGGCTCGCCTCGTTGATGCTCTCGTATTCGACGTAGAGAACCGGGTTAATCCGGTGCTCGCTCCTGAGCGGACGGAACCGGTTCTCCCAGCGCCAGCCGCTGAACCCGGAACTGTCGCCGCGAGCGCTGACGCCTTCAAGGTAGAGCTCTGTCGTCCACCATCCCTTCACGCCGTATTCGAGCTCGAGCCACGGCGCCAAGTACGTCGGGTGGTCCCCCCGCGGCATCCCCGAGGTGTTGGCGAGGGCGATTTCGAGGTTGCCTGGTTCCTCGAGGTAGTGATCGTAGGTGACGAAGTACGGGCCGTCCTGCGCGCGGGCGGCCGCGGCATTCACAAGAACGAGCGCAGTCAATAAGGACCAGATGCGGCGCGGCGACATATGACTCCTCGGCGGTATTGCATCCTGAGACCGAGTCTCAAGATTGATAGGCCATGCTACCGGGAGATATCCGACCAGTCAAGTCGCCTTTCCAATTTATTCGAAATCTTCTTCGCGGGACTGCACGCTATTGGCGCTCGATGATCGGACGACTGCCGGAATCCCTAATAAACGCGTCGTTCTTGGGTCGGGCGCAGGCAACTTACTGGTTCAGATCGACCCAGACGCTCTTGACCTGCGTGTAGTGCTCGAGGGCATGGACGCTCATCTCGCGGCCGAAGCCGCTTTGCTTGTATCCGCCGAAGGGAGCGGCCGTGTCATAGATGTTGTAGCTGTTGATCCAGACGGTGCCGGCCTGCAGCTTTCGCGCGACGTAGTGCGCCTTCTTGATGTCTTTGGTCCAGACCGCGGCAGCGAGACCGTACGGCGAATCGTTCGCGCGCGCGATCGCTTCGTCGACGTCGGCGAACTCGATTGCCGCGAGCACCGGCCCGAAGATCTCCTCGCGCGCGATCGTCATGTCGGGCGTCACGTTGTCGAACACCGTCGGCTGCAGGAAATAGCCCTTTCCCGTGCCGATGTCGGCGCGGCCGCCGCCGGCGACGAGCTGCGCGCCTTCCTTCTTCGCCGTCTCGATGTAGCGCAGATCCGTTTCGAGCTGCTTCTTCGACGAGATCGCGCCGAGACGCGTTTTGGGATCCAGCGGATCGCCCGGCACCATCTTCTTCGCACGCGCGGCGACCTTGTCGACGAACTCGTTCTTGATCGATTTGTCGACGAGAAGCCGCGATCCGGCTGCGCAGACTTCGCCTTTGCCATAGAAGATGCCCGTCGTCGCGCCGCGGATCGCGGCGTCGAGATCGGCATCGGGAAAGACGATGTTCGGCGACTTGCCGCCGAGCTCGAGGGTGATGCGCTTCAGCGTCTCCGACGATCCCTTCATGATCTGCCGTCCGGTCGACGTGTCGCCGGTGAACGCGATCTTGTCGATGCCCGGATGGTCGACGAGCATCTGCCCGACCCTCGATCCGGGACCGGTGATCACGTTGAGCACGCCGGAAGGCAGTCCCGCCTCTTTCGCGATGTCGGCGAGCGCCAGCGCCGTCAGCGGCGTCTGCGTCGCCGGCTTGATGATGACCGTGTTGCCGCACGCGAGCGCCGGCGCCACTTTCCACGCCGTGAGCAGCAGCGGGAAATTCCACGGCACGATGGCTGCAACGACACCGACCGGCTCACGCAGCGTGTAGGTGAGGTAGTTCCCTTTGACGGGAATCGTCTCGCCGTGAATCTTGTCGGCCCAGCCGGCGTAGTACTGAAAGCACTCCGCCGCCGCCGGCACCTCGATCTGACGCGATTCGAAGATCGGCTTGCCGTTGTGCAGCGTCTCGAGGCGCGCGATCTCGTCCGCTCGCTCGAGCAGCTTCTCGCCGATCTTCCACACGATGCGTCCGCGATCGCGCGCCGACAGCCTGCTCCACGGTCCGTCGAGCGCCGCGCGAGAGGAGGCAACCGCCGCATCCACGTCCGCCTGCTCCGCCGACGCGACTTCGGCGATGACGTCTTCGGTCGCCGGGTTGACGACCTCGATCGTCTTCGCGCCCGCGGCGTCGCGCCACTCGTTGTTGATGAACAGCTGCTTCTGCATCACGGTGGTTATCGTCATTGGTTTCCTCGAAATGCGACCACGAAAAGCACGAAATGTGTTTCGTGCCCTACGAAGCCGTTTCTCCGGGTTGCAGCTCCAGCACCTGCACGCGCTGACCGACGAGCTCCCGCAGCTTCGCCGGCGTGCCGGTGAGCACCGGAAACGTACCGTAGTGCATCGGCACGACTTGTTGCGCGCCAAGCAACTCGCACGCCTTCGCCGCCTGCTCGGGGCCCATTGTGAAGTGATCGCCAATCGGCAGGAACGCGATCTGCGGACGATACAGCTCGCCGATCAGACGCATGTCGCCGAACAGCGCCGTGTCGCCGGCGAAGTAGATCGTCGTCCGGTCCTCGAAGCGGACGACGTATCCCGTTGCGACGCCGGCGTACGTAATCTTCCCGTCTTCGTCGACCGAGCTGCTGTGAAACGCCTGTACCATCGTCACCGACAGGCCAAGCGCGTTGAGCGTCCCTCCCGGATTCATACCGGTGACGTTCTGCAGCCCCTTCTTCTGGAAGAAGACCGACAGCTCGTACGGCGCGACGACCTGCGCGCCGCTCGCCCGAGCGATTGGAACGACGTCTCCGGCGTGATCGGCGTGGCCGTGCGTCACCAGGATGAGGTCGACGCCGCCGATGTTCTTCGCCGATGCAGGAGAGCTCGGGTTGCCCGTGACCCACGGATCGAACAGGATGCGTTTGCCCGCAGGCGACTGGATCAGAAACGTGGCGTGGCCCAGCCACGTGAACGAGAGCGCCTTCGCCATGGCGCGCTATTGTTCGGTGCGGACGTACTCGAAATCAACCGGCTTTTGATTGATCCCGCGTCGAGGCGGCGTGATGTAATTCGCGAACCTGCCCGGCTGGTACACGGGCTCGGCCATGATGCTCAGGAGGTACTCGCTGTCGGCCGCACACGGCAGCCATTCGTTCCTGCGCTTCTCCCACTGCTCTTTCGACGTCGGCACGCCGTTCGGATCGAAATGGAACCCGGAGTACATCCCGATGTGCCGGTTGAACTTCCGATCCGGCAGCCGCAGCCGCTCGGAAACCCCCGCGTGCTCGAGAATGCGGTTCCAGCGCTCGACGCCGGCGGCGCAATCGCCGACGTACCAATCGCGCAGCACTTCGTTCATCGCGTTGCGCATCAGCACGTCCCTGGTCGCCGGCCGGCCATCTTCGAAGAACTCCATCCGGTAACAGGCGTCCTTGACGACGTGTTCGTCGAACGTGTCTTCCTTCGCGCGCCCTTTCAAGCCGTTCGCGAAATATGACGCTGCGTTGCTCGACACCTCGCCGCCGTGCAGATCGAGGCTCAGGCTGAACCACTGATTCAGATGTTTCTGGATCGTCGGGATGTCGATGCCGCCCACCTTTCGCACGTCCTCCGAGAATCCCGCCTCGCGCATCAGCTCGCAGGTCCGCTGCAGAATCCGCGACACGCCCGTCTCGCCGACGAACATGTGGTGCGCTTCTTCGGTGAGCATGAAGCGGGTCGTCCGCGACAACGGATCGAGCGAGCTCTCCGACAGCGACATGAGCTGCGATTTGCCGTCGCGGTCGGTGAACATCGTGAACATGAAGAAATCGAGCCAGTTGTCGATCGGCTCGTTGAAGGCTTCCAGAATGCGAGGCTTGTCGCGGTTCCCGCTTTGCCGATCGAGCAGTTCTTCGGCTTCATCGCGTCCGTCGCGTCCGAAGTACGAGTGCAGCAGGTAGACCATCGCCCACAGGTGACGTCCTTCCTCGACGTTCACCTGAAACAGATTGCGCAGATCGTAGAGGCTTGGGCATCGGTGGCCGAGCGACCGCTGCTGCTCGACGCTTGCAGGCTCGGTATCGCCCTGCGTCACGATCAGCCGCCGCAGCTGATTCCGGAACTCGCCGGGCACTTCGTGCCACACCGGCTGGCCGAAGAAGTCGCCGAACCCGATGCGCCGATCGGGAATCGGATCGGCGAGGAAGATGCCCCAACGATATTCCGGCAGCTTGACGTACTCGAAGTGCGCCCACCCGCTCGGATCGACGCTGACCGCCGTGCGAACGTAGACCTGGTGGTAATCCTGGAACCCCTGCGGTCCCATGTCGCGCCACCACTGGATGTACTTCGGCTGCCAATGCTCGAGCGCGCGTTGCAGGCGCTTGTTGCTCGAGAGGTTCACGTTGTTCGGAATCTTCTCGGCGGAGATCATGTATGTAGCTCTCCTCGTTACGTCCTCTTCCAATCGAACTCCGGCCGCCCCTGTTGCCCGTACACTCTCAGCGCGCCTTTTTCGCCGACCGCATTCGGCCGCTGGAAAATCCAGTTCTGCCATGCCGTGAGGCGCCCGAAGATTTTCGTTTCCATCGTCTCGGGGCCGGCGAAGCGGAGGTTGGCCTCGAGTCCGGTCATCGCGTCGGGCGAGAACGCCGCGCGCGCTTCGACCGCCATCCGCACCTCGTCGTCCCAGTCGATTTCATCCGGCGCGAACGTGACGAGACCGGCTTCTTCGGCGTCGCCGGCGTTTAGCGGGCCGTCATGCGCGCGCAGTTCGTCCACTTTGCCGGGATCGGCGAGGAAGCGCGTCTGCAGACGTGTGAGCCCATTGCTCATCGGCAGCGGGCCGAAGTTCATCGGCGACAGCATGACGACGTTTTCTTCCTTGTCGTCGTGGAACATGTACGAGCGATCGGCAGCGAGCGCCAGCTCGAAGAGCGATCCGCCGAACGCCGATCCGTCTTCAATCAGCGCGAAGAAGCTGCGCGACGTGAGATCGAGGCGTTTCAGCGTCCGCTTCATCAGCAGGGTAATCTCGCGCACGAGCCAGTGCGACCGATGATCGACGAGCGTCTTGTCGATCGCGACGACCGTGTCGATGTCACCTTCGGTCCGTATCACGACCGTTCCGATTTCGGGCTCGTTGATTCGCAGCCTCAGCAGCGCGTCGTCGAGCTCGCGGAAGGCGCGCAGCGGCCAGAACTGATCGCCAGCCTTGACGATCGCATCCGGCGTCGAGGGCTGCGGCCCGCTCGGGGCATGCACGGTCAGATCCGCCGTGCGCTTCGCGCGGTTCAACGCGACGGTCACCGCCGAGTACGTGATCGCGGATTCGGAAACCGTCGGATTGAGCGGGTTCAGCGTGATGCCGGGTCCGGTCGCGGGCCCGTCGGAGATCGCCGCCAGCTCGCGCGCGCGCTTCTGAACCGCGTCCTTGAACTGGCTCGTCGGAAAGACGCGATCGACCAGCTTCCACTCGACCGCGCGCTTTCCCTTGATGCCTTCGACGAGCGTGCTGAAGAAATCGGCGAGGTCGCGGCGGACGTGGCGCTTGTCGACGACGCGCGTCAGTCCGCCTGTGCCGGGCAGCACGCCGAGCAGCGGCGCCTCGGGCAGGCTCACCGCCGAATTGCCGTCGTCGACCAGCACAATCTCGTCGCACGCCAGCGCAAGCTCGTACCCGCCGCCGGCGCAGATGCCGTTGAGCGCCGCGAGGAACTTGATGCCGGAATGCCCGCTCGCGTCCTCGATGGCCAGTCGCGTCTCGTTCGTGTACTTGCAGAAGTTCACCTTCCAGCCGTGCGACGACTCGCGAAGCATCATGATGTTCGCGCCGGCGCAGAAGATGCGCTCCTTCAGCGACGTGATGACGACTGCGTGCACCTCGGGGTGTTCGAAGCGGACGCGCTGAATCGCATCGGCCAGCTCGATGTCGACGCCGAGATCATAGGAATTGAGCTTCAGCTTGTAGTCGGGCGAGAGACCGGCGTCTTCGCGCACGTCCATAGAAAGCGTGGCGATTGGGCCGTCGAACGTCAGTTTCCAGTGCTGGTAGGCCTCGGGGCATGTATCAAAGGTGATCATTGAATTGAACGCTCGTTCAAACTACTTTATAGAGCGTGGCATCGGGCGAGTCAACAGATGATCAGCGCCGGCCGAGCTCGCGCGCGGGGCGGCGGCGGCCGAAGCGGCCGCGCAATGCCGACCCCGAGGCGTCCACCCGCGTCGACATCCTGAAAAGCGCCGCCAAAGCGTTCCGCCGCCTCGGGTATCACGGCGCCACCGTGGAGGAAATCGCCGCGGCGCTCCACATGAAGAAGGGCAACCTCTATTACTACTTCAAGAACAAAGAGGAGATTCTCTTCGCCTGCCACCAGTACTCGCTCGATCGGCTGATGCAGCTGCTCGACGACATCGAGCACAGCAGGATGCCGCCCGAGGACAAGCTGCGCCGGCTGGTGAGCGCGTTCGTCCACACGATCCTCGACGAACTGCACGGTACGGCGCTGTTCCTCGACCTCGAGGCGCTGACGCCCGCGCATCTGAAGGCGGTCATCGTCCGGCGCGACCGCTTCGATCATGGAATCCGTCAGGTGCTCGAGGAAGGGATGGCGAGCGGACGCTTCGCGAAGAGCGATCCGAAGCTGCTCACGTTCGCGGTGATGGGCGCCGTCAACTGGATTCCGCGCTGGTTCAACCCGGATGGACCGGCGACGTCGCAGGAGATTGCCGATCGCTTCGCCGATTTCTTCATCAACGGCCTGAAGCAGGCCTGAAGGCCTGCGCTACCGTGCGCGTAGCTGCGGTACCGTGCAAGTAGCGCAGCCCTTCAGGGCTGCTTCAGCGCTCTGACCGGATTCAACCGCACGATGCGCAGCGCGGGGATGGGGGTCCCGATCGTTGCGACGAGTAGCGCCGCAGAAGCCGCTGCCGCGAACGTCAGCGGATCGCGGACCGACACACCCCACACCAGATGCTGCAGCACGGCGGCCGCGGCGCGCGCGCCGACCAATCCGATCGACACGCCGATGATCGCAAGGACGAGGCCCGGCGCTGCGGCGACGATCACCGCCTGCCGCTCCGTCGCGCCGAGCGCCATCCTGATCGCGAGCTCGCGTCTGCGTTCCGCGACCGAACTCGCGACGAGCCCGTAGAGACCAACCGCGGCGAGCAACAGCGCGAGTGCCGCAAAGGCGCCGAGCAGCACCGCCTGCGCACGCTCGGCAGCGACCGCTTCTCCGCGCACGTCGTCCAGCGTTCGAAACTTCGCGAACGGCAGCATCGGATCGATCGACTGCACGGCGCGCTGCATGTCGGGCGCGACGGTGTCACGGGCGCCGGAGGTCCGCACGAACCAGCTCGGCGGGAACCAGGAATGCACGACAGCGACGAGCCCGTCTCCGGCCTGCGACGCAGGGATGTAGGCCGCCGGCATTGCGTCAACCGGACCGTAGCCGCCGCCCAGGCCCCCTTTCTGCTGGATGTCGCCGGCGATGCCGACGACGGTACGCACGACGTCGCCGGTTGCGATCTGCCGCCCGAGCGGGTTGACGTCGGTCGAGTACTGCCGCACGAACGCGTGGTTGACGATGATCACGGCCGGCGCCGGCGCCGCATCAGTCGGCGCGAACGCGCGGCCGCGCAGCAGCGGGATCCGCAGCGTCTCGAAGTAATGCGGCGTCACGTAGGTCATGTTGATCGCGCGCTGCTGCCGCTCGGCGCCGACGAAGGCCCAGCCGACGTTCAACGCGCGCTCGTAAGGAAGCGTCAGCGCGACGGCCGCGCTCTCGACACCGGGTAGGGCGCGCATCCTGTCGAGCGTCCGCTCGAACAGTTGATTCACCCGTGCGGCGGTGCGATAGCGCGCGTCGTCGAGCGAGAGGGTCGCTGTCATCACGTGCGTGCCGTCGAACCCGGCCTGCAGGCGCAGCAGATGGTCGAGCGTCCGAATCAGCAGTCCCGCGCCCACGAGCAGCACGACTCCCATCGCCACTTCCACAACGACCATCGCGCGCCGCGGCCACGTCCGGGCCGCGCCGGCGATCGACCCGCTGCCCGACGCGACGAGCGTCTCGCGGAGGTTGACGCGCGCCGACCGCACAGCGGGCAGAAGGCCGAAGGCGACGCTCGTCGCGAGCGCAGTCGCCACGGTGATGGCCAGAATGCGGCCGTCGAGCGTCAACTGTGCCGTGACGCCGAACGCGTCTCCGAGCAAAGACCCGAACGCCCGCGAGCCGACGTACCCAATCCCGATGCCCAGCGCGCCGCCGCACAGCGCGAGCACCACGCTCTCGATCAGCAGTTGACGAACGATCGCGGCGCGGCCGCCGCCCAGCGCGAGCCGCATGGCGAACTCCGGCGCACGCTCGGCGCCGCGAGCGATCAGCAGCCCGGCGACATTGACACAACCGATCAGCAGCACCGCCGCCACTGCACCCCACAGAATCAGAATCGGCTGGCGCACTCGTTCGGTTTCGCCGCGTTGAAGCGGGATGATGTGCTCGCGCGCGGGATGCCTCGCCGTCCGGTACAGATCGTCCATCACCGGCTGCGCGACCGCTGCGATCTCCGACTCCGCCTGCGCCCACGTCACGCCCGGTTCGAGCCGCCCGATGATCTCGTAGTTCTGCCCGCCGCCTTCGCACGTGCGGCACGGGCGGACTGGCGTCCAGACATCCACCGGACTGCCGATCGTGAATCGCTCCGGCATCACGCCGACGATCGTGTGCGGCTCGCCGCGAAGCGTGATCGATCGGCCGATCGCGCTCGGGTCGCGGTTGAACAGCCGCAGCCACAGCCCGTGACTGAGTACCGCTGCAGCCGGTCCGCCCGGACGATCCTCGTCGGCGGTGAATTCCCGGCCGAGCGCCGGCGCGACGCCGAGCACATGGAAGTAGCCGGCCGATACGCGCTGCTGCCTGACGTACTCCGGATGGTCGCCGACGACAAGATTCACTCCGGTCGATCCGAATCCTCCGCTCGTCGTCGCCAGATCGAGCGCGGCGACGCCGTGGCGCAACACCTCCCAGGTACCGCCCGTCTGACCGAACCCGATGTCGCCGCGCCAGAACTGCGTGGCGACCTCGACAAGACGATCGGGCTCGGGGTACGGCAGCGGCCGGAGCAGCAGCCGATCGACGACCGTATAGATCGCGGTGTTCGCGCCGATGCAGAACGCGAGCGTGAGGATCGCGCTGACCGCGAACACCGGCCTCCTCAGCAGCAGCCGGATGGCGTAGCGGGCGTCTCGCAGCATGGATGTTTAGACGGTCTTGACGGCTCGCGCGTCCACGGCGAGCTCGCGCAAGCGGAATCGCTGAATCTTCCCGGTCGCCGTCTTCGGCAGCTCCGGCAGAAACGCCACCCACCGCGGCCGCTTGTACTCGGCGAGCCGTTGCCGCACGAACTGCTGTAGTTCCTCCGCCAGCTCGGGCGTCGCTCGGGCCGCGTCGCGGAGGACGACGAACGCCATCGGTTTCACGAGCGCATCGTGATCCTCATGACCGACGACGCCGCATTCGAGCACGGCCTGATGAGCCATCAGCGCGTTCTCGACTTCCACCGGGCTGACCCACAGTCCGCCGACCTTCATCATGTCGTCGGAGCGGCCGGCGTACCAGAAGTAGCCGTCGGCATCCTGCGTGTACTTGTCGCCGGTACGGATCCAATGCCCTTCGATGGTGTTCTTCGTTTTCTCGTGCTGATTCCAGTATCCGGCGCAGATCGAATCGCCGTGGACCCACAGGTTGCCGATCTCGCCCTCGGCGATCGGCCGGCGGTCATCGTCGAGCAGCCGCGCCTCGTAGCCGTCGACGATCCGGCCGCTGGATCCCAGACGGATTGCGCCGGGACGATTCGAGATGAACATGTGCAGCGTTTCGGTCGACCCGATGCCGTCGATGACGTCGACGCCGAAGCGCTGTTTGAATCGTTCGTAGATCGCCGGCGGCAGCGCCTCGCCGGCCGACACAGCCAGCCGGATGCTCGAAAGATCGAAGTCGGGGCCGACCTGCGTGCCGCCCCCGCGCGCCTGTCCTGAGCCTGTCGAAGGATGCGCGAGCATCATCGCGTATCCCGTCGGCACCGAGTAGAAGAGCGTCGGACGATGCTTCTCGATGACGGCGTAAACATTCTGCGGCGTGGGCGGGCCTGGAAACAGAATGGTGGTGGCGCCGACCGAGAACGGAAAGTAGAGAGCGTTGCCGAGACCGTACGCGAAGAACAGCTTCGCGACGCTGAAGGTGCGATCGGCGCTGCGGATGCCGAGGATGCCCCCGCCGAAGAGCGTCGCGCAGATCACCATGTCGTGATGCAGGTGGACGCACCCCTTCGGCATCCCGGTGCTGCCCGATGAATAGAGCCAGAAGGCCGGCGCGTCGCGGCTGGTCGGCTCCGCCTCGACCTCGTCGGCGCCCTGCGCCAGCAATACGCCGAGCGGCGTGTGCGTGTGCGTCGACTCGGCGTTGCCGGCGACGATGATGTGGCGCAGCGAGCGGCGCGATGCCAGCGGGATCGATTCGATGTGCGGCAGAAGCGGCGCGCCGACGACGAGGACGCCGGCGCGCGAGTCGCGGATGACGAACTCGTAGTCGGCGGGCCTCCACAGCGTGTTGAGCGGCACCGGGATCGCGCCGATTTTCATCGCGCCGAAGAAGCCGGAGACGAAGTCGGGACCGTCGTGCAGCAGGAGCAGCACGCGCTCTTCCGGCCGCACGCCGAGACGCAGCAGCGCCGATCCGAATCGATTCACCTTGCGGAGCACTTCGTCGTACGTGACGATTTCGTCGCCGCACTCGATGGCGACGCGGCTTCCCCGTCCGTCGCTGACATTGCGATCGACGAAATACGTCGCCGCGTTGAACGTCTCCGGGATGCCGACCGACTCGGCGGTGGCGATCATGGCCGG
>Ga0066709_100002482_pt1 | contig 13471 bp, 14 predicted proteins | sample GraSoiAngelo_158_FD_79665 | JGI IMG/M metagenome (GOLD analysis project Ga0066709, IMG submission 79665) | Grasslands soil microbial communities from the Angelo Coastal Reserve, California, USA - 14_1009_16_30cm | ecosystem: Environmental > Terrestrial > Soil > Grasslands | place: USA... | reverse complement strand
GGCGCTCGCCGGGCTGCCCGCGCGGCGCGGCCTGGAGGTGCGCTACGAGCAGCTCGTCGCCGACCCGTCCTCCACGCTCGACCGTCTCTTGGCGTTCATCGACGTCGAGCCCGACCCGTCGCTGCGGGCGCGGGCGGCTTGCGAGATCACGGCGACGCCGTCACGCGCGCCGTCGGCGGAGGAGCGACGAGCCGGGCGCGCCATCGCAGGCGACCTGCTCGAGGAGCTCGGGTATGGCTGACCCCAACATCCTCCTGCTCACGTACGACAGCTGCCGCTTCGACGTGCTCGTCGACGCGGATACGCCGGTGCTCGACTCCTTCGCCGACGTCGTGCCCGCGCAAACCCCGGCCAACTTCACGTTCCCCGCGCACCAGGCCTTCTTCGTCGGGATCCTCCCGAACGCGATCGACGACCTCCCGTTCTACAACCGCTTCCGGAAGCAGCTGCTGGGCCTGGTGGAGGTCGGGGAGACGAATGTGGCCCGCCACGCGCTGATGACGGTGGCGTCGCAGGGCAACCTGCTGACCGGGCTGCGGAGCGCGGGATACCAGGTCGTGGGCGCGGGCGCCATGAACTGGTTCCGCCAGGAGTCGCTGACGTGGGGCTTCGAGGACTTCTCGTTCACCGGCACCGACGCGGACGCGCAGATCCGGTTCTTGCTGGAGCGGCTCGACCACAGCCGTCGATTCTTCGGCTTCATCAACTTCGGTGAGACCCACGCGCCGTTCGACTACGCAGGCAAGCGCTCGGGCTGCCCGGTCGACGTGCGGGCCCGGGTCATGACGTGGCCACCCGTCGAGCGCGGTCCCGTGGGCCGCGACAACGAGGCCTATCGTCACCAGATGGAGGCGGCGGCGTTCCTCGACAGCCGCCTGCCCCGTCTGTTCTCCGACCTGCCCGGCGACACGATCGTGATCCTGTGCGCCGATCACGGCGAGTGCTTCGGTGAGGACGGCTACTGGGGGCACGGCGTGAACCACCCGCGCGTGCTGGAGGTGCCGCTGGCGTTCTTCCGCCTCGACGGCGAGCCGCTCGCGTGAAGCTCGTGATGACGCTGCTCGTGCGCGACGAGGAGGACATCGTCGAGGACCACCTCGTGTACCACCTCAACCGGGGAGTCGACTTCGTCGTGGCGACCGACAACAAATCGGTCGACGGCACGCGCGACGTCCTCGATCGCTTTCAACGGCTGGGCTACGTCGAGGTGATCGACGAGCCCGACGACACCTACGACCAGTGGCGTTGGGTGACCCGCATGGCCCGGCGGGCTGCGATCGAGCACGGAGCCGATTGGGTGATCAACTCCGACGCCGACGAGCTCTGGTGGCCCAAGACCGGCGACCTGCGGTCGGTCCTCGAGGCCGTCCCTGCCCGCTACGGAATCGTGGCGGCCCCGCGCGTGAACCTGGTGCCGCCGCTCGACCCGCCGTCGGGCGACGCGCAGCCGTGGTACGAGCGCATGGCGCTGCGCGAGACGACGTCGCGCAACAGCCTGGGCGCGCCGCTGCCGCCCAAGGTGTGCCATCGAGGCGAGCCCGACGTGGTGGTGGAGCAGGGAAACCACGAGCTGCGCGTCTCGGCGCTGACGCCGGCGCCGGGGTTGCACCCGATCGTGATCTTCCATGCGCCGCTGCGCTCGTGGTCACAGCTGGAGAACAAGATGGTGAAGGGTGGCGCGGCATACGCGCGCAACCGGGAGCTGCCCGCCACCGTCGGCGATGCGTGGCGGAGCCTCCACGACCTGCACGCCAGCGGCGGCCTACGCGAGTGGTACGACGCCCAGGTGCCCGACGACCGGGCCCGCCGGCGCGGCATCGAGGAGGGCCGCTTCATCCTCGACCGCCGGCTCGCGCACTTCCTCGCAACCCGGGCCCGGCGCGAGCCACCGTTCCGTGACCCGTCGCCGCCCGCCGCGGCGCCTGCCGACCCTGCCCGGGCCGATCCGCATGCGCGCCCGGCGGCCCGGACGTCACGGCGCTGGCTGGGTCGGATGCGAGCGATGCGGACGAGGTGGTGAGCGGGCGGCGCGACGACGTGCTGTCGGTCATCACGAGCACCGATCGTCGTGGGGCCGAGACCTTCGCCGTCGGCCTCGGCACCGCGCTTGAGGCGCGCGGTCGCTCGGTACGCACCGTCGCGCTGGCAGGCGACAACGGCGAGGATGCGCTCCCGGTGCCGACCCTCGGGCCGAGCACGCTCGCGGTGCGCACCCTGCTGTCGCTCCGGCGGGCGAGCCGCGACGCGGCGGTCGTCGTCGCGCACGGTTCGCGGGCACTGCCCGCGTGCACGCTCGCCGCTGGTCGCGGCCAGCCGCTCGTCTATCGCAACATCGGTGACCCGCGTTACTGGGCGGGCGGGTCGGCCCGCCGCTTCCGCGTGAGCCTCTTCCTCCGGCGCGCCCAGGCCGTCGTCGTGCTCGACGCGGCTTCGGCCGACGCCATCACGGAGCGGCACGGGATCCCTGCCTCGCGCATCTGCGTGATCCCCACCGGTGTCCCGGCGGCACAATTCCCGCTCGTCGACGAGCACCGGCGAGGTGTGGCGCGGCGGCGACTGGGCTACGACGACGACGACCGGGTCGTGGCCTACATCGGCGCCCTGAGCGGTGAGAAGGACGTCGGCGCGGCCGTCGTCGCGGTGGCCGCCCTGCCGGGCGTGCGGCTGGCCATCGCGGGCGACGGGCCGGAGCGGGCCGCGGTCGCCGCCGCGGCCCGGGGGCTCGCGCCCGGCCGGGTCGACTTCCTCGGACCGGTCGCCGACCCCGCGCTGACGCTGGCCGCCGCCGACGTCCTCGTGCTGCCGAGCCGCACCGAGGGCATCCCCGCCGTCCTCATCGAGGCGGGTCTCAGCGGGCTGCCGGTCGTCGCCACCGACGTCGGCGGGGTGCGCGAGGTCGTGGTGCCTGGCGAGACGGGCCTGCTGGTCGCGCCCGGGGACGCGACCGCCCTCGTGGGCGCACTGCGCCGGGCCTTGGCCAACGGCCACGAAATGGGGGTCGCGGGGCGCGAGCGGTGTCTCGCCCGGTTCGAGATGGCCGCGATCGCGGCGCGGTGGGACGACCTCCTGCTTCGGTTGCAGACAGGGTGACAGCCCAGGTCAGGGGGCTGTAGCTTGAGGGGAAGGCGAGTCACAGATAGTCCGGCCGCGCTACAGACAGCGAGGCCGCGATCTGTCACAGTCGCCACGGTACGTGGTGAAGCCTGGGGGAGGGGTGCCAGATGGGAGGGGGCGAGCCCGACCGGCCGAGCCGGTCAGCCGGCATGCAGCCCGGGCGTCGCGCCGCCGACCTCGATCGGCGCACCTTCATCCGCCGCGCCGGCCAGACCGGTGTCGCCGCCGGCGCGCTCGTGTGGTCGACACCCCGGATCCGCAGCGTCGGCGCCCAGGCGGCCGCGGGCAGCCCGCCACCCTCGAGCACCACTCCCACCGTGCTCCCCAATCAGCTCACGCCGCCCGTCGTCGCACCCGAGCTGGAAGTGAAGGGTGTCCAGGAGGAGCCGCCCGGCAGCAACCTGGCCCTCACCGGCGCCGAGCTCGGCCACCTCGCGGTCCTCGGGGGCACCGCGGTGGGGATGGGCGAGGTCATTCGCCGCAAGGGCCTGAGCCGCAAGCGCGCGCTGGAGGAGGAGGCGGAGCGTTACCGCGACCCACCCCCGGCGGACCAGACGACTGACCCCGCCTGAGCGGGTCACCGTCCGCGGACGGGGTGTTAGAAAAGCGCATGGCGCGTTCGACGCTGCAGCGCGTGGTCAAGGGCGCGGCGGCGGCGGCCGACGTCGTGCGCCCGCCCCGCCGCGGTCTCGTCGTGCTCCTCTATCACCGGGTGGGGCGTCGCACCGCGTCCGAGGTCGACCTTCCCATCGACCTCTTCGACGCGCAGCTCGACGCGCTGGCTGCGACCGGTCGGGTCGCGCCACTCGACGTGTGCCTCGACGCCATCGCGTCGCCCGAGCCGACCGAACCCACCGACCCCATCGCGATCACGTTCGACGACGGCACGGCCGATTTCGTCGACCTCGCCCTGCCCCGCCTCGAGCGCCACGGCCTGCCGGTCACGCTCTACGTCGCCACCGCCTTCGTCGAGGAGGGCCGCCCGTTCCCGGGTGACGGCGCGCCGGCGTCGTGGGGGGCGTTGCGTGACGCGCAGTCGACCGGCCTCGTCGTCGTGGGATCGCACACCCACAACCACGCCCTGCTCGACCGCGTCCCGGCCCAGGAGGCGGAGCACGAGCTCGACCGGTCGCGACAGCTGATCGAACAACGGCTGAACACCGTCCCCGCCCACTTCGCGTATCCCAAGGCCGTGGCCGGCTCGGCCGCCGCCGACGCGGCGGTGCGCGCCCGCTTCCGGTCCGCCGCGCTCGCGGGCACCCGTCCCAACCCCTATGGCCGCACCGACCCGTACCGCCTGGCCCGCTCGCCGATCCAGCGCGCCGACGGCATGAGCTGGTTCCGGCGCAAGCTCGACGGAGGCATGGGTCTCGAGGACCGGCTGCGCACCCTCGCCAACCGCCGGCGCTACGCAGGCGTCACCACCTGAGCCGTGGCCCGTCTCGTCCACGTCACCACCACCGACATGAGCCTGGCGCTGCTCCTCGGGCCCCAGCTGCGGGCCTTCGCGGCTGCGGGCTACGACGTGATCGGCATGTCGGCGCCGGGCGAGTGGGTGGGGCAGCTCGAGGCCGACGGCATCCGGCACGTCCCGCTGCGGCACGCCACACGCGCGGTCGCGCTGACGCACGACGCCCGCGCGCTGGGCGAGCTGCGCGGGTTGTTCCGCGCCCTGCGCCCCGACATCGTCCACACGCACAACCCCAAGCCGGGCGTGTACGGGCGCCTCGCGGCGCGTGCCGCGCGCGTGCCGGTGATCGTCAACACCGTGCACGGTCTCTACGCGACGCCCGACGACAGGTGGGCCCGGCGAGCAGTTGTCTACACGCTCGAGCGTCTGGCCGCGAGCTGCTCGCACGCCGAGCTCGTGCAGAACCCGGAGGACGTCGAGGTGCTGGCCCGCCTGGGCATCCCACGTTCGAAGCTCCACCTGTTGGGAAACGGCATCGATCTCGCGCGCTTCGACCCGTCGAGCGTCGCGCGTGAGCGCACGGCGGCGCTGCGGGCGGAGATGGGGGCGGGGCCCGACGACGTGGTGTGCGGGCTGGTGGGCCGGTTGGTGTGGGAGAAGGGTTACCGCGAGGTCTTCTCCGCCGCCGCCCGCCTGCGCGGCACCGCGCCCCACCTGCGGATCGTGGTGATCGGGCCCCGCGACGCCGACAAGCCCGACGCCATCGGTGACGCCGACGTCGAGCGGGCACGGCGCGACGGCGTCACGTTCCTCGGACTGCGCCACGATGTCGAGGCGCTCTACACCGCGATGGACATCTACGTGCTCGCGTCGCACCGCGAGGGCTTTCCCCGTTCGGCCATGGAGGCCGCCGCCATGGGCGTCCCCGTCGTGGCCACGCGCATCCGCGGCTGCCGGCAGGTGGTCGACCACAGGCGCACCGGGCGCCTCGTCCCCGTGGGCGACATTGACGCGCTCGCCGGCGCCATCGCCGAGCTGGCGACCGACGCCGAGCTCCGCCGGAGCCTCGGCGAGGCCGCCCGCGCGAAGGCGCGGCGCGAGTTCGACCAGCAGCACGTGATCGGCACGACCCTCGCGGTGTACGAGAGCCTGCTCGCGCGACGGGCCCTGGTCGCATGACGATCCGCGTCGCCGATGCATCGGACGCGCCCGCGATGGCGCGGCTGCACGTCACCGAGATCGACGAGGGCTTCCTCCCGACGCTGGGGCCCCGCTTCCTCGACCACCTCTACCGGCGGGTGGTGCGCTCGCCCACGTCGTTCGCGTTCGTCGCCGACGATGGTGGGGGAGTGCTCGGCTTCGCGGCCGGCACCGAGAGCCTCCGTGGGCTCTACCGCTCCTTCCTCCTGCACGACGGCGCGGCCGCTTTGGTCGCAGCCGGGCCTCGGATCGCGGGCTCGTGGCGGCGGGTGGTGGAGACGCTGCGCTACCCGGCGCGCGAAGGCGCCGACCTGCCGCCTGCCGAGCTCATCGCCATCGCCGTCGGGCGCGAGGCGCGGGGTCGCGGCCTCGGGCGGGCGCTCGTCGACGCGGTCACGGCGGAGTTCGCCCGGCGCGGGGTCACGGCTGCGCGCGTCGTCGCGGGCGCCGACAACGAGGCCGCCCTGGGCCTCTACCGCGCGTGCGGCTTCCGAACCGCGGCGACGGTGCAGGTCCACCGCGGCACATCCTCCGAGGTGCTGACGTGGTCGTGATCGCCGCGGTCGCGCTGGCGCTCGTGGCCACGCCCGCGGCGTCGGAGCTGGCGCGCCGCGCCGGCCTGCTCGATCACCCCGGACCGCTGAAGGTCCAGACGAAGCCGGTGCCCTACCTCGGCGGGCTCGCAGTTCTCGCCGCGGCCGCGGTGGGCCTCGCCGTCGGGCGCCCGGCCTGGTCGGTGCCGCTCGCGCTCGCGCTCGTCCTGGGCACGCTCGACGACGCGCGCGCGCTTCCGCCGCGCGTGCGGCTGGCGGGCGAGGTGGTCGTCGGGCTCGTTGCCGGCGCGCTCGTCCCCACGGGGGTGGCCCAGCCGTGGGCTGCGCTCGCCACCGCCGTCGTCGTCGTCGTGCTCATCAACGCGGTGAACCTCATCGACGGCCTCGATGCGCTGGCGGCCGGGGTGAGCCTCGTCTCCGCGGTCGGCTTCGCCATCGCGCTCGACGGCGACGACCGCACGGTCGCGCTCGCGCTCGCCGGCGCGCTGGCGGGCTTCCTCGTCTACAACCGCCCACCCGCGCGCATCTACCTCGGCGACGGCGGCTCCTATGTGTTGGGCACCGCGCTCGCGGTCCTGCTGGTGGGGGCGTGGCGCCCCGAGCGCGACTTGGCGCTGTCGCTCGGTGCCGTGCTGTTCGTCGCCTTCCCGGTCGCGGAGGTGGCGTTCGCGGTGGTGCGCCGTGCCCGCGCGCGCGCTCCGCTCTTCGCGGGCGACCGCGGCCACCTCTACGACCAGCTGGCCCAGCGGGGCCTGTCGACGGGAGCGACGAGCCTCGTGTGCGCCGGCGTCCAGGCGGCGCTCGTCGCGCTCGGTCTGCTGGCCACTCACACCGAGCCGGCGGCGTCCGTCGCGATCGTGATCGCGACTGCGCTCGCGCTCCTCGCGGGCGCGGGGGCCGGCGGCTTCCTCTCGTCCACCTTCCCGCGGAGCGCTCGATGAGCCGCGCCCTCGATGCGCTGCCGTCGTTCCCGGGCGGGCTGCCGTTCGTGCGGCCCGCGACACCGCCGCTCGAGCGGGTGATGGCGCGGCTGGCCCCGAGCTACGAGCGCGGGGTGCTCACCGAGGGGCCGCTGGGACGCGAGCTCGAGGAGCAGGTGGCCGCCCAGCTGGGGGTCGGGCACGTGGTGGCGGTGTCGACGTGCACGGCGGGGCTCATGCTCGTACTGCGCGCCCTCGAGCTCGAGGGCACGGTGGTGATGCCGAGCTTCACGTTCTCGGCCACCGCCCACGCGGCGGCGTGGAACGGCCTGCGCCCGGTGTTCGCCGAATGCGATGCGACGTCGTTCCAGCTCGATCCCGCCGATGCCGCGGCGCGGCTCGACGGCGCCGCCGCGCTGCTGGCGACGCACGTGTTCGGCGCGCCGTGCGCGGCCGAGCAGCTGGAGGAGCTGGGCCGCGTCCATGGCATCCCGGTGGTGTTCGACGCCGCCCACGCCCACGGCGCGCGGCGCCGCGGTCATCCCGTCGGTGGCCTCGGCGACGCGGAGGTGTTCAGCATGACGCCGACCAAGTTGGTGATCGCGGGTGAGGGCGGCCTGGTCGCCACCAACCGGTCCGACGTCGCCGCGGCCGTCCGCATCGGACGCGACTACGGGAACCCGGGCGACTACAACACGAAGTTCGTCGGCTTGAACGCCCGCCTCTCGGAGCTGCACGCGGCGACCGCGCTCGAGTCGCTCGCCCAGCTCGACGACAACCTCGCCCGCCGGCGATCGGTTGCGGCGCGCTACGTCGACGGGCTGCAGATGGTTCCCGGCGTCGATGTGCAGGTTGTCGAGCCCGCCGACGAGTCCACCTACAAGGACTTCACCGTCCGCGTCGACGAGGCGGTGTTCGGCCTTTCGCGCGATGGCGTCGTCGCCGCGCTCCGGTCGCGGGGGGTCGACACCCGCTGCTACTTCTCGCCGCCGGTGCACCGCCAGGACGCGTACCGCGCGGTGATGGCAGGCCCCTTGCCGGTCACCGACGACCTCGCCGGGCGCGTCGTCAGCCTGCCGATCTTCCCCGGCCTCGCCCTCGACGCCGTCGACGACGTCGTCGCCATCCTCGCCGGGGTCCACGAGCATGCCGAGGAGGTGCGAGAGGCGATCGCCGGGTGATACCGGCCGTCACCATCCCGCTCGACCGCACCGAGTTCCTCAACGGCCTCGCCGCCGGCAGCATCGCGCTCGCGATCGGCGTGCTCGTGTCGGCGGCCCCCCGCGTGCTCGCCCGTCCCGCCCTGAGGTGGGGGAGCGCGGGCCTGCTGTTCGCCGGCGCCGCGCTCGCGGGACTCGACCGCACGCACGGGGCGCCGGGTGGGCTCGTGGGCGGCGCCGCGCTGGTCGCGGTCGCCGCCGGGGTCGCCGCCCGGCTCCCCCTCGCGTTCCGGCTCGCCGCGGTCGTCCCCGGAGCCTGGCTGGTGGCCGCCCACGGCGCGATCCCCGGGCGATCGTGGGTGCGCGTCCTGGTGTTCGCGACGATCGTCGCCGGCAGCGCGCTGGTCGCGGACCTCGACCGCCGCACCGCCCGCCGGGGCCTCGGTCCCCTCCTCTTCGCGGTCTCGGTCGGCGGGGTCTACGCCACCGTGCCCGACACCGAGCAGGCGCTCGTGCTGATCGGCGTGGCGGCGCCCGTCGCGCTGCTCGGCTGGCCGCTGCGACGAGGGACGCTCGGACCGGCCGGGTCGGCGGCGTCGGTGGCGGTGCTCGCGTGGACGGCCGCGGTCGGCGGCGTGGGCCGGCCGTCGTCGATCGTGGGGGCGGTCGGGTGCCTCGGGCTGTTCGTGGTGGGGCCGGTGAGCCGGCGGACCTCCGGCGTCGCGGCTCCGGTGGTCGTTGCCGCGCACGCGCTGCTCGTGCTGGTCAGTGCGCGCGTCGCCGGCCTGCGCACGACCGTGCACGCGGCGGTAACCGTCGTCCTGCTCGAGCTGGTGGTCGGCGTCGCGGTTTGGGGGACGGCGCGACGGCGTCCGTAGAATTGCGGGATGAGCGAAGGGCTCAAGGTGATCGTGACGGGGTCGCACGGGCTCATCGGGTCCGAGCTGGCCACCACGCTCCAACGGGCGGGCGACACGGTCACCCGTGTGGTGCGCTCGCTGGCCGGGCCGGGCGACGCCGCGTGGGACATCAACGCGTCCACCATCGACGCCGCTGCCCTCGAAGGGCACGACGCGGCCGTGCACCTCGCAGGCGCGGGCCTCGGCGACCATCGATGGAGCGACGCGTACAAACGTGAGGTCCGCGACAGCCGCACGCGTGGCACCGCGCTGCTCTGCGAGACGCTCGCCAAGCTCGAGCGCCCGCCGCGTGTGCTCGTGTCGGGATCCGCGATCGGCTGGTATGGCGACCGCGGCGACGAGGAGCTCAGCGAGGCGAGCGGACCGGGCCGCGGCTTCCTCGCGTCGGTGGTGAAGGACTGGGAGGCGGCGACCGAGGCGGCGAGCGACGCCGGCATCCGGGTCGTGCGGCTGCGGTCGGGCGTGGTCCTCAGTCGCAAGGGCGGCGCGCTCAAGAAGCAGCTGCTCCCGTTCAAGCTCGGCGCCGGCGGCAAGCTGGGTTCGGGCAAGCAGTGGCTCAGCTGGATCGCGCTCGACGACGAGATCGCCGCGATCCTGCATCTCATCCGGCGCGAGACGCTGCGCGGGCCGGTCAACGCGACCGCCCCCAACCCGGTCACCAACGCGGAGTACACCGCGGCGCTGGGCGCCGTCCTCCGCCGGCCCACGGTCGCGACGGTTCCGCGGTTCGCGCTCGAGGCGGTGTTCGGCCGCCAGATGGCGGACGAGATGCTGCTGGCCGGCCAGCGCGTGCTTCCCCGGGCGCTGGAGGCGTCGGGCTTCCGCTTCGGCTTCCCTCGCGTCGACGAAGCCCTGCGAGCGATGCTGGCGCGGTGAGCGCCCCCCTCGATCGCTACCGGGCAAAGCGCGACTTCGGCGTGACGCCCGAGCCCGCGGGCGATACCGACGCCACGCATCCCGGCGAGCAGGCGCGCTTCGTGGTGCAGGAGCACCACGCGCGCGCGCTGCACTGGGACTTCCGCCTCGAGCGCGACGGCGTGCTCGTCTCGTGGGCGCTCCCCAAAGGCGTGCCGCCGGACCCCGGCGTCAACCACCTCGCGGTCCCCACCGAGGACCACCCGCTCTCCTACATCGACTTCGAGGGCGAGATCCCTCGCGGCAACTACGGGGCCGGAGAGGTGCACCTCTGGGACCGGGGCACCTACGACACCATCAAGTGGAGCGACCGCGAGGTGATGGTGACGCTCCACGGTGAACGCGTGCAGGGCCGCCACGTCCTGTTCCGTACGGGCGAGCGGCAGTGGATGATCCACCGCATGGACCCCCCGCAGGACCCCGGCTTCGAGCCGCTGCCCGCCGGATGGACGCCGATGCACGCACGCCGCGGCGAGCTGCCGGACGACGTCGCCGGCTGGAGCTTCGAGATCGCGTGGCCGGGCGCACGCGTGCTGGCGGCGGTCGACGGCGGGCGTCCCCGTCTGACCGCCGACGGCGGTAATCCGGGCGATGTCACCGACCGGTTCCCCGAGGTACGTCCCCTCGGTCGTGCCCTCGGTGCCCGCCCCGCGCTGCTCGACGGCGTGATCGTCGCGCTGGGCGAGGATGGCCGGCCCCGGCGCGACCTCGTCGCCCGACGCATGGAGGGCGCGGGCCGGCCTCCGGTGGTGCTCATGCTCGTCGACGTGCTCCATCTCGACGGCCATCCCCTGACCGCTCGGCCGTATCGCGAGCGACGTGACGCGCTCGAGACGCTGGCGCTCGCGGGCCCCGCGTGGCAGACACCCGCGGCCCATGCGGGCGCCGGCGAGGCGCTGTTGGACGCGGCGCGCGCCCAGGGCCTCCGCGGCATCGTCGCCAAGCGGCTCGACAGCACCTACGAGCCGGGCACCACCTCAGACGCGTGGGTCGAGGTGAGGACGTGAGCGACGATCGGAGCGACGAGGGAAGGCGCGGGCGACGCAACGTGTCGTCGGGCTCGCCCTTCGAGCGAGTGATCGGGTTCAGCCGGGCGGTGCGCGTCGGCGATCGCGTGCTCGTCGCGGGCACCGCGCCCGTGTGGCCCGACGGCTCGTGTGACCCCGACGCGGGAAAGCAGGCCGAGCGGTGCCTGCAGATCATCGACACCGCACTCGCCGAGGCGGGCGCGTCCCTGTACGACGTCGTCCGCACCCGCATGTTCCTCGTCGATGCAGGCGACGGGGACGCCGTGGGCCGCGCCCACGCGCAGGTGTTCGGCGGGGTCCGGCCCGTCGCCACCATGGTGGTCGTGGCCGCGCTGCTCGATGCGCGCTGGCGGGTGGAGATCGAGGCCGAGGCGGTGGTGTCGCGGGACCGCGACCCCGAGGCCTCGCGCGCTAGACGCCCGTGGCGTTCCGCACCGTGACCGTTATCTGCGGGCCGTCGACGTGGTTGCCGAGGCGGTCGAAGGCGCGGGCCTTCAGGTAGTACGTGCCGTCCGGGAACCTCTGCGAGGCCCAGCTGTACACCCAGCCGTACGGGCTCTGCGTCGCGTCACCCAGGTGGGCGAGGTAGAAGACGGGCCAACCACTGATCAGGTACTCCACGCGACGCGACGAGGCAGCCGCGCGTGCCGACAGGATGGTGTTCCCCGAGACCGTGCTGCCGGCGGCGGGAACCAGGATCGTGGGCGGCGTGTTGTCGATCTTCGCCAGAGGCGCCACGCACGCCCGGTCCAGCGAGGAGTCGAGCCCGACGAGGTTGTTGCAGACCGTCGCATCGGGGATCGCCGGGTCGGTGTAGAGCGCGCCGAGGGCATTGGCGAAGGTGTTGTCCTTGACCACGATGCCGCTGCTCGGCCCGTCGCCCGCGCCGTACACCGACACGCCGAAGTTCCGCTGGTTGGGTTGGATCGGCTGCGTGTTGCCCCGCACCTCGAACCCGACGATGCCTGCCGCCCGAATCGGCGCCTGGTCGGCGAACGGCGAGCCGACGGTGATGTTGCTCTTGTTGTTGATGATCTTGATGTTCTTGCGGGTCGTGTGCCGGCGCGTCAGGTCGGGGCCCAGGTTGATGTAGGTCGTCACCTGCTGGTTGATCAGCGTGTTGTTCGAATACGTGATGTTCTCGACGTGGGCGTCGGTGTTGCCACCGTCGGCGAACATGTACGCGTGCCCGGTCTTGGCGTCGGTGGGGTCGTCCTCGTCGATGAACTGGTTGTGGTCGAAGGTCACGTTGTACGAGCCCATGTTGGGGGCCCACGGCTCGATGACCGTCATGCTCCGCCGCGGCGTGAGGAAGATGTTGTTCTGGAAGAGGGCGCCGTTGACCACCTGTGCCACCGCGCCGATGCGACCGGCCCGCTGGAACAGCGAGTCACGCACCTCGATCTTGCGGTTGGGCTTGTGGTCTCCCCAGCCGTGGAGGTTGATGCCGTCGCCGAAGACGTACTTCACCGTCACGTTTTCGACCTTCGCGCCCCAGACACCGAGGTTGTCGGCGTTGACGCCGAACAGGGTGATGCCGGCCTGGCCCTCGAGGCAGAACGTGTCGGGCTGGTCGACGTCAGGGCAGTAGTAGTCCCACCGGAACAGCTTGCCCGTGCGCGGGTCGATTCCGGGGTTGGGACCACCGTTCGAACCGACGATGGTCATGTTCTTGAGCACGAGGTCGTAGCCACCCTCGAGCCGCCACATCGACCGCAGCCGCGGCCACACGATGTTGAAGCGCTGGTCGGACGGCAGCATGTCGAAGCCGGCCGAGTACGTCTTGAAGACCGCCCCGTTGCCGTCGAAGGTCAGGTCGTGCTGGTCGTGGATGTCGATGATGTTGTTCATCCAGTAGCACCCACCCGCCTTGAAGCGGATGGTGGTGCCCGGGGCGTTGTGCGTCTTCAGCCAGGCGAGGAAGGCCGGCGTCTGGTCCACCTTGGCCGCCGGGTCGCACCTCGCCACCACCGCCGACTCGGGTACGTCGACGACCGTCGCCGCCTTGGTGATCTCGGGCATGAGCTGCCCGGCGAAGGCGACCGCCACCGCCACCAGGAGGATGAGCCATCGACCACGCCACGTGAGCGCCTTCGAACGCAACTCGAGTGCCAGGGTTCGCATGAGGACCACTCCTGTCGATGCCGCCGTGCGCAGGAGACAACGGATGGACATGTTTGAACACGGAGAGTGTCGACCTTCCGTTCTTGGGGCTTGAGGGGGTTTAGGCCGATCTACACCTTTCGCGG
>Ga0066709_100002480_pt1 | contig 13478 bp, 11 predicted proteins | sample GraSoiAngelo_158_FD_79665 | JGI IMG/M metagenome (GOLD analysis project Ga0066709, IMG submission 79665) | Grasslands soil microbial communities from the Angelo Coastal Reserve, California, USA - 14_1009_16_30cm | ecosystem: Environmental > Terrestrial > Soil > Grasslands | place: USA... | reverse complement strand
CCGGCTCGGGGCGGAGCACTCGATGAGTTCGACAGTTCCTAGAGGGATCCGCTGCCAGGGCCAAGCCCCTGCTGCCCTCACCCTGACCCTCTCCCGCAGGGAGAGGGAACAGCGAGCAGCGCGCGCTGAAAAGCCGAGCGGTCTGGACTGATCTCCCCTCAGAGAAGGGTTCACCCTCTGCCCGAGGCAGAGGGCCGGGGTGAGCGGAAAGAAATCGCCGATTCATGGAGAGCCCCCCTTCGGTTTTTTTCCGCATGCATTGGGACCATGAACCTGAAACGCGTAAGCCCTTCAGAATCAAGGCGAGCGTTTTCAGGTTCATGGAAAGCCCCCTTTCGTCCGTGCGCATGCATTGGGACCTTGAACCCACTCCCAACCCCTCCCAGGAGGGGAGCCGCACGGCGTGGCCAGTTCCCCTCCTGGGAGGGGTCAGGGGTGGGTTTGTCGCCCGCAGGTTCATGGAAAGGTTTCAGTTCTCAATCATTCAGCCGGACTCCGTAATCTTTCAAGCGAGCTTTTTGGCTTCCCTTGGTCGGGTTGCCTTTCAAATAAAGATTCAGGAACGGCGCGAACCGTTTTTCGCCCTCGAAATCCTTTTTCGCCATGTTCAGCAACGGCGTCAAATCGCGGATCTTGTTGTTCTCGAGGAACAGATAGAAAAGATTGGTCAGGCCGTCGAGCGGCGAGATGTCCGCGATGGCGTTGTGGCGCAGGGAAAGACTGCTCAGGCTGCCGAGGCGGCCCAGGCCGGCGATGCTATTGAGCCGATTGTTGTCCAGATAGAGCGAGGCCATGCGCGGCAACTTCACCAGCGGGGAGATGTCCGTGATCTGGTTGTTGCCGAGGTAAAGCGAGGCCAGGTTCGTCAGCCCGCTGAGCGGAGTCAGGTCCTTCACGCGGTTGTTGGACAACTCGACGTATTGCAGCGCCGTGTCCGGGGCGAGCGGCGCGAGGTCCTCGACCTGGTTGTCCGCCAGGTTCAGGTACTGCAGCTTGCTCAAACCCTTCAGCGGCCCGAGGTCCTTGATTCGGTTTTTCGCCAGATCGAGTGAGGCGAGATTGATGCACTTCTCGAGCCCGGCAAGATCCGTGATCTCGAGGCCGGTTCCCTGGATGGTCGAGAGATTGGCCACGTCGGCCTCGACAATCGGTTTGTCATTGTCGCGTTTTTCGAAAACGAATTTGCGCACCGATTTTTCCAGGTTTTTGTCCTTGAACAGTGGCGTTTCAGAGGACGAATCCGCGGCTGGCGCGCGGGCCAGCAACAAGGCCAGGATGAAGATTGTTTGGGCTGATCGCAGAATGGACCTGTTCATAACGGCAGACCTAGGCCAACGGCTCCGGCGGCTCCTGGAAGGCCCGGGCGCGAAACAGGAAATCCACAATGTTCCCTTCGTGCGGCTGCTGCCAGTTCAACTGAATCGTCGGGATCGGGCCGATGTTCAGCCGGTCTATGTTCGTCGCGTCCATCAGCTGGCGCTCCCACCTTTCATCGTTAGTGATGGCGCTGCACACCAGCGTCGGGCCGATCTTGTCGATCATTTCCGCCTGCGAACATTGAACCACCGTCACGTAGGGGAACATGTATTCGCTCTGCGCAATTTTTCGCTCGGGCGCGTCGCAATGGATGATCCACGGTCGCAGGTAGGCGCAACGCTCGTGTTCGACCAGGCGCGAGCCGAATTTTGTCGTCATGTCGGTCACGCCCTGTTCCTTTATTTTCTCGACGATGGAAGCGTGGATGGCTTGCGCCTGGCCGGGCACAGTGAACGCCGCGAGGCTGGCCGTGGTATCTTCGGGCGGTTTGGGAGCGATGGGAGCGAGACGCTCGGCGAGCGCCTGCGCGATTTCCCTTGTGTGGCGCGACGCCCAGACACCGGAACAATTGATGCAACCCCGCCCGCTGTTAAGAAAAACGCTGTCCACCATCAGATCGAGATACTTCTCCCACTGATCGACCACGTCGTCGCCCAGCAGAATTTTGCTGAAACCGGGCCCGTGGACCTGCACGCACGGATTGCCGTGGTACCGCTGAACTGTATCGGTGCTGCCGAAGATTTTCACACGCCGGCAACGGTTGACGACCTCCGCGCCCATCTCGCCGCCGCCGGGGTAGATGCTAATCGCTTCGCGCGGCACGCCGGCCTGGAAAAAAGCCGCGGCCATGCGATAGGGCGTCCAAGGCTCCTGCGGTCCGGGCTTGAGCACGAGGCCGATTTGCATCGGGATGACGGGCAACCAGAGCGTGTGGACGCCGGGCGAGTTCGAGGGGAGCACCAGTCCCAGCACCGGCGATTGCGCCTGGTAACTCACGATGACGCCCCGCGATTCCATGCCGTAACCGCGCGTCAGGATTTCGAGGTCCAGCCCGCGCGTCAGGCAATCGAGGATGCGCTCCATGTTCGAGAGCACGAAATGGTTCTTGGCCATGTTGGCCTTGCACATGTGCTCGGGCAGGCCCGTCGAGGCCGATTGCTGGCGCGCGAAATCATCAGGCGACTGCTGACCGTCGCCCATTGGCAAGGCGGCGTCTTTGTAATGCTCGCCCGCTTTCTTCATCATGGCGACCAGTTCGCGAATCGGAATTTCGCGGAGCACATCGCGGGCGCGCTGCGCCTTTTTCATGTCGCGCGCGAGCAACCCGGGATTGGCCTGGCTTACCTGGGCGAGCGTTTCACCCGTGACGAAGTGCACGACCTTGTCCAGTTCGAGGCTTTCGTACAGTTGTCCCCAGCGGAGGACCGGAATCTTGACCATAATAATCCAATTGGCCATCCCGGAAGGCGCAGTGGCAAGGAAAATTTTTAGCGGATCGGCATCCGAACACGCCATGCGTCTGTGAAAATGGCCGTCCCGGGGCGGGGACGGCCTCGTCCCCGCGTTTTGTCGCACTGCGTAATACGGCGACGAGCCGTCCCCCGCCCCTGCCGCCTCCCTTTGTCAAACGCAGCCTGAATTGCCGCTTTGGACAAAGCCCATTCTGCGTCCACCGCCCATCCCTCGAGAAAATCCAGCTCAGCCGCACCGACCGTCGCGCCTCTCGCCATCTCACCAGGTAGCTGCCCGCCGCCTCCACCACCGTCCTCATTAAGTCCTGGGCCTACCGAATAGACGACAATATCAAGAACTGACCCCTCCGGTCTTGTTGGGCCTACCGAATAGACGACAATATCAAGAACTGACCCCTCCGGTCTTGACCCCTCCGGTCTGCGGTGCCCCTGAGTTGCCCCGGAATTTTTTAACCGCTAATCTTCACTGATCGGCGCTGATGAGATTAGCGATGATGAGCGCAGATTAGCGGTTCACCATTTTAATCGTGGAGGACGCGATCGAGGGTGCGGATTTCTTTTCGTGTGTTTGGCGTGGTTCGCGGTTACATTCCGGCGCAGTGACATCGCCGGTCGTCATTCCCTTTTTGCAGAGAGCGAGTGAGTGGAGATTTTTGAGTGATGAACATTGGGTTGCCGAACCAGGCGCTGCATGCTTTTGTGCCCGGCCATGCGCTGCGAACCGGGACGGTTCGCGGTCCGTCGGGGGCAGTGTCGATGCGCCCGACACGACTGCTGTGCGCATTAACCTTGCGTTTTGCATCGAGGTCGCTAAGGTTGCGTCTGAGCACCCGGCTGGCTGTGACTCACCACCGTTCGAGGAAAACGGCCTTGGTCGAATGATTCAACACTGATTTCAATTATGGACACCGATGCGCCGCGGTATTTCGTGTGGGGCCTGGACGAAGTCGTTTACGGTCCGGTCGAGCTGACGATTCTCACCAATTGGGTCCTGGATGAGCGCGTGACGGCCCAGACCTGGGTCTTTGTCGGGGAGAATCGGTCATGGTTGATGGCGGCACAATTGCCGGAGCTGGCGATCTTTTTTGAGCGGGCCTCCGGCTCGGGATTAAGCGCCGCGGCGGGTTCGAGCGCCCGGTTGCAAGGGATCAAGATCGGTTCGCTGCGCCGGATCAAAATCCTCGCCGGGATGGAGGAGAGGCAACTCGAATCGTTCATCCAGTACATGGAAGTCGACAGCATTCAACAGTTCGCCGAGGTGTTTCGGCGAGGTCAACCCAGCGACGCGATGTACTTCGTGTTGGAGGGTGAACTGCGGGCTCGAGTTCTGGTGGACGGCAAGGAAACAACATTGTCCACGATGACGGCGGGCGATTTTTTCGGGGAAATCTCGCTCCTGGATCACGGCCCACGCTCGGCGGACGTGGTGGCGAACAGGGACAGCCGGTTGCTGAAGATCTCGGCGGCGGCATTCGAGAAGGTGATGGGCGAGGCCCCCGCGCTGGCGGCGTCATTTCTGTACGGATTGTCCAAATCCATCGGCGCCCGGGTGCGTGTTCTGACCCAGAAATACCAGGACTCGATCCATTTCTCGCGCCTGGCTACCGCCATTCACTGAGTTTGAGCACGGCTCGGCCTCAAGCTGGAAGCGATCCAACGCCGACCTTTCCATTGAACGGCACGGCAGTGGGGCAGGCGTCCCGCCTGCCGCCGGGGCGTCTCGCCCCGAACCCATCGCGGGCGAGACGCCCGCGCAGGCAGCCGGGACGGCTGCCCCACTACGGATCCGCAGGTTCATGGTCCCAATGCATGCGGAAAAAAGCGAAAAGGGGCTCTCCATGAGCCGTAGCCGCAGCGATTTGTCTGCCAATTCCCGGTCAAACGCATTGCTTTTTGCCCCGGCTGCAAATAGCGTGGCCTTCATCTGAGCAATTCCGGAACATCGCACTGGGCCAAAATCCCGCTGCCCGAAGCCACCCTCGAAACCAGCGTCGCGCTGGTTCGGGTTGGCCGTCCCGCCCGGGCGCCCTTTTTGCAACAGATCGAGGGCAGGGGAGCGCCCCGGAAATTCGCCTTGAACAAACCGGAGTTGGTCATCGGGCGGGACGAAAAAGCCGATATCACGCTGCCCTCGGCGAACATCTCGCGCCGCCACGCGCTGATCAAATGCCGGCACCAGGAGGTTTCGATTCATGACTTCGAGAGCCGCAACGGCGTGTTCCTGAACGGAATCAAGGTCCATTCGGCCGTGCTGCGCGATGGCGACGTCGTTCAACTGGCCGATTGCGTCTTTGATTTTTACGAGGCTTAGCGATGGATTTCTACGTGAAGTTCTGGGGCACGCGCGGGTCCATCCCGACTCCCGGCGACCGCACCCGCAAATACGGCGGCAACACGTCCTGCGTCGAAATCCGATTCGGCGATCACCTCTACATTTGCGACGCGGGCTCGGGAATCCGCGAGCTGGGGGCCGACCTGTTGACGCGCGGCAAGATTCCCATCACCGGGCATCTGTTCTTCAGTCACGCGCACTGGGACCATATCCAGGGGTTCCCTTTCTTCGGCCCCGCTGATGTCGCCGGAAACCGTTTCCTGATCTACGGCGCGAAACCGGGGGACGATCGTTTTTTCCACCTTCTGTCCGGCCAGATGAAATCCGATTACTTCCCGATTGGGTTCGGCGCGCTCCGGGCCGAGATTAATTCCGATCACCTCGACGATGGGCGCAAGGAGATCGGCGGCGTCCTGGTGCGGTGCTTTCCGTTGAACCATCCGGGCGGCTGTCTCGGTTACGCCTTCTCACACCGGGCCAAGAAAATCGTCTTTGCGACCGACAACGAGATCGAGGCGGACTCGAGCGGCCCGGAAACGGAGGGCGCGCCCAGGCTGCGCCTGGCCCGGCCCGCGCTGGTGGAGTTTGTCCGGGACTCTGACTTGCTCATTGCCGACGGCCAATACACCGACGCCGAGTATCAATCCAAAAAAGGATGGGGCCATACCAGTTGCCTGACGGCGGTGGACCTGGCGATACAGGCGGGCGTAAGACAGCTCGCCATTTTCCACCATGACCCCTCCCATGCGGACAGCATCGTGGATGAAATCATTGAAAGTTGCCGCAGCCGGGTCAACCGTCTGGGTGCCAAAACCATCGTATTCGCCGCGCGCGAAGGCGTGGAGCTGGCGGTGTAAACGGCCCTACTTTGACGCCTCGCCGTCGCGCTCGGGAAATTCAAACCCAACCTTGCCCCCCTCGCCCACCACCAGCCAGGCGGAGAACGGACGGCCTGTCTTGGAGATGAATTTCTCGAGCAAATCGGTCTTGCCGCTGGCGAGCAGTTTGGCGACTTGCTCCCGTTCGACGGGCCGCTGCAGAATTGTTTTGCCCGTCTTGAATTTGCACGGTTTCTTGTCCGCCTGTGAGTTCTCGCACAGATAATCCGTTTCGCTCTCGAAAACCCTCGAACCGCAGCGCGGACATTTGCCCACCGGTTCCTGGCCGCTGAAGTTCAGTTTCGGCTTCGGCTCACCCGTTGGACCAGCCTTGGCGGCAGTGGATTTTGGCTTCGTCTTGCGCGGCTCGAACTCGAAGCCCACCTTGCCGCCTTCCCCGACGACCAGGTAGGCGGCGAACGGGCGCCCTTTTTTGGAAATGAACTTCGGCAACAGATCGGTCTTGCCGGTCGCCAGCAGTTTGGTCATCTGCGCGCTGTCCACCGGCTGTTGCAAGATGATCTTGCCGGAGCGGAAATCGCAGCTTTTCGCGGCGCCGGTCGCTTTCTCGCAGAGGTAACTCATCCCGCTCTCGAACACACGCGCGCCGCACTTGGGACACTTGCCCAAAGGCGCCTGGCCGCTGAAATCAACTTCGGAAGCTTCGCCGCCGGCGTCGTTCTGGCCGAAATCAAACTCCGGCTTTAATTCGTCCGAGAGTTTGATGATGGCGGCGAACGGTCTGCCGGCCTTGCTACGAAAACCCTGCAACGGCCCGACCACCCGTCGGCTGATCAACTCTTCGACCTCGGCCGGCTCGAACTGCCGTCCGGCGACAATCTTCCAGAGGGCGAAGTCGCAATTGGTGCACTGAAATTTCTTGTAGGTTTCCTTTACCTGGGCGCCGCACTTGGGGCACGGGACCTTGAGCGTGCCGAAATCGCCCGGAATGGTGTCGTGCTCGTGCTCTTTGGCCTTCTTCACGATGTCGCGCGTCATCGCGGCGATTTCCTTCATGAACTCGCCGCGGCGCAGCCGGCCGCGCTCCATCTGTTTGAGTTTGAATTCCCAGTCGCCGGTCAATTCAGGCGAGGTTAGTTCCGGAACGCCCAGGCCGCGCAGCAGGGCCATCAGCGAAAAGGCCTTCGCCGTCGGCTGCAGTTCCCGGCCGGCGCGCAAGAGGTATTTTTCGTAAATCAATCCTTCGATGATGGCGGCGCGCGTGGCCGGGGTGCCGAGCCCCTTCTCGCTCATGGCCTCGCGCAGTTCCTCGTCTTCGACCAGTTTGCCCGCGCCTTCCATCGCGCTGAGCAGCGTGGCTTCGCTGAAGCGGGCCGGCGGTTTGGTCCGGTTGGCGATGACTTCGATGGCGCTGGTCCTTACCGGTTCATTCGCCTGGACCGGCACCAGGCTGGGCGTGTCATCCGTTTGCGCCTCGCGGCCGTACACCTCCAGCCAGCCCGCCTTGACCATCACCTTGCCTTCGCTCTTGAACGGCTCGCCTTCGACCCGGGTGATGCGCGTCGTCACGAGGAATTCCGCGGCCGGATAAAAGATCGCCAGAAACCGCTTGGTGATCATGTCGTAGAGCTTGGCTTCGTCGTCGTGCAGGTGTTTTGGCGGCAGCGAGGTGGGTATGATAGCGAAGTGGTCGGAAATTTTGGCGTTGTTGAAAATCCGCTTGTTCGGTTTGACCCAGTCTTCCTTGAGAATCCGGTCGGCGAAGGCGCCGTAAGGTGTGCCGCTGAGCGCGCCGAGGGTTTGTTTCACCGTGCCCGGATAATCCTCCGGCAAGGCGCGCGAGTCGGTGCGCGGATAGGTGATCGCCTTGTGATGCTCATAGAGCCGTTGCGCGATCTGCAACGTCCGGCTGGCGGAGAAACCGAAACGCCCGTTCGCTTCGCGTTGCAGACTGGTCAGGTCATAGAGCAGCGACGGCGCCTGCGTTGTGGGTTTACTCTCCTCAGTGACGACGCCCGCTTTGCCCAGGCACTTGTCGCGAATCACTTCGGCGCGGTGCAACTCCCAGACCCGCTCCGGCTTTAACTCCGGGTCGCCCTCTTTGTCCCTGGAAAATCGCTCGTCGAACCACCGGCCCGGATAGGCGCCGGCCCGGGCGTCGAAGGTGCCATGGACCTCCCAGTAATCTCTCGAGACGAAAGTTTTGATCTTTTCCTCGCGCTCGACGACGATAGCGAGGGTGGGGGTCTGGACGCGGCCTACGGTGGTGAGATGGAACCCGCCGGTCTTCGAGTTGAACGCCGTCATCGCGCGTGTGCCGTTGATGCCGACCAGCCAGTCGGATTCGGACCGGCACACCGCCGCGTCCGCCAGGGGGCGCATCGTCGCGTCGTCGCGCAAGGAGGCGAACCCTTCGCGGATCGCCGCGGGGGTCATGGATTGCAGCCACAGGCGCTGGATCGGCTTGTCAGTCCCGGCGTGGCGAACAATGTAACGGAAAATCAATTCGCCTTCGCGCCCGGCGTCGCAGGCATTGATCAGGCCATCCACGTCCTGGCGTTTAATGAGCTTGACCAGCAGTTTGAGCCGGGCTTCGTTTTTCTCAATGGGCTTGAGGTCGAAGTGGGGCGGAATGACAGGCAGATGGGCGAAGGTCCACTTGCCGCGCTTGACCTCGTGCTCTTCGGGCACAACGATCTCGAGCAGGTGCCCGACGGCCGAGGAGAGCACATAACGCTCGCTCTCGTAGTAATCGTCCTGTTTCTTGAAACCGCCCAGCGCCCGGGCAATGTCGCCGGCAACCGACGGTTTTTCGGCAATGATCAACGCTTTTCCCATAACCCTGACGGGCTGGATTTATGAGCCGCGCAAAAATAGGCGCAAGACTTCTTTTTCAAACCAGGGAACCTCGCGAAAGTTCGCCCTGAAGTCAAAGCCCGAAGAAATGGCTTGATTCAACCGTGGCGCGCCGCAATCTTATGCGTAACGCGCCGCGTTTTCGCGGCAGGCGCGAATTCTGTGAGCGGTTCACCGTTTCAAAAAAACCGCCGCGCCCGTGCTCATCTCAGGCGGCGTACCGGAACTTCGGCAACCCATGGCGAGTTCGAACCACCCGAAACCCATTGGTTGCGCCGGAACGCGCTGAGATTTGTTTCCGCCTATGAAAAAGTTGATCGTCCGAATTGTCGTCGTTGTTCTGGTGCTGCTCGTCGCGACGGTGGGGACCAGCATCTATTTCCTCGGGTCCATCGTCAAGAAAGGTGTCGAGACGGTCGGCCCCCAGATCACCAAAACAGAGATGAAGCTGGACAGCGCGACCCTTTCCCTGCTGTCCGGGTCCGGGAAGTTGAAAGGCCTGTTCATCGGCAACCCCCAGGGATTCAAGACCGAGTCGGCGATTCGAGTCAGCGCGGTGAGCATCGGTGTGGCGCCCGGCTCGATCTTTTCCGACAAAATTCACGTCAAAGAAGTCAACGTCCTGGGGCCGGAGATCACCTTCGAGGGCGGCCTGAAGGGAAATAACCTGAGCAAACTGCTGGAAAATGTCCAGGCCTCGACCGGCAGCGCGGACAAAGGCGCCACCTCGAAAGACACCGCGTCCTCGAAGAAAATCCAGGTTGACGACTTCCTTATCAGGGGCGGCAAGATCAATCTGAGCGTGGATGCCGGTCCGCTGGGCGGCAAATCGGCGACGGTTCCGCTTCCGGAAATCCATCTGACAAACCTGGGCAGCGGGCCGGACGGTATTACCGCCGCGGACCTGACCGCCAAGGTCCTGAAGGAGGTATTGCAAGCGGCCATTCCAGCTGCGGAGAAGGCGGCGGTGGACCTGGGTAAAAGCGCAACTGAGGCGGTAAAGGATTTGAGCAAGGACCCGGCCGGCACCGTGGACAAAGCGGCCAAGAGCGTCACGGACATCTTCAAGAAGAAGAAATAGGCTACTTCCCGATGCAGAACTGGCTGAAGATCGAGTCGAGCAGGTCTTCCGTCGTCGTTTTGCCGACCACTTCACCCACCGCATTCACGGCGATGCGCAAATCGAGCGCGACCAGCTCGAGCGTCAAATCGTTTCGCAGCGCATTGATCGTCCGAACCGTCGCTTCGCGGGCGCGGCGCAGTGCGTCCTGATGTCTCGAGTTAATCATCACCTGCAACATCTCAGCTTTGATCTCCCCGGCCCAGACCAGGTCCTTAATGGCGTCCTTCAACGCTTCGATTCCCTGACCGGTAAGGGCGCAGACATCCACAACTGGCGTCGTCACCGTGTCCGGGGAGCCCGTTGTACCCCCACCCCCAACCGCTCTCCCATCGGATCGGAGAGGATGGTCGGATCGGGAGCGAGGGGTGTTCCCGATGAGCTCGCCCGGCAGCGTCAGCTTCACCGCCAAATCGATTTTGTTGCGCACGATGATCCGCTTCTTGTACGCGAACTGGGCCAGGTAGTTTTCGTCCTCGGGCGAGTACGGTTCGGAAACATCGAACACGTGCAGTATCAATTCCGCCTTCGCCACGGATTCCCGGCTGCGACGGATGCCCTCCTGCTCGAGGCTGTCGCCCGCCTCGCGCAGTCCCGCGGTGTCCACAAACACGACCGGAATCCCGCGAATGTTCGCCGTCTCCTCGATCGTGTCTCGCGTTGTGCCGGCGATGGGTGAAACAATGGCTCGATCGTGACCGAGCACCTGGTTGAGCAAACTGGATTTCCCGGCGTTGGGCCGGCCGATGATCGCCGTGCGAATCCCTCGACGCAGAATCTGCCCCTCGCTCGCCGTGCGGAGCAGTTCATCCATGAACCCCACTCCGCGCTCGAGGCGGGCGAGCAATTGGTCCCGCGTATCGGCCGAAATGTCTTCGTCGGGAAAATCAATGTGCGCCTCGATGTGCGCCAGCGTCTTCATCATCTCATCGCGCAATTGGTCGATCCTCTGCGAAAGTTTGCCGGCGAGTTGTTCGTTGGCCGCGGCCAGGGACAATTCCGTGCGCGCGCGGATCAGGTCGGCCACGGCTTCCGCCTGGGCGAGGTCCAGGCGCCCGTTGAGAAACGCGCGCTTGGTGAACTCGCCCGGCTCAGCCAGGCGCGCTCCGTTTTCCAACAGCGCGTCCAGCACCAGCTTCGCGGCCAGGATGCTTCCGTGGCAGGTGACCTCGACGGCGTCCTCGCGCGTGAAGGTCCTGGGCGCGCGCATGACGGATAGCAACACCTCATCCACCGTGCGGCCCTGCCGCACGATTTTGCCGTAATGAATCGTGTGCGTCGGCGCCGCAGACGGCTTCAACGAGTGTCGGCCGACCGGGACAAAGCTCTTATCCGCGACTGACAGCGCCTGCGGGCCGGAGAGTCGGATCACGGCCAGGGCGCCTTCGCCCAGCGGCGTCGCAATCGCGGCGATGGTGTCGTCAAGCATGATTAAGAGGTTGTCAGGATTTCAGGTTATCAGGTTATCAGGTTATCAAGTTATCCACCTGTTGGGGGAGGTCAGGCCACCGGAAAACCTGACAACTTGAAAACCTGAGAACTTTCAATTGGAATGCCGGCAACTGCCGGTCTGGTGGCGCATCGGGATTCTGCCCCGGGAGCGCGGCTGTGTCCGAAGGACCAGCCGCAGCACCACCGAATGCCCAGACGTGGTGAAACGACCTCAATGTGCCGCTCGCGCGGATCCGCTGCGGCTGGTGCTCCGCACACAGCCGTGTTCCGTTTCGCAACACTTTTCGGTGGCGGTGTCATGCGCCCCCGGTCTGGTTCTCCGCATCACGTCCTTCCAGCCAGAGCCGCGCCTTCTCGTAGCTTCTGCGGTGGAGGTAGTGCAGCAGCGCCGGGTCGGTTTCCCGGGGCAATTCTCGCGTCAACTCGTCGATGCGCGAAAACAGCGCCTGCAAATCCGGCTTGGGACTCGCCTTGGGGATTGATTTCACCGCCTGCTCCAGTTCCAGCAATGCCAGTAATATGCCCTGTTCGGTCGCGCTCATGTTCATGCCTACCATATCCGGCCCGCGAAACGATTCAACGATTCAACGATTCAACGAATTTACCCCTTCTCTCGGAGCTCGAAACGTGCAGTCCCTGGCAATAGCGTCGGCGAGTCGCCGCAAATATTCCTTTCGGGCAATGGTAATGGCGCCGAGTTGGCGGGTGATGGTGGTGGTTGACTGAACGTCAAACAACGCGAAACCCCGGCTGCGCAGGTGTCGGACTAAATGGTAAAGGGCCACTTTCGAGGCGTTGCTGACGCGATGGAACATCGACTCGCCGGCGAACATTGCGCCGATGGACACGCCGTAGATGCCGCCGGCGAGTTGGTCGCCTTGCCAGCATTCGATGCTGTGGGCGTGGCCCTTTTTGTGCAGCCGCGTGTAGGCCTCAACAAACCGGGGACTGATCCAGGTGCTCTCGCGGCCCGGGGCCGGCGCGGCGCAATCTTGAACGACCTCGCGGAAGGCCCGATCGAGCGTCACCTGAAAAACACCTTTGTGCACGACCCGCGCCAGGCTCTCCGGAACGTGGAACTGGTCCAGTTCAATAATGGCGCGCGGCTCGGGCGACCACCAGGTGATCGGGTCGTCGGTCCAGGGAAAGATGCCGTTCCGATAGGCCAGCAACAGACGTGGCACGGACAAGTCGCCTCCGATGGCGACAAGCCCGTCAAACTCACCGCCTTGCCTGGCGAGGCTGGGATCGGGGAACCACAGGCGCGTGGTAAGGAGGGCTGGGTTGCTGAGGGTGGTTGACACTAATTTTGGCGCTCGAATGCGTCCAGCAGCGACAACTGCAGATAGCCGCAGAACTCCATCGCCGCGTAGTAACGCGCGTTTTCATTGTTCAGCTCGATCGGTTTTCCTTTCTTCTCATCGGGTTGTCCGAGGACCAGCCAACTGCCCACGCGAATGTCGTTGACCACCTGGAGGAGCCATTCTATTTGGGATGGGGTGAGGGTGAGGCGGCAGCCGCCCCCGGCGGTCTGCTTGAATCGCTGCGGGTCCTTGAGCATCGCCAGCAATTGCTCTTTGTTCTGCCGCTGGCGTTCGGCGAGCGTTTCTTCGAGAAGCTTCTGAAATTCCGCGCCCCGGCCGGGGTCGGCGGTTTGGCTGACGCGGTGATGGGTGGTGGGAACGAGCGGATAAAGCTTGAGAACTTCGATGAGGAGCCGTTCCTCGCGTTTTCCCAGGTCAAAGACGAAGGCCTCCCCCTCTCTGCGGACGAGTTTCACGCGTCACGCTCCATGGTCGCCTGCAGACTGTAGCTCTGCAGTTGGTGCACGTAATGCTCCGCCCTTTCCATGCTCTCGCGAGTGAGCACGCTTTTGCCCTGGTTGTGCACCTCCAGCATGTGAAACTCAGCCTTCTGTTTCGCCCAGCCGAAGACCACCTGGAACACGTGCGTGACGTAATCCATCAGATTCACCGGATCATCCCAGCAAATCACCAGGTAGCCCGGCTCCAACTCGCTCCGGGTCTTGGACTGTTGTTCCTGTTCGCTGTCCGGCAGGACGGCCGGTTCAACGGTTTCAGTCATGCCGG
>Ga0066709_100002479_pt1 | contig 13479 bp, 10 predicted proteins | sample GraSoiAngelo_158_FD_79665 | JGI IMG/M metagenome (GOLD analysis project Ga0066709, IMG submission 79665) | Grasslands soil microbial communities from the Angelo Coastal Reserve, California, USA - 14_1009_16_30cm | ecosystem: Environmental > Terrestrial > Soil > Grasslands | place: USA... | reverse complement strand
CGTGACTGCGCTTAAAGGGCCGGGCAGACCGCTGCTGCCCGCCGAAGCGCGCGCTGAGCTCGTAGCGGCGCTCGAGTCCGTCGACTACGTTATCATCTTCGAAGAGCTGACGGCTGAGGGTCTGCTGCGCGAACTTCGCCCGGACGTGCAATGCAAGGGTACCGATTATTCCGAACATACCATTCCGGAGCGGGAGGTCATGAAGGCCCTGGGAAGCACCGTCAAAATCGTGGGCGATCCCAAGAATCACTCCACCCGCGAGATGCTTGCAGCAATCAGGAAGAAAGCATTGCGGCTAATTCAATTTAGTCATTGAGCCATCGCATCGTGGACCTGCTTCAGTCCTCTTTTCGTTCGAACGCGCTGTGTCGCACCGAGTGTGAGCGATCCTGAATGATTAGAGGCGATCGCTCAATGAACCGGCGAGTCAATGACTCGATTCCTCGTGGTTCGCCTCAGCTCGATCGGAGACATCGTTCACACGCTGCCCGCTGTAGCTGCACTGGGCGAGGCCTTCCCCCAAGCGGAGGTGCACTGGGCCGTTGAACCTCGCTATGCCGGCCTGCTGGACGGCAACCCATTCGTTCGACGCGTCATCGGGATTGATACGCTCGGTTGGCGCATCAGGCTGGCTTCCGGCGCGACCCTGGAAGACGTGGCGCGGACAACCTTGGAACTCCGGGGCGTTGCATACGACGTCGCCATCGATTTTCAAGGTTTGGTGAAATCGGCCACCATCGCCTGGCTCAGCCGTTCTCGCGAGCGCCTTGGATTGGCGGAGTACTGGCTAAAGGAACCGTTGGCAGGCGTGTTTTATACTGATCGCGTGGCTGTACGCCGGGATGTGCACGCGATCGAAGAGAGTATGGCTCTTGTGGAGCGCCTGGCCTCAACCAGCGGCTTGCCTCCGGTTTCACCAGTTGGCCTCTATGACCCTGAGGGCTGGAAATTTCCTTTGCCGCGCACCACTGAGGCCGACAGTTACGTGGAAGATCAATTGACCGCGCTCGGCGCCCGGGAATTCATCGTTATTAATCCTGGCGGAGGTTGGATGGCAAAGCGTTGGCCTCCAGAAAACTATGCTGAACTCGTACACCGGCTGGAATCAGAACTGCCGTACCACTTCCTGCTTACGGGTTCGCCGAAGGAGCAACCGATGATCGAAGGGATTCTCCAGCGGGCAAAGGCGCGGCACGCGGCTTGCTTCCGCTCCACCCTCGTGGAGTTCATCGCTCTGGTGCGTCGTGCCAGTCTTTTCATCGGTGGGGACACTGGCCCTTTGCATCTGGCGGCAGCTGTGCGCACGCCCATCGTCGCGATTTACGGCCCTACCGACCCCGCTCGAAACGGGCCTTTCTCCCCAGAAGACATTGCGCTCTCGAACTCGGGTCCCTTCGACCACACACGGCGCACGAAAAATCCCGCTTATCTCCAGGGCGTCTCGGTGGAGGCAGTCCTGGAGGCTGTCCGGCGCAGGGTTCTCCGTGTCCAGAGGGCACATGGGTAGGAGCCACGAGGAATGGGCTACGCGATTCCGGGTGCCGATGGGGTTCGTTCTCGGAATTGCTTACCTGGTCTTTGCGCAGCCCACGCAAACATTCCTCGAGGCCGGAGGAGCAATTGCGCTGCTTGGCCTTGCGCTACGCGGTTGGGCGGCAGGCTGCCTGGACAAAAATCATAATCTCGCCACTGGCGGTCCGTACGCCTACACACGGAACCCGCTTTATCTGGGCAGCATGTTGATAGGTGCGGGATTTGCGTTGGCGGGCCGCTCCTGGCTGCTGGGGGTCGGAGCCCTGGCCCTGTTTGCGCTCGTTTATTGGCCCGTCATCCGGCGTGAAGAGGCATTCTTGCGTCAAGAGTTCGGCGAAAGTTACTGTCGCTATGCCACCCAAGTTTCATTACTATTTCCTCTGCGGCTTAGCGCTCCTCACCCAGACCCGCCCTTTCGGTGGACTCAGTATAGGAAAAACCGGGAATATGAAGCAGCCTTGGGTTACCTGGCTGGATTGGTTTTTCTGACCTTGAAAATGGAGCTACGCTAGGCTCGACCGACTGAAATTCTGAAACTATCCTCCTTGGGCACGGTTTCAGCCGCGCCTTGTTCACCTGCCGCAGGAAGGAGCAACAGCAAGGGAGGCCGAATTCCGGATGCTGGGCCTAAGCCCTGAGGCTTTTCTGGCGGAGCCCGACACTGGACAATGAAGACGTTACGGGCTGCCTTTACCGCCTACGTGACGTCTAACAACGTACCATGATTTTCCGAACCCACCGGGTCGTGCAGATCGGCCTGATGTCTTTTCTGTTGTTCATTCCTGCGGGCTCCTTACCTCGCGCGCAGCTTGCGGGCGGGCCTCAGACCCAGCGAGCTGCGAATTCCGGGCCGGGCCCGTTCGCTGCGGGAGAGACTCTCACTTACGATCTCACGTGGCGGATCTTTCCCGCGGGCACCGTAACCGCTACTCTGATCCGTTCAGGCCAGGGCCGCCCGCACGATCCTTACGAAATCAGGGCCACCGCCCAGTCGCGGGGCTTCGTTTCGCTTCTTTACGGCGTACAAGACGAGTTTCACTCGTTCTTTAATCCCGAGACGGTTTGTTCAGAGCGCATCTCGAAGAAAATCAGCGAGGGCCGCCGACGCAAGCAAACCGAGATCATTTTTGACCACGCGCGGAGACTGGCGATCCTTGACGAACATGACTTGGAGAAGCCAGGTAGTCCGGCCAAGCACGCCGAGAACGAAATTCCACCCTGCGCGGAAGACGTTGTTACCGCCTTCTACTACGTCCGACGGCAGGCGCTCCGCGTGGGCGACCAGATCCGGCTGCCCGTCAATGACGGATCCAAGACATCGGATGTGAGAGTGGAAGTCCAAGCCCGCGAGAAGGTCGAGACACCTTTTGGAAGTCGAGAAGCCTTGCGCGTTGAGCCGACCGTCTTTGGCGGATTGCTCAAGCGCAAGGGGCGCATGCTGATCTGGTTCAGTGATGACGACCAGCATTTACCTTTGAGAATCCGGGCCATAATTTCGGTGGGTGCTATCACAGCCAATCTGAAGTCGGTGAAATTGGCGCAGCCGGCAGACTGCAAGGGCAGTGACTGCCAAGTAAATCCCCCGAGCATACGGACCATCTGTTGGGTTGGGCCGTAACACAATATCGGGCGGCTTGGAGCTATAGGACTGTCGAGATTTCAGAGGGTACCGCAAATGGTGTCTGCCATTACCCTAACCGGAGTGTCTGTCAGGACGCACGGACGTCGTGCTGTTGAGCAGGCGAGAACACCGCGGGGTGGCGTCCGTTGAGAGCGTCCACGGAAGTCACATCCGGTGATAGTTTTTCGGACTGACTTCAGACCTCAAATTCAGATCTAAAGCGAGCCGATATTTTTCCGCCATCAGCCTGCGAAACCGAGACTGGTAGATCAGGTCGTAGGTCTGCTCCTTATCCGGAAAGAGCTTCAACGCAAACTGCCGAGTCGTTGCAATGAGCCCGGCAGCTTCATCCGCTGGCATGTCGTCCGATTGCCAGAGAAGATTGGTAACGAGGTCCACCACAATCTGCAGCCGCCGGACCTTCCGGTTCTCTTCCAGGACCTCAGCATCGCTGGCCATAGGGCTTATCTCGCGAGGGCGCGCCAATTAGTGTCCCCGCCCTCAAAATAGTCCAACCCGCTGCAGGAACAAGTTATTATAACTTGGCTGGCAGCGTTTCTTCCGGCAGAATTGGAATTAGGTGGCCTGCGTGAAGACGCAGCTGCCGCCGGGCGAAACGTGCGGCGATGCCGAAGGTGCAAAACGGTCCAGCCCGGGCCCTGACAGCACATGGCAACGCAAGTCGAGCTCGGAAGGTCAGGAAAGTGGGCCCTGCGCTGGCATCGCGTTCTCCAGGTGCTGCGTGAGGCCGGGATGAGGTTCTACACTGAGGATTCACTCGGCATTGCTGCGTCCATTGCCTACTATAGCGTGCTCTCCCTGTTTCCCCTGCTGCTTCTGCTGCTGATCCTGAGTGGCATTTACATCCGCCATTATCAGCTCGCGGGCCGGCTGGCCGTGGTCATGGAACGTATTCTGCCGATGCAGTCGGAGTTCATTCTGCAGAATCTGGAGAAAATCTCGCAAAATTACGGCCGGGTCAGCTTTGCTTCCCTCTTGCTCCTCCTGTGGAGCTCCGCCGGGGTGTTTCTGCCGACCCAGAAGCCCCTCAACCGGGCCGGGGGGACCCGGACCGAACGTAGTTGGCTGCGAAGGAGGCTAATCGCTCTCCAGATGGCATTGATCTTCGCCTCCCTGATTTTGCTGTCGTCTGTATTTGTGGGAGTGACGCCTACACTTCATGCCTTTCACGACCTGATTCCGAGCTGGCTTGTCTACGAGAGCCGGCCCTTAGTCGCCATTGGCTCCCGAATACTGCTCGGCTTGGCCAGCTTTGGGATGACGCTTGCCGGGTTCATAGTACTATTCGAGCGCCTGCCGAATCGCCCTATGAGCCTGCGTGAGGTGTTTCCCGGCGCTTTTCTCACGGCTATTCTCTGGCAGGGCGCGCGGGTTGCTTTCATCTTTCTGCTTACCCGCTTCAACTATCGTCACGTCTACGGTTCCATAGGCGCGATGGTAGGGTTCATGACTTGGGCCTATTTTTCTTCTGCCGTCATGTTGTTCGGTGCTCGAATTTCCCACGCACTTTATCAGACCGTGAAAAGCACAGGCCCGCCTCCGGAGGCTCCGCTTCCTATCATCTGAGCTCTTGCCGGTTGCGAGTCAGGCGTCCGACGGCTGCTGCGTCGCTGTCATCCCCAGGGCATTTATATTGTGAAGTAGCCGCCGCTGGAGAAACAAGGACCCCGATGGGCTGCGACTCTTGGCTTCTCGCTTCCCTGATTCCCGAAGGCTACAGCCTAATTGATGGTCGCCACCGCGGCGCCAACTCTCGTATCCGCAGCAGGCCTCCAGAATCTGATAGAATCTGTGGATTAGCAGGTAGCCCAAATGGATTATGATCAGCTAGCGAGTTTTCTGGAGGTCTCGAAACTGCGAAGTTTCTCTCGGGCCGCGGAGAAGCTCTATCGCACCCAGCCCGCCATCAGCGCCCAAGTGCGCCTGTTAGAGCAGGAATGCGGCGAAAAGCTTTTCGATCGCAGTGGCAAAAAGGTTCAGCTTACTCCTGCGGGAGAGATTCTGCGCGGGTACGCAGAGAAGCTGCTCGAGCTGCAGAAAGAGGCCCTGCAAGCGATCGCTGAGCTTAACCAGACTCCGCGCGGCAAGCTCTATATCGGCGCGAATGAGGCAACCTGTCTCTACGTTCTGCCCAAGACGTTCGCGCGGTTCAAACAGCTCTACCCCATGGTCCAGATCAGCATCTACAGAAACTTCAGCCACAAGATTCTGCAGAAGGTGCAGGAAGGCGCCGTGGATCTGGGTATCATAACGTTGCCACATAACGCCAACAACCTGGAAGTGATCCGCGTGTTTCGCGACGAAGTGCAGGCAGTGACGCCCCGAGATCATCCCCTGGCCAAGAAGCGCAGCGTAACGCCTGAGGAAGTCTCACATTTCCCGCTCATCATGCCCAAGACCGGCCATACCCGCGTCGTAATTGATCGCCTGATGCGCGAGTATCGCGACCACCTGCAGATCTCCATGGAGCTCGCCAGCGTGGAGACTATCAAGAAGTTTGTGGGTGCTGGTCTGGGAGTCTCGCTCATCAGCCGCACCTATTGCCAGGCGGAGGTCACGGCAGGCATCCTGAAATTGATCCCTCTGGAAGGCGAGAAAATCTACCGGGAGTTGGGGCTGATCTATCGTCGTGATCGTTATCTCTCGCTACCTGCCAAGGTTTTCATCAACGTCGTTCGCGAATCCACCCAGGCCACCGGTTCCCCGTCGACGATGATTTCAATTAGCTAGTGGGCCTGGCTCCCGCCGCGGGATAACTTGGGTCCACGGAGACTGCGGGTATCCCTACCTGCCGTGATGGAGTCCTTTTGTGAAAGAGAACACAGCCCCGCCTAGGGCGCCGGCAAGAGAAAAGCAGCCGCTGATTGTCATGAAATTTGGCGGCACTTCAGTCGGCAACGCTGAGCGAATGCGGAATGTGGCTCAGGTTGTCGCCGAATGCGCCCAGCGCGCCGAGGTGGTAGTCGTGGTGTCGGCCATGGCAGGTGTGACGGACATGCTGATCCGCGCCGCCAACGAGGCCAGCCACGGCGACCGCGAACACTGGAAGGGCGTCCGTCAGGAACTGGCGCGGAGGCATCGCGAGGTTGCGGACCGCTTGCTTTCCGCGAGTGAGCAGGCTACCGTCCTGCCTCGGCTGGCCCAGCAGGTGAATACGTTCGAGAATCTTTGTGCCGGCTTCTCCCTTGTGCGGGAAGTAACGCCGCGCGCTATGGACGCCCTTTCCAGCATCGGGGAAGTGATGTCGGTCACGCTGCTGGCTGCGATCCTTAGGTCGCCTCCCCCCGACGGGGCGGGACTCGCGGCCGAAGCGATCGACGCTACGGACTTAATAGTGACAGACGACAATTTCGGCAGCGCCACGCCATTCTTCGACGAAACCAACGTCCGCACCTCTCAAGGCCTGGCTGTTCTGCGCCGGCGCGGCGCCATTCCCGTAGTGACCGGATTCCGCGGTGCAACCCGCGACGGTTTGTGTACGACGCTGGGCCGAGGAGGCTCCGATTACAGCGGCACCATCGTGGGCGCCGCCCTCGATGCCGATGAAATCTGGATCTGGACGGACGTGGATGGAGTCATGACGGCCGATCCCCGCCTGGTCTCCGCCGCCAAGATCATTCCGGAGATCTCTTATCGCGAGGCCATCGAGCTTTCCTTCTTTGGCGCCAAGGTGCTTCACCCCAAGACTATCCAGCCAGTCATGAAGAAGAAGATACCGGTCTGGATCAAGAACAGCTTTAACCCCAGCTGCCTGGGCACCAAGATCGGTCCCTCGGCAGGAGCTAAGGCCCAGCCGGGCGTCAAAGCTATCACCTCCGTGGCCAAAGCGGACCTGATCACTGTCAGCGGCGCGGACACTCTGGGCTTCGCCGGTCTCGCCGGCAAGGTCTTCAACGCTCTGAGTCTGGAAGAAATTGACACACTGATGGTGACGCAGTCCTCCGCGGACAACGTACTCTGTTTTGCCGTCCACGACGCCGACCTGAAACAGGTAAAAGCGAAACTCGAAAAGGTATTCGAGCTGGAGATCCTCCACGATTACATGACGGCCCTGGAGGTAATGCCGCACGTAGCTATCGTCGTAGCAATCGGTGAAAATATGAAAGGAACTCCCGGCATCGCGGGCCGGGCGTTCGGCGCGCTCGGCCGCCGTGGCATCAATATCATTGCGATCGCGCAAGGCTCTTCGGAGCTGAGCATCTCGTTTGCGGTCAAATCGTCCAATGTGAAGGAAGCCGTCGCGGCGATTCATGAGGAGTTCGGGTTGTGAACACAGCCCTTCGTCGGTTGTCAATTTGACTCGTCGCAGCACCACCCGTGGAGTCCTGCCGCTTACGGGGCCACATGGAGGGGCGAGTGATCGCCGGATCCTCCCTGCGAGATTCGGAATCACGTACCAAGTGACTAAGGACCATTGACCACGCGTATGTCGACCGCCTACTTACAATGCATTGAAGAGACCTGCCGCGAGCGCCAGGACCCCAGGAAAGACTCCTATATGTGCGCCAGTTGTGGCGGGTTGCTCGAGGTCAGGTACGACTTCGATTCCTTCGATCCGGAGGAGCTTCGCCAGGCGTGGCACATGCGACGGCTGAGTGGTGAGCCCATCGACCGCAGCGGCGTCTGGCGATTCCGGGAGCTGATTCCCTTTCTGGGAGCGCAGTCACGTATTATCTCGCTTTCCGAAGGCTCCACGCCGCTGGTGGGAACGCGGCGCGCCGGCTGGTGGGCGGGTCCGGTGCACCTCACCATCAAACATCAGGGCAATAACCCCACGGGATCATTCAAGGACCTCGGTATGACGGCGTGCATCACGCGTGCCGAATCGCGCGGAGTGCGGATGGTCGCCTGCGCTTCCACGGGCAACACTTCCTCGTCCATGGCCGCCTACGCGGCACGAGCCGGCATGAAAGCGTTACTCTTCGTTCCTTATCGGCAGATCTCAGCCGCGAAACTGGCACAGGCCCTGGACTTTGGTGCATTGGTAGTTGAGGTGGGCGATACCTTCGATGAGGCTTTCAAACTGCTGCGCGAGATTGCTTCCGAGCTCGGGCTCTACCTCGTAAACTCGGTCAACCCGTTCCGCATCGAGGGCCAGAAGACTATCGTGGCTGAAATGATGGAGCAGCGCGCCTGGCGCCCTCCGGACTACATCGTGGTGCCTGGAGGCAATCTCGGCAACGCGTCGGCGATCGGCAAGGGACTTCGCGAACTGAAGGAAATGGGATTCATCGAAAAGGTGCCACGCGTTGTCGTAGTACAAGCGTCCGGCGCGAATCCGTTTTATCGCACACTGGCGGCTGCGTCCGAGGAGCTGATTCCCGTGGAGGGACCCAATACTGAAGCGACTGCCATCCGCATCGGCCGGCCGGCGAATTGGAAGAAAGCCCGCCGCGTGCTCGAGTGGACGAACGGGTTCTGTGAATGCGTGACCGATAAGGAGATTTTTGAAGCCAAGTCGGTGCTGGCCGAGGATGGCGTGGGGTGCGAACCGGCCTCCGCGGCCACGATCGCCGGCGTGCGCAAGCTCTGCCGCACGGGAAAGATCGAACGTCACGCCGACGTGGTGGCCGTGCTGACCGGCAACCAGTTGAAGGACACCGAGTACGTGATGCGGCGCCGCTCGGAAGCCCAGGAGAGCCGGCAGCGGCTGAGGGTTCAGCCCGACTTGGACGCGCTGCGCAAGGTGTTGGAGCAGGTACTGGCAGTTCCGGCCTAGTCCGGGAGGGCTGACTCGCCACGCTCGCAAGAGCTAGCAACTCATGGAAGAGACTCTACGACGTGAAGTGCGCCTGCTCACCACACGTTTGGGCGCCATTGTGCGGGAGCAATCAGGGGAACGCGTCTTCGCGGCCATCGAGAGCCTCCGCCAGCTCTCGAAGCAACTCCGCCAGTATCCCCACACTGAGCTCCTGAAGGCCAACGAGCGCCAGATGAACCGGCTGCGGTTGGACGAGGCTGCTGACGTAGCCCACGCCTTCAGCCTTTTCTTTCACCTGGTTAACCTTTGCGAGGAGCGGCAGCGGGTGCGACGTCTTGCCGCCTATGAGAGCCAGGAGTCAGGCGCGCCCATGTCCCTACGGCACACCTTCAACGAACTGCGGCGGCATCACATTTCCCCTTCGGAACTGGAGACCCTGCTCAAGTCAATGAGCATCGAGCCGGTGCTGACCGCGCATCCGACAGAAGCCAAGCGGCGCAGCGTCATCAATCACCTCCTGCGCATCTCGAGAACACTGGAGAGCTGCGAGCGCGATCAAGCCGCTGCCGCGGCGCAGACGCTCGACACCTGGATCGAGGCATTATGGCTTACGGATGAGGTTCGGGAGCGAGCCGTCGCTCCACAAACGGAAATCGAAAGCACGCAGGTTTTCCTCGAGCGGACTATTTTCGATCTGGCGGCAACTTTCTGGGAGAAATTCCGGGAGGAGATGAAGAGATTCGCACCGGGCCTTGAGGCTTCACCCTTCCTCAGATTCGGCTCTTGGGTGGGCACCGACCGCGACGGCAATCCCAACGTGACGCCGGAAGTCAGCTTCGAAGCTGCCGAGCGTCTACGTTGCAGCATTCTAAGCTACTATCTCCAGACCTGCAGGCGAATGCTGGGCCTGGTCTCCTTTCCCTGCCGCCGTCCCGCCCTGGAGAGGAAGATGCTGCGCAGTCTGGAACAAGATGCGCGGCGCTTTCCAGCTACACGGGAGTTCGAGCACGTGGACCAGCCCCGCGAGCTTTACCGCCGCAAACTGCGCGTGATCATCTGGCGGTTGGAGCGCACGGAGCAAAGGGCCGAGGGCGGCTATGAGACGGCGCACGAATTTGCCCGTGAAGTCGAACTGCTCGAGCGCCTGCTGGATGGGCAATCCAGCTCTCGCGTGGCGAGCGCCGGACCCGGACGGCTGCGAGTGGCGGCGGATGTCTTCGGCTTCCACGCCGCCAGTCTTGACTTCCGCCAGCACTCAGGTGCCACGCGAGCTGCTGCCGAGAAGCTGTTGCGCGCTGCCGGTCTTCCTGCTGCGCCTGAACCACATCGCATTCGATCGATTCGGCGCGTGCTTTCGAATTGCTCGCTGCGGCTGTCCGAGCTGGATTCTGCCCGCAGGACGCTCGAAGAGTTTCGCGCCTTGAAAGAGATTCAGGCGCGCTACGGCGAAGCGGCGTCGCACCGTTATGTGCTCAGCATGACGGCGAGGTGCTCTGACGTTTGGGACGTCCTGCTTCTGGGCCGGCAGGCCGGCCTGGTGGAGTGCGGCCCGAACGGGATTACCTCCCGCTTTAACGTCGTACCCCTCTTTGAAACTTATGACGACCTTCACCGCTGCCCCATCATTCTCGATGCCTTGCTTTCTGATCCCCTTTATCGCCGGTTGTTGAAGTCTCGTCAGAATTTTCAGGAGGTGATGCTAGGCTATTCCGATTCGGTAAAGGATTCAGGGTACGTGGCGGCGAACTTCGCCCTTTTTCGCGCGCAGAAGCATCTAGGGCAGGTAGCGGAGCGGCACGGCGTGCGTCTGGGGCTTTTCCACGGTATCGGCGGTACGATCGACCGCGGCGGCGGCCAGTCTTATCGCAGCGTCCGCGCTCAGCCTTATGCGGCACCCGGGGGGCGCATCCGCATTACCGAACAGGGCGAGGTGATCTCGCTGAAATACTCCAATCCGGTCATCGCCCGGAGAAACATCGAGCAACTGACGACGTCGGTGCTTGATGCGCACTTGCTGAGACCAAAGTCGGTGAACGAGGAAAAGCTCGAGGAATGGGAGGCCTACGCGGAGGAACTCGCCGCGAGCAGCCGCAGCTTCTATCGCCAGCTCGTCTACGAAACACCGGCTTTTCCCCAATACTTCTATCAAGCAACCCCCATTGACTTGATCGAGCGCCTGCGACTTGGGTCGAGGCCCAGTCGTCGCTTCCGCTCTAACGATCTACACGATCTTCGCGCCATTCCCTGGGTGTTCGCCTGGACACAGTCGCGCCACTTCCTGCCCTCGTGGTACGGCCTGGGTTATGCCCTGGAAAAATTCGTGAACAGGCGTGCCTCGCGCGGCTCGCAGAAGCCCGGCGGGCTCGAGTTGCTGCGCGACCTGTATCAGGGATGGCCTTTCTTTGCCGTGCTCATCGACAACGCCGAACTCTCACTGGCCAAGACCGACCTCTACATCGCCGGCCAGTACGCTGCGCTCGTTCATCCGCCGCGCCTGGGCCAGACCATATTCCGCGGCATCGAAGAGGAGTATCGCAGGAGTCGTCAGGGCGTCCTTGAAATCTGCGGACATACCCATTTGCTGGCGCGTCAGCCTGTGCTGGCCGAATCCATCCGGTTGCGCAATCCTTATGTCGACCCGTTGAATTTCCTTCAGATCCGCTTCCTGAAGCGCTGGCGAAAGGGTCGCCGGGTGCCTCCGGAACTCCTGCACCTGCTGCAGATCAGCGTGGCAGGTATCGCCTTTGGCATGAAGAGCACCGGTTAGGCGGTGGCCTTTCTCAGTTACCTTCCTGCCGGCCGTGCGCTACGCGCACTAGTTCGATCCGGGTTCCCTCCCCCTCACTCTGCAGAGCCACCACTCTTTCCAGATCGCTGTGCTTGATCTCAAACACCGTCTTGCCGTCGTCGTCCTTCTCCTTGAATTTGGTGACTTGATTGCCCAGGCGGTCGTGATAGAAGGTCTTAACCTTGGCGACCGAATCGGACGAGCGAAACTTTGCCGCCACGATCCTCACGCTCTGGTCGCCGGGAAGCCCTATGTTGACCGAGGCCGAATCACTGTCCTTTATCCTTTCGGACCCAGGGTAGATGGGTAGACCCAGTGCAGCTTCGCTTATGTTCTCGGCTTTGTTCACCTCAATTCCGCCAAACGGCGTCTTGATGGAAACTTCCTGTCGCGCACCGCCATCCTGGTTGACGTGTACTTTCACGTTATGAGTAAGAAAGTGCAGCCCTATCCAAACAGCCAAAGCGGAGACTACAACGATGAGCGCGAGTGAAAGTAGAACGATAGCAAGCACGTTGCTGCCCGAGCGCGGTGGCACAGGTGCAGCCGGCGGAATCGGCGGTTGTGGCGCACTGCCCATAGCAAAACTCCTTGCGATCGAGAGGAAACTCAAAGCTTAACGTCAGACAAAGGCGGCTCCGCCGACAGGGTTCCCCGCAGTGGAATTGTCGAGAGCGGCGCCCCCTTCATCCCCGTTCATTTACAGTGTACGGATTCAGATGTCTTGCGGTTCCCCGATGCTAGCGCTCTGGAGTGCGGCGGCTTGCCGCCGCTTGAAAGCTGGCCGGTTGGTGGCGCGCCGGGAAGCGTTCCGTGGACCGGAAGCAAGCTTCCGGCGTTAAAGCGGGAGCAAGCTCCCGCACTCCATCCAGGGGCTGAGGACACCCGCTCTAATCGATCTCAGAAGCTGCGCGTACCCTAGAATCGTACTTTCACGTCTGGCCGTTTGGAAAGGTGCACGGAATCAATGAACCGCACCGAGCGCGTGGCGAAAGTCATAACCAGAGAGTGCACTCGGACTCCGTCGCCGAAAAAGCGGGCGCCTTTGAGCAGGCTGCCTTCTGTCACGCCGGTCGCCGCAAAGATGATTTGCTTGCCTGGCGCCAGTTCCTCCGTGGTGTACACTTTCTTGCAATCGCGGATCCCCATCGACTGAAGGCGCGCTGCCTGAGCCTCGTCTTTGGGCACCAGGCGCGCCAGAATTTCGCCGTTCAGGCAGCGCAGCGCGGCGGCAGTGAGCACCCCTTCGGGGGCGCCTCCGGTCCCCATCACGGCGTGCACGCCCGTGCCGATTACGGCCGCGGCAATCCCCGCGGAAAGATCGCCATCGGGGATCAGCCTGATCCGCGCACCTGCCTCGCGGATCTCCTGGATCAGCTTCGCGTGGCGAGGCCTGTCGAGTACGACCACCACCAAGTCCTCAATGTCGCGCCCCATACGCTTGGCAATTGACCTCAGATTATGTTTCACCGGCGCATCGAGGTCCACGGCGCCCTTGGCTGAAGGCTCTACCACGATCTTTTCCATGTAGATATCAGGCGCGTGCAACAGCCCGCCGTGTTCAGAAGCCGCAAGCACGGAAATGGCGCCCGAAACCCCCATGGCGCAGAGGTTCGTGCCCTCAAGAGGGTCGACGGCAATATCAATCTCAGGGACCGTATCACCATATTCGTGTTTCAGTCCGACCTTTTCGCCGATGTAGAGCATGGGCGCTTCGTCACGCTCACCCTCTCCGATTACCACGGTTCCAGCAATCGGGACCGAATCGAGTATGTGCCGCATGGCCTCTACCGCCATCTGGTCCGCGAAATGGCG
>Ga0066709_100002477_pt1 | contig 13480 bp, 10 predicted proteins | sample GraSoiAngelo_158_FD_79665 | JGI IMG/M metagenome (GOLD analysis project Ga0066709, IMG submission 79665) | Grasslands soil microbial communities from the Angelo Coastal Reserve, California, USA - 14_1009_16_30cm | ecosystem: Environmental > Terrestrial > Soil > Grasslands | place: USA... | reverse complement strand
TATAAGCGCGCCTCGGTCGGCGGGGCCCCAGCCCCGCGACGACCTGCAGCGCGCACCACGTGGTTTATAAGCGCGCCTCGGTCGGCGGGGCCCCAGCCCCGCGACGACCTGCAGCGCGCACCAGGAGGGATATGGAGCAACCACGATTGGCCGTACGCCGGCGCGGGAGCGGACCGGACGTCGTGCTGTTTCATGGGGGCATGGGGTCCTGGCGGCACTGGACTCGGAACATCGAGACGCTCGCGGCCCGCTTCACCGTGCATGCGCTCGACCATCCGTCCTACGGCGACTCGGCACCCGTTCCCCGCGACACGACCGGCGCGGCCTATCTGGACCTCGTGCATCGCCTCTTCGTCGAGATGTTCCCGGGCGACGCGCCGCTCCGTCTGGCGGGATTCTCGTTCGGCGGGGCGATCGCCACGAGCCTGGCGCGGCGGCTCGCGCCGAGAGTGACGCATCTCTGCCTGGTCTCGCCCGGCGGCTTCCCGTCGCGCCGATTCGGTGACCGGCCGATCCGGAGCTACAAGGAGGCTGGGGACGACGAGCGGCTCTTCCGCGAGATCTGCCGCCACAACCTGCTCGTGAACATGCTCAGCGACCCGGCGAGCGTCACCGAAGAGGCGATCGACATCCAGGCCGACGGTGTCCGTCGTGCGCGCTTCGACAGCCGCAAGGTGAGCGGCGGCGGCACGCTCCTGGGAGACCTCGCTCAGCTGACGTGTCGCATTCGACTGCTCTGGGGCGAGCGGGACGATTCCGCGTTCCGTCCCGCGGAGCTCCTGATCGGCGAGATCCGCTCGGCCGTCGGCACGCTCGACGTCCACCGGATCCCCGCGGCCGGCCACTGGTCGGCGTACGAGAACTCGGCGGAGGTCAATCGCCGCATGCTGGAGTTCTTCTCGAGCTAGCCGGCTACACCCGGGCGCCCGCCAAGGCGCGCAGGTCGACGCTCTCGTCGGCCAGCTTCGCCGGATCGATCGCCGCGCGAGCACGCACCATGTCGACGGCCGCCTTCAGCTCGCTGTCGCCCTTGGCATCCTCGGGATCGCCGCCGCGATCGAGGCCGACTGCGGCGCGGACGATGCCGTCCTTCAGATAGAAGCCGAGGAACTTGCGGCTCCCCGGCCGACCGCGGAAGACGATCCGGTCCCAGCTCGTGGCGAAGCCGACGTACTCGATCACGTGCTCGTACTGATCCGACCAGAAGGTGTGGACGTAGTCGTAGGGCTGGGTCCCGCCCAGCAGCGAGCGGGCCGCGGCGCGCCCCTGCTGGTAGCCGTTGTTCCAGTGCTCCACGCGCAGGCGGCCGAAGATCGGGTGCAGGTGGTTGGTCACGTCGCCCGCCGCGAGCACGTCGGGCAGCGACGTCCCGCAACGCTCGTCGACGAGCACGCCGTTGTCGACCCGCGCGCCGGCCGCCGCCACGAGCTCGGTGTTGGGCACGATCCCGATCCCCGCGACCACGAAATCACACTCGAAGACCCGGTTCTTCGTGGTTCGCACCCGCTCGACTCGACCCGAGCCCTCGAGCGCGGCGACCGAATCCTCGGTGATCAGCTCGACGCCCTTGTCGCGATGGATGTCGGCGAGCACCTGGCCGACCTCGTCGCCGACGATGCGGGCCAGCGGCACACGAGCGCCCTCGATGGCCACCACCTCGATCCCGAGCTGGCGCAACGACGCCGACACCTCCGAGCCGATGAAGCCGAATCCCATCACCACCGCGCGGCGTCCGCGCGCGACGGCGGCGCGGATGCGATCGCAATCCTCGACGGTGCGCAGCTGGAAGACGCCGGCGAGATTCGCGCCCGGTACGGACAGGGTCCGATTGCGCCCGCCCGTGGCGACCAGCAGCCGATCGTAGGCGACGCGCCGGCCGCCCTCGAGCTCGACGAGCTTCTGCCCCGCGTCGATCTTTGTCGCCCGCACGCCGAGCTCGAGCCCGATGCGCTGCTCGGCGTAGTAGCTCGCGGGCCTGACCAGCTGATCCTCGAAGCGGTCCTGCCCGCGCAGGTAGCCCTTCGAGAGCGGCGGCCGGTTGTAGGGCGGCTGGGCTTCGGCACCGACCAGCACGATGTCGCCGTCGAACCCGTCTTCGCGAAGGGTCACCGCTGCCGTGCCGCCGGCTAGCGACGCGCCTACGATCACGATCGGTGGTCGTTTCATGTCGTCACTCCTTGACCGATAGAGCGCCCGACGGGCCCACGGGTGACGCCGCCGTCGACTCCCGACTACTCGATGCTGGAGATGTTCGCGATGAAATGAGCGGGCCGACGGTCAGTCGTCGACACCGCCGGAGATTCCGCGGGCGGGCGTGCGGCGCCACGCGCGGCGCAGCCGGTGCCGCCAGGCGCGCCGCTCGCCTTGCCGCACGAGCCGGCGCCACGGCGCCAGGGACGGTCCGGACACCTGGAGCGCACGGGCCGAGTCCTCGAAGAGCGAGTAGGCGACCGGCGTCACCAGCAGAGTCAGCAGCAGACAGAGCGTCTGGCCGCCGATGACCACGACGGCGATGGCGCGCCGCTCCTCGGAGCCCGGCCCGGTGCCCACCCACAAGGGCAGCATACCGGCGACCAGCGCCAAGGTCGTCATCAGGATGGGCCGGAGCCGATCGCGATTGCCCTGCATGATGGCGGCGTCGCGGTCCATGCCGTGCGCCCGGAGCGCGTTCATGTGGTCGATCTGCAAGATGGCGTTCTTCTTGACGACGCCGAACAGGACCAGGATGCCGAGCGCGGAATAAAGGTTGAGCGTATTGCCCGTGTAGTAGAGCGAGAACAGCGCGAACGGCACCGAGAGCGGCAAGGAGAGCAAGATGGTCAGCGGATGGATCAGGCTCTCGAACTGTGAGGCCAGGATCATGTACATGAAGATGACGGAGAGAAGGAAGACCCACAGGAACTCGGTGAAGGTCTTCTCCATCTCCTTCGCCTTGCCGGTGACGAACGTCTGGTAGGCCGACGGCAGGCTCATGTCCGCGACCGCCTTCTTGAGCAGGCCGATGCGGTCGGCCTGACCGTAGCCCGGCGCGATGCCAGCCCGTAGCCGCGTCTCCCGCTGGCGGTCCGTGCGATCGATGCGCGAGGCGGTAGACGCCGGCTCGATCTTGACGACGTTGTCGAGCCGGACCAGCCCGCCCCCTGGCGCCAGGTTGACCTGCGCGGGCGAGCCCGTCGCCGGGTTGGTCGACGTCGTGTCGCGCGAGACGTAGAGGCGCTGGATGGTGCTCAGGTTGCCGCGGAACTGGGGCATCAGGCGGATCTGCACGTCGTAGTCGTCGTTGACGACGGGGTCGTGGAAGCGCGAGACCTGGTCGTCCCCGCCCACCATGAGCCGCAACGCCGTCGCGATCTGCTGGGTGTCCACTCTGAGGTCGGCCGCCCGCTGCCGGTCGATCGCGACGCGAAGCTCGGGCTTGTCGAGGCGCAAGGTGGTGTCGATGTCGACGATGCCGCCGATTTCCCGGGCCTTCAGCTTCAGAGTCTCACCGTACTCGGAGAGCTTCTCGAGCTCGGGCCCGCGCAGCGCCAGGTCGATGTCGAAAGTGCCGCCGCCGATGTTGAAGCCGGCGATGTTGCGGACCTGCGTGCGCATGTCGGTGAACTTGCGGAAGCGCTGTCGCAGCGCCATCATCACCTCGCGCTGCGAGTAGTTGCCCCGGAACGCGTCCAGCGGCCGGCCGCTGATCAGCCCCTTCCAGAGCCGCCCGGGCGTCAGCGTGCGCTCCTCGTGCGAGACCGTGCGCACGTACATGTAGCCCTGGTTCACCTTGCCCAGGAAGCTGCCGCCGCCCGACGCCAAGGTGAGCGCGACGCCCTTCGTCTCGCGCGCCTCCCTCGCGAGCGCCTGCATGCCCTCGTCCATCGCGGCGAGGCTCATCTTCTCGGGACCGAACACGAGCACCTCGAACTCCGACTCGTCGACGTCGCTCGGAATGTACTCCTGCTTCACCTGTCGATAGATCGGCACTGCGGAGACCAGGGTCGCCACGCTGATGACCACGATGACCCAGCGATGCCGCATCGACCACGCGAGGCTCCAGGCGTACGCGCGATCGATCCAGGCGTAGAAACCACCGCGCGAGCCGGCGTGCGCGCCCTCGGCGTGGCCGCTCGCGGCATCCTCCGCCCGCAGCAGGCGGGCGCACATCATCGGGGTCAGCGAGAACGACACCAGCAGGCTCACCAGCACCGACACCGCGGCGGTGAGGCCGAACTGATACAGGAACCGCCCGGAGATCGAGGACATGAACGAGACCGGCACGAAGATGACGACGAGCGAGAACGTCGTCGCCATGACCGCGAGCCCGATGTCGGCGGTCGCCTCGCGCGCGGCCTCGAATGGCCGCATCTTCTTCTCTTCCACGAAGCGGAAGACGTTCTCGAGCACGACGATCGCGTCGTCGATCACGATGCCGACCATCAACACCAGGGCCAGCATCGTCACGCTGTTCAGGGTGAAGTTGAGCGCCCACATCATCCCGAACGCCGAGACCACCGAGGTCGGGATGGCCACCGCGGCGATGAACGTCGACCGCCACGAACGCATGAACGCGAGCACCACCAGGGAAGCCAGGATCGAGCCGAGCACCAGGTGCAGATTGATCTCGTGCAGGGCCGCGTAGATGTAACGCGACTGGTCGCGGATCACCTCGAGCTTGACGTCGGGCGGGACCTGATCGCGCAGGCGCGCGAGCTTGCCCTTCACGCCCTCGATGACCGCCACCGTGTTCTCGCCCGACTGCCGGCGGACTTCCATGATGACGGTGGGCACGCCGTTGAGCCGGGCGGCCGAGCGCTGCTCCTTGGTCCCGTCCTCGGCGTAGCCGATGTCGCGCACGCGCACCGGCACGCCGCTGAGCGTGGCCACCACCAGATCGTTGAACGATCGCGGCTCCGCGATGCGGCCCATCGTCCGAAGCGACGCCTCGTTGAGCCCGGCCGTCACGTTGCCTCCGGGCAGATCGGCGTTCTGGCGGATGACAGCGTCGCGCACGTTCGTGATCGGGATCTGATAGGCGGCCAGCCGGTCGGGATCGATCCAGACGTTCACGGAGCGGAGCAGGCCGCCGACGATCCGGACCTCGCCGACGCCGGTCGAACGCTCCAGCTGCGGACGCACGATCTTGTCGGCGATCTCGGTCAACTCGCGGAGCGATCGGTCGCTGGACAGCGCGATCGTGACGACCGGCGCCTGATCGTTGTCGAACTTGGCGACGATCGGCGGCAGGATCTCGCGCGGCATGTTGCGAACCGCGATGGCCACCTTGTCGCGGACATCCTGGGCGGCCACGTCGATCTGACGGTTCAGGTTGAACGTGACGATGACGATGGCGACGCCCGTGCCGGAGATCGAGCGCAGCTCGTTGATCCCCTGGATCGTGTTGATCTGCTCCTCGAGCCGCTGGGCCACCTGGGTCTCGGTCTCCTCGGTGGAGGCGCCCGGCAGCTCGACGCGCACGCTGACGGTCGGCAGATCGACGGTCGGGAAGCGGTCGACGCCCAGCCGGAACCAGCTCGCGGCGCCGATGACCACGAAGCCCATGACGAGCATGGTCGCGAACACCGGACGCTTGATGCAGACCTCGGCGAGCTTTTGCATGGCGGTCTACGGGACCACGGTCACCGGCTGGCCGCCGACGAGGTTGCCCGGAACGGTGACCACGGGGTCGCCGCGCTTGAGCCCGTCGACGATCTCGACGTCCTCGCCCAGACGGCGACCGGTCGTCACGCGGACCTCGGCGGTCTTGCCCTGACGGACGATCAACACCTTCTCGACGCCGGCGAAGACGATGATGGCGCTCGCGGGGACGCTCACTACCGGCTGGCTCACCTCGGTCATGATCTCGACGCGCGCGAAGGAGCCCGGACGCAGGAACCCGCGCTCGTTCGGCACCTCTGCTTCCACCATCAAGGTGCGATTCTGTTCCTGGACGATCGGCGACAGGCGAACCACACGGCCGCGATAAACGGTGGGATCGCCCTCGACGGTCAACGTCACCGCGTGCCCGGCGCGCACGCCGACGCCCTCGCGCTCGGGAACCGGCACGCGCAGCCGCAGCGGGTGCACGCGCACCATCGTCGCGATCGGCGTGCCCGCGGCCAGGTACTCGCCCACCGACGCCTGCTTGAGACTCACCACGCCGTCGAGCGGCGAGAGGATCACCGTGTCGGTGAGCTGCTGGCGGGCCAGATCGAGCTCGGAGCGCCGCTGGGCGATCACGGCCTGCCGGTTGCGGACTTCCTCGTGCGCGTCCTGGTAGCGCCCTTCCGATACCTGCAGGGCTGCTTCGGCCGTGTCGAGCTGAGCGCGGGCGATCAGCTCCTGCTGCGCGAGCCTGATGCTCCGGTCGCGGGTGAGCCGCGCGTCGTCCAGCATCGCACGGGCCTGGCGGACGATCGCCGTCTGCTCTGGATCGACCCGCTCATCGCTGCCGGTGGGCGAAAGCCCCAGGCGAACGCGCGCCTGTTGCAGCGAGGCCTCGGACTGCTCGACCCGGAACTTGAAATCGCTCTGATCGAGTCTGCCTATGACCTGGCCCTTCTTCACCCGGGTGCCGAGGTCGACGGTGATCTCGGCCAGACGCCCGGCGACCTTCGTGCCGAGCACCACCTGGTCGTCAGCCGCCAGGGTTCCGGTGGCCGATACGGTGCGCGCCACCGTCCGCTCCGCGGCCGGCGTCGCCTTCACCTCGCGTGGCGGCGGGCTCGCCGGCTTGCTCTTCTGCTCCTCGGCGCCGACCGAGCCCTGTCCCTGGCAGCCGCTGAGCAGAAGGATCAGGCCTAGAGCGAGGGCGGACAGGGCGTGGGGGGACATCCGGTTGATGATACTACCGAGCCGGAGCGGGCGGAGCGACCGAGACACCCTGAGCGCCGTTCCGGGAAATCGCCTCGGCCACCAGGCCGGAGGCCTTCATGTCCTCGACGAACGCGCGCAGGAACCGCGCCGAAGCCTCGCGGTTCTTCGGGGTGCCGATCGCCTGCTGGACCGCCGTGAACTGCCCGTCGAGGATCCGTGCGCCCGGCAGTTTCTGGACGTCGGTCAGGAGCCGCGGCTTGAGCCCGGCCAACGCCTCGAGCTTCTGGGCCACGAACACGTCGAACGAGGAATCGAGACCCTGAGTCAGCACGAGCTTCGCGTGCTTGATCGTCCGGACCAGGTAGAGTCCGTAGGCGCTCTGATCCGCCACGGCAATCCGCACGCCCGCGCGGTCGACCTCGTCGACGGACCGGATCGGCGACCCCGCGGGGACGATGTACGTCGACGGAATCTCGAGGTAAGCGGCCGTGAACGCGATCTCGGCGGCGCGCTGGGGCTCCGCGCCGAGGAACGCCACGTCCCACCCGCCCGTCTTCGCGCCGTCGCCGAGCTTGCCGGCGGTGTCGAACTTGATGAACTCGACAGGCACGCCGACCCTCCGGCCGAGCTCGCGGGCCACGTCGGAGGCGACGCCGCGGGGGTCGGTCGCCGACGAGCCGGGAGTGACCAGCAGGAAGTTGCCGTGGTTGAGCCCGACCCTGAGCTTTCCGGAAGGAGCGATCTCGGATCGAACGCCGGGCGTGATCTCGGTCGCCATGGCGCCAGACGTTAGCACGAACCACACGCCGGAAGCCATGCCGAGCGCGAATCCGCGCGCGAGCCGTCGGCGAGTCGTCACGAGGCCGTCCGGTTCTTGAAGAACGAGCTCTTGACCGCGATCTTGTCGTGGCGGAACGTGAACACGTCGCAGCCGTTGACCTCGACCTTCCGGCCGTCGCCGGTCGTGCCCGTGAAGATCCACTCCGACAGCCCCCGATCGCCCGACACGAAGTGGCGCACGGCTCCAAAGCGCGCGTCGGGAAACGCCGCGAACACTCTGGTGAACGCCTCGCGCACGCGCTCACGCCCGACGTGCCGCGTGCCGCACGCGTCCGAACCTGCCGTACTCTCGAAGACGCAATCGTCGGCCATGAAGGTCATCAAGAAGTCGACGTCGTGGCCGTTCCAGCCCGCCTCGAAGAACGCGTCCAGATCCTTCGTCGTCATCATAGGCGTCTCCTCGCGGAGAGAATCGCCGCGGCCTCGGCATCCGTCAATTCCCGATACATCCGTGTGCTGGCCCGGCGCGACACGATGTATGGTGCCGTCGCCGAGCGGCCGCCCATACATCCACGCGGGCGACTCGCCGAATACCGCATCTTGCGCTATTCTCTGACCGGCCCGATCGAGGGGCCGACGGTCCGCGTAAAGGGCTCAGCCCACTCTCTCTGATTGGTCGACGCGACATAACCTGACTTCCTGCCCGCAGCTCGCGGACGCCGGGCGCAACGCAAGGGCCTCGCCCTGCGAATGGAAGGAAGGTTCGTCATGAATTCGCCACGGTCGCTTCCTCTCCGCGCCAACCTCGAGCACCTCCGGAACCAAGCCAAGCAGCGCCTGAAGGCGATGCGCGTCCAGGATCCCGCGGCCCGGCTCACCGACGCGCAGCTGGCGATCGCGCGCGAGTACGGCTTCGCGAGCTGGCGCCAGCTCAAGGCCACGGTCGACGCGCGGGATCGCGAGCGCGCGTTCGCCGCCGCGTACGCGGGCGATCTCGACACGGTCCGGCGCGCGCTCGACGACGGATTCAACCCCGGCGCGACCGACGCGACCGGCCGGACCATCCACCAGATCGCCAAGACGCTCGGCCACACCGACCTCGAGCTGCTCATGCGCGTACATCAGGAGCGCGACGAGCGGCGAGATGAGGTCAAGCGCGCCGTCGAGTCCATCCACGAAGCCGCGGCGGAGGGGCGCGCCGACGAGCTTCAGCGGTTGCTCGACGCGCATCCTGATCTTCTCGACGCGCGCGGCGTGAGCTGGGAGCGGCAGACCGTGCTGCACCGGGCGGCGTGGAAGAACCGGCTCGCGTGCGTTCGCCTCTTGCTGGAGCGCGGCGCGAACGTCGGGATTCGCGACTTCGGCAACAACGCCTACGCTCTGCACTTCGCCGCCTCCGAGGCCGACCTCGCGATCGTCGCGATGCTGGTCGAGGCCGGGGCAGACGTCGTCGGAGAGGGCGACGACCATCACCTCGACGTGCTCGGCTGGGCAACGTGCCTGGGTCGCGTCCGCGAAGACGTCGCCGAGTACCTTTTGCGCGCGGGCGCCCGGCTCAACATCTGGTCCGCGATCGCGCTCGGCCGGGCCGACGCGGTCCGCGCGTTCGTCGCGAGCGCGCCGTCGATCCTGTCGGCGCGCATGAGCCGCAACGAGCACGGCCGCGCGCCGCTGCATCACGCCGCGGCGGTGAATCGCCCGGCGATGGTCCGCCTGCTGCTCGAGCTCGGGGCGAACGTGCACGCGACCGACGACGTGGGCCGGACCGCGCTGACCGTCGCCGCCGCCGCGAACGCGGATCCGAGCATCCTCGGGCTGCTCCAGGACGCCGGCGCCACGCTCGACCTCCTCGCGGCAGTGGCCCTCGGGCGCCACGACCTGGCGGAGCGCATCCTCGCCGAGGACGCCACCCGGATCGGGGCGGACGGCCGCGATACCGTGGCCCTCCATCTCCTGGTCGCGCAGCGGCATGTCGAAGGCGTGCGGTGGCTCATCGAGCGCGGCGTCGACGTGAACGCCAAGCGTGTGCTGTGGGACTGCAACCACACCGCGCTCCACGTCACGACGGAGCTGCCGGGCGGCGCGATCGAGCTCACACGAATCTTGCTGGACGCCGGGGCGGATCCGAATATCCGGGACGACAAGTACGAGGCGACAGTCCTCGGCTGGGCTGAATTCTGTGCCCAGCCCGAGATCGCCGACCTGCTGCGCCGACGCGGCGCGACGACGTGAGGTTGATTTGTCCGCGCGCCTCGCCCGGCGGGGCCTACCGCATCGTCGCCAGCGGCTCCAGGCCCATCTCGCCCGTGCAGACGCCGAACCACTGGATGACTTCCTTGTGGAGCGGGATCCCGTGGGCGCGACGGTGCTGGATCTCTTCGGCCTCGGACAGCCCGGGATAGAGGACGCGCTCCTGTCCCGGCGCCGGGGTCGCCGTTCTCAGGGTCTTGAGCATCCCGTCCATCGTGTCCTTGAACTGCTCGGGGTCGGTGAAGGCTTCGATGTTGTACGCGGCGAAGTGGTTCTTCGATCCGCTGCCGGCCGCGAGCATCGTGGGCAGAGCGCCCGAGAGCACCGTCGACAGGACCTCGGCCATCATGGCGAACCCGTAGCCCTTGTGCGAGCCCTGCTCGCGCGTCCCGCCGAGCGGCGCCTGATGGTACTCGTCGCGGTCGAACACGGGCTTTTCCTCCATGATCGGGATGCCTTCCTTGTCCGTGACCCAGCCCGGCAGGAGCGGCGAGCCCACGCGCATGGCCAGCCGGATCTTGTTGCCGGCGATCGCGGACGTCGCGGCGTCGAAGAGCATCGGCGCCTCGTGCCGCGCCGGAGCCGCGAGCGCGATCGGGTTCGTGCCGAGGAGCGGCTTCGCGGCGAACGTCGGCACCACGCTCAGCCCGGCGCCCGTGAAGCAGACGCCGACCATCCCCTGCTCCGCGGCCTGCATCGCGTAATGACCGATCGCGCCGAAGTGGCCGCTGTTGAACACGGTCACCACGCCCACGCCGACGCGCCCGGCCTTGTCGATCGCGAGCCGCATCGCCTTCGGGCCGACCATGATCCCGAGCCGCCGCTCGGCGTCGATCACGGCCGTGCCGGGTGACTCGCGGACGATGCGCCAGCCCGAGCGAGAGTCGAGCTTGCCGGCCTTGTAGTCGCGGACGTACGCGCGCAGCATGTTCGACACGCCGTGCGTCTCGACCCCGCGGAGGTCGGTCATCGTGAGGACGTCCGCGCCCTCGGCGGCGTCCTCGGGTGTGAGGCCGAGCTTCTCGAAAATCTGCGTCACGGTGCGGCGGAGCGCCGCCTCCGAGACGAACACCTGATCCTTCACGGGAACCTTGAAGCGCTCGAGAATCATGGCTTGCTCTCCTCCCGAATCTTCGCCGCGCTAGGCGCCGCGGACGTAGCGCCGGCAGACCAGGCGCAGGTGATCGCGGAAATGTGGCTGCAGCCGGCTCGTCCAATCGCTCTGACGCGCCTGCTTCCATTCGGCCGACTCCTGCACCTCGGGCGCCGCCAGATGATAGAGCGCCACGTACTGGCGGTTACCGGTGCCGCGGAAGCGCCGGGCGCTGAGCACGCCGGGGACGGCGGCGAGCGCCGGGATGTGCTCCTTGTCGTACCACTCGTTGAACTCGGCTTCGTGCTCGGGCGCGATGTTCATGGCGTTGAGGAGCAGCCCGCCCGCGCCGGCCGGGGCGAGCTGGTCGCCCGGGAGGATCTGATCCCCCTCGAAGCGCATGAGGCGGTCGACCTTGCCGGTGACGCGCTTGGACCACGGCGACAGGTTCGCGCCGCCGATCGCCAGGTAGGCCGGGCTCGCCAGCACCTTGACGTTCTCGAGGTCGTAGGTGGCGACGGAGACCTTGCGATCGCTGGCGCTGATCCAGCGCTCGCACACGAGGAAGCCCGGGACGCGCTGGCGCTCCGGCAGGTGCTCGGTGTCGTACCAGTCCTGGAACTCGTCCTCGGCCGCGCCCCCGATGTTCATCGCCGCGATCAGCGTGCCCTTTGCCATGGTCGGCTCCTCCCGCGGGAAGATTGCCACGGCGCACGAGACTCGGCAACGGCCCGGCGCGCGCGGGCTCCTCCGGCCCGGCCGCGTCTGGGGCGCGCATGGCGAACCGCCGTCGGCGACCGGCGATAGACCGAGCGGAACGCCGAGTTGAAGCGCCGGATGCTCGCGAACCCGGACGCGAAAGCGATCGCGGACATCGACATCGCCGTGGAGTCGACGAGGGCCTTCGCGCGCTGCACGCGCCGGGTCGTCGCGACCGCGGTCGGCGAAGCGCCGGCGTGGCGCAGGAACAGCCGGCGAAGATGCCGCGCCGTCATCCCGAGCGTGTCGGCGAGGTCCTCGACCCTCGCCTCGCCGTCGAGGAATCCCCGCTCGATGAGGCGAAGCGCGCGCGCGACCGTCGCGGCGGCACCCTGCCACGCCGGCGTCCCCGGCGCCGTCTCTGGTCGACATCGCAGGCACGGCCGGAAGCCCGCGCGCTCGGCCGCGGCCGCGGTCGGGAAGAACACGACGTTCCTCGACTTGGCGGGCTTCACCGGACACGTCGGCCGGCAATAGATGCGCGTCGTCCGCACGCCCGTGTAGAACGCGCCGTCGAAGCGCGGGTCGCGGGCGATGCGTGCGCGATCGCAGGTCTTCGAGTCGAGCACGCCGCCGTTCTTCACGTTCGAGAAGCGTAGCACGCGCGGACACGTCGCGATTCCGCGCGGACGATCACGTCCGAAAACGGCCAGACAGCGGGCCGCGCAGCCGATAGCGTCGTGAGAGGACATGAGCGCGCGATACTTCTACGGCTGGAACGTCGTGGGCGCGACGTTCGTGATGGCGCTCGGGAGCTTCGGTCTGGGCTTCTATGGGATCGCCGTGTACGTCGCGACGCTCCAGCACCTCCACGGATGGTCGGCGTCGACCGTCTCGGCGCCGATCACCGCGTACTACGTCGCCGGCGCGCTCCTGACCGCGGCCATCGCCGGCGTGTACGAGCGATTCGGGCCGCGCGTCGTCGTGGCGGGCGGCGCCGTCTGCATGGCCGCGAGCATCGCGGCACTCGGCGGCGTCGGCCGGCCGTGGCAGCTCTATCCCGTCTTCCTCGTGATGTCGGTCGGCTGGGGCGCGATGAGCGGCGCCGCGATCAACATCATCCTGGCGCCGTGGTTCCAGCGCCGGCGGGGCCTCGCCGTGAGCCTCGCGTTCAACGGGGCCACCCTCGGCGGCGTGATCGTCGTACCCGCGCTGATCGCGCTCGTCGGGTGGCTCGGCTTCGCGCGCGCGCTGACGATCGCGGCGCTCGTGCTGCTCGTGGCGCTCCTCGTGATCGCCACGATGATCATGCGGACCAGGCCCGAAGCGCTCGGCCTCGGGCCCGACGGGGATCCGCCGCGCGGTGCGCCGATCGGCTCGGCGGCCGATGGTGATCGGCGCTGGCGACGCGACGCGCTCCGCACGTGGCGCTTCTGGAGCGTGTCGGCGCCCTTCGCGCTCGGCCTCGCCGCGCAGGTCGGCGTCCTCACGCACCTGGTGGCGCTGGTGACGCCGGCGCTGGGCGCGGGCGGCGCGGCGCGCGCGGTCAGCCTGACGACGGCGGCGGCGCTGGTCGGGCGGCTGGCGACGGGCTTTGCGGTCGACAAGCTCAACCGGCGTCTGGTCGCGAGCGCGACTCTGATCGTCCAGCTTACCGGTCTGGCGTTGCTCGCGCGCGAGCCGTCGGCGGCGAGCGTCTACGCGGGCTGCATCTTGTTCGGTCTCGGCGTCGGAAACCTGACGACCTTGCCGGGGCTGATTCTCGCCGTCGAGTGGCCGCGCGAGCGCTTCAGCGTGCTCGTCGGTCTCGTGGTCGGCATCAACCAGCTGACGTTCGCCTTCGGCCCCTCGCTCGTCGGG
>Ga0066709_100002476_pt1 | contig 13481 bp, 12 predicted proteins | sample GraSoiAngelo_158_FD_79665 | JGI IMG/M metagenome (GOLD analysis project Ga0066709, IMG submission 79665) | Grasslands soil microbial communities from the Angelo Coastal Reserve, California, USA - 14_1009_16_30cm | ecosystem: Environmental > Terrestrial > Soil > Grasslands | place: USA... | reverse complement strand
GAGGGGAGACCTCGCCCATTCGCTCTACGAGGCACTCGAGGCCCTCAGGGTGATCGCGCTCCTGGCGTGGCCCCTCATGCCCGACGCCGCGGCGCGGCTGTGGACCCAGCTCGGACTCGACGGGAGCCCGAAGGGACAGGCCATGCCGGACGCCGCGTCGTGGGGTGGGCTCGAGCCCGGCGCGGCCACCCGGCGCGGCGAGGGACTGTTCCCGCGGCTCGAGGCCTGACGTTCGACCCGTGTCCGATCCGGTCGGTTCCGCGCCCAGCTTCGCCGCAGTCGACACGCACTGCCATCTGTTCCTCATGGACGGCGATCCCGGAACCGTGATCGCCGATGCCCGCTCGGCCGGCGTCCCGCGCATGGTGTGCGTGGGGATCGATCCGCAGACCAGTCGACGCGCTCTGGAGCTGGCGCAATCCTTCCGTGGGGTGTTCGCCACCGCCGGGATGCATCCGCACACGGCCTCCGAGCTCGACCGGAAGGGCGAGTCGGAGATCGAGGAGCTCCTGGCCGATCCCATGGTCGTCGCCGTTGGCGAGACCGGGTTGGACGCGTACCGGATGCTCTCGTCGATGGAAGACCAGCAGCGGACGTTCCGCACCCACCTCGCGCTGTCGCGCGAGACGGGCAAGCCCCTCGTCGTGCACGTCCGCGATGCGTGGGAGGACGCGTTCCGGATCCTGGAGGAGGAGCGGGCCGAGCACGTGGTCCTGCATTGCTTCACGGGTGACGCGGCGCTCGGCCGCCAGGCGGCCGAGCGCGGCTACTTCCTGTCCTTCGCGGGCAACGTCACCTACCCGGGCGCCGGTGCCGTGCGCGAGGCGGCGGTGGAGGCGCCCCTCGACCGCCTCCTGGCCGAGACGGACAGCCCCTTCCTCACCCCACAGGCCAGGCGGGGGCGGCCGAATCACCCTGCCAACGTCGTGGACACCATGGCTGTCCTGGCCGAGGTGCGGGGGCTCGACCTCGATGAGATGGTGGCCCGCACCAGCGCGAACGCCCAGCGGGCGTTCCCGCTCGTCCGGTAGAGGTTCCAGACCCGGCCGTTCCCGGACCCGATCTCCGGTTTGCACCTCAGGTTGAGCGTTTGGTAGGTTCCTCGGGCTTCGCCCCCACGCAGCGCCGCCCGGCCGAGCGGCGCCTTCCCCCTGCGTCGGCCTTCACCCGGCCCTGTGTGGACATGCTGATGAGGGTTCGAGTCGCTCGGAGGGCCCGCCCCGCCGTCCTGCTCACGTGGACGATGCTCGCGGCGTCGGCGTGGGCGATCGTGGTTCCGGCGTCGGCCCCTCCTGCCAGGGCCGTGGCGCAGCCCGCGGTCGGCGCGGTGTCCGTACGCGCCCATCATCGCGACGTCCTCGCTCCAGGACCGACGGGACGGGCCGCGCGCGGCCGCGCCTCCTGGTATCCACGGAGCGGGATGTGCGGGGCGAGTGCCCGGCTGGCCAAGGGCTCGCTGGCGACGGTGACCGACCGGGCGAACGGGCGGTCGGTCACTGTGATAATCGACGACCGTGGCTCCTCGGGCGCGCGCGGTCGGATCATCGACCTCTGCGAGACGGCGTTCGCCCAGCTCGCCCCGCTCGACCAAGGCGTCGTCTCGGTCGACGTCGGGTGGTGACGCCCGGACCTCGACGGCGTCCTCGCTGACGCCGACCGCCATCCGCTCGATCGCGGCCACCCACGGGGTCCGCCCCCGGAAGTCACTCGGGCAGAACTTCCTGATCGAACCGGCCCTGGCTCGACGGATCGCCGAGCTGGCCGGCGTCGGCCCGGGCGATCGCGTCCTCGAGGTGGGCGCCGGGCTCGGCTCGCTCACCGTGGCCCTCGCTCGAGCCGGCGCTCGGGTCGTCGCGGTGGAGGTCGATCGCTCGCTCGTCCCGGCGCTCGAGGCCGTGGTTCGCCCCTACCGGGACTCCGTTCGGGTGGTCGTCGCCGACATGTTGGAGGAGTCCTGGCACGCCGTTCTCGGGCCGGAGCCGGTCCCCTGGGCCATGGTGGCGAACCTGCCCTACAACGTGGCCGTCCCCGTCGTGCTGCGGGCCCTCGACGAGGAACCCCGCATCGCCCGGATGCTCGTGATGGTCCAGCGGGAGGTGGGCGAGCGGCTCGCCGCCGGCCCGGGCGATCCGCAGTTCGGCGCCGTCAGCGTGCACGTTGCCTACCATGCCGGCGCCCGGTTGGTCCGGCGGGTGCCGCCCAGCGTGTTCTGGCCCCGCCCGAACGTGGAGTCGGTCCTGGTTTCCATCGAGCGCCGGCCGCCGCCCGAGGACATCGATCGGGACGCGCTGTTCGCGGTGATCCGTGAGTCCTTCGCGCAGCGCCGCAAGACGATGCGCGGCGCGATGGTTCGGCTGGGACTGGGTGCGGCGGCCGCCGCCGATACGCTCGAGGCATGCGGCGTGTCCTCGTCGGCTCGACCCGAGGAGCTCTCGCTCGACGCGTTCGCGTGCCTGACACGCCAATGGCTGGCCCGTCGCGAACGCGCGCCGAGCGATCGATGACGGATCCTCGAACGGCCGAGGTCGAGGCGCACGCGAAGATCAACCTCTTCCTCCGCGTGCTCGGCCGTCGCGACGACGGCTATCACGACGTGGAGACGGTCGTCCTGCCGGTGTCACTCGCGGACAGGATCCGCGTGCACGCCCACTCGGACCCGACGCGGTTTCGAACGCTCGCGTTGGAGCTCGAGGTGCGAGGAGAGCCCGAGCTGACGACCGGCGTTCCGGCCGACGAGACGAACCTCGCCCTCCGCGCCGCCGGCGCGCTGGCCGATCGAACGGGGGCGAGAGGGTTCGCCGAGATCACGCTGGAGAAGCGCGTCCCGAACGCGGCCGGCATGGGCGGCGGGAGCGCCGACGCCGCGGCCATCCTGCGGGCGCTGAACGAGCTGTGGGAGTGCCACCTCTCCGCTGCCGAGCTGCGCGACGTCGGAGCGGAGGTCGGGGCAGACGTCCCGGCGCTCCTCGACGGAGGCCCGGTCCTCGCCAGCGGGCGCGGAGAGATGATCGAGCCGGTCGACGTCGCGGCGTTCCGATGGGCCGTGCTCCCACTCGCGTTCGCCATCGCCACGCGCGAGGCCTACGAATGGTGGGACGAGGAGGGGTCTCGCGGCGGCGACGGTCCCGGCGCCGTCGTGGCGGCCGCCGCCGGGGGCGACGCACGGGCGCTCGCGCCGCTGCTGTTCAACGACCTGGAGGGCCCCGTCACCCGTCACCATCCAGAGATCGCTGATGCCCGGGACCGCGTCCTCCAAGCCGGCGCGCTGATGGCGATGGTGACCGGCAGCGGGCCGACGGTCGTCGGGCTCTTGGACGAGGGAACGGTCATCGACCTGCCAGGGGTTGTCGAGGTGACGTCGCTCGGTCGGCCGCGTGCCGGGCGACCTCGTAGCGAGCGAACGACGGCGCCCGAAGGCTGATCCGAAGACTGGCTGGCCCCCCGCGATTCGAACGCGGATCTCCGGGACCAAAACCCGGCGTCCTGCCATTGGACGAAGGGCCAGGGCCGCGACCACCTTACGACAGCGCGGGCCCCGGCTCCTCCCCCCAACGAGGCGGGATCGCCCGGCCGAGGTGCCATAATTCGCTGGCCGGCGGCCAACCGCGAGCCGGTCCGGGGCTCGTGTGCCCCGGTGAATGGGCCGATCACTTCCCCGGAGGAGCACCGCGATGGGTTCGCCTTTTTCGTCCGCTCCGCGCGCGAACCAGCGGCCGGTCGCAGCCGTCGTGCTTGCCGCCGGCAAGGGCAAGCGCATGCGGTCGTCGGTCCCCAAGGTCCTCCACGAGGTATGCGGCAGGCCATGTCTGTGGCATGTCGTCCGGGCGGCCCTCGCTGCCAGGCCGGTGTCACTTTCGATCGTGGTGGCCTACGAGCGGTCCGAGATCGAGGAGGCCGACGCCGGATGGGCGCTTTCCATCGTCCCGCGGTTCGTCGACCAGGGGACCCCGATGGGCACCGGACACGCCGTCCTGGCGGCGGAGGACTCGACAGCCGGCGCCGCCGACGTCCTGGTGTTGCCGGGCGATGAGCCGCTGGTGACCGGGGAGCAGGTCCGCGGCCTCATGGCCATGCATCGCCGGCGAGACGTCGCCGCCGTGGCGCAGACGACGGTTCCCGACGACCCTCGTGGGTTCGCCCGCGTGATCCGCGACGCGAACGGCGAGTTCGTCAGGCTGGCGGAGGGGACCGACGCCACGGCCCAGCAGCGCGCCCTGTCCGAGGTGGCCACGTCGGTCTACGCGTTCCGGCGCGACCAGCTCTACGAGGCGCTCCCGGTGGTGGGCCGGGTCAACAGCCAGCACGAGTACTACCTCCCGGATGTCCTCGGGATCCTGCATGACAAGGGCGAGCGAGTCGCGGTCCAGCTCGTCGACAACGGCGGCTCCGTGGGGGCGAACTCGCGCGCCGAGCTGGCGAAGGCCGCCGAGGTGATGCGGACCCGGATCAACCGGCGCCACATGGATGCGGGCGTCACGATGATCGATCCGTCGCAGACGTACATCGACGTGGACGCCCGCGTCGGACCCGACACGACGGTCATGCCGATGACCTTCCTGGAGGGGTCGACCCGGGTAGGCCGCGACTGCCTGATCGGGCCCGCCACCAGGCTCGTGGATGCGCGCGTCGGCGACGGCGCCACCGTGACGTTCTCCGTGGTGCGCGACGCACGCATCGGGCGGGGCGCGTCGGTCGGCCCGTACGCGAGCATCCGTCCGGGGACGGTCGTCGAGGACGATGCCAAGGCGGGGACGTTCGTGGAGGTCAAGGCGAGCCGGATCCGCAAGGGCGCCAAGGTTCCGCACCTGTCGTACGTGGGCGACGCGGACATCGGCGAGCGAGCGAATCTTGGGGCAGGCACCGTGACCGCGAACTACGACGGCTTCGAGAAGCACCGGACCGTCATCGGCGACGAGGCGCACGTCGGGTCGGATACCATGTTCGTGGCGCCTGTACGGATCGGGAAGCGCGCCTGGACCGGAGCCGGCTCGACGATCACCAGGGACGTGCCGGACGGAGCGCTCGGGGTCGAACGCGCCGAGCAGCGCAACATCCGGGGGTACGACAAACGCGTCCGCGGCAAGCACGGCCAGGCGAAGGGGGAAGCGCCGACCAAGCGGAGCGATCGGAGGACGGGCCGTGGCACCGGATAGCTCGATCGAGACCGAGATCATCACGCGCAAACGGATGATGGTGTTCTCGGGCAGCACCCATCCGAACCTGTCGGAGGAGATCGTCGCGCACCTCGGCATCCAACTGTGTGGCGCCGAGCTCAATCGGTTCGCTTCCGGCGAGATCTACTTCCGGGCCGACGAGAGTGTCCGCGGCGCCGATGCGTTCGTCATCCAGACGCACGCCACGCCGATCAACGAGTCGATCATGGAGCAGCTCGTGATGATCGACGCGCTGAAACGAGCGTCGGCCAAGCGCATCACCGCCGTCATCCCCTACTACGGCTACTCGCGCCAGGACAAGAAGACGCTGTCGCGCGAACCGATCTCGGCGAAGCTCGTGGCCGACCTCCTGTCCAGCGCGGGAACGGATCGCGTCATCTCGGTCGACCTCCACAGCGGCCAGATCCAGGGGTTCTTCGACGCGCCGTTCGACCACCTCACCGCGTTGCCCTTGCTCGAGGACTACTTTCAGCAGGAGCTGGGGATCCCCGGAGAGGACCTGGTGGTGATCGCGCCCGACACGGGCCGGGTGAAGGTGGCCGAGCGCCTGGCCGGTCATCTCAACGCCGACCTCGCCTTCATCTACAAGCGCCGGTCCCGTCGCGAGGCCCACAGGATCGAGGCGCTCGACCTGGTCGGTGACGTCGAGGGCCGTCCGTGCGTCGTCGTGGACGACATGATCGACACAGGGGGCACGATGGTGAAGGGCGCCGAGGTGCTCGCCGAGAAGGGAGCCGGGGAGATCTACGTGGGCGCGACCCACGGCCTCTTCTCGGGAAAGGCCGTGCAGATGCTCGAGGAGGCGCCGATCCAGCAGGTCGTCGTGACGAACACCGTTCCGATCCCCGAGGAGAAGCAGTTCGGCAAGCTGACCATCCTCTCGATCGCCCCGATCATCGCCGAGGCCCTGCGCGCGGTGTTCAAGGACGAGTCGGTCAGCGAGATCTTCCACGGCGAGAACCAGCCGTAGCTCCGACCCGGTAGAATCGGGTGTTCGCTCGCCCGTCCGCGCGGCGGAGCCGCAATGCCTGAACATCCGGAGGAACCGTCATGGAACTGAAGCTCGATGCCGAACCTCGCGAGGTCAGCGGGAAGGGCGGCGCCCGGAAGCTCCGAGCGGCCGGCCGCGTTCCGGCCGTCGTCTACGGCCATGGCGCCGAGGCCAAGCACCTGTCGGTGGATTCCCGCGAGCTCTTCCATCTGCTGCACACGGACGCCGGTGCGAACGTGCTGGTCGACCTGCGGCTCGACGGCGAGACCATCCTGGCGATGCCGCGGGAGATCCAGCGCGACCACCTTCGTGGCCGGTTCGTCCACGTCGACTTCCTGCGCGTTGCTCGTGACGAGACGATCACGGTCGAGGTGCCAGTCCACCTGGTCGGGGAGTCGCACGGCGTGAAGGAGGGCGGCGTCGTCGAGCATCACCTCTGGACCGTCCAGGTCGAGTGCCTGCCCACCGACGTGCCGACGGCCATCGAGGCGGACATCACCAAGCTCGGCCTGAACGAGTCGTTGAAGGTCTCGGAGCTGAGCGCTCCCGCCGGCGTCACCATCCTCACCTCGGAGGACGAGACCATCGTCTCCGTCGTCCCGCCGCAGATCCTCCGCGTCGAGGAGGAAGAGGAGGCGGAGGGCGAGGAGGCCGCGGCCGAGGCTGCAGCGGAGGGCGCCACCGGCGAGGAGTCCGGGGAGCGCGGCGAGGCTGCCGCCGAGAGCTCCGAGAGCTAGCCGGCCGTCTCGACGCCGATCAGCGTGGCCGAGTCCTGGCTCGTCGCCGGGCTGGGCCATCCCGGAGAGCGCTACTCGGAAACGCGCCACAACGTCGGCGCCATGGTGACGGCGCGGTTGGCGTCGCGTCTGGACGCGCGGTTCCGCAAGGTCCGGTTCCTTCCTCTGGACGTGGCGGAGACCAGGCACGGAGATGTCCGGCTCCAGCTCGCGCGGCCGCGCACGTGGATGAACGAGAGCGGCCCGCCGATCGCCTCGTTCGCGCGCGCCCGACGAGTACCCGTCGGCCAGATCATCGTCTGCCACGACGAGATCGATCTGCCGTTCGGCGCGCTCCGGATCAAGCGTGGTGGATCGACGGCGGGCCACCACGGACTGGACTCGCTGGTGTCCGCGCTTCGGTCCCCGGACTTCTTCCGCATCCGGGTTGGGATCGGCCGCCCCGCCCGTCGTCACGAGAACGTCGACTTCGTCCTGGACCGTTTCTCGAAGCGCGAGTGGCGGGAGTTGGACGTCCTGATCGGGGACGCTGCCGGCGCCGTCCCCTCGCTCATCGACGACGGGCTCGAAGCGACGCAGAACCACTTCAATCGCGGAGGGATCGCCCCGTGAAGACCGGCGTCATCTTGCCGTTCGGCGACCCTCGCGTCGCGTCCGAGGTCGCCCGCGACGCCGAGCAGGCCGGGTGGGACGGCTTCTTCGTTTTCGAGCCGCTGTGGGGCTTCGACGCGTGGGTGTCGCTGGCGGCGGCGGCCATGGCCACCGAGCGCATCCGGTTGGGGACGATGCTGTCTCCGCTCTCGCGGATGCGTCCGTGGAAGATGGCGAGCGAGACGATGTCGCTGGACCATCTGTCGAACGGGCGGGCGATCCTGTCGGTTGGGCTCGGCGCGCTCGACACGGGCTTCGAGGCGTTCGGCGAGGTCACCGACCGCCGGGAGCGGGCCGAACTTCTCGACGAGGCCCTGGACATCATCACCGGGCTGTGGCGCGGACAGCCGTTCGCGTACGAGGGAAAGCACTACCGCGTAGCGCCCACGTCGTTCATGCCGCCGCCGCCTCCCGTCCAGGAGCCGCGCATCCCCATCTGGGTGGTGGGGGCGTGGCCGAGCGAGCGCTCGATGCGCCGGGTGCTCCGGTACGACGGGTTGCTGCCGAACGTGCTCGACGAGTCGGGGAAGCCGAGGCTGCTGACGCCGGACGACGTCTCCGCGATGCGCGCCTACATCGAGGAGCGGCATCCGGACCCCGAGCGCTTCGACATCGTGATCGAGGGCGAGACGCGCGGCGACGATGCGGGAGCCGCCGCCGACGAGGTCGGGGCGCTCGCGGACGCCGGGATGACCTGGTGGCTGGAGTCGCGCTGGGCGGCGACGCCGACCGACGAGGATCTGCGCGGGTTCCGGGACCGCGTCCTGCAAGGTCCCTCCAGGCCCTGACCCGACTGCTCGCGCTGCCGGGCTAGGGAGACAGCGAGAACGGCGGATACCTGTCGGTGACCAGCACGAACGCGTAGCCGGCCACCCGTGCGCGCCACCGGATGACGCCCTCCACGAAGTCGAACATGCCCCGTGGGTACCGACCCGTGAACAGGATGGCGAACCAGGCGATGATGACCACCACGATCGCCGCTATCCACAGGAAGAACAGAACGATGTAGTGCGGGATGGCCAGGAGCCACTTGACCAGCGGCAGGCCCCGGTTCAGGTCGCGCGCCGCGTCCGGATAGACGTAGTCGAGATGGACGGCCTGTTGTTGATCCGTGGCCGGATAGCGATCGTCCATGAGGAGGATGTAGGCCAGGATGCGATTGGTGAACCGCTGCAGCTCCAGGTTCCAGTCGAACCACCAGCGCGGGTACTTCCGTCGGAACAGGATCATGAGCAGTGGTCCGAAGAACAGCAGGCCTCCCGCACCCGAGATCGTGTACGTGGTTCCGTGCCGGTACCCGCTTGCCCATGTGGAACCGGACACGGTCCCCAGCACGATCACGATCGGGATGGCCACGAAGATCCTGAAGGCGGTCGTCAGCCTGTTGACCGTCCGGTCCGGATAGTCGACCGAAAACTGCACCGGATACGTCGCCTGCTGCATCGCCATCGCCCTCCCCCTCTCTTCCCGGCCGGCTCCGGCCGGGCCCATTGCACCGCACCGCGCGGCGAGAAGCAAGACACGAAACGGACGACCGTTCCCTGGTCCGTACAATCGAGGAAGGAGCGCCGTCCCTCAAAGGGACGGGCGAAAGTCGTGCGTGGACAAGCCGGGTCGGGAACGACCGGGCCTGTTCGTGTTGGGCGGGATGAGGATCGGACGCGAGGCGGTGACCGAAGAACTGGAGGCGCTGCTCGACGAGGCTGCGGCGACGGGGCCGGTCCAGCGGTTGCTGGCGTCGCCCGACCCCGTTCGCGAGGCGCGGGGCGCCGGGCCGGGCCATGCGTTCATCGCGGCCCTCCTCGCCCGCACGTTGGAGGCGCCGGTGCTGGCATTGGGGCACGACCCGCGGGCCGCCGACGCGCTGGCGAGTGGCGCCGCCGCGTTCCTCGGCCGGGACCGGGTCCTCCGGTTCCCGGCGTGGGAATCGCTGCCGTACGAGGGGATCTCGCCTGGACCGCAGGTCGCTGGGGCGCGGGCCATGGCGGCGCGAGCGCTGCGCGAGTCCGTGGGGCCGCTCGTCGTCGCCGCGCCCATCGTGGCCGCCTTGCAGGGGCTGAACCCGGAGCTCGGAGAGCGCGAGCCGCTCCGTCTCGAGGCGGGGACGTCGATCGCCCCGGACCTCTTGGCGTCCCGGCTGGTCGAACTCGGCTACGTGCGCGCCGACGTCGTGGAGCATCGCGGGGAGTTCGCCGTGCGGGGCGGGATCGTCGACGTGTTCCCCTCGACGGCCCGGCGGCCGGCGCGGGCGGACTACTGGGGGGAGGAGATCGAATCGTTCCGCGAGTTCTCACCGGCGACGCAGCTGTCCACGCAGAAGCTCGGCGCCGTGGAGGTCCATCCGGCGCGCGAGCTGCTCCCCTCGGCGGACGTCCGGCGGCGCGCGGAGGAGGCCCTTCCGCGGTACCGCGGCCACTACCGGGCGCTGCTCGAACAACTGTCGGCCGGGCTCGTGTTCGAGGGGATGGAGCAGGCCCTTCCGCTCATCTTCGATCGCCTTCCATCGTTCACGGACCTGCTGCCCGCGCAGGGGTGGGTGGTCGTGGCGTCGGCCCCGAGGACGATCGAGCGGGCCCGGCACATCGTCGAGGAAGCCGACGCGCTGGCCGACGCCAGCGGGTGGCCGGGTCCCCGCTTGCTTCGAGAGCTCGACGCGGCCCTCGGGGCCAAGCGACGCGTCGACCTCACCGAGTTCGGCGGCGGGGCGGCGGTCGAGCTCGGGCTGGGCTCGTGGGAGGCGGCCGGGCGGCTCACGCCCATGACGGAACGCGTCGCGTCCCTGCACCGGGCCGGCACGCGATTGGTCGTCGCGGCCGAGGGCCGTGGCTCCCTGGACCGTTCGAAGGAGGTCCTCACGGTGGCGGGGATCCCCGCTACGGACCTCGTGAGCGTGGAGGCCGACGTTCCGGAGGGGTTCGTGCTCGACCCCGAAGGCGAGGGCCGTCCACTTCTTGCTGTGGTAACCGAAGAGGACCTGTTCGGGTCGCGCCGGCACACCCGCGTCGCTCCCCGGGTCACACGGGCACGTGCCGACGCCGCTGCCCTCGAGCTCTCGCCCGGCGACCTCGCCGTGCATTCGGTCCACGGCGTCGGGCGGTACGTCGGCATGGTCCGGCGAGCGGTGGCCGGAGCCGAACGTGACTACCTGCTGCTCGAGTACGCGGAGGGCGACAGGCTCTACGTCCCCTCGGACCAGGTGGGAGTGGTGGCGAAGTACGTCGGCGGGGAAGCGCCCCGGCTCCACCGGCTCGGCACGAACGACTGGGTGCGGGCGAAGTCCCGGGTCAAGCGAGCGGTGCGCGACATGGCAGGCGAGCTCGTTCGCCTGTACAGCGCCCGGATGGCCGTGCCGGGGCACGCCTTCGGTCCCGACACGCCGTGGCAGCGCGAGCTCGAGGACGCGTTCCCCTACGAGGAGACCCGCGATCAGCTGGCCGCCATCGACGAGGTCAAGCGCGACATGGAGCAGCCCAAGCCGATGGACCGGCTGATCTGCGGCGACGTCGGCTACGGGAAGACCGAGATCGCCGTGCGCGCCGCGTTCAAGGCGGTCATGGACGGCAAGCAGGTCGCTGTCCTGGTCCCGACGACGCTCCTCGCCGAGCAGCACCAGGTGACGTTCACGGAGCGCCTCGCGCCGTTCCCGGCGACGGTGTCCATGCTGTCCCGATTCGTCACCCCCGCCGAACAGCGAAGGGTCTTGGCGGACGTGGAGAGCGGGCGGATCGACATCCTGATCGGCACCCATCGCCTCCTCAGCCCCGACGTGAAGTTCAAGGACCTGGGGCTACTGATCGTGGACGAGGAGCAGCGGTTCGGCGTGGCGCACAAGGAGCGGCTGAAGCGCCTGCGGACCAGCGTGGACGTGCTGACCATGACGGCCACGCCGATCCCTCGGACGCTCGAGATGTCGCTCGCCGGCATCAGGGACATGAGCGTGGTCGACACCCCACCCGAGGACCGGCAGCCCGTCCTCACTTACGTCGGGGGGTTCGATCAGGAGATGGCACTGGGCGCCGTTCGTCGAGAGCTCCTGCGAGGCGGCCAGGTGTTCTGGGTCCACAACCGGGTCGAGACGATCGAACGGGCGGCGGGAGAGATGCGGGCGAAGCTGGGAGAGGAGGCCCGCGTCGCCGTGGCCCACGGCCAGATGGACGAGGAGCGTCTGGAGAAGGTCATGCTCGCGTTCTGGGATCGCAGCGCGGACGTCCTGGTGTGCACCACCATCATCGAGAGTGGTCTCGACGTCCCGTCGGCGAACACGCTCGTGGTGGAGCGAGCCGACCGGCTCGGGCTGGCGCAGCTGTACCAGCTCAGAGGGCGCGTCGGTCGCAGCTCCGAGCGGGCCTTCGCCTACCTCTTCTTCTCGCCGCAGGCGCACATGACGGACGAAGCCCACGCGCGCCTCGAGGCGATCAGCAGATTCACCGCGTTGGGCAGCGGCATGTCGATCGCGATGAAGGATCTCGAGATCCGCGGCGCCGGCAACCTGCTCGGCGCGGAGCAGCATGGGCACATCGCCGCGGTCGGCTTCGACACCTATCTGAAGCTCCTGGCCGAGAGCGTGGCGGAGATGAAGGGCGAACCGCTCGAGCCCGAGCGAGAGATCAGGATCGACCTCCCGGTGAAGGCGTTCGTCCCGGCCGAATGGGTCGGGCAGGAAGCGCTACGGCTCGACCTGTACCGGCGAGTGTCGGTAGCGAAGGACCACGAGGCGCTGGAGCGCGTGGCCGCGGAAGCGGAGGATCGATTCGGCACGTTGCCGCAACCGGTCCGGGCGCTGCTCGCCGTGGCATCGCTCAAGGTGACCGCGCTCGGTCTGGGCGTCGCCGAGATCACCACGTTCCGGCAGCAGATCCGGGTCAAGCCGGTGCCGGAGGCGGCCGCGCTCGGGATCGTAGCCGCGATCGAGGGAGCGTCGTATCACGCGGCGACGGGCACCCTGAACCTGCCGTTCCGAGCCACACTCGGCGGCGAGGACCTGGCGCGCTCGGTGGAGGAGACGCTCCGGCGAGCGGCCGTCCCCGCCGCCGCGGCGTCCTGACGTCCGGACTCGCGGAGCGACGCCCGTAGAATCGCGGTCGTGGTGGCGCGCCGCCTGCTCCTGGCCTGTGGTGGACCGATCGCGTCCGTGATGCTCCTGGCGTCCTGCGGCGGCTCGTTCACGCCTCCGGCCGCCGTCGTGGGTGGCCAGCCCATCTCTCAGGCGACGTTGAGCGAGGCGGTGCGGGAGTTCCTCACGGATCCCACGACGGCGCAGCAGGTCGCGGCCGGTGGTGCGACCGCTCGAGGAGACTTCACGCGGAGGGTGCTGCGCTATCTGATCGAGGTCGATCTGGCCCGCGGGTACGCGGACGATCACGGCATCCGGGTCTCCGCGGCCGAGGTCGAGACCGGGTTGACGCAGGCGGAGCAGCAGCAGGGCGGCCAGCAGGCGTTCCGCAAGTTCCTCGCCGGGCGCGGCCTCACAGTCGAGGAAGTCAGGACGAACGTCGAGCGGATCCTCGTGCTGACGAAGGTCTCCCAGTCGCTCGCGCGCGGGTCGACGACGTCACAGGCCGCTCAGGGCGCGTTCGAGACGTGGCTCAGGCAGCGCGTCCACTCCGTCGACGTCCGCGTGAACCCGCGGTTCGGAACGTTCGATCCCCGGAGCACCGACATCGTCGCGATCGACACCACCGCGCTCCTGCCCGGGTGAGCCGCTCACCGTACGAGCCCCTTCCCGGCGTCCCGGAAGGCTCGCCGCCCTCCCGGGACCAGGGTCGAAGGGTCCTCGATCTCCTCAAGGTCATGCATCGGTTGCGGAGCCCGGGCGGTTGCCCGTGGGACGCCGAGCAGACGCATCAGTCACTGGCGCGACACTTCCTGGAGGAGACGCACGAGGCGCTGGACGCCATCCATCGCGGCGACATCGACGCGCTGCGCGAG
>Ga0066709_100002475_pt1 | contig 13484 bp, 11 predicted proteins | sample GraSoiAngelo_158_FD_79665 | JGI IMG/M metagenome (GOLD analysis project Ga0066709, IMG submission 79665) | Grasslands soil microbial communities from the Angelo Coastal Reserve, California, USA - 14_1009_16_30cm | ecosystem: Environmental > Terrestrial > Soil > Grasslands | place: USA... | reverse complement strand
GATGCTAGCCGATACGACGATAGTCTTTCCAGACGGATTTGGCAAGGGTAATGCCCAGTCCTGATAAGGGTACGGACGGGCGCGGCGGCGTACCAATAGCCGCCGCCGTACCTATGGCCGCCGCCAGCCTGCAGGTCGAGCTGCCCGCAGCCCGGCAGCCCGCAGAACGATCGAGAATTCGTTTACCACCTTGATGAAAAGTTCAAAGACTCAGGGATCGCTGCAGGGGAACCTAAATCACGCTCTCGTGTTCTCAAGGACGGTGGTAAAACTTTGATAGCGTGGTAGTTTTATTCTCGAAGACTTCCCTTTTTCACGGACTGACATTCTAAGTGGTATGTGCGTGTCGGCGAGAAGAATCTTAAGATTCTTCCTGAAAACATTGGTGACCTCTTAACACCTAGAGCCCTTGCTTTCTGGTTAAGGTCCGATGGCCATGACCGAAAGGCGGACGGGCGCATACGTGGTCTCTACAGATTCTTTCACTGCTCAAGAGCTGGCCCTCTTACGCTCTGTCCTTCTTAATAACTTTACTATCGAATCTACCCAAGTCGATAATGGTAAGGGGAAAGATCAGTACAGTATTGATATTCCGAAACGGGAAGTTCCGAAACTAAAGGAACGGCGGGCGGCGGCCATAGGTACGCCGCCGCGGCCATAGGTACGGCGGCGGCCTTAGGTACGCCGCCGCGCCGCCGCTTGTCAAACCCTATATACCTTCTTCGATGGCTTACCGAGTGGGGCTCTCTTCATTTTCTACTGGGGAAAGCTATTCTGGTGCTTCTCCTTAATCGTTCTTCATTTTCTTGATCTTCTTTTATTTCCCCCCCTGCTATTGCCGTGTCCTGGGTATTGACTCTAAACTGCCTATTACCACTGGTTTGACCAGTGTATTGGCCGCCGGTTTAAACCGGTTTTTAAATCTAGAAGATTGAATTAAGGGCTACTGCACCGCTATGCATATATGGGTTGGCTTTTAATATAGTAAATGCTACAATACTTATTAGGTTTTATACAACTTGTATTTAACGACGCTCCTCACCCTTGGCAAATAGGGTTTCAGGATGGGGCCTCTCCTACCTTTGAGGGCATAGCCGAGTTACATGATCAAATTATGTTCTACCTCATACTTATCCTGCTAGGGGTGGGGTGGATGCTAACCTCAACGATCCGCAACTTCAATTCCTCCCATAACCAGATCGTCCACAAGTACCATAACCATGGTACGGTAATTGAGCTTATTTGGACAATAACCCCTGCACTCGTCCTGATTGCTATTGCTTTCCCTAGTTTCAAGCTCTTATACCTTATGGACGAAATAGTTGACCCTAGTATTACTATCAAGGCTGTTGGTCATCAATGGTTCTGGTCCTATGAATACAGTGATTATGCTGACGAGTTTGGGGAAAGCATAGAGTTCGACTCATATATGGTTCCCGAGACCGAACTGGAAAAGGGAGATTTACGTGTATTGGAGGTTGACAACCGGGTCGTTGTTGCTGTTGGGTTTCATATTCGCTTTAGTGTTACCGCTGTTGACGTGATGCACTCTTTTGGTGTTCCTTCTCTCGGTATTAAGATGGACTCAATCCCCGGAAGGCTCAACCAGACAGGGGTTCTCATCAACCGTGAAGGTGTCTTCTATGGTTCTTGCTACGAATTGTGCGGCATCTATCATTCTGCTATGCCTATTGTCATACAATCGGTTAGCCTTCCTCACTATCTCGCTTGGGTTTCCTCACACTTTTAATTAGCCCCTAAAAATTCCCCCCTCTTTTATAGCTTCATTGTCTGGGTAGTACTCTAAACTGCCTCACTGGTTTTACCAGTGTATTGGCCACCAATACTGGTTTATGCCTATAAGGATAATGAAGGTCTACTGCACCGCTATGCATATATGGGATTTATTTATGACTTTGACATGATTCGTATTGTTTTACCTATCTTGCTCTTTTTCCTTTTTTACTATCCTTTTTGGACTTTGTTATCCTACCAATTGACCCCGTTTGTGGGTGTGAGGCTCTCCCCACAAGTCAATTCTAGTCCTTCTACCTTGTTGCCCAATCCTAAAACCCGCATACAATATTTTCCTTCAAAAGTGGTAGGGGTTACCCCTATTCGTTTATACACTAAAAAAGGTCCGGGGGTTACTAAAGCCCAGCGTAACAGTATAAAGGTAACCCAGCCACAGCACGAGATTATAGTCGGCAGCCTTCTGGGAGACCTTTTTGCCACCAAACGCACCGGGCCTGATTCTAATACTCGCTTGAGCCTGACCCAAGGTAATCTTGGGTACCTACTTTCTTACCAAACCTTGCTCGGCCCTCTAATCCGGCAGGTTGCCCCTACACCTACAAGTAAACTGGATAAACTCACAGGTAAAACCTATAAAGGGTTTATTCTTTGCACGATGTCTCTTCCCTGCCTTAATTACTACCGCGACTGGTTCTACCCTAAGGAACCAAGGTTGTTCCTGCTGATATCGGGGAGCACCTTACACCACTAGGGCTAGCACATTGGTTCGCCCAGGACGGGGCAAAGACTACCGATAATGGGGTTACTCTCGCAACTCTCTGCTTCACTGATGCCGAACACCAGCTGCTTCTTAATGTTCTTTCTACTAATTTTGGCCTGAATTGCACAGTACAGCGTACTGGGGGTAAAGGCCAAAAGACCATCTACATTCGCCGTGCCTCTATCCCTACTTTCATTGAGTTGGTACGTCCTCATCTTCATGAGTCGATGCTCTACAAGCTACCTACTAAATAGGCTCCTCTCTCTTTGGGTTTCTGCTCTGTTTAGTTCTCTCTCATTATGCGGAATTTACCATTCTGCTATGCCTATTGTTATTCAGTCTGTGCCCCTGCCACACTATCTTGCCTGGCTATCTTCTCACTTATCATCTTAAAAATTCCCCCCCTATCTTTTCTTTATAGCTTCTGGTCCTAGGTATTGAAGGAGACTCTAAACTGCCTCACTGGTTTTACCAGTGTATTGCCACTGGTTTTCCCGGTTTCTTAATCTATAAGGTTAAGTTCAGGGCTACTGCACCGCTATGCATATATGGGTTCTCTTTGATTACTTTAACATGATTCGGGTATTTGACTTTTTCTTTTCATTTTCTCGTATCCTTTATTGACCTCCTTTTCTGTTTGTCTTATGTTTGTTAATTTACCAGAAGGGCTCTTAGATCTCCAGAATAGCGCAGTGACTTCAGTGCAGTGGAGGTTTTACGCCTCTTGCTGGCTTTCCTCTTGCTCTATCCTTTTGTGGGCAGTTCTTATCTACCCTTTGATTCCACTTGTGTGGTCCCCCAAAGGGCAGGATACCCTCCTACTCTGCCACACAGGATTGGGCAGGGGCAAAATAAAACCATCTTAGGTTCGTGTTTCTCCGACTTCGGCCTCCTTCTCAGTTAGATCTCGCTCCTCTTGGAGAAATGATTATCTGCGGTCGTTCTCTACTAAAGCTGCTGACTCTGCTCTCCATCCTATGTATGTCACGGGCCTAACAGATGGTGAGGGTTCCTTCATTGTGACTTTATACCAGCGAGGAAAAAGCTGGACTGTGAGATGTTCTTTTGAGCTTCATTCACGCGATCTCCTTCTTTTGCACAAACTGCAAAGTTTCTTCAAGGTGGGTAAAGTGTATGTACGACACTCTCGACCCTTGGCTAGTTATAGTGTTACTAGAACAGGCGACCTGATCTCCGTCATTCTGCCTCACTTCACCAAATATCCGCTACAGACTCAAAAACGGTCAGATTTCTTACTCTGGTCTAAAGTACTGATACTAGTAAACTCAGGGGCACATAAAACTGAATCGGGCCTCTTAGAGATCGGGGCTATGACTTCTTCCATAAACAGAGGCATCTCAGAGAAGGTGCAGGCTGCTTTTTCCTAAGATAACTCCTCGTGAAAAACCTCAGGTTCGATCTTTCCAAACTCTCCCTCATTGGGTTTCTGGGTTTTCGGAAGGTGAAGGTTGCTTTGACATTAAGCTGACTGCCAGGGCCTCTGGCAAGACCCAGGTTGAAACGCGGTTTAGATTGGTCCAACATATTCGGGACAAAGCTCTCTGAGAACGGATACTCTCATTCTTTGATTGCGGAAAAGTATGTATAAGATATAATGGCAAGGCCGCAGACTACTGTGTGAATCATTTCCCTTCTGCCGTGAAGGTGATCGTACCTTTCTTTGAAAAAATCCTCTTAATTCTCAATAGTTACTAGACTTTCAAGACTTTTGCCGCGTTGTGACCATGGTGGATCAAAAGCAGCATTTAACTCCGGAAGGCCTAGCCCTCATAAAACTTATCAAGGCTGGCATGAATACAGGGCGCGGAGCAGCTCAGTAGTTTAATAGGTTATTTCTTCTTCATTATGTGGGATCTATCATTCTGCTATGCCTATCGTTATTAAGTCTGTTCAACTACCTCACTATCTCGCTTGGGTTTCTTCCCACTTTTATCATTAATTAGCCCCTTAATTGAGCCGGGACCTTAAATAACGTTATGGATTCATTCAAATTTCAACAGAGAGCTTTACTACCGCTCAAGTTGATACATTAAGAGCTGCCCTACTGAATAATTTGAACATCGGGTCTACTCGCTTTCTGCTGGGAAGAAGGTTAAGGATCAATATCGTACACGGATCCTAAAAGGGGACTGACTAAAGCTCAGAATCTGGTCAAACCTCCTATCCCTGACTCGGAACAGTTTTGCTGAAAACTCCCCTTGTCAATTCCCTCGGCAAGAGCTATCCGCAACGATCTGGAATGTTCGGTGGGGTGTCTCCTGGGGAGTTTTGAAGAAAGTTAAATTTAAGAGAAAGACAGTGTCTATTTCATTACCTAACAACCACCAAAGCAATCACCTTTTAGGTTGATTGGGTAAGAATTATTAGACAATTAGATAGTGTAAGGTTCCTATCCTGAATAGAGTATAATCAGCCTTATCTAACGCTAAATCACCACATCCCCCCCCCTCCTATATTACTTATATTAGGATACCTCCCTTACCTCCCCCTACTTATGTTATAGGAGAGGATACTAGTTACCCCCTCCACTTGTACTACTATCTTGTTAGGAGAAGGTAACCCCTCCCCGGTATCAGGTAAGGGGGTAACCTTAGGAATCCTATAACAAGTATAAATAGGGGAGTGAGGGGATAGCCCTATCCTAACAAATACAAGTTCAGTGGGGGGGCGGGCTTTACCTTTAGGGTTGCCAGGTGGTAATTGAGAAGCAGGCGAAGAATAGGGACCGAATGAGCAGAAGTAGAAGGGTAACTCTGAGAAGCAGCAGCAGTAGTAGGACTAGCAGAAGAAGTTGACTCCGAAAAGTAAGAGTGAGCAGTAGTAGTACCAGAACAAGAGGAAACTCCCGAAGAACATGAACTCCCCTCCGCAGGAGCAGAAGATGCACTAGAACAATGGCGAGCACCAGCAGGGGTGCTTTGAAAGGCAGGAACACCAATCAGAACCCTCCAAAGCTCCTTGCGCCCTACAATTTGTGTGTAAAATTGTTTGTCCAAAGGACCAAGGCGTAACTCCCAGAGGAAACCAAAATGGACGGTAAACCCTAGCCGTCTGCCGGTCGAAATGTCCTATTTAGCCTAGCCCAACAAAGGGGAAGGCGGCGCGGCGCGGCGCGGGCGGCGGCCATACCTATGGTACGCCGCCGCGGCGGACGACAGCGAGCTCTGCGAGCGTCGTGTGCCCGCCGCCGGCCCGAACGGAAAAGGAGGGAGTTGAACCCTCAAGGACAAGATAGTCCCATAACTTAGCAGGTTATTGCCTTAACCCATTCGGCCACTTTTCCTTGAAACCGCTGCTGTACGCTTGGCTTGCTTTGAGGGACCCCGTTTTGGCTATCTTTCCTATTTTCTTAACACTGTTCTTTAGGTGGGCATTATTACCGGGCAGGTCAAGGCAACAATGAGAACAATTCTGTAATTAGTTCTTTAAGAAGGGGGCGGGGAATTTTGAAAGCTCCTGTTGAACAGGATGAAGAAGAAGAGGGAAGGCCCAGACGATAGCGCATTGAAGGCGGCATGTGAACTGAAACAAGAACTTTAGAAACTTCGCGTTTAGGAATTCTTATAATTGATTGTTCTTTAGCTTTATTGGCAACACACCGAGTAGAATGAATATTAGATTATACTTCTCTAGTAGAATAGACCTTAATAAATCAACTTCCGCTGGAGTGAAGCAATCTGTCGATATTCGGATTACGCCTCTAGCTTTATTGAAGGACCCACCGATCCAGTATGCAATAGCTCTCGGGGTTAAGAGATCGGCAATATTAGAGGGTAGAACTTGAATATTTTGCAAGTTGCCGTTGCCATCTGTTTCTCTTTGGAGGTACCATTGAGAATGAAGGTCAGTGAAGAAGGGCAGAGTTAAGGTAGCGAAAGCGTAGCTCACTCGGGAGTTACCCGAGGGTTTATGATGGATTTGTTCTCCCGTGGCGCTGCTCCTACAATACCTAAAGGTTTAAAGAGGTTAAAAGATGATAGACAAACTCTTTGTCTTTCTGGTGAATTTTAAGCAGAGCTTCCTTGCCATGCATTCTTAATGGAGCGTCACACAGAATCATTCTATAATGACTTGTTGAATCTCGCTATTCTTAAGGAGTTGCTCCGAAACCATCACTTTTTCCTCTTTGGTAAGGCGGTTTGGGGGAGGCGCGGGCGGCGGCCATAGGTACGCCGCCGCGGCGGACGACAGCGAGCTCTGCGAGCGTCGTGTGCCCGCCGCCGCTCCTGGACTTTTGTAACTTAACGTTTAGGAATTCGTATTCGATCATATTCTTTGTTATTAATACGATGAACATTCCGAGTAGATTCTATATTGAAATTAGTTAAGAGAACAGGGCGCAAGATGTCCACTTCTTGTGGGCTTTAATGGGGCGGGTGTGGCCAAAAGTACTGTGCCTGTAGCCTTCTCCCATTTTATTAACACCTTTTACAAAAATCATTCCCCGACTCCACCTCTTAGAAAACGTGCTATCTGCAACGATCTGGAATCTGTAACCACATTTTGACCCTCTGGTCCTGGGTAAGACATTAAACTGCCTTCCTTTGATTAAATGGATGAGACTGCCTTGTACCAGGACTCATACCTATCGTGTCCTTTGTAGAAAGCCCCGTCTTCGACGGGCTCACTTTATGCTTCCTAGATGCACACCACTACAATTACTATACATTGGGGAATGCTATTCTTTGACATCTTTACCTTCTGCCAGCAATGGCTGTATCTTCCGCTTAATTTAGTACTGCTCTGTTCAAAAGCTGTTGCCATCATAGTTCTACTGTACCTGGCAGTATGGCCCCTTAATAGTTTGTATTTTGGTCAGTTAGCCCGCCGGCAAGCCTACTTGGTCGAGCTTTCATTCCGAGGGGCTCATTTAGTGTTTCAACTTACTTTCAGATTTATACTTTGGATTTTTATAGTTAAAATGGTACGGCGCAAAAGAGGGTTTCAAGATCAGGAAAAAAACAGACACTTACGACCCCCAGGAAAAAAAGGGGTAGCCGCCGGCTCAGGCTTATTGTGGCTACCTCTCACTCTGTTGACCCTCAAAATCACCCTGCACATCCTCATCCTCTTTTCTTCACGCCCCCACAGGCCTGTACAAGATTCAATCTTACCCCAGCGGAGCTGGAATTTTACTGTAACCGTGGATCATCTTCTAACAGACCCAACCAACCCTCAAATTTTCTGGCATCTGCGCCGAATCTAATTATTGGAATATGATAATCACACTATGTCTGTCTCTCAATTTGTTTTCTACTGCTGCTGCCTTCTTCCGTTCTCTGTTGCTCCTCGATAAGTATGGTATTCACTCTACTCGCACTGTTGCCAATAAGGGTAAGGACCACTACCGTATTCGAATTGCTAAGGCCTCAGTGGCTACTTTACCGGGCCTTGTGGCACCACACATTGGCCCTTCAATGCGGTAGCGGGTCGGCCTTTAAAGAGTTGCTCTTTCCTCCTTAATAATGATTCCATAAAGGGGGGCTGGCTCTACAACCCTTTTTAATAACAAATATCAAGAAATTACACCCACCCAAGAAGTAAGTTTATGTTCGGTCCAAAGTAATGATTCAGGTCTTACTAGAATCACTGCCTTTGGTGGCGGTGGCCTCTTCTATCTTAGTTGTAACTTCGCAAAACCCTGTCCTTGCTGTGCTCTCCTTGGTACTGGTGTTTATAGCCCTCTCAGCTTATATGGCAATCCTGGGGCTTACTTTTGTGTCTCTTGTTTACCTCATCATATACGTTGGGGCTATAGCCATGCTGTTCCTGTTCGTCATCATGCTAATGGACTTGAAATTAGTTGAGCTGTCAGTAATTAATGAAGCAGCAGAGGCTGGGCAATATCCCTCAGCTCTCGTAATAGGCTTACTTGCAGTATTCGCCTTCAAGGGGTTGATCCCTTTTCCTCACTATCCTTCTGTGTTTGATACATTAACTTTAGGTCTTGCTCATGCTACTAACAGTTTCCAATGGGTTACCTCCTTTGTCTCTTTTTCTCAAGTTGAAACTCTAGGATTACTGTTATTTACTACCTATCCTCTATTGTTAATTATGACAGGCTTAATTCTACTTATAGCCCTGATTGGTCCGATTTTGGTAGCCTTTGAGGGTCCTACTCATCCGGGCGGTCCGGCCAATTCCTCTACTCAGAGTTCTCTAAAAATTCCCCCCAAAGCCCGCTCGGAAAACTGGGAAAACTTACTCAGCTTCCTTGGGCTATTCTTCTCTTCACCCTCTTTGCCAATAGGGGCCCTAGCGAAGGCCCTGCCAAACTCTTAACATTCTTGTCCTTTATCCTCTACTTGTTGGCAATTACGGAATCCTCTGTTTTCACTTGATTTACTCTCTCTCTTTTCTCTTGGGTAACCTGTCGAGTTCTCTTTTCTCTTTCCTCTTACTCCTATCCCTTTCCTGGTCTCTATTGGGCTCCTGTGGAGCTCTCCTTAGTTCTGAGCCTGCCAAAGGGTCACCCCCCCTTCCCTTTACTATCTTGATCTATTCCTTTTCTCTATTAGATCCACTAGCCTAACAGCTTAAAAATTCTCCCCAGGAGCGGCTTTATTCATTATAATAAGTTCCCCTACCATAAGCAACATTGTATCAAAATTTCAAAAGATTCGTTAACTGCTGCTGGGCTGGGGCTCGCTCGTATTAATGGGTGTATGTCATGGCTCTTAGATACAAGTACAATCTGGGTAGTTGTCTAATCGGTAGGACACCTGACTTTGATTCAGTTTGTAGAAGTTCAACTCTTCTCTACCCAGTCCTCTAATTGGTAGGACATACGACTTTGAAGAAAGTTCGAGGTTTCTCTACCCAGTGAGCGCTTTGATCACCTTATGGTTGTGTATAGCAATTCAAATCCCATATTGCGGGGGGGGGAATTTGTAGGGAAAAATCAAAAGATTGGGTACTAAAAGAAAAGAGCTACAGAGGTCAAAGGTTATAGGCCAACTCTGTAGGCCATAATTGATGGCATATTTGGTTTCACTAGACCTTGAACCTTAGGCACCTTGGGTACCTCTCGCTTTGGAATTCGTATTCGGTACTAGGACGAACAATATTAGAGTGGAAGCAATATTGAACTTAGATAAGAGAATATCACGCAAACAATCAACCTCATCAGCCGTGAATGAATCGGTAATATAATGACACAAGCATGACGCTTTGCTTATGATCAGATCCGTCGTAGAGTTAGGGGGGAATTTTTAAGGACAATTAAACTAAAGAAGAGAGGCAAGATAAGAGGTACAGAGGATAGAGGTGGTAGGGAGGGGCAACTAAGAACTTAGAGCCCGGCCGGCGGCGGGCACACGACGCTCGCAGAGCTCGCTGTCGTCCGCCGCCGCGCCGCGGCGTACCATAGGTATGGCCGCCGCCCAGTCGATACCGCATTGTAGGCGGCATGTGCGGGCCCACAAGGCTCTGTAAGGTAGCCATAGACTCCTTAGCAATAGTATACGATACTGCTCTTTGGCTTTACAGTGAGCAACTCGAGTAGAATGAATGTGGAACTTAGATAAGAGAATAGAGCGTAAAAGGTCAACCTCAGCAGCTGTGAATGAATCGGTACAGAGTATTACGACACCCTGTTGCTGATTGAAAGTGGCATCGCACGCCGCAGGGCGGAGCTCGATAGAGCTCCGCCGCAGCGCCGCAGCACCAAAAGGCAATAGCAACAGGAGTCAACAGATCACCAATGATAGAAGGAAGGACTTTGATGGATTTACCATCAACAATTCGATACCACTGATAGAAAAGCACAGTAAAGAAAGGCAGGGTAAACGTAGCGAAGAAATTAGTAGTGGAAGGGTTAGCCGTACGATTGTCAGTAGGGTAGGGTCTTAGGAGCAGCTCCTACAATGCATATAGAAACAAAAAGATCCCATAGCAATTGGACAAAGGCAAAATCCTTTTGTTCAACTAACATATGGGCATCTTTACCATGGACTCTCAGACAGCAATCACCAAGAAGCATACCTGTTATGACCTGTAGAATATAAGGAGGAATCTCAATAGCAGCTTTAGCTGCCGGAGAAAGATAATGGCGGAACAATGCTAAGGTAGCAAAGATGCGGCAAAGAATAAAGTTAGCCCGTCGAAGACGGGGCGATCTACAAAGGAAAGGTAGGATTGAGTCCCTTTTTGTAAAGGGATGGCTCATCCATAATTAAAGAGAGGGGAATAGAGGAGGGGCAAGTTGAAAAGGAAAAAGAAGAAGGAAAACAATAAAGGCTTAAAATTCAATCTGATGACAGCCAATAAGCTAGGGCAATCGGTGTTAACCGTTCACCAATATCCGAAGGAAGGAGTTTTATGTTCTTGCCTTCGCCTTTTCGATACCACTGTTGGTGCAGCTCGGTAAAATAGGGCAGAGAAAAGGTAAAGCAGGAGTAGGTAAGTCTGGTGTTTCCTGAGCGGCTCGGCCGCAGCCGTAGCTTAGAAGGCGGTCGTTACCTAGAGGTTTTGGTCAAATATTGAATTTTGTAGGTAAACATAAGGGTTAGAATCTCAATTTTAATTAAGGTGTTCTAAGGGCCTTGTTGTTGTAATTATTTTAAGTAAAGAGGTTGGTTCTAACCAGGCTACCTTTATAATTAAGATGTTTAACTGTGGCCGCTTTAAAATTGGATGAAAATAGCTCCCTTATATCCACGACCCTTGCTAAATAAGGTCTTTTTTAACGCAGCTCCCCCTTAATTTCTTAAAAGAGCAGCGTTAGATCCTACCCCCTTGACGCTACCTATAGGTTTGTAAAATTGTTTCCAATTACCAGGCTACCCGGTAAAAGAGCTCTCTTATAACCACCCTTCCTTTCTAATTAATGTCTTTTTTTAACGGTCCGAGCAGCGGCCGCCGCCGCTCTCCTTCGGCTACGTAAACCTTGGCTTGTAAAGCAGTGGGGGGTAGCTTTTTTTTTACCGAAATAAGGGCGGTGGGCTCCCACAACCCTGACAGAGTTAAGGAAGAGAACTCAACCGCGAAGCGAGTTTCAAAAAAGGAAACCTACCCGGAGCTTATTCATTTTAACTATAGTTTAATGGCCCCATTGGAACCGGGCCCTTATAATCAACCCCCCCCAAGCCGCTTCAGGAGTCGAACCTGAATCAATGATATTAGAAGTATCATGCTTTTCCTATTAAGCTAAGCGGCCAGCGCAACCGTTCCATCCCGGGGAAGCCGGGAGCCTTTCCTACATGATTATTTTAAACCGCCGAAAAAAATCAGAACAAGCTGCTATTGTCTTTCCTGCTGAAATATTCAAGAAGGAATAAAGGTATGATTATTGGGATTGTGGGTAGTCTAATTTAATATGTTTGTCCTAGGTTTGTCAGCCTCTTTACCTCTCGTGACATTTTGTTTTTGTTTTTTGTTTTGTTTTATGGGGAAGAGTAAGGCTGGCGATATCAGAGAGGGTATTCTCGAGAACACTAGAAACCACATATAGGAAATCAGAGAAATAGTGACCGCCCAGGAAATCAATTTGAATAAGAGACTAGACATACAATATAGGAAGAGTTATATTTTGATATAATGATGAATTAAATAATCAAGTAATGTTAATAAAGTAAGAATCCCCCCTGTCCCTGTATCCCAACCCTATATTATAATTAACCTATACTTATTACATTCTATTTATCTTATTCTATTAACTATTTGTAGTTGGGGTGAGGCTGCGGCTGTGGCCGGCGGGCGGACGACAGACGAGCTCTGCGAGCGTCGCTGTGCCCGCCGCCTGTCCAACCCAACGGGGTTGGGTCAGGCCACAGCGGGCACACGACGCATGCCACAGGCCGGTTACTTAATTAATTAGTAGCCCCAACGGGCAACTATCTTTAGTTATTTTACAAGAAGGCCCTACGCTCCTGAATTAATTACACCATTCAGGGAAGCCTCCTTATTTTACTAGCGGGCAGCCTTGTTTTGATTACCTAGGAGCTGGGGGTTTTATTAGAGGAGGGAGGCCAATACCTTCTTTATTACTAGTGTAGAGGTAAGCCTCTCTCTCTGTTTAAAAAGAATTCACTAGTAGGCCCTCCGTGTTCGGCCTTTATTAATTACACCATTAAGGTAAACCTTACTAAAGAGTGGGAAAGCCTTTATTTGACTGGTGGGAGGGGTTTCTGTTGTATAAAAAAAAGAGGGTAGCCTGAACTAGTGTCACAGGGAAAGGTGGGAAGCCTTTATACAAGAGTAAGTCTACCTTTTGATTTTAATAGCAGTAGGGAGGCCTGTTCTATTTACAAAAGTAATGGTAAGCCTTTTAATTGAGTGGGAGGGATTTCTATTATAGTAGAGGGGTGAAAGCTTTCTTTATTTTGAATTACTTTATAGGCCCTACGGGCCTTTCTGTTTGACTTAATCTAATTTTCTTTAATATGGCCCGCTTTAGGGGCCCTGTATGGCACCTTCCATGGGCGGCCGCGCGGCCTTAGTTAGAGTAGGAGTGCCCTTGGAGGACAAATAAATGCCTTGTGGCGAACCGCCTTGATGAAGAGGGTGAAGTAGAGAGGTTACCCCTAGCCTTTGAGGAGAGCTAACTTGATGATCGAATGAAGAAGGCGAGGAAGGGGAAGAGATGGTAGGTGAAGTAGTAGAGGAAGGAGTAAAATAGAAACCAAAGTATAGATCTGGGCCAACCAGGGAATGGTCCGTATAAACAGCAGGACCACTGAGGATTGGCCAAATGAAAAAACCTGAAAACAGGATTATGGAGCCTAGTTTGACTCCCGGTATTATGGGGCCCCGGAGTTGCGACAGTGTATACAAAAGGCGACCCCAGTAATCGGTAACAGGAATGAAGATTGGGTCAATAGCAGTTAGGTTCATTTTTAGTTTGTTCAAGATAAAATCCCATATAGGCATAGCGGGGGAGTAGCCCTGAATTATAACTTATTGTTATCAAACCAATAATGGTTGCCAATACAATTGTTAAACCAATGGG
>Ga0066709_100002474_pt1 | contig 13486 bp, 12 predicted proteins | sample GraSoiAngelo_158_FD_79665 | JGI IMG/M metagenome (GOLD analysis project Ga0066709, IMG submission 79665) | Grasslands soil microbial communities from the Angelo Coastal Reserve, California, USA - 14_1009_16_30cm | ecosystem: Environmental > Terrestrial > Soil > Grasslands | place: USA... | reverse complement strand
TTTTATTTTACACAGATACACATCTTTTTCTCCAACTCGCGGGATGCAACTTTGTTAGAAACCATTTCTTGCTTTTCAAATTTTTGCACCTGATCAACGGGTGGCAAAACCATTTTAACATTTATATCCTGATTTTCGGGGAATGGATTTGAAAACCTCATTTCTCTAATTATTTATCTTTACTAAATGAATTGCCTCATAGTTGACGACAACAAGATTGCCCGAACAACAATGAAACAACTGGCAAGCCAGGTAAAAGATCTTGAGGTAATTGGTGATTGTGAAAATGCCATTGAAGCATACAAGCAAATTGGCGAGCAGAATATAGATCTCTTGTTGCTTGACATTGAAATGCCCGGTATGAGCGGAATAGAGCTGGTAAGGAATCTGGGTCATAAAAAGCCGTTAATCATATTTACAACTTACAAAAAGAGCTACGCCGCAGAAGCCTTTGATCTGAATGTTGCAGATTATTTGGTTAAACCTATCACACCCATTCGTTTTTTGCAGGCTATTGAAAAAGCCAGGGAACTGGCTGACAGCAAAACCGAAGAAATGGAGCTGTCTAAGGATGAATTTATTTTTATCAGGGATTCGCTGGTCGTCCGGCGCCTGAAAGTTGACGATATACTTTTTGCCGAAGCGCTGGGAGATTACGTAAAGTTGTATATGCCACAGAAATTCTATGCAATTCATACTACGCTAAGAGCGATTGAAGAAAAGCTTCCATCCTCTAAGTTCCTTCGTGTGCATAGATCGTTTGTTGTGGCCATCAATAAAATCGACACCGTACAGGATGGCGCGTTAATCATAAACGGTAAAGCTGTCCAGTGGCTGATTCTTATCGGGCTGCCCTTAACAAGCGAATGAACATCCTTTAATCACCACCGATTCATTTTTCTTTTCTGGCGACACATTTTCCCTTACTGGCGCTTGCCATTTGCCCATCGTTTATTATCAGGTTAGTTTTAAGGTAAAGCGACATAAATCGCAAAAATCAACCAGGAATTCACATGTTTGAATAAATAAAGGAGTCAAACTAAACGAATAGGTCTTCGACTTTTCTCATGTGGTGGTTTTGGGTTAACGCCCCCTGATCCCTCAGGGGGCAATTTTGAAAAATGAAAACTTTTTATACCATATTATTTTTCGCGGATACAATTTTACTAATATTTCTGTCATCACTATTGCTAAAACTGATGGATAATGGAATTAGCTCGTGGATGCTCATCGTTTTGATAACAGCAATCATATTAAGCATCATCTGCCTGATATTCTTGCTCCGACGTTATTTAAAGATTGCTTCTTGCGGCAGCCAAAACAAGATTTGATATAATTTAGTAGCACACATTGATAATGAGAGGTAAAAAAATCTTCTTTTATATCCTGGCGGCTTTCATCACCGGCACGTTATTGCTGATTTATATCCAATATAATTCCACAAAAAATATCAATTCCCTGATAACGGGAAATGAGAAATTATTAAATGAGTTTAAAATCAATTCAGACTTAAAAGAGTTGAAGGGAGATCTTACGTCAGTCGAAAGTAAAGTGAGAGGTATTGTATTGACAAAGGACACTTCTCATATTGAAGAATTAGAAATAAAGATCGCAGAGGTGCAGAATGGTCTTAATCATCTGCAAAAAATATCAGATGATGACAGCACCGTTAAATTCATAGACGACCTGGATCGAATGGTTCACGAAAAATTATTTTTGAGTAAAGAAATTTTAGATTCCTTTTATTCCGCCGGAAGAATTTCTGCTGAAAATTTAATTACCAACCAGAAGAATAGCGGGCTGACGGATTCAATCAAACTTATAACACAAAAGATTGAGATCACCAGGCGAAATCTTCTTACAGGCGTAACCGCTTTGATTGATAAGAGCGGGAAGAAAGCCCAGCGATTCAGTACAGTATTGATCGTGGTAGTGCTTGTCAGTGGGGCCGGGTTATTCTGGTATATTATTAATACGATCCGGAAGCAGGTATCGCTGATAGAGCAATTAAATATTTCTGAGAAGAAAATTAGAGAATCGGCGCGCTTAAAAGAGAATTTCATCGCAAACATGAGTCATGAAATCCGTACACCAATGACTGCCATCCTGGGTTTTACTAATTTATTGCAATACAAAAACCTCGACCGGGAATCACAAGAGTATCTACAAACTATTCAAAGGTCGGGTGAAAGTTTACTTAGTATTATCAATGACGTTCTTGATCTATCAAAAATTGAGGCCGGTATGGTCCGCATTGAGTCTGCGCCCTTCAGCATTCGAGGGTTATTGCATTCAACTGAAATATTATTAAAGCCAAAAGCCGCGGGGAAGCAATTGCAGCTTTCAATGGATGTGGATGGATCGGTGCCTGATATTTTAGAGGGAGATCCCACGAGGCTGACGCAAATTTTGTTAAACCTGATTGGTAATGCACTGAAGTTTACGAGCCTGGGGATGGTTTCAGTCACCATAACCAATTTGGGGATTTCGGACAATGTATTGAATACGGGTATCACGGTGGCCGACACCGGTATTGGCGTAGAAAAGGAGAAACTACAACAGATATTTGAACGTTTTCAGCAAGCTGAAGACTCCATCACCCGCAGATATGGAGGCACGGGGCTTGGCCTTTCTATAGCCAGGGATCTTGTGCAACTTCAAAACGGAACCATTGACGTGGAGAGTGAGCCGGGTAAGGGAACCACTTTTAAAATAATGATCCCATACAAAATTTCTACGGAAAATTTTACTAAGAAAGCTGAGATAGAAAGTAATATTGCGCCTGAAATAAGTTTTGAAAACCATCGCATATTGGTGGTAGAAGATAATGAGATTAACCAAAGCCTTATCAAATATTTATTCAGAAGTTGGCAACTTAATTTTGATTTAGCAAACAATGGCACAGAGGCCATTGACAAACTCCTGCTAAATAAGTACGACCTTATCCTGATGGACATTCAAATGCCGGCAATGGATGGTTATACTACCGCAATGGAAATAAGAGATAAGCTAAGACTTAATGTACCAATTATTGCAATGACAGCCAAAGCGTTTGCCGTCGAAGGGGAAAAATGCCTCAGTTGCGGAATGAATGAATATATTTCAAAGCCCCTGCGCGAAAAGCAGTTGCAAGAGTTGATTTCAAGGTTTATCAAGATTAATCCCAATATTGTTTTACCTATTGAACCTGCTTCATCAACCGCAAATGGGACATATCAATATATCAACCTGCAGTACATGAAAGAAGTGAGCCGGGGCAATTCGGAATATGAAAAAACCGTAACCGAACAATTTATAGAAGCCATGCCCAAAGATTTGCAATCAATGGAAAAAGCATGGCAGAGCAATGATATCACCCATCTCAGGCAAATTGCCCATAGTATGAAAACCACTGTCTCAGTAATGGGATTGAATGAGGTGTTAGAGCCGTATTTAGATACGCTTGAATTCGAGGACCTCGATCAAAATACTTTTTATAAGAGTTATCTAACTTGTAAATCAGTTTGCGAAACATCACTGGAGGAAGCCAAGCTTTTTCATTCAAGCTTTTGATCGTCACTTCCCCCAATTTTTCCGGGAAGAAATGCATCTACTCTTAACACTGAGTTTGTTTTACCGTTGATGTTTTTTAATTCCCATCATCTTATTCCTTAATTTTTTTTAATCAGTTTATCCAGCGACAGGTTTTGCCTGCCTGGCGACTGATGGTTCCTCCTGGCGTTTTACGGCAGTAGGTTTGTATCGGCAAATAAAATAATTAAAGATTTTTAAAACTCAATAAAAATGAAAAAGTTAATGGGATTATCTGCAGCGATATTTTTTCTTGCTGCAGCGGTTAATGCGCAAAGTAGTGAGGCTTCCCCTACAAGTGAGATCAAAATCGACAAAGAAGCACGAGCCTCTATTAATAAAGAAAAAAAAGAAGATAGAAAAGCATTGAGAAAGCTGAAGGAGAATGAAGTAAGTGGCCGGACTGAAGAGGCATTTATCAGCGATTTTGGCAATATTCCGGTCACTAATTGGCAAAGGCTTGACTACTTTGACGAAGCTGATTTTATAAAAGATGGGCAGGCAATGTCAGCGTTTTATGATGAGGATGCGAATTTGGTAGGAACAGCAACCACGAAAACGTTTGAAGATTTGCCCGAACAGGCACAAGAATATATCAATAAAAAATACAGCGATTATAATATTGGTGCTGTTATTTTTTATGATGATAATGAACAGAACCAAAGGAACATGGAATTATACAACCTGCAAATTGATGCGGATAGTTACTTTGTTGAATTGAAAAAAGACAATAAAGAAATTGTAATGCAGGTAACAGAAAATGGAGATGTTTCTTATTATACAAGATTGTCATAAAAACAACATTCGGCTATTCAAAGACATTTCATACGGCATTACGTGACTACAAAAAATTAAATCATGAAACACTCATTCATCAAGTCAGGGCTGGTTGTTGCGGGTGCCGTAATGCTATTTGGCAGCTGCAATGTTACCAGTCATACGGAAAAAGCTGCAGGCGTAGATTTTTCCAGTTACAAAACATTTGCCTGGGTCAGCAACAACACCACAAAAAAAGTTGATCGGGCGGACAATGATATAGTTGATAATAACATCAAAAACTCGATAAGCGAAGAATTAGTGAAAAAGGGATGGACAGAAGTTGACAACAATCCTGATGTACGGCTTGACTGTAACGTAGCTGTGAAAAAAAGCAGTATCAGGGAGCCAGATCCTGTTTATGGTTATCCCTATCCACAGTATTTGTATGGTCGCAGGGGAGTTTACAGTATCTGGTATCCCGGTACTTTAATGGGTTACCATTCTTACAATGTGCCTTTTAAAGAAGGTGAGCTCACTGTAAATATGTTAGATGCAAAAACAAATAACCTAATCTGGCAAGGATGGGCACAAGGGGAAATTAACAACGCGAATATTACTACCAAAGAAGCAACAGCACAGGTGAAATCAATTTTCAAAAAATTTGATAACGCCGGATGAATTTGATGGTGACAAGTACCTAAAATTTTTAAAAATGAAAAGACTATTTACATCAGGAACAGTAGTGGTGGTTATTGCCGTCATCTTTTTTGGTTGTGCAAGCAGTAAAACTGTAGCGCAAGGCCCTGTTGCCGTTTCTGTAAGTTACCAGGATTTTTATGACGACCTGGCCCCTTTTGGAACCTGGATCGATTATCCCGCATATGGTCATGTCTGGCATCCTGCTATGGACGGGAACTTCCGGCCGTACCTCACTAATGGATACTGGGATTACTCCACCGAAGGCTGGATGTGGATGTCGAACTACAGTTGGGGATGGGCGCCATTTCACTATGGACGTTGGATATATGACGACTTGTACGGTTGGTTGTGGATACCCGGATATGAGTGGTCACCAGCATGGGTAACCTGGGGCACGTTTGATGATTTTTACGCGTGGGCTCCTTTAATGCCGGAAGTAAATGTTGGTATCCAGTTTGGTTATTGGAGGCCCGCTGCATTGTATTGGAATGTATGCGGGCGAGGCCATATTTATGACAGGGATATTTTTAATGTAGTGGAAAAACGAGATGTTGTCATGAATGATATAAACAGGATCAATATTATTGACAACTTTAGTACGACAAGGCTGCACAATCAATATTACTCAAAAGGTCCGGACATAAATGAAGTCGAAAGATTTACTAGCCGTAGGATACAACCGGCATCGATTCGGGAGATAAATAATAGCGCAGTAGCACGGCGTGAAGAAAATGAGACACAGGTTTACAGGCCAACGGTTACCAATCCTCAACCAAGGGAATTCCGAAGGATTGATAACAATAATGTCGGCCCCGGTACGTAATAATCAGGATGAGATACACACGGAACGAGATCAGCAAAATCAAAACATAGACCGCTTGCCAATTCGAAGAGCGCCGGAAAGTAGTTTCGGCAGGAGGAGTGAAAATGAAGGCAGGAGAAATCACTAAAATCAGGTGCATACAGGTTAGGCGTGAATGGCAAAAGCCCCAAAGTAATTTGCGGGGCTTTTAATATAACCTTGTTTTGACAAAGTCAACACTGCCTTCTATTTCTGCGGTCGATCTAAGCCCGAGGCTAACTGCAAAGAGTATTTATAATAATGTAAAAAACATTTTATGAAAAAAGTACTGATCGCGATCGATTATAATCCTGCTGCACAAAAAATTGCAGAAACTGGTTTTGAATATGCGAGAGCTATGAATGCAGAAACCTGCATTGTACATGCCATCGCTGATATTGCATACAATTCGGAGGAATATTCGCCGATTATGGGTTTTGAAGGATTTAGTCCCGATGGTGTTTTTAAAGATTTAGAAGAACAGGAAAATGAAGCTAGCAGATTTTTGGCAGCCGTGGTTCAGCACCTCGGCGACAGCAATATTAAAATAAGGGTACTTGACGGTAAAACTTTTGAAACCATTCTGCAATACGCCGTCGAATATAAAGCGGACCTTATTGTAATGGGAGCCAACAATCACAGCGGCTTTGAAAAAATACTGGGCGATGTAGTCGCCAAAGTGATCAAGCATACTGAAATACCGATATTAATTGTTCCAACTGATAAGCATGATCTCAGGACGAACAGCAAGAAGCAGGATGTGCTGCAATACATATAAGAATGGCACAACAGGAGGCTACAAAAATAAAACCCACCTCAACAGTGGGCTTTCATTATTACTGAAAAAAGGTTACATAGCTGCCAGCTGAACTTTTTGCTGAAGTTCCAAAACATTCTCACGGAATACGGTATCCGTATCCATCAAATCTTTCACTGTTTGGCAGGAATGGATGACGGTAGTATGATCACGACCACCGAAATGTTCGCCAATAGTTTTTAGTGAGTTTTTTGTGAACGCTTTTGCGAGGTACATAGTGATCTGGCGTGCCTGGACAATTTCCCGTTTGCGTGTCTTTTGAAGAAGCTTGTCATAAGGCACATCGAAGTAATCACACACCATTCTTTGAATGGTTTCAATGGTGATCTCTTTACTGGAGGATTTTACAAAATTGCGCAACACTTTTTTCGCCAGGTCTAAATCGATTTCCCTCCTGTTCAGCGAAGATTGTGCCAACAAGGAAATTAATGCGCCTTCCAATTCGCGAACGTTGCTATTGATATTATAGGCAATATATTTAACAACTTCTTTCGGCATTTCAAGTCCATCATTCTTCATTTTTCTTTCAAGGATCTCAATCCTGGTTTCATAATCGGGAATCTGGAGATCAGCGCTCAAACCCCAGCGAAAGCGGCTGAGCAGACGCTCCTGTACACCTTCAAGATCCTTTGGTGATTTATCTGAAGTGAGCACTAATTGCTTGCCCGACTGGTGCAGGTGATTGAAGATCGCAAACAAGGCATCCTGCGATTTTTCTGCCTTGTTGAAAAACTGCACATCATCGATGATCAGCACATCAATCAATTGATAAAAATGAATAAAATCATTAATAGCATTGTTGCGGCTGTGATCCATAAACTGGTTGATAAACTTTTCCGAGCTTACATAGAGCACAACCCTATTGGTATTATTTCTTTTCACATCGTTACCAATAGCTTGTGCAAGATGCGTTTTCCCTAACCCTACACCACCATAAATAACCAGGGGATTGAAAGAATTGGCGCCAGGTTTTTCTGCCACTGTTTTACCAGCACGACGAGCCACCCGGTTGCAATCTCCTTCTATAAAAGCGTCGAATGTATAAATAGGATTCAGTTGCGGGTCGATCTGCATTTTTTTAAGACCCGGAATGACAAACGGGTTTTTTACCGGATTGCTTATGACTAAAGGAAAGTCCATTTCGTTATTTGAAAAAGTTTTGTATCCCTGACCTGGGACATCCATAGTAACCGGCTTGTTGCCGGAATTGCCGCTATCAACCATAATGCGGTACTCCAAACGAGCCTCTTTGCCCATCTCGCGTTTCAATGTCTTGGCTAATAAATTTACATAATGTTCTTCCAAATACTCGAAGAAGAATTGACTCGGCACTTGGATGACTAAGATGTTATTTTTCACTGACACCGGCTGGATGGGTTCGAACCAGGTTTTGTAGTGTTGCCATTCAACAATATCCTTGATGATCTTCAAACAGTTGGTCCAAACTTTTTCAGCGGTCTTCTCCATCAGTAAGTGAGCAGTTTATATCGAGTAAAGAATGTTCCCGGCAGTTTCCTTAGGCTTCACAGGATAACGGAAAAAATTTTAACAGGGGAACGAATATCTAAAAATCTTTTCTAAAAAAAAATTTTTATTCACTTGTTTTTCCCAAAAAAAATTTACTCTTCGTTTTCATTAAAATTTTATAAAAAAGACTAAACCTTATCTTGTTTTTTGTAAATTCTGAAAACAGGAAAAACTGTTTCAAATCAAGAAAATTGTTTTTAGTTCAAACAAATTCCTGAATTTTTTGCCTTTACAATTTTCAGAATGGATGAGGGATTTTTGAAAATGAGTCACAAAAAGTAAACGCGACAGGTTTCATTTGAAGATACTCAAATTTCCACAGGAAAGCATCAAATTTTTAAAAAAAATTTCAATTGACTCCGCGCACGAGCAACGCAACATTTAAGATAGAGAGCTATTAAAAAAATTATTCGCAATTTTGAAAAAAATTCAGGATAAAAACCTGACAAATGCAAAAGATTCTCCATTTTAAGCTGCTTCCCTCTGAAGCATTGAACGATAGTGTCATAAAAAACTACATCGCACAAACCACGGGAGTAAAACTAACAGCTGTCAACGGTTACAATATTTTAAAAAGGTCAATTGACGCACGCGGAAAACAACCCTGGGTCAATCTTTCCATGCAAACTTTCATAAATGAGCCCTGGTACAAGAGAAAACCGCCATCGTTTCACTATCATCATGTACATACTGCCACTCGTAAGGTTATCGTGATCGGAGCCGGGCCTGCGGGGTTGTTTGCGGCGTTGCGATTAATAGAAGCAGGGTTAAAACCCATTGTTCTTGAAAGAGGAAAAGATGTAAGAAGCCGCCGGCGTGACCTTGCCTTACTGAATAAGGAGGGAATTATTAATTGTGAAAGCAATTATTGTTTTGGCGAAGGCGGCGCCGGCACGTACAGCGATGGCAAACTATACACTCGTAGCACCAAACGCGGCGATGTGAATCGCATTTTGAATTTATTTGTTCATTTCGGAGCGGAAGAAGATATACTGTACGAATCTCACCCGCACATAGGAACCAATAAATTACCATATATCATCACCGCCATCAGGAAGAAGATCATTGACAGCGGCGGACAAATTTTATTTGAGCATAAAGTCATTGATCTTTTCACGAAAAATGAAAAGCTGACAGGAGTAAAAACTGCGGGTGGAGAAATTTTTGAGGGTGATGCAGTAATACTTGCAACCGGGCATTCAGCAAGAGACATCTTTCAACTTCTTCACGATAAAAAAATTCAAATTCAATTAAAACCATTTGCCCTGGGTGTAAGAGTGGAACATCCACAGTCACTAATTGATTCCATTCAATATCATACCGCATTAAGAGGCGAATATCTCCCGCCATCGACTTATAGTTTGGTGCAGCAAATAGATAGCAACGGGGTTTTCTCGTTTTGCATGTGTCCAGGTGGAATTATCGCTCCTGCTGCAACAGGCGAACGCGAACTGGTAGTAAACGGCTGGTCGCCTTCAAAAAGAAATAATCCATTTGCGAACAGTGGCATTGTGACCACTATTGAGGAAAAAGATGTTCAACCCTTCAAGAAACATGGCCCACTGGCGGGAATGTTTTTCCAGGCCCAGGTAGAATGGAATGCGTTTGAGGCTGGCGGCGGAAAATTTGCAGCCCCTGCACAACGTCTCGTTGATTTTTGTGAAAATGAGCTCTCTCAATCCTTACCGGTTTGTTCTTACTTACCAGGCATCCATAGTACTTCATTAAAGGAGGTGTTACCCAATTTCGTTTATGAAAATCTTCAGCAAGCGTTCAGAGCGTTTGGTAAAAAGATGAAAGGTTATTTCACAAATGAAGCTGTTGTGGTTGCGACTGAATCCAGGACCTCGTCACCCGTTCGCATTCCCCGCGATCCTGAAACGTTGCAACACGTGCAACTAAAAAATTTGTACCCCTGTGGTGAGGGTGCTGGTTATGCCGGTGGGATTGTGAGTGCCGCAATGGATGGAGAAAGAATAGCCGATAAGATTGCCACCGTGCTCAATGAAAAAAAATCATTTAAATAATTCATTCAGCAATCCGGCCAGGCGTACCCCCGCCTTCACCAGGCGATCATTCAGCGTTTCTATGTGGTCATAATTGTAGCGATAACCCAGTTTTTGGTCTGGCTGTTTGACTTCGCTATAGAAGGTTTGGGCGATCTGGTACGATTCGTTGATCCATTCGCTGATGGGTTGCTTTTGCCAGCTAAGTCTTTGCTTTGTGGTGGTGTGATTGATCGCGTTTGTATATTCGGTATAACCGAGTTGTTGAAAATTGATAAGCTGTTCATCCCACACAGCATGCAAATTGGTCGGCGTACTGAACCATAATACTTTTATCCGGTTACCACCGAGGTCATCTTTACGTCCTACATGCAGACGTAGGTGAATATCGCCAACAAAATGGATCAATAGTTTCAAATACATTCGCTTTTTCTCCATTGAAAGCTGCTTGTTCTTTAATTCTTTGACCAAAAAACTTGTTTTCGTATATACGTCGGTGGCTGTGTCCTTCTGAAGGAACGATTTCACCTGCGCAGCTGTTAAACCGGAATCGAGATTAATAAAGTGCCAGCTATAAATGTAATCATAAGCAGAGTCGGACTTTATAAAATCCGCCCAGTTACTCGCCATAGCAATTGTCTCCGTTCCTAAGATTTTTTGAACTTGCATTTTGGCTTTTGCTGTTAAATAACTCTCGGCTATTTGTCCTACGATACGATGACCCAACACTCCCCAGGCAAATGAATGACACGGTACAATAAAAACCGAACTAAATAGTATGATCTTTTTTATCGCTTTCATAATTAGAATAGCAGTTTGAAGTAATGCGTCAAAAATAGCAAGATAACTTCAACCACATTTATTATTTAACTATTATCACATTCACAGCCACTCGCTATATTTGGCAAATAAATCTGAACCATGGCAATCGTAGAGCTGCATCATCTCAAAAAATATTTTGCCACGCAGAAAGCCGTCGATGACATAAGCTTTTCTATAGAAAAGGGAAGCATCTTCGGTTTACTGGGACCAAACGGTGCGGGAAAAACGACGTTGATCCGGATGATAACAGGAATATTTTTTCCGGATGAGGGTGAGATAATTTTCAATGGAAGAAAATTCCATCCTCTTGACGATATTATCAACATTGGATATATGCCGGAAGAAAGAGGCCTTTACAAAAAAATGAAAATAGGTGAACAGGCTTTATACCTCGCCCAGTTGAAAGGATTAAGTCGCACGGACGCCATGGCAAAAATTAAGGAGTGGTTTACGAAACTTGAAATGCAAAGCTGGTGGAACAAGAAAGTTGAAGACCTTTCAAAGGGAATGTCCCAAAAGCTCCAATTTGTCACAACTGTTTTACATGAACCAAAACTAATTATTCTCGATGAGCCCTTTAGTGGCCTTGACCCGGTGAATACAAATATTATAAAAGATGAGATCTACAAACTCTCAAAAAAGGGGACCACAATAATTTTCAGCACTCACAGAATGGAGCAGGTTGAAGAAATCTGTGACCACATTGTCCTTGTCAACAAAGGCAAAAAAATTCTGGATGGGTCAGTTAAACAGGTAAAGCAAGATTTTAAAGAAAATCTCTTTAGTATCGGGTTTGAGCAGGAACCTTCTTTAGATGGTCACGCGGCATTTGAGGTGATCGCAAAAAAAGACCAGTCTTTTGTTGTAAAAATCAAAGATGGTTATAAGCCAACTGATGTGCTGAAATATTTCATACAACGAAACGCAGATGTACTTGCTTTCAATGAAATACTGCCTTCGCTCAACGATATTTTTATTAAACTGGTTGAAGGAACGGCTGTTTCGAGACAATTCCTCCGTGAGGAGTCCATTGGACAAAATGCGGACACACACTAATCAATTTTTCATCCTGGATCATGAGTAAAATATCAATCATTATAAAACGGGAATATTTAACAAGAGTAAGAAGAAGAGCTTTTATTGTCTCGACTTTTCTCTTTCCCATCTTTATTCTCCTTTTTATTGTCGGATCGGTTCTCATTACAGTTAAATCAAAAGAAGTTTCAAAAATTGCTGTTCCCAATGACAACTTTTTTAAATTTTCTTTAAAAAGCGATTCATCATCGGTCATATTCCAGGTCGACTCAACGGTCAACCAGTCCAATTTTGATGAAAAAGGATATACTGGATTTCTGAAGCCGGCGAGGGATACAATATTTATTGTTTCGCGAAAACAGATCGACCTTGAATCAATGGACCACGTAGAACACCAGCTAAGCAAGGCTTATGAAAACAGTTTACTTGAAGAAAGGGGCATCAAAAAAAAGGTCCTTGACTCAGTTACCAAGGTTTCTGAAAATGCTTTCGAGGTTAAAAATAGACTGGTCAATGCAACGGGAGCGGAAAAGGAAGCCAACACTGGCCTGGCTTACGGTATAGGCTTTGGGAGCGGGATACTGATCTATATTACCATGCTGATCTTTGGAGCCATGGTTATGCGCGGCGTCATGGAAGAAAAAATGAACCGCATCGCCGAAGTGATGGTGTCATCCGTAAGGCCTTTTCAATTAATGATGGGAAAGATTGTAGGCATTGCTGCTGTAGGCCTGACGCAGTTCCTGATGTGGATCGTTTTAATCATTATTCTATTCAGCGCGCTGCAATTATTTGTTTCTCCCGAAACAATGCATCATATCCAGGACGTGCAGCACAACCCGGCCGTAAGTCAAAACGCCACAGTTGCTGCGAACCTGATGAATGCCAAAGCAAAGCTTGTTGCAGGGGCGCCATGGGGCATCATTATTCCGTGTTTCTTCTTCTATTTCCTGGGCGGTTACTTATTTTATGCTGCCCTCTTTGCCTCGGTTGGCAGTGTGGTGAATGAAGATCCGCAGGAGGCACAATCGCTGATGCTGCCCATCACCATGCCAATAATTTTTTCTTTTCTTATCCTAAGTACAACTATAAGCCATCCCAATAGCCCACTGTCATTTTGGGGCAGCATGATTCCATTTTCATCGCCGATTGTGATGATGGGCCGACTTTCCTATGGTGTTCCCGAAGGAGTTCCGTGGTGGCAGTTATTTTTATCCATGGCATTGTTAGTTGCAGGATTCATTTTTACAACATGGTTTGCAGGAAAGATTTATCGCACAGGAATCTTGCTTTACGGCAAGAGAGTTACCTGGAAGGAGATGATCAAGTGGCTGCGCCGCTCATCCTGAATAATTCCACCTCTTCATCGCCCCTTTGTTAAAATTTCCCACAAGGAAAAAATCATGTAAC
>Ga0066709_100002473_pt1 | contig 13488 bp, 12 predicted proteins | sample GraSoiAngelo_158_FD_79665 | JGI IMG/M metagenome (GOLD analysis project Ga0066709, IMG submission 79665) | Grasslands soil microbial communities from the Angelo Coastal Reserve, California, USA - 14_1009_16_30cm | ecosystem: Environmental > Terrestrial > Soil > Grasslands | place: USA... | reverse complement strand
TCAAGGTGCTGAACGACATCGGGCTGGTCGGGTTCCGCGAGCCGTTCGCCCGACTGTTCACACAGGGAATGGTGTATCGCCACGGAGCAAAGATGTCGAAGTCCAAGGGGAACGTGGTCGACCCGAGCGAGTACATCGAGCGCTACGGGGCGGATGCGACTCGGTTGTGGCCCCCGTTCCTCGGCCCGGTCGACCAGGACGCCGAGTGGCACGAAGAGGGCATGGAGGGGGTCGTGCGGTTCCTCCACAAGCTCTGGCGTGTTGCGCTCCAGGCTGCCGAGGTCGAGGGCGACGAAGCGGCCACGACACCGCTGGCTCGCAAGACGCACCAGACGATCGCCCGGGTGACCGATGACATCGGCCGCCGATTCGTCCTGAACACGCCGATCGCCGCGGTCATGGAGCTCGTGAACGAGATCTCGCGTGCTCCGGACGATCCCGCGGCGCGGTTCGCCGCCGAGACGGCCGTGTCGCTGATCCAGCCGTATGCACCGCACATCGCCGAGGAACTGTGGGAGCGGCTGGGACACGAGCGCCTGTGGGAGCACCCCTGGCCGACGGCGAATCCGGCGTTGCTCGAGGAGGACACGTTCGAGCTCGTCGTGCAGGTGAACGGCAAGGTGCGCGATCGTCTCCAGGTGCCCTCTGACCTGCCCGATGAGGAACTCGTAGCGCGTGCGAAGGAGTCGCCGAAGGTGCAGGCTCACGTGGACGGCGGCGAGATCCGGCAGACGATCGTCGTGCCACGGAAGCTCGTCAACCTCGTCATCGGCTGACCAAGTCGACACGGTTTCGGCACGAGGTGGTCACGAACGTGTGACAACGGTGTTGTCAAACTTGACGACATGCCCGAGATCGCTCTCGATCGCCGGCGGGTTCTCGTAGGCGGGATCCTGGTGGTGCTCCTGCTCGCAGTCGGCGGGAGGTTTCTGTTGCACTCCAAGGCGCCCGCCGTACCACCGCCGGTTCGCGTGGCCGCGCCGGCTCGTACAACGGCCGCCGCGACGATCTTCGTCAACGTCGTCGGAGCGGTCAGGCGGCCCGGGCTCTACCGGCTGCGCGATGGCTCGCGCGTTGCGAATGCGGTTGCCCGCGCAGGTGGCGTGACGCGTCACGCGCAACTGGAGCTCGTCAACCTGGCCGCGCGCATCTCGGACGGCGAGCAGATCGTCGTGCCTCGTCGCGGCGCCGGTGTCGTCGCGGCTTCCGTCGGCGGCGCTGTGGCGAGCGGGCCAGTGCATCTGAACAGCGCCACGCTCGAGCAACTCGACGCCTTGCCGGGAGTCGGGCCGGTCACCGCCCAGAAGATCCTCGACTACCGGCAGGAGCACGGCGCCTTCGGCTCGGTCGACGAGCTCGATGCCGTCCCGGGTATCGGTCCTGCGCGCCTCGAGCAGCTGCGAGAGCTGGTGGCGCCGTGAAGGAGCTCGCGCTGCGGCGGTTTCCCCAGGTCCTCGCAGGCGCGTTGTGCGTCGGCCTCGTCGCCGGGAACGCCGTGCGAGCCGAGACGGCAATCGTCCTGGTGGCATCGGCGTCCTTCGGCTTCGCCGCGTTCTTCGTGGACGAGCCTCGCCGTCTCGCATTGCTCGGCCTGTCGCTCCTCCTGTGCGGCTGGTGGTGGGGGAGCGCCCGGTTGAATGCGCTCGACCGCAGCCCGCTGCGATCGCAGCTGGAAACCGCAGGCCGCGCTCGCCTGATCGTGACGGGCCCTGCGCAGCACGGACGCTACGACATTCGCGCGACTGCGCTCGCCGTTCGCTATCGCAGGCTCTTTCTGCACGAGCCCGTGCTCTTGAGGCTGCCGCTTGGACGGGCGCCTCCCCAGGGCGCGATCCTGGATGCGCTCGCCCAGGTCAGCGAACCGCGCGGGCCGAAGAACGGCTTCGACGAACGCACGTGGCTACGGCGTCATGGAATGCACGTCGTGCTCAGGATCCACGGCTGGCGGGAAATCGGTCGACGAGGCGGTCTCGGCGGTCTCGCAGACGCCGTGCGGCGGCGCCTGCGGAACTCGGTCGCCCGTGGTCTCGGCGGTTCGCGGGCCGCGGTCGTCGAGGGCATCGTGCTCGGGGAGGACGCCGGACTCTCGGACGAGCTGCGACAGCGGTTTCGCGCCGCCGGTTTGTACCACCTGCTCGCGGTCTCAGGCCAGAACGTTGCGCTCGTCGCCGGCAGTACGCTCGTGGGCGCCTGGCTCCTGGGTGTGCCGCGTCTGCTCGCGGAGGTGGGTGCACTCGCGGCGATCTTCGCGTACGTGCTCGCAGTCGGCGCCCAGCCCTCCGTCGTCCGCGCCGGCGTCGCCGGCGCGCTTGGGTCGCTGGCCTGGCTCACGGCACGTGCGGCCGATCGTTGGCATCTCCTGCTGGTCGGCGCCATCGTACTGCTGGCGTGGAATCCGTACACGTTGCTCGATGCCGGCTTTCAACTCTCGTTCGCCGCGGTGAGCGCAATCTTCCTCCTCGTCCCGCGCTTCGACCGCACGCTTCAGGGCTACCCGTTCGGGAAGTCGCTGCGTCTGGTGGTCGCCGTCTCGGCCGCGTGCGGCCTGGCCACCGCGCCGATCGCCTGGCTGCAGTTCCACACGCTGCAACTGTTGACCGTTCCGGCGAACGCGTTGGCGGCACCGGTCGTGATGCCGCTGCTCGGTCTCGCCCTCGGCGCCGCGGTTCTTGCGCCGCTCTCCCCGGGAGCCGCCGCCGCGCTTGCCTGGCTGAACGGCTGGTGCGCTGCCTACCTCGTGTTCGTCGCGCGACTGATCGGCGGCCTGCCGATCGCACAGATCACCTCGACTCGCAGCCTGATGTTCCTGCTCGCCGGAGGCTTCCTCCTTGCGGCCTATGCTGTGCCGCGATGGCAGGGGAGCTCAAGCCCGTCTATCTGATCACCGGCGCCGATCGCCCCAAGATCCAGCGCGCGCTCCGTCGACTGCGGGGCCGAATCGGCGACGACGCGGTCGAAGTGCTCTCCGCAGGCGATGCCAGCGGGGGCGATGCGGTCGCCGCCTGTAACTCGATGGGGTTGCTCGGCAGTGGGCAGAGACTCGTGATCATCGGGGACGTCGAACGCTGGAAGGCGGCAGATGTCAAGACGCTCGCCGCGTACCTCGCCGATCCTGCCCCCGATACTGTGCTCGCGCTCGTTGCGGCCGAGCTGAAGAAGGACTCCGCGTTGAGCAAGGCCTGTGCCAAGGCCGGCGAGATCCTCACGTACGACGTTCCCAAGCGGCGGCTCGGGGACTGGGTGTCGACTCAGTTCAGGGAGCGTGGCGTCCAGGTCGACGCCGAAGCCGCACGAGTTCTGGTCGAGATCGTCGGAGAGAGCCCTGAGGACCTCGCGAGCGAAGTGGACAAGATCGCCACCTGGGCCGGCTCGGATCCAGTCGGTGTTCGAGAGATCGAGCAGCTCGCTGCGGGTTGTGCCGAGGTCCCCGGCTACGAGCTCACCGACGCCTGGGGACGGCGCGATCTCGCGGGCGCGCTGATCGCATGCCAGACGCTGCTCGAGCGCTCGGGCGATCCGGTTTCGCGCACGGTCCCCGCGCTCATCGGCCTGCTTGTTGCGCACGTAGGACGGGTTCGCGATTGCCAGGCCTTCGCGGACGAGGGCCTGAGCTCACGTGAGGCCGCCGCGCGCCTGAAACGTCACCCGTTCTACGTCGAGAAGCTGTACACGCAGGCCAGGAACTACGGCCCCGACGAGCTGCGCGGCGCCGTGGTTCGACTCGCGGTGCTCGACCACGCGGTCAAAGGCGGCTCCCGTCTCGCAGTCGACCTGGAGCTCGAGCGGGCCCTCATCGACATCACCCGCCCGCGCGAAGCCGCGCTAAGTGCCTAGCACTAGCGCTTGCCGGAGACGAGCTTGGCCGCCTGCGCCTTGCGGCGGGCGGCGGTGTTCCGGTGCAGCGCGCCCTTTGCGGCGGCACGGTCCAGCCAGCGCACGAGCTCACGATGCTCGGCCTCGACGCGATTCTTGTCGCCCGACTGGACGGCCGATGCGAGGCGCTTCGCGAGCGTTTTGGCCGTCGAGCGGTAGTGCAGGTTCTCCAGCCGCTCCTTGGCGGCCGTGCGAACGCGCTTCTTCTGTTGCTTGATGTTCGGCATGGCGTGAAAAACCCGCGGAGCGCGGGCGCGACGATGGTAGCAAAGCCGCTCCGCTAGTCCACCGAGCGCCGTTCAGCGCCCTCCCTATACTCGCCGCGTGGACGAGCGTTCAGGCCGCCGGCTCGCAAGGTCGACGGCGATCTTCTCGCTCGCCACCGGCGTCTCGCGCGTGATGGGGCTCATCCGCGAGATGGTCGCCTCCTACTACTTCGGGGTCGGCGGGAAGATCAACGCGTTCACGATCGCGTTCCAGGTTCCGAACCTGTTCCGGGCCCTCGTCGCGGATTTCGCGCTGTCCGCTGCTTTCATCCCCGTCTTCACCGAGCTGCTCGAGCGCGGGGACCGGAAGCGGGCCTGGCGGGTCGCCTCCAGCCTCTTCTGGCTGGTGCTGCTGGTGCTCACCGGGCTGACCGCGCTCTTCGTCCTGCTCGCCCCCTGGATCATCGGCCTCTTCGGCAATCCGGGCGGCGATCGCCACCTCGCAGTCGGACTTTCCCGTGTGCTCTTCCCGATCGTCGTCCTGCTCGGCGTATCGGGAATCGTCGTCGGAGTTCTCAACAGCTACGAGCGCTTCACCGTTCCCGCGCTCAGCCCGGTCTTCTGGAACCTCGCGATCATCGTCGGCCTCGTCATCGGGGTTCCGCACACCCACACGATCGACGCGAAGCTCTACGTGTACGCCATCTCGATTCTCGTCGGCACGCTGGTGCAGGTGCTGCTTCCGCTGCCGTGGTTGCGGGGCCTCGACGGACGCCTGCGCGTCGTCATCGACTGGCGCGACCCAGCCGTCTGGCGCGTGCTGCGGTTGATGGTGCCGGTCACCCTCGGGCTCGGTCTGATCAACTTCAACGCCGTCGTCGACTCGATCTTCGCGTCGAGGCTGATCGATCCAAAGCTCGCACCGACGGCAATCGACAGAGCATTCAGGCTCTACATGTTGCCGCAGGGGATCTTCTCGGTCGCGATCACGACGGTGCTCTTTCCCGCGCTGGCCCGCCTGGCCGCACGCGACGACCGCGCCGGCTTCCGCGACACGGTGGCGCTCGGTCTCCGGCAGATCGCGTTCTTGCTCATCCCGGCCGGCGCCGTCAGCGCCGTGCTCGCGGAGCCGATCACCCGGCTCATCTACCAGCGCGGCGCCTTCGAGCCCTCGCAGACCCCCGTCGTCGCCGGCGCGCTCGCAGCCTTCTCGGCGGGTCTCTTCTTCAACGGCGCGATGCTGCTGCTGAACCGGGCGTTCTTCAGCCTGCAGTCGAACTGGATCCCGACGACCGTCGCGCTCGGAAACCTCGGACTCAACGCGGCGTTCGACGCGGCGTTCTACCGGTTCGGCACCTGGGGCATCCCGCTCGCCACGTCGGTTGTGAACATCGCCGGCAGCACGGTCCTGCTCGTGCTCATGCGCCGCCGTCTCGGGCGAATCCAGTTCGGTGAGATCGCGGACTCGATCGGACGAATCGTCGTCGCGTCGGCGTGCGTCGCGGGCGCCGCTTACGGCGTCTGGTACGGGCTCGACCGCGCGCTCGGCCGGTCCACTGGCGCGCAGCTCGTCTCGGTCTTCGTGGCTCTCGCGGCAGCGACGGGCGTGTATCTGCTCGCCTCGAGGGCGCTGAAGGTTCGCGAGCTCGGGGCGTTGCTAGCGTTGCTGCGCCGTTTCCAACGCGCCGACACATGACTCAGGACCGCATTCGCAACTTCTCGATCATCGCCCACATCGACCATGGGAAGTCGACGCTGGCCGACCGGATCCTCGAGCTGACGCACGCGGTCTCGACGCGCGACATGCGCGCGCAGGTCCTCGACACGATGGAGCTCGAACGGGAACGGGGCATCACGATCAAGGCGCAGGCGGTACGGGTCGAGTGGAAGGGTCATCAACTCAACCTCATCGACACGCCGGGACACGTGGACTTCACCTACGAGGTGTCTCGCTCCCTCCAGGCGTGCGAGGGGGCGCTGCTGGTCGTCGATGCGGCGCAGGGCACGCAGGCGCAAACCCTTGCGAACGCGTACCTCGCGATCGAGAACAACCTCGAGATCGTGCCCGTCGTGAACAAGATCGACCTCCCGCAGGCCGATCCCGACGCAGCCGGTCGTGAGCTCGCCGACCTGATCGGGGACGATCCGGGACACGTTCTCCGGATCTCCGCGAAGACCGGGGAGGGAGTGGAGGAGGTGCTGGACGCGATCGTGGAGCGGGTTCCGCCGCCTGCCGGCGACCCAGACGCGCCGCCGCGCGCGCTGATCTTCGATTCCTCCTACGACCAGTATCGCGGCGTCGTCGCGTTCGTCCGAGTCGTGGACGGGCGCTTCTCCACGCGTGAGCCGTTGCGGGCGATGGCGCTCGGCACGCGCTTCGAGGCTGAGGAGCTCGGCTTCTTCTCGCCGACGCGCAGCGAGTCCGGGTTCCTCGAGGCCGGCGAGGTCGGTTACGTGATCACGGGCCTGAAGGACGTCTCGCGCTTGCGGGTCGGAGACACGATTACCTCCGAGCGCCGGCCGGCGTCCGAGGCCTTACCGGGCTACAAGGACGTCAAGCCGATGGTCTTCTCCGGGCTGTTCCCGACCGACTCGGACGACTATCCCGATCTCCGCGACGCCCTCGAGCGCCTCAAGCTGAACGACGCCGCGCTTTTCTACGAGCCGGAGACCTCGCAGGCGCTCGGCTTCGGTTTTCGCTGCGGTTTCCTCGGGCTGCTGCACATGGAGATCGTGCGCGAGCGGCTCGAGCGCGAGTTCGACCTCGATCTGATCGTCACCGCGCCCAACGTCGCGTATCGCGTGAAGCCTCCGAACGAGGACTGGGTCGAGGTCCACTCGCCGGCGGACATGCCGGACGAGATCGAGGAGGTCGAGGAGCCGTACATCAAGGCTTCCATCATCGTCCCGAAGGAGTATGTGGGCGCCGTCATGGAGCTGAACAACGACCGCCGCGGTCGTTTCGATCACCTCGAGTATCTCTCGGAGGAACGCGTCCACCTGACCTACGAGCTTCCCCTCGCCGAGATTGTCCTCGACTACTACGACCAGCTGAAGTCGCGCACGCGCGGCTATGCGAGCTTCGACTACGACATCATCGGCTTCAGGCCGGGGAAACTTGTTCGGGTCGACGTCCTCGTTGCCGGCGAGCCCGTCGACGCCCTCTCGCTCATCGTGCATCGGGACTCCGCGTACGACCGCGGGCGGGCGCTCGTGGAACGTCTGCGCGAGGAGATTCCCCGACAGCACTTCGACGTTGCGATCCAGGCTGCGATCGGCGCGCGCGTGATCGCCCGCGAGACCGTGAAGGCTCGCCGGAAGGACGTGCTCGCCAAGTGCTACGGCGGCGACATCACGCGCAAGCGCAAGCTGCTGGAACGTCAGAAGGCCGGGAAGAAGCGCATGAAGCAGGTTGGGATGGTCGAGGTGCCTCAGGAGGCATTCCTGGCAGTCCTCAACCTCGACGGGGAGCGGAAGTCGTGACCCGGGCGCATCACCTTTATGTACACCTGCCGTTCTGCGCGAAGCGCTGCGGCTACTGCGACTTCGTCACGGTGGTGGGGCGCGGCTCCCAGCACGGGAAGTACGTCCACGCGCTTCTGCTCGAGCTCGGGCTCGAGCGCGAGGCCCTCGCCCCGCGGCTCGAGACGGTCTTTCTCGGCGGCGGCACGCCGACGTTCACCGAGCCCCGCGCGCTCGAGCGGCTGCTCACCGCCCTGCCGGACGCCGGCGAGGTCACAGTGGAGGCGAACCCCGAGACGATGAGCCGAGAGCTCGCCGCCATGCTTCGCCGGCTGGGAGTGAACCGGGTCTCCCTCGGCGTCCAGAGCTTCCAGCCGCGCCTCCTCGACACTCTGGACCGCGTTGCCCAACCTGACACCATCCGGCGCGCGTTCAACCATCTTCGTGATGCCGGATTTGACAACATCTCCCTCGACCTCATCTACGGGATTCCCGGCCAGAGCCCCTCCGACCTCGACTCGGATCTCGCCGCGGCAATCGAGCTGAGCCCGGAGCACCTGTCCTGCTACGAGCTCGAGGCCAAGCCGGGAACGCGCTTCACCCATGCCCACGGTGCCGAGCTTCACCGCCAGGCCGAGGCGATGGAGTCGTACTTCGAGCGCGTCGTCGACCGTCTGACCGCAGCCGGATACCGCTGGTACGAGACCGCCAACTTCTGCCGGATCGGAGAGCGCGATCTTCGCTCCCGGCACAATCTCGCCTACTGGCTTGGCCGCGACTATCTCGGCCTTGGCGTGGGCGCGGTGTCCACGGTCGACGGGACTCGGTGGAGGAACACGCCTCGGCTGGCCGCGTACATGCAGGCGCTCGAGGCTGGATCGCGACCGCAGCGTGAGATCGAGCCGCTCTCGGACGACGTTCGGCGGCGCGAACGTGTCATGTTGGGCCTGCGTCTTGACGAGCCGCTGGTGCTCGGCGAGCTGGCGCAGGTCGTCGACCGGAAGGCGATGTCGAAGCTCGAGTGCCTCGGGCTCGTTCGCACCGACGCACGCACGCTCGCCCTCACCTCGCGCGGTCGTTTCCTGGGCGGTGGAGTTACGGCGGACCTGCTTGCCTGAAACGCCGCGCTAAAGTTCCTGCAAATGGCGTCTGATCCTGCGACAGCTCTCACGGAGCGCCAACGCAGCCTGCTCGCGCTCGTGGTCGAGGAGTATGTGGCGAGCGGGCAGCCGGTGGGCTCCAGGCACCTCGTCGAGCTCGGCGGGTTGCGCGTATCCCCCTCGACCGTGCGGCACGAGTTGGCTGAGCTCGAGAGCCGTGGGTTGCTAACGCACCCGCACACCTCCGCGGGCCGGGTCCCTACGGAACAGGGCTACAAGCTCTATGCGGCGGAGCTGCTGGCGCGCCAGGACTCGCGGCCGGGTCTGTTCCCGCTCGATCTCTCCGACCTCCGGCGCGAGATCGACTCCGTCCTCGAGGCGACCACGGAGATGCTCTCGAAGATCACGAGTCAGCTGGCGCTCGTCTCGGCGCCGGCGCTCGAGACGACGACTGTGCGTCATGTCGAGGTGCTCCTCCTCAATCCGCGCACCGTGATGGCGGTCGTGATCACGTCGACGGGGGGTGTGACGAAGCGGGTCGTCACGTTCGATCGACCGATCGATCCCGGACTGGCAAAGTGGGCGGGCGAGTACCTGAACGAGCGTGTCGCCGGCCTGCAACTCGGGACGAGCCGGCTGCGGCGCCAACTCGAGGATCCGAGCCACTCGGCGGCCGAGCGGGAGTTTCTCGCCGCGTTGACGCCCGCCTTCACCGATCTGCTGCAGGCCGAGCAGCGCTTGTACGTGGGCGGGGCGGCAGGTGTGCTCGGCTCCGCGCGCGAGGACGATCTCGGCATGTACCGGCACGTGCTCGTGACGCTCGAGCGGCGCGCGGCCCTGCTGGAGATCCTCGGACAGGCGCTCGATCCGCGGCGGGCGTTCGTGCGGGTCGGCGGTGAGCTCGAACATCCGGCGTTCCACGATGCCGCCCTCGTCGGTGCGACCTACGGTCTGACGAACCGGGCGCTCGGCGCGGTCGGGCTGATCGGTCCTGCACGCATGGACTACGACAAGGCAATTCGCTCGGTGCGCGGTGCGGCTCGGGAGCTCTCGCGCTTCGTCGAGGAGGTCTACGAGGACAACTGAGGCCGGCGGTACGCTTGCGTCAGATGTTCGTGAGGACTGCAAAAGCGGTGCCGTAGATGGCGACCGCAGAGCGCGACTACTACGAGCTCCTCGGAGTCACGCGCGACGCGAGCGCCGACGAGATCAAGCGGGCGTTCCGGCGGCTCGCGCGCGAGCTGCATCCCGACGTCTCCGAGGCGCCCGATGCCGAGCATCGGTTTCGGGAGATCGTGGAGGCCTATGAGGTGCTCTCGAATTCCGAGCGGCGCGAGCTCTACGACAGGTTCGGGCACGCTGGACTGCGCAGCGGCGGCTTCCAGCCCTCCGCCTTCGACTTCGGCAGCCTCTCGGATCTCTTCTCGGCCTTCTTCGGCGACGACCTGTTCGGGGTCGGCGGCCGGGGCGGTCGAGCACGAGGTGCCGACGTCGCAGCCCAGGTCGAGATCGAGCTCGCGGAGGTCGTGACCGGAACAAAGCGGGACGTGCCCTTCGGCGTTGCCGTGCCTTGCGGTCGCTGCGGCGGGTCCGGAGCGGAGCCGGACACGCAGATCAGGTCGTGTCCGACGTGCGGCGGCAACGGTCGTGTGCGCCAGGTGTCGCGCAGTGTGTTCGGCGAATTCGTCCGGACCGGGACGTGTCCGACGTGCTCCGGCTCGGGGCAGCTGATCGAGCAGCCTTGTGAGGAATGTCGCGGCGCCGGCCGCGTGATCGAGGAACGGACGCTTGAGGTCGACATACCGGCCGGCATCCACGACGGTCAGCGGATCCGGCTGACTGGAAAGGGACATGCGGGCGCGACGGGCGGACGCGCGGGCGACGCGTACGTCGAGGTGCATGTCCGTCACGACGACCGCTTCGTGCGGGAGGGAAACGACGGCGATAGCACCGTCGACCTCACGGTGGCGCAAGCTGCGCTCGGCGCGACCGTCTCGGTGCCGACGCTCGAAGGGGACCTCGACATCACCTTCGAGCCGGGCACGCAACCGGGTGAGGTGCGCGTCCTGCGCGGACGCGGTCTGCCCGTGCTCCAGGGTTTCGGTCGGGGCAACCAGCGAGTACTCGTCAACGTGACGGTGCCCCGCCAGCTGACGGAGGAGCAGCGCCGCCTGCTCGCGCAGTTCGAGCAGCTGTCGACCGAGGAGACCTATCGGGCCAACGAGGGGTTCTTCGACAAGCTGAAGAGCGCTTTCCGCTGAACGTCCTGCGACGCGTCTCGGTCGCAGTCCCTGTCGAGCGCGTCGAAGAAGCACGGGCCCAGATGCTCGAGCTCTTTCCCGAGGGCTTCGAGGAGGTGGATCGGGTCGACGGGATCGAGTTCGTCGCGTACACCGACTCGCGGGGCGAGGAACGTCTCTGGCACTCGTTCGGAGGCGTGCGCGGAGAGGACGTCGCCGCGGACTGGCGGGACCGCTGGAAGTCGTTCCACCATCCGATCCGGGTGGGGCCGCTCTGGGTGGGTCCGCCCTGGCACGAGGCTCCGACGGACGCGACCGCGATCGTGATCGACCCCGGGCGCGCGTTCGGCACCGGCGCGCATCCCACCACGCAGCTCTGCATCGAGCTCCTGCTACAGCTCGAGCCGGCGAGCGTCGTGGACATCGGCTGTGGCTCGGGAGTTCTCGCGATCGTCGCCGCCAAGCTCGGATTCGCGCCGGTCGTCGCGCTGGACGCCGATGCGAGCGCTGTCGAGGCGACCCGTCTCAACGCCGCTGCCAACAGCGTCTCCGTCGACGTCCGTCTCGCGGACGCGCTCACAGATCCGCCGCCTGCGGCCGACGTCGCGCTTGCGAATATCACGCGACCGGCGGCCGCGACGCTCGCGCCGCGTCTGCGATCGCGCCGGCTCGTGGTCTCGGGCTACCTCCCGACCGACGAGCCGTCGCTGCCGCCCTTCAGGCATCTTCGGCGCGTGACACGCGACGGTTGGGCCGCGGATCTGTACGAAACGAGCTGACGACCTCGCATCGGGGCCGAGTAGCATCCGGCCGGTGTCGTCGTTCTCCGTCCGCTTTCTCGGCTGCAAGGTCTCGCATGCCGATGCTCACGAGATCCGTGAGCGCCTCCTCCGCGACGGCCACGTCGAACAACCTCAGGACGGAGGTGCGGAGGTCGCGGTGGTCAACACGTGTTGCGTCACGCACGAGGCGGTCCGCAAGTCGCGGCACGCCGCTGCGCGCGCCGCGCGGACACATCGCCGCGTCTATGTGACGGGCTGCGCGGCGAATCTCGCGACAGATGCCTTCGCGGGCCTGCCGGCGAACGTCACCGTCGTGGCGCGCCGGAGCGAGGAGACGCCCGGCATCGTGGCCGGCGACGTCGGGGCGATCGGCTGTGTGCAAGGCGACGCGCGGCTCGACCGGGTGCGCGCGTTCGTGAAGATCCAAGACGGCTGCAGCTTCTCGTGCAACTTCTGCGTCATCCCTCTGGTGCGCGGACGTTCACGCAGCCGGGCCGTCGCCGCGGTGCTGGAGGAGGTCCGTCGTCGCGTTGCCCAGGGCCACCGAGAGATCGTCCTGACCGGGATCAATCTCGGGTGTTACCGGGACCGCGATGCCGGCTATGCGCTGCCGAGGCTCGTCCGTGAGGTCGGCTCGATTTCCGGTCTCGAGCGCCTGCGGCTTTCCTCCATCGAGGTCAACCACGTCGACTCGGAGCTGGAGGCCGCTCTGCGGGAGACGCCGATCGTCAGCCGCCATCTCCATGTTCCCTTGCAGTCCGGCGATGACGGTGTGCTCCGTGACATGGCACGGCGCTACACCGCCGCGACCTACCTGCGCCGGCTCGAACCGTTCGGCGACTTCAACCTCACTACGGATGTGATCGTCGGTTTCCCGACCGAGACGGAGCGGGCTTTTCGCCGGACGCTCGACGTCGTCGCGGCCGCGGGGATAACCAAGGTGCATGTCTTTCCGTACTCGCCGCGGCCCGGGACGGAGACAGCTGCTCTCGACTCCATTCCACCGGAAATCAAGAAGGCTCGGAGCGCGCGCCTCCGCGACGCCTCCCACAGAGCCTGTCTCGCGCGGTGGCATGAGAAGATCGGCGCCGATGACCTGGTCCTCGTCGATCGCCCCGGACGCGGCTACGGGGACGACTACTCGCCGTGGCTCGTCGACGCACCGGTGGGAGAGTTCGTCCCGGTTTGCGGCGCGGCGGTTTCGGAGGAGGGGATCCTCGCTGCCTGAGGACTGTCTGTTCTGCCGGCTCTACGCCGAGGGGGAACACGTCGCGACAAGCAAAGGCTTCGTCGCTGTGCGCGACATCAATCCCAGGGCGGACGTCCACTTGCTAGTGATTCCCGAGCGTCACGTGCCGAGCTTCCGGGAGATCGACGAGTTTCCCGCCGACGAGGCGAAGCGGATGCTCGACTTCGTCGCCGAGACCGCGCGAGGAGCGGGACTCGAGGACTATCGGGTTGTCGTGAACGTCGGGGAGGGCGGCGGCCAGACGATCTTCCATCTCCACTGGCACATCCTCGGCGGCCGCGTCCAAGGGCTGCCGCAGTGAAAGCCGACAGAATGAGCGTCGCTCGCCTTCGGCTCGTTTGGGGGAACCTCCCGGTTCCCCCAAACCCCCTCCACTGGTCCGCTTCGCGGACGGACGCTACGCGTCTCCCGGTTTCCCCCGTCGCCCCTTCCCCCGCTCATCGGCCGAAGAGCGGCCGATGAGCCTGATCGCACGCATGGAAGACGAGGTCAAAGAGGCGACGCTGGCTCGCGAAACCGGCCGGCGCGATGCGCTGCGGCTGATCCTCGCCAGCCTTCGTTCCGCCGAGAAGGAGC
>Ga0066709_100002472_pt1 | contig 13488 bp, 11 predicted proteins | sample GraSoiAngelo_158_FD_79665 | JGI IMG/M metagenome (GOLD analysis project Ga0066709, IMG submission 79665) | Grasslands soil microbial communities from the Angelo Coastal Reserve, California, USA - 14_1009_16_30cm | ecosystem: Environmental > Terrestrial > Soil > Grasslands | place: USA... | reverse complement strand
CGCCATAGCACCAGGAGCCATCCAGCGTCTGCTCCGCCGCGAAGTTCAGCACCATCGCATCCGTAACTGCATCCGCTGGATAATCCACCGCAGCAAGACCCAGTAGCGAAAAACTCAGCGTGTCCGAAGCACCCGGCGGATCGAGCCGTTGCAGCAATGGTTCCTGCGCTCCCATCCACTGCGTCTTCACCACTTTCAGTTGCTCTTCGGCGGCGGTTTCATCGATCCGTATCCCTGCCTTGCGCGCCGCCCCGACCGCCATCGCCGTGAAATTCTGATGATGGCAGCCTACGCAGCCGCTCTCTTTAAAAAACTCCGTGCTCGACCGCTGCAGCAGCGCCACCGCCTTGCTCATAGCGGCGCGCGCGTCCGCGGTTTCCGCAGCCGCCGCATCCGTCTGCTCCTCCGCCGATCCCGGAGCGCCAGCCTCTTGCAACAGCCGGATTACTTCCGGATTGCCGAACTTTTTCGCCCAGTCGAGCGCCGTCTCGCCCATAACACTCTTGGGCTTTACGTCAGCGCCTTTGGCCAGCAGCAGCCGCACTACATCGGGATTCTGCGTCTCGGAGGCGACGGCCAGCATCAGCGGCGTCATGTCGCGGATGTCCTTCGCGTTGATCTGCGCGCCTGCGTCGATCAGCGTGCGCACCAGGTCCGGGGTGCCATACGGTGCGGCGTACATCAACGCTGTCAAATGATTGAGCCCGATTGGCCCTTTCCTGACCGGGATCGCGTCCAGGGTGGCGGCATTGACATCTGCGCCCTTGGCCAGCAGGAGTTTCACCATGGCCAGGTTGCCCGCGCCCGCCGCAAAGTGCAGCGCCGTATCTCCGCGCCGCGTCGCAGCATTGACGTCCACGCCCTTTTCCACAAACAGCCTCGCCGTTTCGAGATCATTCGCGGAGGCGGCGGTTATTAGCGGCGTGTATCCGCCTGCGCCGCCGGAATGCTTCCGCCGTTTCGCCAGCGGATCGCTTGGATCTGGTGCCTCAGCCGCCGCAGCGGTAGTTCCGCTGGCGCGGGTCGCGTTCACGTCCGCGCCCTTAGCGAGCAGCAGGCGCACGATCTCGATTGAGCCCGCGTTCGACGCCGCGATCAGCAGCGGCGTCATGCCTTGCTTCGAGCGCGTGTTGACCTCCGCTCCCGCGTCCACTAGCAGCCGCACTTTCTCCAGGTTGGTGATGCCCCACATCAGGGCCGTGGCATCGAATGAATTCTTGACCTTGGCGTCCGCCCCGGCGGCCAGCAGCAATTTCACCGTGTCGACACTGCCCACCGAAGCCGCGTACATCAGCGGCGTCGCTCCGCGGCGGTCTTTCACATTCACGTCACCCGCGGAAACCAGATTCTTCAGTTGCGCGAGATCATTCAAGCGGATGGCTTTGTAGTAGTCGTCGCTCACAGCTCCGGCAGCCAGCCCGGTAATCTCGAGTAACAGCAAAACGGCGCATATTCTCATAGGGCCCCTATCGGGTGTTGCAGCTATGCTAACTGAAATCGGAGGCGGAAGGAAGGCTTGGGAGACAAAAAGAAGAGCTTACGTCTGGTCAGACAGCTTCTCCCTTAGCTGCTTGTCCGCAGAGCAGGAACGTCTTTGGAAGCGATCCGTGGCCGCAGATCTTGAACGAGCCGAAATATTTGTACCAGTCGCTGGCACCTCCGGCTCCGATTCGATCCGTAGGCGAAGCTGATTAAGGTCGGCGATACGTTCGATGGCAAGCTAACGCTTTGCCGCACCGCTTGGGTTGACAGCCGACCCGCACAAGCATATTCGCGGACCGGCGTGCGACACTTCCCGTTTGATCGGGATGCGGTTCCGGTTGAATCTGCAGGGTTATGACGAAGCCAGAACACGGCAGTTCCATGAGAATCTCCGTGAGCGCCTTGCCATGATGCGCGGGGTTGCTTCAGTCGCGTTGGCCAGTACGATGCCATTATCGAATGGGATTGGATAGTTCCCGCTCATTACCGAGGGGTCTGCAATCACTACGGGAAACTCATCCCCCCATGCGGATTACAACATCGTTTCGCCGGGATTTTTTGAGACAGTACGCGCGCCCGTGATTCGCGGACGCGCCTTTGCGACGTCCGATCGGCTCACCTCCAGTAACGATGGTGAATCAAGTTCTGGCACGCAGGTATTGGCCGAACGAAGAACCCATCGGCAAACGTATCCGCATAGCTACCGCGAGTAGCTCATTCTTTGAAGTCATCGGTGGCGCCAGACATCGAGGATGCGAACGGATCGTTCAACACCGTCCGCCCGACAGTCTATGTGCCATTCGGGCAAGCAAAGCTAATTTTTTCAAAGGAGTGCGGACGGAGACGCCGCCCTATCAAATGCAGTTTCTCATCCGGACAAGTGGTGACCCGGCGATAGTGAAAGCTGCGTTGCGTCGGGAAGCCCTCGCGCAAGATGGGTCACTGCGCGTCCACATCCAAACCGTCGGGAAATGCGAAAGCGATGACGGGGCCAATTAAGACGATGTCCATGTTGCTGAGCGCATTGGGAGCGCTGGCCTGGTTATGGCATCGGTCGGCATCTATGCCATCATGGCTTATGCAGTCAGCCAGCGAACACGGGAGATTGGGATCCGTATTGCGTTAGGGGCGCGGCGTCAGGAAATCCTGGCTCTGGTCATGCGGCGCACCGTAATGCTGATTGGCTGGGGCATCGCATTGGGTTTGACTGGAGCGCTTGCCTTGAATCGAATCTTTTCGAGTGTTGTTGCCAACTTCGGAGGTCTTGATTCGGCAACCTGCGTCTCGGTTGCTCTCATTTTGGGTATTGTCGCGCTTCTCGCCAGTTACATGCCAGCTCGTAAGGCGCTCCGCGTCGATCCGGCGCAGGTCCTCCGCTGCCAATAGACGAACGCCACCCGAACCTGAGAGGACGAGGAGAGGAGAAGATTGTGAGGGTTTTAACGCGCTGCCATCAACGCCCGCAGGCGCCGCGCGCGCTCGGGAGCGCGAAGCTGCCGCAGCGCCTTGGCTTCGATCTGCCGGATGCGCTCGCGGGTGACATCGAATTCCTGCCCGATTTCTTCGAGTGTGTGCTCGCGCTCGCAGCCGATGCCGAAGCGCAGCCGGATCACCTTCTCCTCTTTGGGAGACAGCGTTTTCAGAATACCGGCGGTTTCGTCGCGCACGTTGCCTTCGATCACGGCATCCACGGGCGACCCCACCCAGCGGTCTTCGATCAAATCGCCCAAGGCGGATTCGCCGTCGCGGCCCACCGGCGTTTCGAGCGACACCGGGTCGCGGGAGATGGTCTTGAGCTTCTGCACCTTCTCCACCGGAATGTCCATGCGCCGACCAATCTCGTCGTTGGTGGGCGTGCGGCCCAGCTCTTTTTCGAGCTCGCGTGACGCGCGCAGGAACTTGTTCATGCTCTCGTTCATGTGCACCGGGATGCGGATGGTGCGCGACTGGTCCGCAATGGCGCGCGTGATTGCCTGGCGGATCCACCACGTGGCGTAAGTCGAAAACTTGTAGCCGCGCCGGTATTCGAATTTATCGGCCGCGCGCATTAGCCCGATGTTGCCCTCCTGGATGAGGTCCAGCAGGTGCAAACCGCGGTTGACGTACTTTTTCGCCACCGAGACCACTAGGCGCAGGTTGGCTTCCACCAGATCTTTCTTGGCCCGTTCGGCTTCCTGCTCGCCGTGGCGGATGACGTTGAGCGTGTGCTTCAGGTCGGCCAGCGGCGCGCCCGCGGTAGCCTCACGCTTGCGGATTTCCCGTTTCAGCTCCCGCGCACGGTTCTGCGCGTTCACGCCGGCGCGATTCTCGATCTTTTGCAATTCGCGCTCGAGATGCGTCAGCTCTTCAACCGCCCGCTCGATCTCTTTCGAAAACTCTTTCCACTTCGGTAGCAGGAACGGCACGCGGCGAATGGCCAGCGAAGTCTCGACCTTGGCGCGGTTCAGCTTCGAGCAAAGCCGCCGGCGCACGCGCTTGTTGCTGAGCGCCGTGGCTTCCAGTTTTTCTTCCACTTGCTGCCGCTTCTTGTGCAGCACCACCACGTCTGCGAAAAGCTGCTTCAGCTCCCCACGCCGCTTGGTGTCGGCCAGCGTGCCCTCTTCCAAGTCGCCCAGATCGACCAGGTTGTCGAGTTCCTCGGTCCCCTTTTTCAATTGCTCGGCCGACTCGATCACCACCAGTTGCACCAGTGCCGACCGGCTGATGGCCTTCTGCATGCGCAGTTTGCCACGCTCCATGCGTCGCGCCAGATCCACTTCGCCTTCGCGCGTGAGCAACGGCACCGCACCCATTTCGCGCAGGTACACGCGTACGGGATCGTCGGTGTAGATGGATTCTTCTACGACCGGCTGTGGGTGTAGGAAGTCCTCCTGGGCCGCTTCCGGATCGAAGAACTTGGGCTCCTCGTCGAAATTGATCCCAATGGGGGCGTCACTCAGAAAATGATCGTCAAAATGGTCCACTAAGACTCACCTCCCCCGCAGACGAAGGCCACTTCAAAAACGTGTTTTCCTGTGGGGTACAGATTTGATAAGTGATGCCGGTTTCCAGCCTTAACGTCCAACCCGATGACAATCGTGCAGAGCCATCCAGGCATCGCCTGGTCGAATGATGATAACACGTAACCTTCCCAAAGTTAAGTCCTATAGTTATTGATGTTTCAGAAGTATTTAAGTTACAGGGAACTGGCCCGCCACCACGTCCCCGATGTGTCCGGAATTTTACCGGTTCTTAACGCAAATGTCCTAGGAGCCCTTCTGCCGCATTAAGTTCTTCAATTCATTGAAGAAAGCCTCTTCATCCTGGAAATCTCGGTAAACCGACGCAAACCGCACGTAAGCGATTTTATCTAGTTCCCTCAGGCCGTCCATTAGGACCTCCCCGATCTCGGTGGTAGGGATTTCGCGGTCCGCCGAGTCAATCACCTTGGACTCCACGCGGTTAACCAGCTCAGAGAGCCGCGACATGCTGACCGGCCGTTTTTCGCAGGCTTTCAATAGGCCGGCAAGGACTTTCTGGCGGTCGAATTTCTCCCGTCGGCCGTCTTTTTTGACCACCATGTACGGCACTTCGTCGATCCGCTCGTACGTGGTAAACCGCCGCTCGCAACCCAGGCATTGCCGGCGGCGGCGAATAGCGTCCCCCTCCTTGCTTTCCCGGGAATCCACCACTTTGTCGTGTAAATGCCCGCAAAAAGGGCAGTTCATGGCGCCGCCTCCCGTTCGAGATCCCGTAGCTTCCGCCAGCTTAGGCCCGCATGCAGGGCCGCCGCCAGGCCAAATGGCACAATAGTCACGAAGGTTACCAGCCAGAACAGAACCGCCACGCTGGTGGCCAGTTCGACCGTGAACCCGAAGATTTTCGTCAAAACCACAACCGCCACCACTTGCACTCCACCGCCAATCCCTGGAATCTGAACGATTGCCCCGAACGAGACAAACCCCAGAAAAATCAAGACGTCTGTAATCGAAAACTGGATATCGGCTCCATAGGCCCGCATGATGCAGAGACAACAGAGGACGATGAGCGCCCACTCGACGATGGTGTACGCGACCAACAGGAAGACGGATTTAGCGCTGCGGGTCGATTCAGCCCCCTGAAACAAGGCCTCCAGGAAGCGACCTGCCCGGTCCAGGTGGTGTTGGGAAAGGAAGCCAAGAGCCTCCAACAGGCGATGACGCATGGCCTCCGAGTAGCGGCGCACCAGAATCAGCAGGAGCAGGCACGCAACCGCCAGGGTCCATAGCAGCCAGCCGCCGATTTCGAGCAGCCAGCTGAGCGCCGGGCCGGGATCGCCCAGTTCGGGTATGTGGCTGAGTGCGAATCCGAAGATGGCCAGGGAGATCAGGAGGTCGTAAATGCGCTCGAGAACCCACGCGGAAATCTGGGACGAGAACGGCACGCGCTCCTGGACGGATATGAGATAGGGCCTCACAAACTCCCCCGGTCGGCCGAGCAAGGTGATCGCGGTGAAGCCAATGGCCGTGGCTGAAATGAGCCTTCCGATGTTTGGATACGGCTGGACGGGTTTCAGCAGCACGGCCCACCGCAGCGCCCTCACGTAGTAGGTCACCAGGGCGAAGCCTGTGGCGGCGAGAAGCCACGGCCAGTCGAGCCGGGTCAGCGTCGCCACAAAGACCGGCCAGCGAAAGCCGCTCTTGCGAAGCTCGGAGCGCAGCAGATACAGCGCCCCCAGAAGCAACAGTGCCCCGAGCGCCAGCCACTTCCATCGACTCTTTCTGATGAGGCCGCCTTCCTCTGGGGCCATTGATACGCCTGCCCCGGAACGGAAAAATGAACCTATCATCATAGATCCTCGTAACTTGTGTTTGGAAGCGTAAACCGCTGGCAGGTCCGGGCGGCGCTCGAAAAAGCGTCCAAAAGGGGAAGAAAGAGTATTCCGAGGTAAACTATGGCAACCGCTGCCATGACTGCTGTGTTTCCGGCGCCCGGCGCTTCTTATCCGGGTAGCGCGGGGCGCGGCGTACTCACGGCTCGCGGCTGCGGGAAACCCGGCTTGGATCTCGACTTCACGCTTGTCGAACGGTGCCTGAGCGGTGATGCGACCGGTTGGGAGGAACTGGTCCGGCTGCACACGCGCCGGGTCTACGGGCTGTGCTACCGCTTCACCGGGAGCGACGCCGAGGCGCAGGATCTGACGCAGGACATTTTCCTGCGCGTGTTTCGGTCGCTCAAGAGTTACCGCTCGGCGGAAGGCTCGTTCGTCACGTGGCTGACGCGGCTGAGCCGTAACCTTCTGATCGATCATTACCGCCGTACCCGGCAGGAGCGGCTCACTGATCCGATCGAAGATCAGCTCGCTACGCTCGAAGAAAGGGCGCATGGCACGAGCACAGCGGTGCGGGCCGACCGCTTGTTGGCAGGACGGGAAGCCGGCGAGGTTCTACAGGGCGCGCTGGCGAAATTATCGCCGGAATTGCGCGAGACGGTAATCCTGCGCGATTTGCAGGAGATGGAGTATCGTGAAATTGCTCAAGTGCTGAAAATCCCGGAAGGCACCGTGAAATCGCGGCTGAATCGCGGCCGGGCCGAGCTGGGGCGGTTGCTTCGCAAACAGAAGGCAGCGCTATGACCTGCGCACATCTAGAGATCGCTCTCTGCGATTACCTGGACGGAACCTTGGCGGAGGCCGAGAAGGCTGAAGTCGAGCGCCACCTGTCTGAGTGCGCGGCGTGCGCCGAGATGGCCCGGGACGCAGGCGCGGCCATGGCGTTCATCGAGCGGGTGGCCGACGTCGAGCCACCGCCGCAACTGGTCACGCAAATGTTCGCCATCCCCGGAATGCGCGAAGCGCGGGTTTCGGTGCGCCACGGAATTCAGGGCTGGTTTCGAAATCTCGTTCAGCCCATTCTGCAGCCGCGCATGGTGATGGGATTGTCGCTGACGATTCTTTTCTTCGGGATGATGGCGCGCTGCGCGGGCATTCCCGGACGCCAGTTGAGCCCGGCCGATCTCAATCCGTCGCGGGTATTAGCCGGTCTCGAGGACCGCGCGCACCGCGGCTGGGAGCGTTCGGTGAAGTTTTACGAGAATTTGCGATTCGTCTATCAGATCCAGTCCCGTTTGCGGGAGTGGCGCGACCAGCAGGACCAGGATGCGGCTGCGGCACCCGCCGAGAATACCGACGAGCGGCGGCTACCCATACACGGTACGACTGGACAAACAGACCCGGGCCAACCGGGCGCAGGAGCAACACCGTCGAAATAGGGGATTTTTTATGAACTGTCTCAATCATCCAGAGGTACCCGCCGCGGCATTCTGCCGTGGTTGCGGCAAACCGCTTTGCGAAGCGTGCAAAAGGTCGGCCCAAGGCACCGTATATTGCGACGAGCACGTGCCCGCCGAAACCGCGAGCACAGCGCGCCCGGCCACGACAACGGCGGCACCCATGTATTCCGGGCCACCCGTCGCTGACCCCAGCGTTTCTCCCGGCCTTGCGTTTGGCCTGGGTCTGATCGTCCCGGGCGTAGGCGCAATTTATAACGGCCAGTACGCCAAAGGCCTGGTCCACGCGATTATTTTCGGACTCCTGATCAGCATCATCAGCTCCGGCTCAGCCAGGGGCCTTGAGCCGCTGTTCGGCATCCTGATCGCCGTCTGGGTTTTCTACATGGCCATCGAAGCACACCACACGGCGGTCAAACGGCGCGCCGGCCAGCCGGTGGACGAGTTCTCGAGCCTCATCGACCTGCACACGCGGGGCTCGCGCTTCCCGGCGGGCGCGCTGGTGCTGATCCTGGTGGGCGTACTGCTGCTGCTGAACACCACCGACATTATTCCGTTGGAAAGAATTCTGAAGTACTGGCCGATCCTGCTGATCGTGCTCGGCGTGTACCTGCTGATCGCGCGTCTGAGCGGCACCGCGCAGGCGGATGGCTCTGCGGGAAACCCGCCCAAGGAGGTGCAACATGATCAGCGGTAACGAGCTGATTCGCGCGGTCCGTGGTCCCATTATCCTGATCACCATAGGGACGCTGTTCGCGCTCGATCACATGACACCTTACGGGTTTCAACAGACGTGGCCGGTGATTCTCATCGTCGTCGGCCTGCTGACCCTGGCCGGCCGCGCTACGCGCTCCGGCCCGCCGGCTGGAGGTGTCGCGTGAGACGGCGGTCGCTTACCGGGCCGCTCATTCTGATTCTGCTCGGTGTGTTGTTCCTGACGCGCAATCTATGGCAGGAGATCCCGCTGTTCCAGTGGATCTCGATGTACTGGCCTTTCATTCTCATCGCATGGGGCGTGCTGCGCCTGATTGAAGTGCTGATCGAGGCGTCGCAGTCGAAGCCTCTGCCATCGGGCGGCCTCTCGGGCGGTGAAGTGGCGCTGATCATTCTGCTTTGCGTGGTCGGCTCCGGCATGCATGCGGCCGACCGGCACGGCGTGCATTTTCCTCCGTTCGGAAACACCAGTCTGGAGATGTTCGGCGAGCAGTACGATTACCGCACCAGTGCCGAGAAGCCCGTCAAAGGCAAAGTACACGTGGTGTTTGAGAACCTGCGCGGCAACGTGCGCATCAGCGGCTCGGACGAGCCAGTCATCAAGGTCGACGAGCACAAAATGGTCCGGGCCTTCAACAAACCGGACGCCGATCAGGCCGACGGTCAAACGCCGCTCGAGATCGTGTTGGATGGCGACCGGATCGTGGTACGCACCAATCAGGAGAAGGCCTCGCACGCGCGGCGCATTTCTAGCGATCTCGAGGTGACGCTGCCTCGCATCGCGGCCATCGAGGGCCGGGGCAGCTATGGGGACTACGACGTCAACGACGTGGCGGGCAGTGTGGATATTTCAAGCGGCAACGCGGGCGTGCGGCTGACCAACATCGGCGGCAGCGCCAAAGTGGATTTGCAGCGCAGCGACATGGTGCGCGCCGTCGACGTCAAGGGAAACGTGGACATCGAAGGGCGCGGCTCGGATATCGAGCTCGAGAACATTGCCGGTCAGGTGACGGTCAACGGCTCGTTCTCGGGAACGCTGCAATTCAAGAACCTGGCCAAGCCGCTGCACCTGGAATCGCGCAACACCGATCTGCGCGTCGAAAAGGTGCCCGGCACCATCACCATGGACCTGGGCGACTTCACCGGGACGAATCTGATCGGGCCAGTGCGCCTCGTGACCCGGTCCAAAGATATTCACTTGGAAGACTTCACGCAATCGCTTGAACTCGAGACCGAGCGCGGCGATATCGATCTGAAGCCCGGCAAGCTGCCAGTGCCCAAGATCGATGCGCGAAGCCGCTCCGGAAATATCGATATCGAGCTGCCGGAATCCGCCAAGTTTGAATTGAAAGCCACGACTACGCGCGGCGAAGCGCATAACGAGTACGGCGCGCCGATTCAGACGGCGACCGAGGGCCAGGGCGGAACGCTGAAGGGCAAGACAGGCGACGGTCCAGTCATCACGATCACGACGGATCGCGGCGCGGTAACGGTGAAGAAGAGCTGAGCGAGGCGCTGTGCATCAGGCGATGCGACGGCCAATGCGAGATGACTTTTCGACGCCGAGATGGCGCGGAGTCACCGAGAAAGCAATTTTTCTTCAGATCTGGGTGGTGTCAGCAGCTGTACCAATTGGGCGAAACAGAAGGTTGTCGGAACGTTCCAGTAACGACAAACTTGTAGCGTGGGGCTACGCCGTGTTGTGGCGGAGACCTGCGGGTTTTTGCTGAACGCCGGCATCCTTCCTAATCGCGTTCCGAGCCAGTGACACCTTTTTCTTAAGTTCCTCGGCGTCTTCGCGTCTCGTCGTTGGAAATTTATCGACCGATCATAGCCCCGAAGATGCGCGACCGCTGCGCTACACTTGAAGACCGCATGCAACCTGCCGGGGCTCCCGCTCGCAGCGCTGTTCCGCTGTCCACTCACCAACCCGAAAGCGGGCGCTTGCATGCCGGCTATTCGTTGGCCGTCCTATTCGCCATCAATCTGCTGAATTTCTACGACCGCCAAACGCTGGGGCCGCTGGCCGAGCCCATTCGAAAGGAATTTCACCTCACCGACACGCAACTGGGTTTGCTGGGCACGATGTTCACCATCCTTTACGCGGTGGTAGGCGTGCCGTTCGGGCGTCTGGCCGATTCCTGGAGCCGCAAAAAATTGCTGGCGCTGGGTATGCTGGTCTGGAGCGCGCTCACGGCGGGAGCGGCGCTGGTGACGAGCTACGGCATGCTGGTGGTCACGCGGCTCGGCGTGGGCGTGGGCGAAGCCGTCTGCGCGCCTGCCGGCACCAGTTGGATCGGCGATCTTTTCCCAGTGAGCAAACGCTCGCGGGCGCTGGCGTTTTTCATGCTGGCGGTACCGCTGGGGACCGCGCTCAGCTATATGGTTAGCGGGCCGGTGGCGCAGGCGTTTGGCGGGCGCGCGTCGCTAGTGCTCGCGGCGCTGCCTGCGGTTCTGCTCACGCCGGCGCTGATCACGCTGCGCGAGCCGCGGCGAGGCGGGTCGGAAAGTCACGTTTCCGCCGGGCACCGCGTTTCCGCATGGTCGCTCTTGCGCATCCCGACGCTGTGGTGGATCACGGCTTCGGGCGCCCTGATCAACTTCAATCTCTATGCCCTGGGAACGTTTCTGCCGGCCTTTGTGACGCGCGTGCATGGCCTGTCGATCGCACGGTCCGCCTTCTGGCTGGGAGTGGGACACGCGGCGGCGGGCGTTTTCGCGGTACTCGCGGGCGGCTGGATTGGCGATTACGCTATTCGCAAGCGCCAGAATGGGCGGATGCTTTCGGCGGCGGTGATGGCCCTAGCCGCGGCGCCGCTCGCGCTCTGGTCAGTGATGCAGCCGGCGGGTTCATGGGGCGCGACGATTGTCCTGATGTGCTCCGCGTACGGACTGCTGAACACGTATTACGGCACGGTATACTCGGCGCTGCAAGATATCGTGGCGCCCGCGCTGCGGGGCACCGCCATGTCGATCTATTTCATGGCTATGTATCTCTGCGGGGCTTCGTTCGGACCGTTATTCACCGGACGGCTGAGCGACATGATGGCCCGGCGCGCGGCGACCATGGGCGGATCAAGCGTAATCACGGAAGCGGCCCGGGCCACCGGGCTGCAACAGGCGATGTTAGTGATCCCGGTGCTGTCGGTGGGTCTCGCACTGGTGCTCTTTGCGGGATCGCGGACCGTGGCGCGTGACATGGAGGCGCGCGACCGGCAGCTGGAACAGTGAGCGCAGTTGATCGTGATTCAATAGTAACCAATGGGACCCTCCGGCACGTCCACTGATCGGATGCGATCGGTGCAATATGTTCTGCGGCGTGATCTCGTGGCGGCAACGCTGTTGGCCGCGAATCTGGGCGTGTGGGCTGCCTACGCGCAGGCTCCGGCGGCGAAGCTCGACCGTGTGATCGGCGAAGTGACGGCGATTGACGCGGGAGCGAAGCGGATCAGTTTGAAATCCGATGCGGGTGCCGCGATGGCGGCGACGGTCGACGACAACACGACGTATTTGCGCATCCCTCCCGGGGAAAAAGATCTGAGGCAGGCCGCGAAGATTGCGCTGCCGGACGTCGCCGTGGGCGACCGCGCGTTCGTGCGCGGCCACATGGCCGAGGATCAGAAGTCTATCGCCGCGGTGGCGGTGATCATCATGACCAAGTCCGACCTGGCGCAGAAACACGAGCGCGACCGCGAGGAGTGGAAGCGGCGTGGCCTCGCCGGCCCGATTACGTCGATCAACGCGGCGTCGAAGGAGGTCACGATTTCGACGCGGACGCGCGAAGGCCCAAAACCGGTAGTGGTCGAAATGCCGGAGATAGTAAATTTCCGCCGGTATGCCCCGGACTCGGTGCGCTTCAGCGACGCCCGGCCAGGGTCGTTCGCAGACTTGAAAGTCGGCGATCAGCTGCGTGTGCTGGGCGACAAGAACGCCGATGGAACGCGCATCAAGGCGGAGGAGATCGTCTCGGGTTCGTTCCGCAATATTGCAGGCGTGATCAAGTCCATTGATGCCGGGACTGGCGAAATCAAGCTCACGGATCTGGTGGAGCACAAGCCAGTGACGGTGCGCGTCGGCTCGGACACCAGTTTGCGGCGGCTGCCGCCGTGGATGGCCGCGATGCTGGCGCGGCGGGACAATGGCGCGGGCGCGGCCAACGGTGGTGGGCCTGCGAGCCGCGCCGAAGCCGTTCCCGGCCCGCCTCGTACTGAAGGTGCCAAGCCGGGCGCCGGTGGCGCTCCTGCCGAGCGGGCGCAGTTTCCAGGCGCGGGCGGAGGCAGTGGCGGTGGCATGCGGCGGGGAGGCGCGGATTTTCAGGAGATGCTGGAGCGCATGCCTCCGCTCAAGCTGGACGAGCTGAAGTCAGGCGACGCCATCATGCTCTCGGCCACCAACGGCGCCGATCCTGCGAGCGTGACGGCCATCAATGTTCTAGCGGGCGTCGAGCCACTGCTCACAGCCGCACCGCAAGGCGGGCAGCAGATTTTCGGGAACTGGAATTTCGATATTGGGCTGCCGCAATAAGGCGGGAGCGGCCACTCTTCCGTGGCGCCAGGCTAGTCCTACTGCGATTCTTCGACGCTCTCCGGACCAAGAATCTTCAGCTGCACTTCGTCCATGATTTCACTCGCGCCTTCGAGCATCTCGCCCAGGCGCACGGCCGTGATGTGGCTCAGGCGGTATTCATTGAGCGTCAGCTTGCGGAGCATCTGCATGCGCAGCGGGCGCATCGTGTGGTCCGCGAAAGGCATCAGGAAATAGGTTTCTCCCGGTTTGAGCTCCGAGCCGTTTTCCCGCGCTTCGATGTACAGGCTCGCCGTCAGCCCGAGCTGGCAGAAGTTGACGCGTTTTCCCTGCGTCTCGGGAAACAGAGCCCACAATTCCCGTTCCGTTTCGATGTAGCCCGCGTAGTCGAAGCTCGAGGGCAGTGCGTACTTGCAGCGCGGATCGAAGAAAGCGTATGCCGACAATGTGTGGTCCTCCTGGTCTGCCCGCGTTTTTGGGGGCGGCCGGACCATCAGGAGAGTATGCCTCATTTGGGTGGCT